>Ga0182024_10010288_pt1 | contig 19086 bp, 22 predicted proteins | sample P32metaG_FD_120480 | JGI IMG/M metagenome (GOLD analysis project Ga0182024, IMG submission 120480) | Permafrost microbial communities from Stordalen Mire, Sweden - P3-2 metaG (Illumina Assembly) | ecosystem: Environmental > Terrestrial > Soil > Wetlands > Permafrost | place: Sweden: Stordalen... | reverse complement strand
CCTCGGCGACAATGAAAGGTAATCCATGACCTCCTCACCCTTTGACGCGTGGATCAGAAACGACGACGAGGTGACGTCACTGCTCGCCCAGGAGTGGCACCGTCAAACGACCACGCTGCAGTTGATCGCCAGTGAGAACTTCGCGTCGCCGGCCGTGCTCGCCACGACCGGTTCGATCCTCACCAACAAGTACGCCGAGGGCTATCCCGGCCGTCGCTACTACGGCGGCAACCAGGTCGTCGACGAAGTGGAGGACCTGGCCCGGCGTCGCCTCACCGCGCTCTTCGGCGCCGACCACGCCAACGTGCAGCCCCACAGTGGGGCCAACGCCAACGTGGCGGTCTATCAGGCGCTCCTGGAACCGGGCGACACGATCCTCGCCATGCGACTCGACCAGGGCGGCCACCTAACCCATGGTTCGCCCGCCTCCATCACGTCGAAATGGTGGAACTTCGTCTCCTACGGCGTGACGCCGCGATCGGACGATCCCGCGAACCCCGGTGAACTGATCGACTTCGACAACGTGCGCGAGTTAGCTCTACAGCACCGACCGAAGATGATCCTCGCCGGCGCGACGGCGTATTCGCGCCTCATCGAACCGGCTCCCTTTCGCGAGATCGCCGACGAAGTCGGCGCGCTGTTGATGTTCGACTCGGCGCACGTCGCCGGACTGATCGCCGGCGGCTCGCACCCGAACCCGGTGCCCTACGCCGACGTGGTCGCCTTCACGACGCACAAGACGTTGCGCGGTCCCCGCGGTGGCGCGATTGTCTGTCGCGAGGAGCACGCCAAGAAGATTGACTCGGCCGTCTTCCCCGGCCAACAAGGCGGTCCGCTGGAACACGCGATTGCCGCCAAGGCCGTCTCGTTTAAGGAGGCCGCGCAGCCGAGTTTCGCCACGTACACGGATCAGATCGTCGCGAACGCGCAAGCCTTCGGTGCCGCCCTCGCGAAGGAGGGCTTCCGCAACGTTTCGGGCGGCACGGAGAACCACATGGTGCTGTTGGACCTGCGTGAGTTCGACGCAGAGTTGACCGGCAAAGTGGCCCAAGAGGTGCTCGATCGGGCGGGCATCACCACGAATCGCAATACCGTTCCCGACGACCCGCGAAGCCCGTTCATTACCTCGGGACTGCGCGTCGGCAGCGCCGCGGAGACGACGGCCGGCATGAAAGAGGGCGAGTTCGAAACGATCGCGGCGTTGATGTCACGCGCTCTTCGGCACCGCGAGGACGACGCGATCGTGACCGAGGTTCGCGCCGACGTCGCCGAGCTGTGCGGGTCATTCAACCCTTACGCCAACTTCACGAAGCAGTAGATGCACAACATTCTCGCGTACGTCGCCGTCATCGCCGTGGGAACGGTCGTGACCCTGGTGGCGAACGTGCCGGCCAGGAAGATTTCGCTGCGCATTGGTTACACCGCCCTTCCGGACGAACGGAAAGTCCATCAGGTCACGACGCCCTACGGTGGCGGCGCGGCCATGCTGGTCGGATTCTGCGTGGCGCTCCTGGTCGCCATGGCCATACCGACGCTGCGCAATATCATTCTCTCCTCGCACGAGATGCTCGGCGTCCTACTCGCGGCCGGCGTGATCTTCGTCGTCGGTGTGCTGGATGACTATCGAGAGATGAGCGCCCCGGCGAAGGTCGCCGGACAGTTCCTCGCGGCGTCGATTCTCTACTTCTCGGGCGCCACGATGTACCAACTGAAACTGCCCTTCGCCGGATTCATCGTGCTCGGCCCGTCGATCTTGCCGATCATCACCGCGGTGTGGGTCTTCGCGCTTACGAACGCGGTCAATCTCATCGACGGCCTCGATGGCTTGGCCGGCGGCATCGTGGCGATCGCCTCGGGCACGCTCTGTCTCTACGGGTTGCGTCTGGAGGACCTCGGACTGCTGCCGAGCAACAACGTGGGTCCACTGATCGCGGCCCTGACCTGCGGCATCTGTCTTGGCTTCTTGCGCGACAACTTCCATCCGGCCAAGCTGTTCATGGGCGACGCCGGAGCCCTTTTATTGGGACTCCTGATGAGTGCCTCGACGATGGTGATCGGGGGGAGAACGCCACCGGCGAGCGGCGTGACGTTCTTCTTCTTCGCGCCGCTGTTGATTCCCGTGTTCATCCTCGGCGTCCCGCTGATGGACGCGGTCTGGGCCTTCGTGCGCCGCACCGCGTCGGGGCAGGGGTTCCACACGCCGGACAAGAACCACATTCACCACCGACTGATGCGCCTGGGCCACGGTCATCGTCGCACGGTGGTGATCTTGTGGCTCTGGACGGCGTTGCTCTGTGGCTTTGTTTTGCTGCCACTCTTCGACACCCAGGCGAACGTGTTTATCCCGCTCGGCGTCGGACTCTTGTTGATAGGACTGCTTACGTGGTTCAGCCCCTTGGTCAATCGTTTGTACTACCGCGCGGAAGAAGCCAAGCGTGTTCGGGAGAACGCACGCAGATGAGCGACGGCGCCGGCGAACACGAGCCTGGCACACCCTCTGAACAGGTAAATAATACGGTGAAGGACCTACCGGGAGCGATGGCGTTGTTGACGATGGGAACGACGGTCGCGATCATCATCGCCGTCTTCGTCGTACTCGGTATTTGGGCCGACCGCGCCTGGGGGACCGCGCCGTGGGGTCTCTTAATCGGGATAGCATTAGGAACGGTCGCCGCCGTGGTGAGCGTGGTAAAGCAAGTCCGGCGTTTCCTTTAGAAACCCATTGCTAGTGCTAGAAAACCTCCCAACCGACACGTTGCCGCGCCTCCTGCGTCGCACCACCCTCTCAGCGATCATCGTCGGTGCCCTGGGATTCCTCGTGGCCATCATCCTTGCTCCGCCACTCGCTGCACTGGGCGTCTTGATCGGCGTGGGCATGGCGATTATGAACTTGCGATTCCTTGACAGTCAAACCGCCAAGGTCGAACTGCGCGGCGAGCAGAGCACCAAGGCGGTTCGTCGTCAACTGGGTGGCCGAACGACGGTCCGATTGGCCATGATGACGGTCGTCGTCCTGGCCGCCGTCTTCCTCAACGCCCCCCTGGGAATCGGTATTGTGTCAGGGCTCGTGCTATATCAGCTCGTGTTCGTGGTGAACGTCATGCGTGTCTTAACGAGTCAGGGAGGAGTGGAGTGAGGACGCTGTACGCCGCGAAGACGATCGAAGTCGGTGTGCACCCTCACCTCAGCCTCTTCGGTCTCCCCGTCGACGGCGACATCTTGATGTCGACGCTGCTGGCGCTGCTCATCATCATTTTCATGGGCTGGCGCCTGCGCAAAACGGTCACCGACGGAGTACCCGGGAAGTTCCAACTGCTGTGGGAGATCCTTGTCGTCGACGTGGTGGGCGACCTCGCCAAATCTGCAATGGGGGAAAGGGGCAAGAAGTACATCCCGCTTGGCGTTACCATTTTCGTTTTTGTCCTGGTGAGCAATTGGATCGGCTTCTTGCCGACGGCGATGCATCCCGGTCAATCGGGCGAGATACTTCCGGCACCGACGAGCGACGTGAACCTGCCGTTGGCTCTGGCACTGTTCGTCATTACGTGGGTGCACGTCGAATCGGTGCGCGAGCGTCGCGTCGGCGGCTACTTCAAGCACTACGCCCAGCCCTTCGCCCTATTTACACCAATGAATCTCATCGAAGAGGCCACCAAGCCGATCACGTTGACGCTCCGTCTTTTCGGCAACCTCTTCTCTGGCGGCTTGATGATCGTCGTCATCTCGGCCCTGTTGACCAAGGCGATTGGTCCGTTCGAAATCATCTGGAAGCCCTTCGACCTCGCCATTGGACTGATCCAGGCTTACATCTTCATGTTGCTCACGATCATCTACCTCGACATGGCGACGAGCCATGAGGAAGTGCACGAAGAAAAGCATGACAAAAAGAAGGAAAAGAAGCAGACCGTAGTACTCGAAACTTCGCAGTAACACCAACCAGGAGGAATAGAAAATGGCAGCACAAACAGTGGCAGGTGCGATCGGCATCGCGGGCGCCCTCGTCGGTGGAGGATTGGCCATCGGTGGCGGTGCCATTGGCGCGGCAATCGGCGACGGCCTGGCCGGCAGCCAGACCATCGCCGCCATCGCCCGTCAACCCGAGGTCGAGAGCAAGGCCCGTACGTACTTCTTCTTGACGGTCGGGCTCGTCGAGGCCATGTACTTCATCAACCTGCTGTTCATGATCGTGTTCGTGTACGTATTCGCCAAGATCAAGTAGATCGGTGACCTCACCCACGACCGTGGCATGGGCCATCGATCACTACCGACTTAGAAGGGCATTGAAATGATCTCTGCGTCAATCTTCCTCCTCCCCAACGGCACCTTCTTCATCGAACTGGTCACGTTGGTAGTGATATTGCTGTTGATGACGAAGTACATCCTGCCGCCCCTGAACAAGGTGCTGGAGAGTCGTCAAGAGAAGATCCGCGAGTCACTGGCCGCGGCCGACGCGGCCAAAGCCGAAGCGGCCGCGGCCAGTGACGAACGCCAGCAACTCCTCGCGACCGCGAGGGACCAGGCCCGCGAAATCGTGGCCGCGGCCCAGGCGACGTCCGACCAGGTCAAGGCCGAGGCGGCCGGCCGGGGACAGGGCGAATACGACCGCATCATCGCCAACGCCAACGCTGAAGTGGACACCGCGCGCCAGCGCGCCATCGACGAGGCCTCGGCCCGAATCGGCGCAGTCGTCTTCGAACTGGTCAACCAGATCGTCGGTCGCGAGGTGGACGAGAGTTCGCACCAGGACCTGGTCCGCGAAGCCGTCGCCGCACTGAACGTCGAAGCGGCCAGGGGATCCAGTAACTGATCATGCTGCCCAAGCTCGAAGGATACGCCGCCGCCCGATTGGGTTCACTGGACGCCGCCGCGCTCGCGACGGTGGTCGGTGAGCTCGCGTCGCTCGAGCAGACCGTCCTCGGCCGCGCCGACCTTCGAGCCGTACTGACCGACACCTCCATCGCCGCCGCGTCGCGTGGTCTGATCGTGCACGACGTCCTCGCCGGAAAAGTCCACGACGTCACCCTGCAGGTCGCGGTCTACGCCGCGAGCAACGCCGCGGCCCCGGACGTTCCTCACGCTCTGGGAGAACTCGCCCTCGCCGCGAGAGATCTAGCGAACAACGACACTTTCCCGCTCGGCGGTCTCGGCCTGATGGCGTCGCGCCAGCGCGTCAGCGGATTTGCTGACGCCCTGCTCGACGAGGTCGGCGCGCAGAACTTCGACGAAATCGAGGACGAGCTCTTTCGCTGGGCGCGCACCGTCGAGGGCAATCTCGATCTACGACGACTCCTGCTCGACCGCGACGCCGACCTCGAGTCGCGCGTCGGCACGGTGCAGGCTCTGCTGGGCGACAAGGTCGAAACCGTCACCTTGGCGCTCGCGAGATTCGTCATCGAAGGGGGCCGCGCGCGAGACGTCGTTGGCACGCTGGACTACCTCGTGGACTACGTCGCCAAGGCCCGGGACTGGCGCGTCGCGCGCGTGTACACCGCGCGTCCCCTGGACGAGGAGAGCCGAGCCGACCTCGTGGCGTCGCTCTCCTTGCTCACCGGAAAAAACGTGGAACTGCAGATCGCCGATAGTCCCGAATTACTGGGCGGCGTCCTCGTCGAGATCGGCGACCTGCGACTGGACGCCACGACCCGCGCGCGTCTCGGGGCCCTACGAGACGCCGTCTCGCCGAGCCACCTGTACGAATCGTCCTTGAATCGAAATGACTAAGAAAAGGAATCTGTGATGACAGAGCTCACCATTAGCGCCAACGAGATCACCGAGGCCCTGCGCAAGCACGTGACGGAGTTCAACCCCGCCGTCGGCGCCGAGCAGGTCGGTCGGGTCGTCGAGGTCGGCGACGGTATCGCGCGCGTCTCCGGTCTACCCTCGGCCAAGGTGAACGAGCTGCTCGAGTTCGAAGACGGCACGTTGGGACTGGCGATGAACCTCGACGAGGACACCATCGGCGCCGTGGTGCTCGGGTCGGTCGACACGATCGAAGAGGAGCAGGTCGTGCGCGCGACCGGTCGCATCTTGAACATGCCGGTCGGTGACGCGCTGCTCGGTCGCGTGGTGAACGCCATCGGTGAACCGATCGACGGCAAGGGGCCGCTGGTCAATCCGAAAGAACGCCGCATGGAGATTCAGGCACCGGGCATCACCGGGCGCCAGCCGGTCTCCGAGCCCTTGCAGACCGGCATCAAGGCGATCGACGCCATGACACCGGTCGGTCGCGGACAACGCGAGTTGATCATTGGCGACCGCAAGACCGGCAAGACGACGGTGGCCATCGACACAATCCTGAACCAGAAGGGCCAGGGCGTGAAGTGCATCTACGTCGCCGTCGGTCAGAAGAACTCGTCGGTCGCCCAGACCGTGAAGGTGCTCGAGGACTTCGGCGCGCTCGAGTACACCGTGGTGGTGGTCGCCTCGGCCGGCGACCCCGCGCCGTTTAAGTTCCTCGCCCCCTACGGCGGATGCGCGATCGGTCAGGAGTGGATGGACGGTGGTGAACACGCCCTCGTGGTCTACGACGACCTCTCGAAGCAGGCCGAAGCCTACCGACAGATCTCATTGTTGCTACGTCGACCACCGGGTCGCGAGGCCTATCCCGGCGACGTCTTCTACCTTCACAGTCGTCTGCTCGAGCGCGCCGCGAAGCTGAGCGACGAGCGCGGCGGAGGGTCGTTGACCGCGCTGCCGATCATCGAGACCAAGGCCGGCGACATCTCGGCCTACATCCCGACCAATGTGATCTCCATCACCGACGGCCAGATCTTCTTGCAGTCCGACCTCTTCTACTCCGGTGTGCGTCCGGCCATCGACGTGGGTAACTCGGTGTCGCGCGTCGGCGGCGCCGCCCAGATCAAGGCTATGCGCGCGGTCGCCGGAACGCTCAAGATCGACCTCGCCCAGTTCCGCGACCTGGAGTCCTTCGCGACTTTCGGTTCGGAGTTGGACAAGTCGTCACAGCGTCAGCTCGACCGGGGCTATCGCCTTACCGAGCTCCTGAAGCAGGGCCTGAACGCGCCGATGCCGGTCGAAGAGCAGTGCATCGCGATTTACGCCGGTACCAAGGGCTGGCTCGACACGATTCCGGTCGAGGACGTACGTCGATTCGAATCCGAGCTGTTGACCAACTTCCGCGCGCAACACTCCGACCTGCTCTACGCGATTCGAGAGACCGGCGCCCTGCCCGAAACCCGGGCGCTCGACGAGGCGATGCAGTCGTTCGTGAACGGCTTCGCCGTCACCACGAAGTAGCCCGCCAAAGCTAGCGAGAAAGGAGGAGCAATGGCCGGAGGACAGGAAAGGATCCTGCGTCGACGAATCAAGTCGGTGCAGTCCACGCGCAAGATCACGAAGGCGATGGAACTCATTGCCGCCTCCCAGATCTCTCGTTCGCAGGCGCGCATTGTCGCGAACCGTCCCTATCGCAACGGCATGCGACGCATCATCGTCGAAGCGGCCAAGGCCGACCCGGCCGGCGCGGCGAAGCTCCTCGCGATGCCCGAGCACGTGGAATCGGCGATCGTGTTGGTCCTGACCGGTGACCGCGGCCTCTCCGGGGCGTACAACTCTTCGGCCCTGCGCGCGGGCGAGCGGCTCGCTCGAAAGCTCGAAGGCGAAGGTTCGGCTGTGCGGCTCTATAGCGTCGGTAAGAAGGCCGGCGCCTTCTACCGTTTCCGCGGCATCGACGTGGTCGAAGGCTTCGTCGGCATGTCCGATCGACCGACCTTTGACGACGCTCGTCGCATTGCCGCGACCGTCGCCGCGCCGTTCATTGCCGGCGAGGCCCAACAGGTGCTCCTCGTCTCGACGCGCTTCCTCTCGGCGGCGACGCAAAGTGTCGAAGTGGAACAGTTGCTCCCCCTCAGCCTGCCGGCGCTGCCCGATGACGGGACGCCGACGGTCCTGAAGGGTTACACCGAGTTCGAGCCCGAGGTCGAGCAACTCCTCATCACGCTTGCCCCCAAGGCGCTCGAGAGTGAGATCTTCTCCGCGCTCTTAGAGGGCGCGGCCTCCTTTCACGTCAGTCAACAGCGAGCGATGGCGGCGGCCACCGACAACGCCGACGAACTCGGACAGAATCTCAGTCGCATCATGAACCGGGCCCGCCAGGACTCGATCACCACCGAAATCATGGAAATCGTGGGCGGCGCCGAAGCGCTCCGCTCGAGAAAGTGAGAAACCAATGACCATCGCTCCAGAAAAGACCACCTTCGAGACGGGGCGGGTCGTGGCGATCGCCGGACCCGTCGTGGACGTGGAGTTCCCGCCGCACTCGTTGCCGGAGATCAACCACGCCGTTGAAGTCGACATCGTCATCGACGGCGCCACGATCACGGTGACTGGTGAAGTCGCTCAGCAGATCGGTGAGGGTCGCGTTCGCTGTGTATGCATGAAGCCGACCGACGGCCTCGTGCGCGGCGCCGTCGTTCGCCAAACGGGCCGGGGGATCACGGTGCCGGTCGGTGACGCCGTGCTCGGACACGTCTTCAACGTGATCGGCGAGTCACTCGACACCGACGACATCGGACCGGTGGAGGACTACTGGGAGATTCACCGCAGCGCGCCGGCCTTCGACCAGCTCGAGCCGCACGCCACGATGTTCGAAACGGGCATCAAGGTCGTCGACCTTCTCGCGCCCTACGTCCAGGGAGGCAAGATCGGCCTCTTCGGCGGCGCGGGCGTCGGCAAGACCGTCCTCATCATGGAGATGATTCGTCGCGTGGCCGAACTTCACGAAGGAGTGTCGGTCTTCGCCGGGGTGGGTGAGCGCACTCGTGAAGGCACCGATCTCTTGTTGGAGATGCGCGAGTCGGGCGTCATCGAAAAGACGGCCCTCGTCTACGGCCAGATGGACGAGCCGCCGGGCGTGCGACTTCGCGTCGCCCTCGCCGCCCTGACGATGGCCGAGTACTTCCGTGACGTGAAGAACCAGGACGTGCTCTTGTTCGTCGACAACATCTTCCGCTTCGTGCAGGCCGGCTCCGAGGTTTCAACGTTGCTCGGCCGCATGCCGAGCGCCGTCGGGTACCAGCCCACGCTCGCCGACGAGATGGGCGAACTCCAAGAACGCATCACCTCGACGAGGGGCCGCTCGATCACGTCGCTGCAGGCCGTCTACGTGCCGGCCGACGACTACACCGACCCCGCGCCGTTCACGACGTTCACCCACCTCGACGCCACGACGGAATTAAGTCGTCAGATCGCCGCGTTGGGCATCTACCCGGCGGTCGACCCGTTGACGTCCACGTCGAACATCCTGGCGCCCGAGATCGTGGGTGATCGTCACTACGCGGTGGCTCGCCAGACCCAGCAGATCTTGCAGCGCAACAAGGAGCTGCAGGACATCATCGCCATCCTGGGCCTCGACGAACTGTCCGAAGAGGACCGCATCACCGTGACGCGAGCGCGCAAGATCCAGCGCTTCCTCTCACAGCCGATGTTCGTGTCCAAGGTCTTCACCGGGATCGAAGGCATCAACGTTCCGGTCCAAGAGACGATCGAGTCCTTCGAGCATTTGGTGAACGGCGACCTCGACGCGTTCCCGGAGCAGGCGTTCTTGAACGTCGGGGGAGCGTCGGACGTCGAACGCAAGGCCTCCGAACTCCAGAAGGACTAAACGTGAGCACCCTGAAGGTCGAGATCGTAACGCCCGAGGCGCCGCTGTGGGTTGGTGAGGCGAAAGCGCTGGTGGCGCGATCGTCCGAGGGCTGGTTCACGGTGTTGCCGCAACACATGGACATGGTCGGCGACGTTGTGCCGAGCGTGGTGCGGGTTGACACTTCGGAGGGTGAAATTGCCATTGCGGTTCATGGAGGTTTCTTCCAAGTGGGCCCCGGTGAAGGGGAAGACGAGACGCTCGCCACGGTCCTCGCGGGCATCGCCGAGAAGGTGAGCGAGATCGACGTGGCGCGCGCGCAAGCGGCCAAGGAATCGGCGGAAGCCGAGATCGCCGCCGACAGTCGAAACGAGCCGGAGACCACCACGAGTGTGATGGCGAGAGCCGCGCTCGACCGGGCCGAATTGCGACTCAGCGCCGCGAAGGCGTGATCTCGTTGGCACCAACCGCTGATTCAACTTCTCGACTTAGACCTGATTGCGCGAACTCGTCCGTCCGTCCATGGCCTCGCTCATGGCGGGTATCGTAGGGCTGTCATGATCCACGATTTGAGGAACGTAAACGTGCGAATGGGCCAGTTTGATAGCGCCACGATTTCCCTCTCGTTCTCAATCAGTGAAGCATCATTCTGATGCGCTTCGTTGACCAGATCGAACAGAGCGGCGTCAATCACTGGGGAGCCAAGTACACCGGACGGGAGCAATTCGGCGACGCCATCGCTGATCAATACGGGCGAGCACAAATTTGGAAGCGCATTACGTGGGGCTTTTATATCGTGGGTCTCGCGTTAATGTTTGCGCCGGTCGGTCATGCACTCCAATACACGGGTTGGATGATCTCAACGGTGGGGCTGTATCCACTTGTCTGCTGGCTCGGTGAACGCTTTAAGTTCCGCAAAGCCGTCAAGCTCGCCACGGAATAATTTCTGAACGCAACGAGGCTGCCGCTAACTACCTCGCCGACACGTAGTCCAGCAGGTCCTTCTTGTCGTGTTCGAGTTCGTCGAAACGGGCCTTCACGACGTCGCCGATCGAGATCATGCCCACCAATTGACCTTCGTGCACGACCGGCAGGTGTCGTATGCGCCGCTCGGTCATCAGTCCCATCAATTCAGTCACCGTCGTCGTCTCGTCGCACGTCTGTACGTCGGTCGACATCAGTTCGGCGACGGTGGTCTCGAGCGCCTCCGCGCCACTGGTCGCCAGAGCCCGCACGGCGTCGCGCTCACTGAAGATGCCGACCAACGGCGGTGTCGGACCGGTGACGACCAGGGCGCCGATGCTCCGCTCCTTCAAGAGCAACAGCGCGTCGGCCACGGTGCGCTCCTGGGAAATCGTGGCCACATCTTGGTTCTTGTTCGCTAACAGATTCGAAACCTGCACAACGTCCCCCTTTTGGTTAAGACCGAATAATTAAGCCCAACCGCTCTACTGCGGACCTTACGACGACGAGTTGACGCTTGCAATCGAACATTGTGTGCGAATGACTGCGTATTCATGCTTCGTGAACAATCAAACAAGTATTAGAAGCCCGCGGAGGTGAACTCTTCGAGTTTGTTGTGCCGGTGGAACGTCTCGATCGTTCGCACCGTGCCCGATTGTGAACGCACGACCATCGATTGTGTGGTCGCGCCGAAGTCGTGGAATCGCACGCCGCGCAGAAAATCACCGTCAGTGATCGCCGTCGCCGAGAAGAAGCAGTTGTCACACGCGACCAGATCGTCGGTCGTCAGGACTCGCGTGAAGTCATAGCCCAAACCCTCGGCCAATCGACGTTCTTCGTCGTCGCGCGCGATGAGCATGCCCTGGATCTCACCACCGAGTCCCTTTAATGCCGCCGCCGCGATGACACCCTCCGGAGTGCCGCCGATGCCGAAGAGAACGTCGGCTCCGGAGTTGGGCCATCCGGTCGCGATGGCGCCGGCCACGTCGCCGTCGGAGATGGAGAGCACGCGCGCGCCGGCTTCGCGAACCTCGGCGAGGAGAGCGTCGTGGCGCGGACGGTCGAGAATCACCACGCCGAGTTCGGGAATCGGCTTCTTCAGTCGCTTCGATAGTTCCTTCAGGTTGTCGGTCGCCGAGGCGTTGATGTCGACCGAACCGCGACCGCGCGGTCCGACGGCAATCTTGTTCATGTAGACGCAAGGCCCGGGGTTGAACATGGTGCCGCGCTCCGAGAGGGCGATGACCGACAAGGCCCCATTGCGGCCCATCGCGGTGAGCGTCGTGCCATCGACCGGGTCGACCGCGATGTCGACGAGCGGCGGACGTCCGTCGCCGATCCGCTCTCCGTTGTAGAGCATCGGCGCGTCGTCCTTTTCGCCTTCACCGATGACGACGACGCCGTCCATGGCGACGCCGCCGAGTACGAAGCGCATCGCGTCGACCGCCGCGCCGTCGGCCGCGTTCTTGTCACCGCGACCGGACCAGCGCGCGGCCGCGATGGCCGCGGCCTCGGTGACGCGAATCATCTCGAGGGCAATATTGCGGTCCGGTTGGGACGGTTGCAGCACGAGGCACATCGTACAGTGAGTGACATCTTCGACCTCGTCCCGGTCTGTTTCGTGTCACCGGCAATACTTGAAGGGTGACAACGCTCGTCGTAAAGCCCGCCGGAGCCCTCGAGGGCGACGTCCAGGCCTTGGGCGCCAAAAACGCGGTGCTGAAGGAGATGGCGGCCTGCCTTCTCGCTACAGGGGAACACCACTTAACCAACGTCCCGCGCATCACCGACGTGCGAATGATGGAGGAACTGTTGGTGGCGTTGGGTTGCAACGTTGAGCGACCGGCCGAGCACGAACTCTCCATCGTCGTGCCCGATGCCTCCGACATCAATCCCGTGGCTCCGGCACGCTTGTTCGAGGCGATGCGCGCGTCGATCGTCATCCTCGGACCACTCCTCGCGCGCTGCGGTCGAGCGGACATGGCGCTGCCGGGTGGCGACGACTTTGGCCAACGTCCGATCAACTTCCACACCGACGGTCTCACGGCCATGGGCGCGACCTTCCACAACGATCGCAACTTCATTCGCGCGACGATTGATCGGCCCCGACTTCGCGCCGCGCGCATCACGCTCGAATACCCAAGCCACACCGCCACCGACAATTTGCTGATGGCCTGCGTGCTCGCCGAGGGTCGCTCGGTGATCGACAACGCCGCGCGCGAGCCCGAGGTGGAGGACCTCGCCAAGCAGCTCATCGCCATGGGCGCTCAAATCGAAGGTCTCGGCACGTCACGACTCACTATTGACGGCGTCGAAGAGTTGCGTCCCGCCCGCCACCACGTCGTGACCGACCGTGTCGTCTCGGCCACGTATCTCGCGTCGGGTCTTATCACCGGAGGCGAGGTGCGAGTGGTGGACGCCCACCCGGAGCACATGGAGATGCTCCTTCGAAAGATCGAGGCGATGGGCGGCGTGGTCGACGTGCGTGGACCGGGCGTGGCCGCACAGGGACCGCGAATTTTTCGCTCCTGCGACGTCGCGACGCTGCCCTATCCGGGGGTGGCGACCGACTACAAGCCATTGATAACCACGATGTTGAGCGTGGCCGACGGCGTCTCGGTCGTCACCGAGAACCTGTTCGTCGGTCGCTTTCGCTACGTCGACGAGCTCGTTCGCCTGGGAGCGAGCATCACCACGGAGGGCCATCACGCCATGATCCGCGGTGTCGATCACCTCACGGGTACCTCGGTGCACGCCAGTGACATTCGCGCCGCGGCGGCGTTGATCCTCGCTGGACTGGTGGCCGAAGGCGAGACCACGGTTTCGGGGCTCGAGCACATGGACCGCGGGTACGACGACTTCGTCGGGCGCCTTCGTCACCTCGGCGCCAGCATCGATCGGTATTCATGATTTCAACCGATCCAACAGAACTGGTCGAGCAGGCTCGCGGGGGATCGCGCACGGCGCTCGCGCGCCTGTTGACCTTCGTTGAGTCCGGAGGACCGCAGCAGTTGGCGACCGCGGCGTTGGCCTACCGCACGCCAGTGCCGTACGTCGTCGGCATCACCGGACCACCGGGCGCGGGCAAGTCGACCCTGACCGACCAGCTAATCAACGTGGTGCTCGAGCGGGGCTTCGGCGGGGACCGCGTCGTCGATCAGGTGAGCGTGCTGTGCGTCGACCCCAGTTCCCCGTTCACCGGCGGGGCGATTCTCGGTGACCGGATTCGGATGCAGGACCACGCGACGAACGAACACGTGTTCATTCGTTCCATGGCCACACGCGGACACCTCGGCGGCCTCTCGTTGGCCGTGCCCGACGCCGTTCGAGTTCTCGGCGCGGCGCGGTTTCCCTTGGTGCTCGTCGAGACGGTCGGCGTCGGTCAGATGGAGGTCGAGATCGCGTCGGCGGCCGACACGACGATCGTCGTCGTCAATCCCGGTTGGGGTGACGCCATGCAGGCCAACAAGGCGGGCCTGCTCGAAGTCGCCGACATCTTCGTCATCAACAAAGCTGACCGCGCGGGGGTTCGAGAGACCCGTCGCGATCTGGACCAGATGCTGGACCTCGGAGGCGCTCACGAATGGCGTCCACCGATTCTCGAAACGGTCGCGACCGAGGGTACCGGCATCGCTGAACTCTGGGACGCCGTCGTGAACCATCGGACGTTCATCGAGAGCGGGCTATTGGAAGACCGCCGACGAACGCGAATGCGCGTCGAACTCGACAAGGTGCTCTCGGCGATGGTGCGTTCACGAATTGTCGCGCTGGCTCACGGCGACGACTACGAAGAGCAGATCGAAGCGCTGTTGGCCGGCACCACTGACCCGTATCGCGCGGCCGAAGCGCTGTTGGGAAGCGAATGATCGCCACGTCCATCACTTACGACTTGGTCTTCCTGACCCATCTCATCGCCGCGGTCGACACGCTGATCGTGTTCATCGTGATGCGCAGCTCGGCCCAGGCAATCGTGCGCGGCGCCGATGAGTCCGTTCAGCGGACGAAGTTTCCGAATCGACGGAACTGGGCCGCGCGCGTCCTGCACGTGCTGCCGATCACGGGACTGATCATGTCGCTGAGTGGTGACAAATCAGTGTCGCTGTCCAAGCCGTGGATCGGCGTAGGGATACTTTGTTACCTGGCTATGGCCGGTCATCTCGAAGCGCGGACGCTGCCCCAGGAACGCGCGCTGGCCAAAGTGATCGCCGAAGACGGAGTGGCGCCGCCGGAGTGCGGTCGGGCCTTCGTGAAATCGATCGACATTCTGCTGGCGATCTTCGCCGTGGCGTTGATCTCCATGCTGGTGCAATTCTAAAGGAAACTCGCTTGTCCGACCATGCCGGCGGCGACGGTGGCGTTGGTCGCTTCATCGATGAGGACGAAACTTCCGGTGACCCGGTTGGCGCGGTAGTCATCGACCACCAAGAGGTCGGCGGTCTGCAGGGTGGCCAGGCCGATGTCGTTGGTGTTCAGTGACGTCGACTCGTCGATGTCGAGTTTCTCGATGTCGATGACGCCGTTGATGGTCTTCACGCGAACGGGCGTGACTTTCGAGGTGTGCTTCATCTTCAGTCGCTGACCGATGACCAGCGGCTTTTCTCCGAACCAGCAGATCGTCGTCTTCAGTTCGTTCACGACCGAGGGGAGGGGAGCCGTGGCGATCAGGTCCCCGCGACCGGCGTTGGTCTCGTGGGCCAGCGCGACGTCGGCGGCCAATCCGACCGTTGCGTCGGCGATCTCTTCGCCGCCGAAGTTCATCGCGGTGATCGTGCTTTCGATGTTGGCCGGGAGCAACGTGACTCGGTCGCCGACGTGAAACGTGTCGCCGTTCACCATGCCGGCGTAGGTGCGACCGCCGCCCGGTTGACGAAGTACCCACTGGATGGGCAGGCGCGCGCCGCGCGTCGTGGTGTGCTCCCAGGCGCCGGCTTCGGAGCTCTCGAGCGCCTCGAGGACGGTCGGGCCGTCGTACCAGGGAAAGTGACTCGAGGACTCCACGACGTTGTCGCCGAGCAGCGCCGACACCGGAATGATGGAGGCCGACGTGAAATCGAGGTCGCGCGCCAGGGCCTGAATCTCGTCAACGACCCGGTCGAAGGCCAGCTTGGACCAATCGACGGCGTCCATCTTGTTGACCGCGACGACGATCGAGCGCACGCCGAGCAGCGCCGCGATGCACAGGTGCCGGCGGGTCTGCTCTTTGAGTCCCGAGGCGACATCCAGCACCACTAGCGCGAGGTCGGCCGTCGAGGCACCGGTCGCCATGTTGGCCGTGTACTGCACGTGGCCCGGGCAGTCCGCGATGATGAACTTGCGCGTCGGTGACGACGCGTAGCGATAGGCCACGTCAATCGTGATGCCCTGCTCACGTTCTGCGCGAAGTCCGTCGGTGACGAAACTGAGGTCGAGGTCACCGACGCCGCGCTTCTCTGAGGCCTCGGCGACGGCGTCGAGCTGGTCGTCGAAGAGCTGGCGGGTGTCGACGAGGATCCGTCCGATCAAGGTTGATTTGCCATCATCGACCGATCCGATGGTCGCTAAGCGCAGGAGATCCTTGGTGGCCAGGTGCACTTAGAAGTATCCTTCGCGCTTTCGATCCTCCATGGCGGTCTCGGAGAACTTGTCGTCCGCACGCGTCGCCCCGCGCTCCGAGACGTTGGCCAGGGCCACCTCGTTGATGATCGCTTCGAGCGTGGCGGCGCGTGAGATCACGGCCCCGGTGCAGTTGGCGTCGCCGACGGTGCGAAAGCGAACACTGAGGCGTTCGACGGTCTCGTCGCTTCGCGGTTCCACGAACGAGCCGATCGCCAGGTACATGCCGTCGCGCATCACGACGTCGCGGTCGTGGGCGAAGTAAATCTCCGGCAAGGCCATCTGCTCACGCTCGATGTACTGCCACACGTCGAGCTCGGTCCAGTCCGAGAGGGGGAAGGCGCGTACGCTCTCGCCGGGATTCACCTTGCCCTGATAGATCTGCCACAGTTCCGGGCGTTGCTTTCGAGGATCCCACTGACCGAAGGTGTCACGGAAGGAAAGGATGCGTTCCTTGGCGCGCGCCTTGTCCTCGTCGCGTCGCGCGCCGCCGAAGGCGGCGTCGAAGTTGTTGTCGTTGAGGGCGTCGAGCAGCGTCACCGTCTGCAGGCGATTGCGCGAACCCATGGCCCCGGGGTCTTGGACCTTGCCCTGGTCGATGGTGTCTTGCACCTTGGCGACGACCAGTCGCGCGCCGACGCGCTCGACGGTGGTGTCACGAAAGTCGATGACCTCAGGGAAGTTCTGTCCGGTGTCGATGTGCATGACCGGAAACGGCAGTTGCTGGGGTGCGAAGGCCTTGACGGCGAGGTGCAAGAGGACCGCCGAATCCTTCCCGCCCGAGAAGAGAAGGACCGGGCGTTCGCACTCGGCGACCACCTCTCGGAGGATGAAAATGGCGTGGGACTCCAGCAGGTCGAGGTGGTCGGTGGTGGTGGAGGTGCGCAAGGGTGTCGTCGTCATAGTCCGTTAGGTCTCCGTATATCCTAGTAAAACACCCGAGAATGTAAGGCTGTTGAGCAAATGCCCCTGATTACGCCGACCGGAGACCTCCTCGATGAACTCGAATCGGTGAACGAGAGTTTTGAGCGTTCAACGCCGATCAAGATTCTCGAATGGACCTTCGAACGATTCAACGACGACGTCGTGATGGCCTGCTCGTTCGAAGACGTGGCGTTGTTGCACATGGTTCATCAACTTCGTCCCAATTCTGAAATCATCTTTTTGGACACGCAGGGACACTTCCCCGAGACGCTCGAATTCGCGTCACGAATCGAGCGTGATTGGTCGCTCAACCTGACGCGCACGACGCCCGGGGCCGACGCCGACGCGTGGCCCTGCGGCACGGAACGATGCTGCGAACTGCGCAAAGTCGAGCCGCTCGGACGCGCCGTTGCGGGAAAATCAGCGTGGATTACGTCGGTCAGACGAGTCGACGCGCCCTCGCGGGCGAACATGAAAACCCTGATGTGGGATGAGAAATTCAATCTCGTCAAGGTGAACCCCCTCGCGACGTGGAGTGACGACGACGTGGCGTACTACCTGACGTCGCACGATCTGCCCGAACACCCTCTTTGGGCGCAGGGTTACGCGTCGATCGGATGCGCCGCAGTGACCGAAAAACCACTCGTCCCGGGGGACCGTCGATCGGGTCGTTGGGTCGGCGCCGACAAGGAAGAGTGCGGCCTCCACGAGGCGTGACATCCACCAAAAACCAATAAAACGCTTGTAACTTTGACTGCAATGTCAAGGTGGCTTGTCGGGGGGTATGTCGAATGCTGTTGATAATCCTCGCCCTCTTCTGGTTGGCCCTTTTGACCCCGATGGTGATTCGCCGGCTCCGGGACGGCGGTCCCGAACGCTCCATCCAGTCCTTCCACGACGAACACGAGGTCCTCAGCCGCCAGGAGTACGTCGTCAACCCGGCTCACCGCCTGGACCGACCCGATGACGCTGAATCCGGTCTGCGCGACCTCGGGCGCCGGTCGCGGCTGACCGTCGTTCACGCCGACGACACCTACCGCTCCCTGGAGGCGCGTAGCTCGTGGGACGAGTGGAGCGCGGACTACGAGTACGACGAGCCGACCAATGAACGCGAGTCGATGAATCGCTACGCCGCGGCCTACTCGTCGGTGCCCAACGAGGCGACGGTTCGTCGAAGTTACGACGCACCGATTCGTCGTCGGTCCATGAAGTCGCGCCGTCAGATGATGTTCGTGCGCCTTCTGCTCGTCTCGGCGGTGTTGACGATCCTCGCCTTCTCTTTGAGTTACGGATTGATCTTGGACCTGGCGGTCGCGTCGTGGGTCTGCATCGTCTCGTACGTGGCCCTCGCGCTGTACTCGGTCTCGCAGGGTTATCTGAGCGAGTCGTCACTGCCGCTGCGTCTGCCCCAGCCACGACAACTGGCTTCGGTGCAGCGCCTCTACGACGCGGTGTCACCTCGCTACGACGAAGAGTTCGAGTCCGAATACGAAGAGGATGACGACGAAGACGGTTGGCAGCGTCAATCCCAACCGCGGCGGGCGTTGGGCTAAAGTTAGAGCCTCTTCGGGGGTGTAGCTCAATTGGTAGAGCGCTACGTTCGCAATGTAGAGGCAGTGGGTTCGAATCCCATCACCTCCACTCCGATGCTTTGACCCCATTGTAAAAGTCCGGGACGTCTGTCCCACTTTGGCTCCGGGACCTCTGTCCCACAACTCGGCCCGGCTCCGGGACATCTGTCACAGTGGCTCCGGGACCTCTGTCCCATTAACTCCACCTCTCCTATTGACCTAAGCGTTGGTCTCGTCTTGTCTGGACTTCAGTTCAGAAAAGCGGGAGGTCGCAATGTTGGTGGAGTTATCAATGGTTGAGCAGCGCTACCAGGCGGTGCGTGAGGTGCTCGACACCGGCGCCACGATCACCGACGTCGCCTCGCGTTACGGCGTTGATCGCCGGACGCTGCACCGATGGTTGACCCGCTACGCCTCGGGCGGCCTCGAAGCGCT
>Ga0182024_10010287_pt1 | contig 19089 bp, 21 predicted proteins | sample P32metaG_FD_120480 | JGI IMG/M metagenome (GOLD analysis project Ga0182024, IMG submission 120480) | Permafrost microbial communities from Stordalen Mire, Sweden - P3-2 metaG (Illumina Assembly) | ecosystem: Environmental > Terrestrial > Soil > Wetlands > Permafrost | place: Sweden: Stordalen... | reverse complement strand
CCGTATATTGTGCCGGAGCTTCCGGCCGATTGAGCCTTAAGGCTGATTGTGACGAAAAAAACAAACACGAATGCTGCAAAGACAACGCGTCGGATAGACGTGTGCATACACTACCTCCCTGGGTTAGAGCCTGACTTCAAAAACGCTGAGTTACGAGCGATTTGAGTCGGCAGGCGGGGGGCGTGAAAAGAGAGCAAACTGGGGAGCGGACTGGGGTCTGGCTACAGGTCGAGATGCTTCGATCTCAATGAAGACCGCAGACATAAGAATCTGCGGAGGCGGTGCGGACGCGTGAACCGATGCGTGGGCGGTGACGCAAAGCCCGCAGTCGGAGTGAACCCGTCCGTCTGCGTGAGTATGCGTAACCGAAAGGGTTCCCGCCGCCAAGATGAGCGCGATACACAAAACGCCGAGGAAAAGCCTCCACGGCGACCGCATGTGCGGCGTTGGAAAGACACTGCGTCGGATAGACGTGTACATACACTCCCTCCCCAGGTTAGAGCCTGACTGTAAAACGCTAAGTTACGAGCGGTTTGCGTCAGCGGGCGGGGGGCGTGAGAAAAGAGCGAACAGGGGGGCGGATTGTGGTCGAGCTACAGGACGGGCCGCCTCAAACTCAGTGAAGACCTGAGATAGGAAGATTTGCGGAGGCGGCGCAGAAACGTGAACCGCCAGATGGGCGGTAATGCAAAGGCTACACTCGGAATGAACCTTGCCGTCTGCGTGAGTGTGCGTAACGGATAAGGTGCCGACCACTAAGATGAGCGATATACACAACACGCCGAGGAGAAGCCTCCAAGGTGTCCGCACTTGCGGTGTTGCGTATTTACTCAGCATTGCACAACTGTAGCGCGTCCTGAGCAAATTTGGAAGAGCCTCTCGCAGAGTGATAAGGATGCTCGTCCTCCCCGCATCGCTATACAAGCGAAAACTCATCATGTACAGGCCCGTCGGGTGGGCGGGCATAGTCGCTCCTGCTGTGCAGGAGCAAGATATCGTCGCCGAGTCATTCAACCTGCTCAACCATCAGAATGTGTCGCTATTGAACACCGCGTTTGGGTCCAGCGCGCTGCCACAGGCGGGGTTCAATCGTCCGACCGGCACATCGACAGCTCGCCGCATTCAGTTTTCTCTCGACTGCGAGTTCTCAACGACCCCTCTAAACGGGCTTCACAAGCTTTGTTATCTCTCTGGGGTGCTCCTCGTGAAGCTCGTGGTGCAGTTCATCGACCTTCGCTCTGGCCTTGTCCAAAGCCTTTTTGCCTGTAGCTGTGATCTTGTAGACCCGGCGACTGTGCCCTCCAACGTTTTTGAGGACAGACTTCAACAGACCGCTGCGCTCCAGGCCATGCAAGAGCGGGTAAAGGGTTCCGGGACCGATGCGATACCCATGATGTGCCAACTCCTCCATCATCGCAAGCCCAAAGATGGGCTCGTGGGAGGCATGTACGAGTACATGAATCCGTATGAGGCCGAAAAAGAGTTCCCTCTGATGGTTGGGCACAAATCAAATATACCTCGGTATAGCCAGAATCGAATGTCGATAGTGTAATATCGGACTTCGATAGCGACAGTACATCTCGATCCGAAGTGGGAGGCAGAAGCGCCGATGAGGGGTCTCAGTCGTTGCACAAAACTGATGCTGTTTCTGCTTCTGACGCTGGCCGGCTCACGCCTGTGGGCGCAAGGCCCTCCGTATCAAACCGACGATCCGGTTCCGGTAGACCTGCACCACTATGAGTTCTACATCTTCGGCAGTACGGACGGGACGCCGGTGGAGACCGACGCCACGTTCCCGGCTATCGAGTTCAATTGGGGCGCCATTCCAAGGGTGCAGTTGCACACCATCCTGCCCCTGGGCGTAATCGCTCCAGCGAATAACCCGATTTATTCGCCCGGCGGGACAGGGCCGAGCGCGTTCGGTGTGATCGACGTGGAACTGGGCGCGAAGATCGCCATCATCAAAGAGTCCAAGTACGTCCCGCAGATGGGGACCTTCACCATGTTTGAACTGCCGACCGGCAGCTACGACAGGGGCCTTGGCGTGGGAAAGGTCTGGTACAAACTTCCCTTGTGGTTCCAGAAGAATATTGGACACTGGCTCCTGGATGGGGGCGCTGGTGAAACTATCGTCCCGCAAACCCAATACCGTAACTATCCGTATGGTGGATTCCTCGTGAAATACACCTTCGGGGAGCGGTTTGAGCTAGGAAGCGAGGTATTTGCGCATGGGCGCGAGGGCTTCGCCACGCCGCAGACCGAAGCTTCGACGATGATCGATGTGGGTGGCGTTTATCACCTGAAACATCATGAAGGGGAGCAGTTTTTGTTTAGCTACGGCCACTCGGTGGCAGGCCAGACGGAGAACTACGCCTATGTCGGCATGTACTGGACATGGGGTGGCAAAGGCGACAAGGGGAAAGACGACGACAAGAAGGACACGGCGGAAAACAACTGGATGCAGGGGCCAATGCACGGAAACGGATTTCAATGACTTGGGGACGCGGCAGCGTTCGGGCCGCCTCACTGCGGAGAATACGGTAAATGGAAATTACAGTACGCGGTCTTTGGACTCTAATACACGGCATGGGATTCGGTGCGCTTTATCTTCTGGCGTGTTCCGGTGCGCTCGTGGAACTGCATCGTTTCACCACCTCGTCCCCACCGTCCGAAGCCACTCCCGGTCAGGAACGCTTCCTCAAGGTTTACCTTCTCGGAATGGTGGTACTAGCATGGGCCGCTGTGCTGACGGGAGCATATGTCATCTATCCGTGGTATCGGGCTGCGCCTCCGCCCGGCACAATCGGCCTCTCGATGTTCCCGCAACGCCTGCTGATGTCCAGTCCCACGACCATCGGCTGGCACTCACTTGGGATGGAATGGAAAGAGCATGTCGCCTGGCTGGCCCCCATTTCGATCACGATGGTTGCATTTGTCTTCATCAGGTATGGTCGCGACCTCAAGAACCATCGGCAACTACGCGCGGCGGTGCTCTGCTTTGCCGTGGCTTCATTTGTTGCGGCGGGGATTGCGGGTTTTTGCGGCGCAATGATTAACAAGTACGCTCCGGTCCAGGGCGGTCACACGATTCAACTGAGTCAGGGAGAAGAAAAATGAATATGTCAGGCAGTGCCGCGACATCCAATATCCCTTCCCTGACGAATGGCTCCGGCACTGCCGCCATTCTTGCGGCTGGCATCGGCTCTTTCGCTCTGGCGGTGCTGGCCTGCGCCGGAGACAAATCGGCTGCCATCAAGAACAGCCTCATTTTTTATAAGCCCACGGGGCCTCTCTCCGGCGTCACCTCAACTGCCATCGTTATCTGGCTCTTGACTTGGGGGATTTTGGAATGGCGGTGGCGGAACAGGACGGTCGCAGTGGGGCGTATCAATGCTGTTGCTCTCGTGCTGCTCGGCCTGAGTCTGTTGCTGACGTTTCCACCCGTCGTTGACCTTTTCTGAAAAGAATGTTGCTCTCCGGTCACTGAGCCGAATCCGCTCCGAGGTTCACAATGCCGATATCGTCGCAATATCCCTCGCCCCGCCTCTCCTGGGGTATCCTGCTCGTCCGCATCCTCGTGGGCTGGGTCTTCCTGTCGGAGGGTGTCCAAAAGTTCCTCTTTCCGGCCGCTCTGGGTACAGGTCGTTTCGCGAAGATCGGCATTCCCTGGCCTCAATACTCTGCTCCCTTTGTCGGAGTGGTGGAGATTGTCTGCGGGGCTCTCCTCATTCTCGGTTTGTTCACCTCGTTGGCTTCTGTGCTTCTGCTGATCGACATCGTAGTGGCAATCGCAACAACCAAGTTTCCGATGCTGCTCAAGCAGGGATTTTGGGCGACGCTCAATGAGGCGCGGACGGATTTTTCCATGCTGTTCGGGCTGATCGCGATTTTGCTGATGGGAGCGGGTATGTTCTCCTTGGATTGGCGGCGAAATCGCTCCATCACGATATGAATACCAACGCTTGGGATAAGGCTAAGGGAACGGGTTGCTCCCAATCTACGAGAGAAACCCGGCTTGTGGTCTGGCTACAGGGCATCACGCTGGCGTGGATGCTGCTGGAATGCGGCGTATCTCTCTATGGAGCCGTCTCGGCGCACAGCCCCGCGTTGCTGGCATTTGGAGCCGATAGCCTTGTGGAACTGCTATCGGCAAGCGTGGTTCTATTGGCGGTTGGACCGTCCTTTTCGCTCACAAAAGATCGCGCTGCACGATTAGCCGGAATCTTGCTCTTTGCCCTTGCTGGAGCGGTCGCTGTGGTAGCGAGTTTGGCACTCGCATTCGGTGTCAGCCCAGAGACGAGTTGCAGCGGTATAGCCATTACGCTTGCTGCACTTGTCGTCATGCCGATCCTTGCCTTGGCGAAGCGCAGAACAGCCCGGCTCACAAATAATCGAGCCTTGGCTGCCGACGCCGTGCAGTCGGCAACCTGTGCCTACCTCGCTGCAATCACCTTGGCGGGCCTCGCCATCAATGCTTTGTGGCACATTCATTGGGTGGATTCAGCAGCAGCACTCCTGGCATTGCCCATCCTGATAATCGAGGGGCGCCGTGCTTTCCGAGGTGAGAGCTGTGGCTGCTGCTGAATCCCCGATAGTAGAGGGATGCCGACTCTAAGGCTTCGGAGCCGCAATCGACTCCACCGTGATTGTCTTTCCATCGACCTTCCCTTTGACGGTCACATTCTGCCCGGCAAACTTATCGAACTGGCTTTTGTCGCCTTTCAGCATGTAAACCTTGTCTCCGCTGGCTAGCGCAAAGTCAGACCCTTGCTTGACGCATTCGCGGGTACATTGTGCAGGAGTCTTACCCTGCATCATGTGGTGGGTACCACACATGGCATCCGTCACAGTCCTGGTGACAATCTGGCTCGATTGAGCGGATGCCGCCATGGTTGAGAGGGCCAGCGAAAAGAGCAAAGTTAAGGTTCGTAAACGCATTGGTTTCTCCTTGCATTAAGGGTTGGATGGGCCGGGTTTGAGTCTGCGACAACGACGACGGACTGCGATCAGGACGAGAGAACGGGCGGAGGAAATCATCAGTGCATAGGCATATCCATACCCTTCTTGTCTTTCATCTCCATCTTCGATCCATCATGCGAAGAATCACCGCCCTCGGAACCGCCTGCCGTCGTCTTCCATGCAGCAGAGACTTGCGGCGGCAGCTTGTCCATATGGCTCAGGAATGTGGTCAACTGCCACATCTCCTGCTCACTGAGGGCATCCTTCCACGCGGGCATCCCGCTCAGGCGTATGCCGTGCTGGATGATGTAGAAGTTCTGGTTTTCCGGCATATCCGGTGCGTCCTCGACGAATTGGGGCGCACGAGGATAGAGAGCTTCAGCAAGCTGCGCATGTGAATGTTGAATGTCGCCATGACAACTCGCGCAGTTCGGCTGATAGATCTTCATGCCGGCGATGAGGTTGGCGTACGTGGGCTGGATTGGGTTTTTCGCTTCCGGGGCACGCCGATCGACGGCGGCATCGAGGGCAGGCATAGCGAGCTTACTTTCGAGCCAGCCTACAGACAGGTCCGCGCGTGGATCAACAAATCCGAAGCGTACATAGCAGAAGCAGGTTGTTAGAACAACAAGAACGGCTACTGCAAATCCGAGAAAAACTTGAGCATGGTGGTTCTCCTTCGAGTCAATTTGGTGAAGCACCACGATCACGAGTAAGGCGTCAGTACCAGAGTCGAAGCCCGAAGATGAACCGGGCATCGCTGGTGGACTCTCCTGCCTGCCGTGAATAGCTGGCCGTATTGCCGTATTTTCCGCTGTAGGCAAACCCAATGTACGGAGCGAATTTGCGGCTGATTTCATAGCGCAAACGCAACCCTGCGTCCAAATCAGAGAAACCCGATCCGATCTGTCGTCCAGGATCATCCTTGCTGTAGAAATTCAACTCAGCTTCCGGCTGCGCGATCCATCGTTGCGTCAGCAGCAAGTCGTAGGAACCGGTCAGGCGACCGGCTACGTTGCCGTCATCCCGGATATAAAGCGTTGGGGCAAACTCGAAGTAACCTGGCGCGAGGCCCTCAATACCCAGCGCAGCCCAGACGCGCCTTGGGCCTGAATCGAGATCAGCCCGCACACCCGCCTGCGCATCGAAATACCGCATTCGTGGAATCGGGCGGTCGTACAACGCTTCATGATCGCCGTCGCTCACTGTCGTGTTATTGCTGAAGCCTTCCGATTTGAACCAGAGCTTGTTCATGTCTGTCCCAATCCAACCCTCGCCATCCCAGCGCAGTTCAGTTTCCGAGCCATCCGTGCGGCCTTCAAACTGATCGAACATGGCGTGGGCGAATATCTGGTTGCCCATGTCCTGTCTTTCCATGCCTGGCGTCGCACCCGCAGCCATAGCGGAGGATTGTGGATTCGACATTTGCGCCCTCACAGGGATCGTAAAACCCGTTGAAAGGACGAGAACTATAGCTGCGCGGCACAAGGGCGGAGCGAAGCCATTGAATACCTTCGTGCGGTCGTGCATCATGCGCCTACTCATGGCTGCACCACCACGGTACGGAACATGCCGCCTTCCATGTGAAACATCAAATGGCAGTGGTAGGCCCACTGGCCCGGCGTATCCGCGGTGACGAGATAGCTCACACGCTGTGCCGGCTTCACAATCACTGTGTGTTTATAGGGATTGAACTCGCTGTGCCCGTTTTCGAGTTCACTCCAGAGTCCGTGCAGATGGATCGGATGTTCCATCATCGTGTCGTTGATGAGCACGAATCGCACCCTCTCGCCGAGTTTCAGTACGACAGGCTCGGCATTAGAGAATTTCTGGCCGTTGAAGCCCCAGATATAACGCTCCATGTTTCCAGACAAGTGGAGTTCTATCTCACGCGTCGGCGGTCTCCCATCAGCACCGCGGAAGCGGGCGCGAAGGTCGGCATAGTTCAGCACGCGTCGGCCATTGTTGCTCAGTCCATCCCCGGGATCATCCAGCTGCTCGCTGACTTTCATCGCCACGTTATCTATTTGGGGTCCAACGTGCAGATGCGGAGCCTTCGATGGTGCCAGCCGCGCATCAGTGCGCGCCATCTCGGGCGTCGCCACGATTGGCGCGGTGTCTGGACCCGGCTGCGGTAAGGGTGTTTTTGCGACGTTGCTGCCCATCTCCATGCCCGGCATGTTTTGATCGTCCATCTTCATTCCGGCCATGCCCTGGTTCTCTGCGGTAGGTTTGCTCGATCCGGGCATGTCCATCCCTTGCATACCCGCCATGCCGGACATATCCATGCCTTTCATGTCCCCCATGTTCATTCCCTTCATGTTGCCCATGCCCATGTCTGCCATCGTTCGCGTGGGCACCGGGTCCATCTGGGGAATCGCAGCCGTCATCCCCATCCGGGGAGCAAGGGTGCCGCGAGCAAAACCGCTCCGGTCTTCCGACTGCGCGAAGATGGTGTAAGCGGCATCATCCGGCGGCTGCACAATCACGTCGTAGGTCTCTGCAACACCCATGCGGAATTCATCCACCGTGACCGGCTCCACATAGTTTCCATCAGCCTGTACGACCGTCATCTTCAGTCCCGGAATGCGAACATCGAAGAACGTCATGGAAGAGCCGTTGATGAAGCGAAGGCGGATTCGTTCTCCGGGTCGAAACAGTCCGGTCCAGTTCGCATTGGGTGGGTTCCCGTTCAGTAGATAGGTATAAGCTGCGCCGGAAACATCGGCGATATCCGTCGGGCTCATATTCATGCGCGCCCACGCGAGCCGATCCGAAGCGGTTGTCCCAAAACCATTCTTCGCCACAGTGGAGATGAGGTTGGGCAGAGTACGTCGATGGTAGTTGTAGTAGTCGCTCTGCTGCTTCAGGTTGCTAAAGATGGTCTCGGGATTGGTGTCCGTCCAGTCCGAGAGAAGTACGACATATTCTTTGTCGAACTCAACAGGATCGCGATCCCGCGGGTCGATAATTAGCACCCCGATTAGCCCCGTCTGCTCCTGAAACCCGCTGTGGCTGTGATACCAGTAGGTTCCGCTCTGCCTCACTGGAAAGCGATAGTGGAAGGTTTCACCGGGAGCAATGCCGGCAAAGCTCAGACCTGGGACGCCATCCATATCGGCTGGCACGCGGACTCCGTGCCAATGGATGGAGGTCGCATGCTTCAGCCGATTCGTCACCGCAAGAGTGACTGTGTCGCCTTCGCGCCATCTGAGGATTGGGCCCGGCGTCGAGCCGTTGACCACAATCGCGCGCGACACGCGGCCGGTAAAGTTGACAGGCAGCGAATCAATGGTGAGATCGAAATACGTTCCGGTCAGTGCTGCGGGAGCAGGCGCCGGTGTTTCACCAAATAACGGACGGCCTCTCCATTCGCAGGCAGCAAGACCAGCTCCCGCCGCCATCCCTTGCACAAATCTGCGTCGCGTAGTGAGACACGCCTGCTTGATTACTGTTTCTTTTCTGCGCATCGTTCCTCCGAATTGGAAGTCGAGGAAGGACGGAATCCCATTTCGGACGCAACCGGCGTTTGCGATTTCCGGCGATCCGAGCGAGAGTCGTCACAGTTGAAGGCAGGAACGGGATGGCTTAGAGACCGAGCGGGGCGCTCCAATGAGCGCAGGCGCATGACAACCCCATCCTGCCGATGTCAGCGGCGGGATGCGACTAGACGCGGAGGCTGGAGATTAGAGGGTCAAATGGAGGTTTGGATTGTGTACTACTTCGAGAGGCGCGGAATCGCACAGGAAGCTGGTGGTCAAGAGCCGGACGGGAAGCAATATCGAGAGACACCGCGACGCCCAACGGCTTGATTTCGTGATCTGGGCCGCTCTGCGGGAGTTCCAAAACGTTCTGGCAGATTTGACCGGAACAGGTCTCGGGAGTCGAGACAGTAATGCTTGCGGCGTTGACGGAAGCGTGTTCGCAGGACGGATTGTGACAATGGGCCATGCCGTGCATTTTGCACACAGGCTCCGTCATTCCCACGCCCTCACATTGTGCCCTGCAAAGCTCAGCGGACACCTGCCCCACCATCAGCAGAAGCAGGAGCAAGAACGCCGACACTGTCGCTTTGCGTCTCATTTAATTTGACTGTACACCCGATGTGGAAAGTAAGGCAATTTCATACCAATCCCATATGATAGCGTCCTTTATCATCCGCTCAGCCCGGTATCTATCTCGGGAGTTTGAGATGAATGCAATCATTTCCTCGCAGGCTTCTTCCCGACATACTCCGCCACGCCGCGGTCGCGCACCGGGCGCTCCTGATGGTGCAGCACCAGCAGTCCGGGAAAAAGAGACAAGATTTCGCTCTTCGCCAGCGGCCTGAGATTGGCCGGAGCAACTCCTTCGTAGGAGTCGCAGCATACGCTGCTTTTGCAAAGCAAAAAGCCACCGGGCTTTAGAGTCGAAAGCACCTGCGAACAGATGTCCCGATCCAAATGGTAGAACATCACGACCAGGTCAAAAGAAGCAGGCTCGAAGGCATATTCCTTGGCATCAAGCGCAAACAAGTTCATCGTCAAGCCTAGCTGTTGTGTTTTTTGACCGAGTTTGCGGATGGCAACCTCGGAGATATCAACGACCGTAACCTGCCAGTTTCTTTTTGCCAGCGAAAGCGCATGCCTGCCGATCCCGCCAGCCAGGTCGAGGGCCGTGCCGCCGTCGGGAAAGGAACTCGCTACAAACTGATTGAACGCCGATAGAAAAAAGTGGTCAGGCTTCTCCAGTGAGGGGAGGCCTTGTTCGTATTTGAGGTCCCAATGGGAGCGCTGCTCATCCAAGGCCATGTACAAAATATACTATAGGGGACTATATTACCGGGAGAGGAATGTATGGCCCACACGACCAAAGACAAGAAAAAGCTGCTGTCACGCATTCGCCGGATCAAAGGACAAACGGAGGCGATTGAGCGAGCTCTTGATGGCGAGGTTGAGTGCGACGAGATTCTGCAACTGGTCGCATCGTGCCGCGGCGCCCTTAATGGATTGATGGCCGAGTTGATCGAGGGCCACTTACGCTTCCATGTGCTCGATCCCAGCCAGAAAACCCGTCCTTCCCAGCTTGAGGCAGCAGACGAGTTGATGGCAGTGGTCAAGAGATATCTCAACTAGGACTCCCGGAGCCGTTATGAGTATTACCAGCGAACAACACAACCGTGCCGGCCTCACTGCCGGCGAAGCTCATCTCCATCCGCATTCCGCATGTGCCTCCTGCCCTGAAACAGCGGAAGAACACGATCACGAGCATGGCTTTGAACTTCTCGAGGTCCTTCGTGTCGTTTTTGTTGCACTGGCCGCGGTGGCAGTCTGGTTCCATTGGTGGGAGCCGTTCCAAAGGGTCAGTGTCATCGGGCTGGGGGCTACTCTGATCGGTGGTTACCCCATCTTCAAAGAGGCGTTCGAGAATATCGTCGAACGCCGCATGACAATGGAACTTTCCATGACCATCGCGCTCCTCTCCGCGCTGGCAATCGGAGAGTTCTTTACAGCGCTGGTCATTACCGCCTTCGTGCTGGGAGCTGAAATTCTCGAAGGGTTGACTGTAGGGCGCGGGCGGCGGGCCATTCAGGACATGCTCAACTTCCTTCCGCAGACCGCCAGCGTGCTGCGTGACGGCCAAACCCTTGAAGTACCCACCAATACCATCCTTCCCGGCGAGATTGTCCTCATTCGTCCCGGCAGCCGGATTCCTGTCGATGGTCAGGTGGTCAGCGGCCACTCCTTTGTGGAGGAAGCGGCCATTACCGGCGAACCCATGCCCCGTGAAAAGACGGTCGGCAGCGCCATCTATGCCGGGGCCATCAATCAGACCGGCACGCTTCAAGTCCGAGCCGAGCGCTTAGGCAAAGAGACCACCTTCGGCAAGATTATTGAAGCGGTAGAGAAAGCAGAAAATTCCCGCGCGCCCATCCAGAAGACCGCCGACCGGCTTGCTGGATATCTCGTCTATTTCGCGCTCGGCGCTGCCGTGCTCACTTTTCTCATTACGCACAACACCCGTTCGACCATCTCCGTCATCATCGTGGCTGGCGCGTGCGGTATTGCTGCGGGCACTCCGCTCGCGGTCCTCGGTGCAATCGGGCGCGCGGCGCAGCAAGGCTCCATCATCAAGGGCGGCATCTATCTGGAGGCATTGGGCCGCCTGGATACCGTCTTCCTCGATAAGACCGGCACGTTGACATACGGAATGCCTCTTGTAACCGAGGTCAGTGCAGCTTCGGGCATCTCTGAGCAGGTGATGCTCCAGGCAGCCGCTAGTGCTGAGAGCGCTTCGGAGCATCCTTTGGGACGTGCCATCGTTCGCTTTGCCGAGGAGCAGAATATTCCGGTCATCCATCCCGACGACTTCGAGTACCGGATTGGCCGTGGAGTGCTGGCTTCACTGCATGGGGAGCAGACCGTGGTTGGCAACAGGACGTTGCTCGAAGAACTTGAAATCGACTTGCCTTCCCGGCTCAATGTCTCTCAGGGGACAGAGGTACTGGTTGCGCGGGGAGGCCGCTATCTTGGCTCCATTCTGGTGACGGATCAGTTGCGTGACAGCTCCGCTCCGGCAGTCAAGGCGCTCACAGACATGGGCATTCAGGTTGCCTTGCTGACCGGAGATGCTGAGTCGGTTGCCAGGGCCGTCGCCGGCCGGTTGGGCATCCTTGAGGTCCACGCCGAACTTCTCCCGGAGCAGAAGACTGCCTTCGTCGCCGAGCAAGTCAAGAAGGGCAAGACCGTGGCAATGCTAGGGGATGGCATCAATGACGCTCCTGCGCTCAGCGAAGCGACCGTCGGTGTCGCCATGGGAGCAGGCACCGATGTGGCCCGTGAGAGCGCCGACATTGTGCTGATCGGCAATGATCTGATGAAGTTCGTTGAGACGGTCCGCATCGCGCGGAACTGCCGGCGCATTATCTTCCAGAATTTCTATGGAACTCTAATTGTCGATACCATCGGCATCGGCTTGGCCGCGGTTGGTATTCTCAATCCGCTGCTGGCAGCGTTTATTCACGTTGCGTCGGAGCTGACGTTTATCCTCAACTCCACACGATTGCTTGCCCCCAGGCAGAAAGAAGACGTACTCAAAACAGCGGCTACTCCAGCTACGTAGACGATCTCCTCATTGCAGATATTAGCCAGAACGCCGTGAACGGTAAGGCCAAGCCCGTCGGGTGGGCGGGCATAACCGCTCCTGCCGTGCAGGAGCAACGCCCAGGGTGGGAAGACGGGCGCACGAAAAAGGAAGCCTGCCGGGTGGCAGGCTCCCCTAAAGAATGTACGGAAGCTATGCGGCCTTCGCCTTCTTTGCGGGTTTGGGTTGCGCTTTCGCGACGGCTTTCGTTGGTGGCTTCGCGGTGAGCCTCGTTTTCTCCTTGGCGGCGAACTCCTGCTTGACCTTGAGGCCGATGGCGTCCACATCCACCTTGTACGCGCTTGCGGCATCACGGAGAACCTGTGCTGCGTTCTGCCGCGTGGCCGCATGGAGGATGGTTATCTCTACCACTAGGCCGCCGAGTGCGCTTTCATCGGCACGACGAAGATAGGCGGCAAACAGCTTCCTAAGAGAGTCGCTGTCCTTCGCCTTCTTGATACCGTGTTGACGGGCGATAACTACCAGACGGTTTTCGTCCAGCAACGATGCCAACCGCTCCACCACAAAAAGCAGGTCGCGTTTCATCAACCGCACCGGAACGGCTGCGGTGATGGCGGCGAGAATGCGGATGCCGGTCGTGTTGGCAATAACAGCATCCTTGCGCTGCTTCTCCTGCTCGGCCTTCCACTTCGTATCGTCGGCGTGTGGTTGCTTTTCGGGTGATGCACCGGGCAGGTAGGCTCCGTGCATACCTTACGAAGCTCGCCCTTGTCGATACCGTCCGACACGATAGCTTCCGTGGTGTATTTGCAGGTTTTGAACTCCGGGCGCACCGACTCTTCTTTGGTCGTGGGCTTCTCTGGCCGGATTTCGGTGTACTTGTTGCGCGGCAACGTCGCGCTACCTTCCTGCTGCTGGCCGTAGGCCGTGCTGATTTGCACGAGCTTCGGTTTCGCCGCAACGGTCTTGGCAACATGGGCATCGACCTTCGCGTGATAGCAGTTTGGGTCGGTGCAAGCGTCCTGCCTCACATCCGCAAACAGGAGCTTGTTATGCCCTGTCCGCTTGGGGCAGTCCACACAACTCCCCGCTGCCGGGACGAGCTGCGCGTCCCGCTTATCGAAGGGAGCGAGTTTCAGGATGAGGAGGATGTTGCTCTCAATCCAGAACTGGAGACTGCGGACGGGGAGAAGGATGCGTTTCGCCTTCTGTCCACCATTGCTCCAATCCTCTTTGAAGCAAGCGGAGAGCGCCTGTTCCTGCTGGCCGGGCTGGAGTTTCGCCAGCAAGAGCGCGTGACTCACCCCAATCTCCTCGCGGTAAAATGCTTCGACCACGACGGGAGCAAGCTCGGTCAACTTTAACCTGCCAGCCACATACGCGGGCGGTTTGCCCGTTCTGGCTGCGATCTGCTCGATGCTGTACTTCGGCTCTTCCAAGTTGAGAAGAGCGCGGAAGCCGTTGGCCTCCTCCATCGGATGAACGTCGCGGCGCTGGAGGTTTTCAATCAACTGCGCCTCTAATGCTTCGGCATCGCTGAGGTTCTTGATACGGACGGGGATGGTGGCGGCTTCGGCCATCTGCGCGGCGCGGTAACGCCTCGCTCCGAAGACGATCTCAAAGCCCTGTTCGCTCACAGGCCGCACAAGCAACGGCGAAAGAATGCCCTGGGTGCGGATGCTCTCGGCCAATTCCTTCAAGGAATCATTCTCGAAGGTTCGGCGCGGATTGGTCTTGGATTCGGTGAGCAACGCGAGAGGTAGGTTGCGGTACTCGGTAGCATTGGCGATGGTGGTGGTGTTCATGGCGATAGCTCCTTTCGAGCGGTTGCACTGCGTTGGGTGTTGTGAAGCGGACGCGCTTTCCTGTCCGCACCGGGGCGAGAAAGGGTTAGGCGCATTGGTTCCGCTGCTGCCGCTCGAAGGCTTCGATAAAGCCCTGACCGCGCAGGTTTTTGTCCCACTGCTTGGCGAACTGTTCGTGCTGCTTGTAAAGCTCAGTGTGGAAGGCGTAATGGCCGTCTTGAATGAAGCGTGACCATTGCTCGATACCGGCATAATCGTTGCGCCAGTAGAAGGGGTTGAGGTGCGCCCCTCCTCCAAGTCCAAACTCGAAGCACATATCCGGGTCGCGCATAAGGTCGCCGTTCTGTTCGCCATAGTGAGCGACAGAAATAGCAGGGAGTCCGCATGGGCCTGACTCGTCGGTGGACTCGATCACCAACGCCATATAGGGCGGGTTCTCGATCTTGAGGTTGAGGCCGTGGTGCCAACCTCCCGCCATTGTGAGGATTTGAAGGATGGTCTTCATTACGCCACCTTCGCCAGTTCTGCATCGGGCATCGCCGCTTGCTCTTCGGTCGGCGGCTGCAATGCGGCAAGAATGACGGCGGAGGTCTGCTGAATCACTTCCAAGCTCTCGGCCAGAAGCGAGGCGTTTCCGTGGTACAGGTGGATGTAGTCAGCCGATGCGGTTCCTGATTTCAGACCAACCGCTTTGCCGACTACAAACGCGACGGCCTCGGCCTCCGTCTCCTTTACAACCTTGGTGGTCGTTGTGCGGCGGTCAGCCTTGTGCAACATCTCGTGCGCGAGTTCATGGACAAGCGTGGAAAATTCCTCGGCTTCCGATTGGCCGGGGAGAATGGCAATCCTGCCGCCGTAGCTGACACCTAACGCGGGAGCAATGTTCTCGGTAAAGACAAGCTCGATGCTCTGCCGCTCAATGTATGAAACAAGGCGGTCGCGGTTCTCGCCCACGTCGCCGTGTACCTCGTGCATGGTGGGAAGCTCCGCACCCTCGGTCTGCGAGACATCGAAGACGTAAGCATTACGGAATCCAACCAAAACGGGCTTGTTTTGGTAGGCGGGGTCTTTCTCGGCTTCCTTCTCTGTCTTGCGGCGAATGCCGATGATGGGGGCAAGAATGCGAATACCCTTCTCTCCCTTCCTCACTTTGCGGCCAAGCTGGTTCCATGCGTACAGACCCGCAACGCGCGTTGCGTCCGGCCTCTGTCGTGCGATTTCGAGGACATTGCCAAAGCTGTAATTGTGAAAGCGGCTCATGGCGTCGAGGTACGCCGTAAGCGCGTTGCTGTGACCTGCCTCCAACTGCGCGATAAGCTCCTTGACATTGGCGGCGATGATCTCCTTGGCGGTCTGCCGTTGCTGCGGCTGTTTGGGGTTTGGGGTGGACGGGGTGACGTTGTTGGTGGTGGTGGCGTTGGTGTTCATGGGTGCTTCCTCCTTGGCCTTGGCCGTTGCTTTTCATGCCATGCGTGGCATGTACCTACATGCCGAACGCCTCCTGGCGAAGGCGGGGGGTAGCAACTGCAAGGGGAGGGGGATCTCCCACCCTTGAAACGAAGCGGAGCGAAAGTGGAAAGGGCGTAGCGAAGCGGAGGGCTGCACAAGCGCAGCGCGGAAGCCTGGGGATACCCCTTGCGGGCGCGAGGGGCGGAGCTCCCCTTAGTGTCTTTTGCTGTTGCTGTTGTTTTTGCTTTTCAACACATCAGGGTCGGCGTTGCGGGCAGGAACAGGCCCGCTAAGGAGGGTGGCGGAAGACGCGGACGCGGCTGGAGACAGGGAGGAGTCGTCCTCCCAGAGCGGTAATAGGTGTTCAGTAGGTGGTGGTGTATAGTAAGTGGTGAGGTTGTTATGGCCCAATTCACGGTAGGCGGCATCCAGTTCGATCTAAGCCGCGAAGATGTAGAAAAGAAGCTCCAGTCAGTAGTCCCGGAGCCTGTTCGGGAACTCTTTGTCGAGGTTAACGAGAGTCGTTTTCCCATTAAGCAGGCCCTCGCCGAAGCAGCCGGGCTGCAGCGCGGCATGTTTACGTCTCACGACGCCATGCGGATATTTCGCAAATTGAGCATTCCGATTGGGCCGGACGAAGCGACGGCGGTAGAACGGTTTTTCACCGCCTTGAAGAGCCTGAACGAGTTCGACAAGATGGAGGTACAGGAAGTCGTGGCCGGCCAGTTGGCGAAATCGGATCACGAAAACCGCGTATATGGGCTGTACCTGCGGGCCAGAGCCAACGTCCAGAGCCTTCTCGCGCTCAAGCAGGCGATGGACTTCCAGGCCATCGTCATGCTGGCCCGCAATCTCTTCGAGCTTTCCGTGGACGTCAAGCTACTCGACGTAGTGCCGAACGCAGTGGACAAGTTCTCGGTGTTCTCGGAAGTCGAGAAGCTGCGGGCCGCCGAAAAGATTGTGGCGTTCAAAGCAAAGCATCCCGCGTCCAAGGTGGACACGACAATTGTTGCGGGGTTCGTTTCCAATAACAAAGTCTCCATCGACGCACAGCGCATTGCGCTGTGGCCGGAGACCAAAGCGACGAAACAGCACCCGAAGGGAAAGCCGCTTACGCATTGGTCCGGGATGAACCTGAAAGAGCGGACGGCCAAGTTAGGGCATCCTTTCGATGAACTCTACGAAGTGAAGTACCCGCAGATGAGTTGGTACACCCATTCTGCCGGTTCGACGGGATTCGATCTCAAGCGCGAGACGTATCCGCTTTTGGCGGGAGTGTACTTCGAGCTTGCGGCGATGTGTTACATGGTCTTATTGACCAGTGTGATCGAGAAGTTCAAACTGACGGCCGCGGACGAACGGATCAAGAGCAAAATGCGCTACGCGCAGATGATGCCCTTCACCGACACCGATGAACAGTTACAGGCGTTGGAACGGGGTCTGCTGGGTTAGCAGGTTGGATTGTATCCACCTAAATTTCAAATTTGGTTGCAAGCTATGAACGAAGTAAAAAGAGCGGAAGCGGAGCGACTTGCCGAACTCACTTGGAAGGCAAAGCGAGAGAGGATCGTTCGTGACTTCGGCGAAGAGCGCAATCGAGTCATCAACCGCGTAACTCATAACGGCAACGCCGGAGGATACCTGCCAGCGTTGATCGCATGGGCAGTCGAGCGGCTTAAGGTGAACATTTCGGCCCAGGCGGACGCCTATATCGAAGCGTTCGATGCCTTCCATCTTCCCTGCGATGAGGCGGCGGAGAAGAAGCTGTCGCAAGCCGCAAGCGAGTTTGCCGCGGGCTCTATCATGAATGTGCGTAACGACCGCTCGGTGAAACGGCACGGGCTGGGGATGGGTTCGCCCTGGCATTTAGAGATCGAGCGGGAAATGCACACCTCAGTCAAAGAAGCCGTCGCGCGACTGAGACATCAGCGTGCGACGGTTCAGAACCGTCCCAAGGAGGTCGTAGTGAACCAGACTTTCAATGCCACAGGCACGAACGCGCGGAACAATGTGAATAGTACCGACAACTCCACGAACATCGTTCATCAGGGTGTTCCCTTCGCGGAGTTGCGGAACGCTATCGAATCGGGGATCGAGGATGGAACACGACGCGCGGCCATTCTGGAGACGCTCGCTTACCTCGAAGCGGCGCCCGATCGAGAGTCCGGCTCGACGCGCTACCAGCAGTTCATCGCTGCGGCGGCGGATTACGTGACGCTCATCGGGCCGTTTTTGCCGGCCTTGGGCCACTGGGTTCACAATCTGGCGGCGGCGGTGAGGTGAGCACGATGACCTTAACACCGGGCCAAAGACTGCTCAGTGCGCTGCGGCGACTCGCCGGCGATGCGCCGCTGACCCATCGTTTCAAACCGGCGGAATGGGTCGCAGTCACAAAGGAACTGGGCTTCACGGACGCACAGAAGAATGAGGCGGTCACGTCGCTTCGCACGGCGGGTCTTATCCGGTTTACGCCGGAATCGACGCAAATCGTCGCGTTCACGGCGGAGGGGGTTGCCAAAGGAGACGAATTGTTCTTGCAGCAGCAGAATCGAGAGGTGGGAGGGCCGATGCCGGATACTTTGGAAGCTATCCGTGCCGATTTGGATTATTGGGAAGTACGTTTGCACGAAGGTGATCCGGGCTCTATCTGGTGGGAACAAGTACAAGCTCGAATCGCTGGTCTAAGACATCGGGAGAATCGGTTTATCACGCCAGTTTCGATCACGAATAACGCCATTGGGCCGAACGCGCGGAACAACCTCAACAGCGTCGATCACTCCAACAACCAGACTTCGCAGGATCGCGTGGGAGGACCGGATGCGCCACGACGCCTGGGGTTATCCAGGTCGAGAACGGCGCGTCTTGAATGCAGTTTGCAGTGGCGCTACCTGTCCTACTACTCCCCGCGCGGAGCCTGGATAGAGGACGAATTTAGCCCGACTCGATCGCAGTCGCTCATCGTTTGCGTGAAGAATCCCATCGCTCTTGTTGGAGAGCGCGGGATGGTGACACCGCCGTTGGTCGCTCATCTGGCATTGAAGACGGCCACACGCGGCATAGAGATCGACCGTGCCTACTGGCTGGGCCGGGATACGAACGAGATTGCGCTGCATCCTGGTAAAAGCGGAGGCATTGTCGTCGGTGGCTACGATAACGGCGGCTGGGCGGTATATGCCAACCCGTATTCGCTATCGCCGTTTCAGGGAATCATCCCGGAAGTCATTGCGCCACTCGGTGGGAAGCATGTTCTCCCGAACGCGACTCCCATCGACTTAACAGTCTCGCTTTTGAACAATGAGAGTTTAGAGACGCTGGCGCAATGGCAGTTCGTGATTCATTTTGGACCGGGAGGACTGCGTGTAGAGAAGATTGAGCCTCGTCCATCCGAGGCGCTTTAGAAAATGAAAATGTCTCGGTTGAATGCGACGAGCTTTTTTTAACGACCTGACTGAACTGGATAGTCGGCTTGCCGACAACGCAAACAGGCTTTGGTGCGTTGACCAGCACCATTTCAGCTCGAACCATACTAAGCACCGAAACGTATGTTGCGCTCATACTCTTTGGAGGACACCGCAGCCTATTTCTGTTCTAAAGCAGATTGCGAAGCTCTATGAAACGGGCTTGCACGATCTCCCAGGACGGGTGGGGGCCGAAACAGAGGATCTCGCACTGGCCCTTGTACTCGCGGCCAATCGCGGCAGAGATATCTCCCGTCGCAAAGAGCGCATCGCTGTTGGCAAAGCTCATTTGATCCGGGTAGAAGTAGCTGCCAGGAAAGTGTGTGCGGCTGATG
>Ga0182024_10010286_pt1 | contig 19090 bp, 13 predicted proteins | sample P32metaG_FD_120480 | JGI IMG/M metagenome (GOLD analysis project Ga0182024, IMG submission 120480) | Permafrost microbial communities from Stordalen Mire, Sweden - P3-2 metaG (Illumina Assembly) | ecosystem: Environmental > Terrestrial > Soil > Wetlands > Permafrost | place: Sweden: Stordalen... | reverse complement strand
TGCCACGGGCGGGCAGTGCGAGATCGACCAGCGGTTCGACACGCTGCTGAAATCGGCCGACAACATGATGCTGTACAAGTACATCATCCGCAACGTGGCCAATCTGCACGGCAAGACCGTGACCTTCATGCCGAAGCCTTTGTTCCAGGACAACGGCAGCGGGATGCACACGCATCAGAGCATCTGGAGCGGCGGCAAACCGCTGTTTGCGGGCGATTCATATGCGGGGCTGAGCCCCATGGCGCTGAACTATATCGGCGGATTGCTGAAGCACGCGCGCGCACTGTCGGCGATCATTGCGCCGACCACCAATAGCTACAAGCGGCTGGTTCCGGGGTATGAAGCGCCGGTGAACCTGGCGTACTCGCGAAGGAATCGCTCGGCGGCGTGCAGGATTCCGATGTATTCGGCGAGTCCCAAGGCCAAGCGGGTGGAGTTCCGGCCGCCGGACCCGGCGTCGAATCCGTACCTGGCGTTCGGGGCGATGCTGATGGCGGGCTTAGACGGCGTGCTGAACAAGCTGGAGCCGGGCGAGCCGCTGGACAAGGACATCTACGATCTGTCGCCGGAAGAGATGAAGAACGTGCCGTCCATGCCGGCTTCGCTCGAAGAGGCGCTGGATTGCCTGGAGGACGATCACGACTTCCTGTTGAAGGGCGATGTGTTCAGCGAGGACCTGATCGAGACCTTCATCGATTACAAGCGCAAGAACGAAGCGGATGCGATCCGGCTCAGGCCGCACCCCTATGAGTTCGCGCTGTATTACGACATTTAGACCAACAACCAAACCGAGTCGTAGTTCTCTTTGGGCGGGCGTCAAACCCCGCCCTTTCCTTTTAGGTCCAACCCATACGTTGGCGGAGGGCCGAAATATGCGCCACGTGATGCCGCGAGTGCCAGGAGTAACCGGCCAGATATTGGCCCAGGGTGAGCATGCCGATTTCCGGATGTTGGAACGCGCGGCTGAAGTCAGCGTCGATCATCGATTGGAGCAGCCGAACCCAGCGATCGTGGAGCGTCTCGAGTAAAGTAAGCGAGACCTCGATGGGCGTTGAGGAATAATCCGCCAACGTCGCCCAAGCGGCCTCGTTGTATGGCTTGATGGTGGGCACGTCTTCGGTGAGAGCGAGTTTAAAGCGAACGAACGCGTTCATGTGGCTGTCGGGTACGTGATGGACCACCTGGCGTACGGTCCAGCCACCGGGACGGTACGGAGTGTCGAGCCGGGCGGACGAAAGTCCGGCGACTGCCGCGCGCATCTGAGCAGGCGCTTCGGCGAGGTCACGAATCCAAGTTTTTCGCTCATCGGCCGTAGTTGACTTCGGGTAGACGCACGGGCCGATCGGGTACCGCAAATCATTCGCCGCAAGATCGCTCATGGTGATCCCAGGTTATACGATATATGGACTTGCGCTCGCGAAGCGCTTTGCTACGCTGGTGCCAAACCCATTTGGGCCAACGCGGCACGGCCTAAAATTCCATAGGGATTCCCGAGCGTTTCAATCAACTCGAAATGATTATAATTTTCGCCGCGAATCAACTCCACCGGCTTTCCCAGCGCTTTTACCGCTGCGGCGAACTCGCGGCTCTGACGCTGGAACTCTGGCGTCTCCAGACTGCCGTAAGCGACGATGAGCGGCGTATTGAGCCTGTCGAGATGGCGCTGCGGGCTGAGTACCTCCTCCGTCGCGTCGTCGAACTTCACGTAAGTGCTGCGCGAGGACAAGCGCGGCCCCTTCAGGTCGTACATGCCGCTGGACAACAGCGCGCCCTTGATCATGTCCTGAGGCAAGCCGAAATCCTTCCGCCAATCGGTCACGAGTGCGACGGCTGCCAGATGCGCTCCGGAGGAATGGCCCGACACGTAGAGACGGCCGGGGTCACCGCCGAAGCTGGCCACATTCTTGTAGACCCACGCGATGGCGCGCCGTACTTGATCGGCCATCACCATGAGGCTGCCGCCGGCGTCTTGGACATGAACAAAATCGAGCACGATGTAATGCGCCCCGGCTGCGACGAACATTTCGGCAGGATAAGCTGACGCAGTGGCCGAACCGCCGCGCCATGCGCCGCCATGGACGAAAACGTGGATGGGAGCTCGCGCACGGGCTGTGCGATAAATGTCGAGCCGTTCGGCATCCGTGGGTCCATAAGCGACGCGTTTGGGCGGTCCGAGGCGAGCACGGACTAGTTCGCTGGCATGCGTCAAACGAGCTTGGACCTGACTGGCGTTGGGTGCGTAGGCGGCCTGGTCGTAGGCAGCATCGAGTTCCACCTGGTCGTAGTCGAGAAAGACTTTGGGACCTTTGGCATGTTCCGGAGGGCCGATCCGCTGCTGCGCACAGGCACGCGCCCAGAACGCGAGAGGACTGGCAACGCGAAAGACACACCGTCGCGTGATCCGGTGAAACAATCCTAGGCCCTGTACTTCGGAAGAATCTTCAGAACATTTTCGCGCTGGATGGCGCGGAGTTCATCCGCGCTGAAGCCGCATTTTTGCAGGCCTTTCAAATGCCGGCCCGCGCCCGCGCCAAACGGATAGTCGCTTCCGAAGATGATCTGCGGCACGCCTACCAAGGTCTTGAGGGCCTGTAGCTGGACAGGATTGGTGGATTGCGCGGTGTCGTAATAAAAGCGGCGCAAGTGGTAAAGCCGCGAGTTCGGCTCCGCCGGTTTCGCGATGTTGTCGGCGATGTTGTCGGGCCCGCCCACGCCGAAGCGCTCCACCAACGAAGGCATGGTGCCGCCGCCATGAGACCACAGGAAGCGAATATCGCTATAACGCGTGGCCGGCAAGCGCGCCGGGTCGTTGCCCATGATCAGGCTCCAAATGGTCCGGGCGGTGTCGGTGTTGTATTCGATGGTCGGCGGACCCACGCCCGGCATGATGTCCTGGCAGCAGGGCGCATCGATGGGATGCGTGTAAACGATCGCCTTACGCCGGTTGAGTTCATCGAATACCGGCCGGAACATGGGATCGCCTAACCAGTGATTGTCGTAGCTTGAAACCAAGCCGACGCCATCGGCTTTCAGCGTGTCCAGCGCATACTCGATTTCGCGCAGACTGCTGTCGATCACGGGAAGCGGCAGCAACGCCCAAAGTCCAAAGCGGCCCGGATAATCGGAAGCCATCTTCGCGCCGTATTCGTTCATCTCGCGCGCCATTCGTTGTGTCTCCTCGGGGTCGCCGAACCACACGCCAGGTGTAGTGCAGGAGAGCATGCCGGTGGCTACGCCGTCGCGATCCATGTCCTCGATCACATGCGCGGGCGAGTAACCCTTCCACGTGTTCAGAGCGAACCAGGTCGTATAGCCGGCGACGTGATGTCCATCCTTGGCTTGAAGCGCTTTGATGTAAGCCGGAGATGCGAAGTGCTGGTGTGTATCGATGGCGCGTGGATTTGCGGCTCCCGATTGCGCGGTGAGGCTGCGGCTGGAAAGAAGCGCGCCCACTCCCGCGGTGGCAACGCCGGCCAACAATTCGCGCCGCGACAGCCCGTGAGTATTGCGATTGGTGTTTTCCATGGCTTACCTCGGCTGCGTCACCACGTCGATCAGATATGGCTCACCGCGCTTGACCACCTCAATGCCTCGCCGGATCGCGGGTCCGAGGGCCTGCGGGTCGCTGATCGGCCCTTCGGCAGCGACGCCGAAACCCTTCGCGATTTTGGCGTAGTCGACATTGGGGTTGTCGATCTTGGTGCCGATGTGGATCTGGTCAATGCCGCGATTGTGGCGGGCCGCCAAACCTTGGATGCCCATGACCTCTTGATGGTAAGCGCGGTTGTTGTGCATGATCGTCAGCAATGGAATCTTGTGGTGCGCAGCCGTCCATAAAACGCCGGGCGCGTAGCACATGTCGCCGTCGGTCTGAATATTGACGGTCAGCCGGCCGTGCTTCTTATTCGCTAGCGCTGCGCCTAACGTCGCCGGCGCGCCGTACCCAATTCCAGCTCCGCCCTTGCCGCCGATGTACTGATAATGCTTGTCGACGTTCCATAGTCGAAGCGGCCAATTGCTGAAGAACAAGGCTTCGGAAACAAGCGACCAGTCTTCGTTCTTGATTTGCGCGCCAAGCTCGGCGGTCACGCGGGAGGTGGAGATGGGGCTGGCATCCCAGCCGTACGACGCAGCAACGCGCGTGTCCTCCATCGCTTTGCGGCTCGCCTCGGTCCACTTGGTGCCACGGGCCTCGAAAGCTCGGTTGCGATCACCGGTAATCAGCCGCTTGCAGGCTTCAATTAGCGCGGGCAGCGTAGCTTCCGCGTCGGCCGCGATGGAGAGATCCACCTCGGTGTATCGCATGAAATCCTGGTAGTTGCTCTTTATAAACACGTCGCCCGTACTGATGCTGATCAGCTTGGCCTTGTTGTTATTTCGCTGGCGAGCCTGCACCGCGCCGTAAAAATCGCTAACCTCGAGACCCAAAATCAAATCGGAGTCGGCATAGATCGCGGGACTCGGCGCCCGCCCGTCGCGGCTGCGATTAGTTTGATTCAGGGGATGCCGCGAGGGAAAGTTCATGCGCAGATGCTGGTCCACCACGCCCGCCTGCAGCGTCTCGGCGAGTTCGATCAGCAGCTTCACGCCTTGTGGAGTGCGCGCCGCGCGCCCGGCAATGATCACTGGGTTTTCTGCCGTCACCAGCATCTTCGCCGCTTCCGCCACGGCTGCGATATCGCCCGCCGGCGGACTGGAGAGCGTCAATTTGGGAATATGTCCGCGAAAACCTTCCGGCAGCGGGCTCTCCTGCAACTCCGTGTCGGCCACCAGCACCACCGGCATCATCGGAGGAGTCATCGCGATCTTGTACGCGCGCACGGCCGACTCGGCGAAATGCGGCAGCGAAACCGGATTATCATCCCACTTGGTGAAATCGCGAACCATCGAGGGAGCATCCTGCACGCTATGCAGCCAGGCGATATCACCGCCGCGCTCGGTTGCATCCAGGCTGTTTCCAAGAATGATGAAGACCGGGACGCGGTCGCAGTACGCGTTATAGATCGCCATCGCGGCGTGCTGTAATCCCACCGTACCGTGAGCCATCGCCAACAGCGGCTTGCCCTCGATCTTGGCGTAGCCATGCGCCATGCCGACCGAGGACTCTTCGTGCATACAAGTAATGAACTCCGGGTCCTTATTCCCCGTATAGTTAATCATCGACTCGTGGATGCCGGCGAAAGCCGAACCCGGGTTGGCGACGCAGTATTCGAAACCGAGCGATTTGATCACATCCATCATGAAGTCGGCGCCCGGATGTTCCGTGTTTCGCCGATTGGCCGCGGCGGGCGGGTTCGCAGCTTCGGCCGGGCGGGCCACCTCGGCTGCGGCTCGTACCTGTTGGGCTGCTCCGATTTGGGGTTTCGTAACCAGCGCCGCTGCGCCGGCGGCCGCGCCTTTCAGGAAACCGCGACGGTCGAACGGAGACTTCTTGGACTTGGCCATGGGGATGAACCTCGCTCCGGCCAATCTACTTGGAATTCAAAGTCTATGTCAAGGCAGACTTAACGACGATCAGGATGCAGAAGGTGTTCGCCGATCGCCTAGTGTGCGATTTTAATAAAAATGGCCTTTAAAAGAAACGCGTTCATTCTCTTTATAAGCTGCGGGGTTGTTTTCGCTCAATCGCAGGAAGTGTCCATCGAAACGCCCAAAGGACCGCCGGTGGTGGGAGCCTTGCTCCGGCCGTTTCATATGGAGCAGCGCAGGGTCTCACCGGCGGTGCTTTCCAACACGCCGCGCCTGGAATCGCTGCTGCATGCGGGCAACCTGTATCTCTCCGTTCAGGACGTGATTGCCATAACTCTCGAAAACAATCTCGACATCGCGATCCAGCGCTACGCGGTTCCTTTGGCGCGCGAGGTTATACGTCGCACCGAGGGCGGAGGGGCCTTGCGCAATATCGGACAACCGATTAGTCCTGGGCCGGAGAGCGTCAGCCTGGCTGGCGTTAGCGTGAACGCGGTGGGTCTGCCGGAGAGCGGCTCGGGCGTTAGTTCGGGCGGCGGGTTGGTTATCCAGATCGGCGAAGTCCCGCCTAGTTTCGATCCCAGCCTGTATGCGTACGCCAATTTCCAACACACCAGCACGCCGCTGAGCAACCAAATTCTCGGCCTGACGCCCGTGCTGCTGAATAATAGCCGGCAATTTCAATTCGGTTATAGCCAAAACTTCCAGAGTGGAACCTATGGGCAGCTCACTTACTTCGATTATCACAGCGATCTTAATAGTCCGGCTTATCTTTATAACCCATATACGCAAGGTTACATCGATTTGTATGTCGCGCAAAACCTGCTGCAAGGCTTCGGTATCGCGGTCAATAACCGTTTCATCCGGGTAGCCAAAAACAATATGAAGGTGAGCGAGCTGCAACTGAAACAACAAGTGATCACCACCATTTCAGCCGTGCTGAATTTGTACTGGGACCTGGTCAGTTTTGTCGAGAATCAGCGCATCCAGGAGGAAGCGCTGGCGATGGCGCAGAAGGTTTATGAAGATAATCAGAAACAGGTTGAGTTAGGCGCACTGCCGCCGATCGAAGTAACCCGGGCTGCCGCCGAAGTTTCTAACGACAAAGAGAACTTACTAATTGCACAAACTAATGTAACTCAGCAGGAGACGGTTCTAAAAAATGCTCTGAGCAGGAACGGCGTCACGAGCGCATGGCTGGACGAAGTCGGGATTATTCCTCTCGATCACATCGTGGTACCTGAAACAGATCAATTAAAACCCACCGCGAAACTGATGGAACAAGCCATTCAGAACAGGCCCGACCTGGAGAAGATCCGGATCAATACGGAGAGTTATAAAATCAACCTGACCGGCACCAAAAACGCTCTCTTGCCTACCCTGCAGGCATTTGTCGAACTGACAAACAACGGCTTGACCGGATCACCGAATGCTCTGGCCCCCGGGCAAATACCGCCGGCGGCTTTCGTGGGCGGGTACGGAAATCTCGCTGGGCAGATCTTCCGCCGCGATTATCCTAACTACTCGGCGGGCTTCTCGTTGAACATCCCTTTCCGCAATCGGGCAGCCCAGGCTGATTATGTTACCGACCAGCTTAATTTGCGTCAGGCGGAGTTACAGCTGCAAAAAGAAATCAACCAAGTGCACGTCGATGTCCGGAATGCGGTGATTCAGTTACAACAGGCGCGGGCGCGCTATGAGAACGCCGTAGCCGCCAGGAAATTCTCACAGCAAACGCTCGACGCCGAACAGACCCGCTTCAAGTTTGGAGAGTCGTCGATCGCAACAGTGCTCCAGGCAGAGCGCGACCTCAATACCTATCAGAACGCCGAGACGCAGTCCATGGCAAACTACACGCACGCTAAAGTGGCATTTGATGAAGCCGTAGGCCAGACGCTGGAAGTGAACGGGATTTCGATGGCGGAGGCTGCGGCGGGACACGTCGCGCGCCAATCGTCGTTGCCGGACACGATTTCCGATGGAAAGAAGTAACGGGAGGCATCGCTTATGAATCTACAGCGCGCGTTAGTAGTCGCCGTGGCCTGGAGTTGCCTGGCTTCCCAATTGGATGCTCAACAGTCGCTGCCGGCAGTAGAGAAGCCGCACGCGCCGTTGTTGGTGCGGCCGTACGAAGGAGCGAGGCTTTCTCCCGTGCAGTTGAACAATGGCGATCACCTGCATCAACTGATTCGGGCCGGAAAACTGTATCTCACCGTTCAGGACGCCGTCGCAATTGCCGTGGAGAATAACCTCGACTTGCAAATCGATCGGCTAGGGCCGCTCAGCGCCGAGTGGAATTTGGAACGTTACAAGGCGGGCGGGCCATTGCGCGGCGTGACGAGCGGCAATACCGCCGTCAATCAGGTCACCAGCGGGCAGGGCGTTCTCGGAAGCTATGTGGCCACTGGTCTTGCTCCCAGCGGCAACACCAACAACCAGAACAGCACCAATGCGGTTGTTTCGCAGATTGGACCTATCACGCCCAACCTGGATGCAGTTTTGCAGAATTCCACTGTCTTTTCGCACCTTACGAATTTACAGCCAAACACGATCGTCAGCCAATCGATTGCGCTCGTCCAGACGCACGATCAGGTCAATTCCTTTGTTCAGCAGGGGCTATTGACGGGTGGCTTTGTGCAAGCCACCGCGAACTATTCGTATTTGAAAGAGAATGCGCTCTCCGATATTATTAACCCCTCCGTTCAACCGGTAGTCCAGCTCTACATTCGGCACAATTTTCTACAGGGCTTTGGGCCATCGGTGAATGGTATCTATATTCGAAGCGCTGAAAAGGGCTTGATTGGCGCGCGCGACACATTTGAATCGCAGCTGCTCAATCTAATCGCGAATGTGTTGCATCTGTATTGGGGTCTGGTTGCCGATGATGAAGAGACCAAAGTCCGGGAGCAAGCGCTGGATGCAGCTCAAAAAACCTTCGAGAATACGAATAAACAGGTCGAACTCGGCAGCCTGGCGCGTTTTGAGTTAGTTCGTGCCGAGGCCGGAGTAACCGCACGCCGGCAGGAGCTGGCGATTTCCCAGGCCAATGTACGGCGGCAGGAGCTGTTGCTCAAGGATGTCCTCAGCCGCGACGGTGTTTCGGATCCGCTCATTGAACCGGTTGATATCGTTCCGCTGGATCATGTTGTGGTCCCCGAGGCTGACGATTTGCCGCCGGTAAGGGATCTGGTGCAGAGGGCGTTGGCGAAACGCCCCGACGTGGCGCTTCAAAAAATTAGCGATGAACAGCAAGAAATTTTGTCGGCGGGCACGAAGAACGTTCTATTGCCCACCTTGCAAGGGCTGGCGGCTACGTCGGATACCGGCCAGGCCGGCACGCCAAATCCGGGAATGGCGGCGGTGGCCAATCCCTATTTTATCGGTGGCGCGGGGAACGCCTTCGCACAGGTCTTTCGCCGCGATTTCCCGACGAATCGAGCCGCGGTTTATTTTCAAGCGCCTCTCCAGAATCGGCAAGCACAAGGCGACTACGGAGTCGATCAATTGCAGTTGAAACAAGGAGACCTGATGGAACGGCGCAGCCTGAATCAAATTGTGGTGGACATCTCGAATCAAGAGATCGCGCTGCGCCAAGCGCGCGCCCGATACGTTCAAGCCACGGCCAGCCGTGCCCTGCAAAGCGATCTTTTGAATGCAACGCAACAAATGTTCAATTTCGGTACTGCGACGATTGCTAACGTCGTAGCGGCCGAGGCGAGCTTGCTGACAGCGGAATTAACCGAGGTCTCCGCTCTCTCGGCGTATAGTGACGCGCGCGTGTCGCTCGATCAAGTGCTCGGCGAAACACTCGAAAGGAATCACATTTCCATCGACGACGCCCTGCCGGGCCGGATCGATCGGGAATTCAAGCCGCTCGGCGATCTACCCGCCGCGCCCAAACATTAGCCGCGATCTCAGCTCCTGAATCGCGGGAACAAGGCCAGTGCATTCTCGCGCTGGACCTGCTGAAGTTCCTTCGCATCGAAGATGCCGCACTCAGTTAAGCCTTTCACGTGATCGGCCATAGAGCGCGCTGGATAGTCCGTGCCGAACACGATTTGCGAAAGCGGCACAACCTTCCTGAGCGCTCCCATCGCCACCGGATTCGACGTCCACGCGGTGTCATAGAAGAATTTGGCTGCCGCGCCCGCGAAGCCCTGCGGAAACTGCGCGGCCATTTTGGGGGCCCTCGCCGCCGCCGTAAAACGTTCCACCAGGTAGGGCATGGTGCCGCCGCCGTGCGAAAAAATCACTCGCACATTGGGGTAGCGCATCGCCGCGCCGTTAAAGAGCATATTGGCAATGGCGCGCGTTGTATCCGTCTGCCATTCGATGGTTCCATCGCCGACATTGGCGAGAAGGCTGTGGCAGCAATCGGCCGTAATCGGATGCGTGAAGACAATCGCGTTGCGCCGGTTCAATTCTTCAAACACCGGATTAAAAGCCGCATCGCCGATCCACTTATCGCCATAGTTGGTGTACATTCCCACGCCGTCCAGCTTCAGCGTGTCGAACACGTACTCGATCTCCTTGAGCGTCGCGTCGACGTGTGGCATGGGAAGGAACGCGAAGTTGCCGAACCGTCCTTTATGGTCCTGCGCTAAGCGCGCTCCATATTCGTTGGATGGGCGCGCAACACGATCCACAGTCTTGGGATCGTAGTGCGGCGGAACGGACAGCATCGCCGTCGCGATGCCCAATTTGTCCATCTGCTCAAGCGCTATCTCGGGCGTCCATTTGGCGAAATTGCCGAGCTCGGCGGCTCCCACAGTTTCGAGCACAATCGGCGGCGTCAGATGTCCATGAACATCGATTCTTCTAGCGCCAGTGTCAACAGCACCCTGAGCGAACATTTTGGCGGCAGGCACGACGGCGCTTAGTCCGAGTGCTGCTAAGAACTGTCTGCGGGAAGCATCTGCAACTGGAAACACGGATCTTCCTCCTACTAGGCTTGGCCAAGCCTCCGCCCATGTTACCAGAGGCGCGCCCGTTGGCTAGCTGACGTGGGGTCGGCGTAGTAACCGTAACGATCCCGGCAGGCCCGAAACGGATAGAATGCCAGAGCAGTCTTACAGTGTCCATGTCTAACCAAGCTGATTTCTCTTTATCGCGCTGGCCGGTCTACCGGCAGCTGAAGGACCAGGATGTGCTCGGCCTCGATGGAACGGCTACGTCCCGCCGAACGGAGACGCTGAAGGCCAGGATCGAAAATGCCGACCGGGCGGTGGCCTCGGTCTGCCCCTATTGCGCGGTGGGCTGCGGCCAACTTGTCTACGTCAAAGACGGCGAGATTATCGATATTGAGGGCGATCCGCGGTCGCCATTGTCGCACGGATGCCTATGTCCGAAAGGCGCAGCCACCTTCCAGCTAGTGGCCGGGCCGGATCGCGAAGAACATGTCCTATACCGCCGGCCATTCGGCACGGAGTGGGAGCAGATTCCCTTAGAGCAGGCCATGGACATGGTGGCCCAGCGCGTGAAGGAAACCCGGGATGATTCCTGGGAGGACCAGGACCAGGACGGCAATCCCTTGCGCCGTACCATGGCCATCGCGCATCTGGGCGGCGCGACGCTCGACAACGAAGAGAATTATCTCATCAAGAAACTGTTCACCGCGCTCGGAATAGTGCAGATCGAAAATCAGGCCCGTATATGACACTCCTCCACGGTCCCCAGTTTGGGGACATCATTCGGACGGGGCGGGGCGACGACATTTCCGGGTGATCTGCAAAACTCGGATGTCATCGTCATTGAAGGATCCAACATGGCGGAATGCCACCCGGTGGCTTTTCGCTGGGTGATGAAGGCGCGGGAACGCGGCGCAACCGTCATCCACGTAGACCCCCGCTTCACGCGCACCAGCGCAGTGGCCAATATTCACGTCCCGATTCGCGCCGGCTCGGACATCGCTTTTCTGGGCGGCATCATCCGCTACATCCTCGCGAATGACCGTTACTTTAGAGACTACGTCGTCAACTACACCAACGCCGCGGCAATCATCAACGACGAGTTCAAGGACACCGAGGATCTGGACGGCCTCTTCAGCGGCTGGGAGGAAGAGAAGGGCAAATACAGCAGCCGCGAATGGATGTACAAGGACGTCGATCCGTCTCCCGCGGCCGGAGTGCGCGAGTTGCAGGGGGCCACTCAAGGCCAGCCGGTCCAACGCGATCCCATTCAAGCCAAGCACACCGACCCCACGCTACAGAATCCGCGCTGCGTGTTTCAGATTCTGAAACGCCACTACTCGCGCTACACGCCCGAGATGGTGGAAGAAACGTGCGGTATTTCCAAGGATCTGTTCCTTCGAGTGGCCGAAAAACTGTGCGAGAATTCGGGCCGCGATCGTACGGGCGCGTTCGTCTACGCGGTCGGCTGGACCCAGCATACCGTGGGCGTGCAGTATATTCGAACGGCCGCAATCATTCAATTGTTGCTGGGGAACATGGGACGTCCCGGCGGCGGGGTCATGGCGCTGCGCGGTCACGCCTCCATCCAAGGGTCGACGGATATCCCGACGTTGTACAACATTCTGCCCGGCTATCTTCCAATGCCGAAGGCAAAATCCGATAAGGACCTCCCGACCTATCTAAAATTGAACGAGTCGCCTTCCGGCTGGTGGGGCGAGTTTCCGAAATATGTCGTGTCCTTGCTGAAGGCCTGGTTCGGAGAAGCAGCGGCGAAAGAAAACGATTGGTGCTACAACTACCTGCCTACGCTCACCGGCGATCACTCCCACATGAACACCGTCGCCGACATGGCGGATGGAGCGGTTAAAGGCTATTTCGTCATGGGAGAGAATCCCGTCGTTGGATCCATGAACGGGCCGCTGCATCGCAAGGGCCTGCGCAAGCTGGATTGGCTGGTAGTCCGCGATTTTCGCTTGATCGAGACCGCCGAGTTCTGGCACGACGCTCCGGAAATCGAACGCGGTGAAGTTCGGACCGCCGATATCGGCACGGAGGTGTTCTTCTTCCCGGCAGCAGCGCATACGGAAAAGCATGGCACCTTCACCAATACCCAACGCCTTTTGCAATGGCACCACAAGGCGGTAGAGCCGAAGGGCGATTGCCGCAGCGAACTCGATTTCATCTTCAAACTGGGCCAGCGGCTGAAGAACCTCTATCGCGATGAGTACGATCAGCCGCGCAATCGGCCCATTCGCGATCTCACGTGGGATTATCCGACCGAAGGACCGCTCCAGGAACCGAGCGCGGAGGCGGTGCTCAAAGAAATCAACGGATATACGGTGGCCGACCGGAAACTGGTGCCCGGCTTTACGTCACTCGCCGCCGACGGCTCTACCGCTTGTGGCTGCTGGATTTACTCCGGCTGTTTCCGCGACGGCATCAACATGACGGCACGCCGCAAACCGCATTGGGAGCAGAGTTGGATTGCGCCCGAATGGGCCTGGGCTTGGCCCTCGAATCGCCGCATCATATACAACCGCGCCTCGGCGGACTTGGACGGGCGCCCGTGGTCGGAACGAAAACGTCTGGTCTGGTGGGACGAGCGCACGAAGCAGTGGACCGGCGAGGATACACCCGACTTCATCGCGGACCGCGCGCCTTCTTACCGGCCCCCGCCGAATGCCCGCGGTAAGGAGACCATCTCTGGCATAGATCCATTCATCATGCAGTCCGACGGAAAGGGCTGGATCTATGTTCCAACTGGCCTGGAAGACGGTCCCCTGCCGACGCACTATGAGCCCGAAGAGTCCGTGATCAAGAATCCTCTTTATGGCCAGCAGTGCAATCCGGCGCGCATGGAGTGGAGACGCCAGGACAATCCATACCACCGCGCATATGACGATCCGCGCTTCCCCTATGTCCTGACGACATACCGCTTGACCGAGCAGCATACGGCGGGAGGCATGTCCCGCTGGCTCTCTTGGCTGTGCGAGCTGCAACCCGAGATGTTCTGTGAAGTGTCTCCCGAGCTGGCCGCCGAGCGCGGTCTCAAAAACGGAGGCTGGGCGACCATCCGCACAGCGCGCGCCGAGATTGAAGCCCGCGTGCTTGTGACGGAGCGCTTGCGTCCCTTGAAAATCCGGGGCCGTACCGTGCACCAGATCGGCCTGCCATATCATTGGTCGAGCAAGGGGCTGGTCCGCGGCGATCCGGCCAACGACCTGATCGGATTTGTTGCCGATCCGAATGTTTCGATTCAGGAGTCGAAAGCTTTCACCGGCCAGATTGAACCTGGACGCACCGCACGCGGCCGTCGCGCGGTTACCAGCGGTCCGCTAGTTCCACAAATCGATCCGAAGTATGATTTGCGGGATCTGCCCGGCGTGCGCCGGAATCCGGCGGGACCGCACGGCTTCAAAGCCGAAGAGACGAAGGAAGGGAACATTTGAGTATGACGGCCGCCAAGGGTTTTTTCACCGACACCACGTTGTGCATCGGCTGCAAGGCTTGTGAAGTGGCGTGCAAGCAGTGGAATCGGTTGCCCGACGATGGTTTCACATTCACCGGCATGTCCTACGACAATACGGTTCACCTCGGCGCCTCCACGTGGCGGCATGTTGCATTCGTCGAGCGGCCGGTGGCGTTGAACAATCAGGATGCCGGCGCGTTCTCCTGGCTGTTTTCTTCCGATGTATGCAAGCATTGCGCTCGCGCGGGATGTCTTGAGAGCTGCCCTACCGGCGCGATTATTCGGACCGAATTTGATTCCGTTTACGTGCAACCCGATGTGTGCAACGGGTGCGGTTACTGCGTGGTGAATTGCCCGTTCGGCGTGATCGACCGCCGTGAAGACGACGGCCGCGCCTGGAAATGCACGCTGTGCTACGACCGCCTTCGAGCCGACATGCAGCCGGCTTGCGCCAAAGCCTGCCCTACGGAATCGATCCAGTTCGGCAATGTCGACGACCTCCGTCACAAAGCGCGCGCCCGCGTTGAAAAGCTGCATCGCAATGGTCTCACGGAGGCTTATCTTTATGGCGCAGACAAACAAAGTCAGCCTGGCACGGAGGGTTTGAATGCATTCTTTCTGCTGCTCGACAGACCGGAGGTCTACAACTTGCCGCCAAACCCGGTCGTACCCACCAAGACCGTCAAAAAAGCTTGGACTTCGATGGCGTTCGCCGCGCTCGCTATGGCCGGCGTCGCCGTGGCGTCCGTGCTAGCGCAGGGAGAGTCACGCTCATGAGTACCGAACAAGTTACCATTGCTGGCACGGAAGTTCTGATTACGGCGCGCGAAACTGAACCTGCTCTACCTGCGCCTGGTCCCACTTATTACGATCAGCCCGTCCTGAAAAAACCCGTCTGGACAATGGAGATTCCGCTCTACTATTACGTGGGCGGGGCAGCGGGAGCCTCGCTGGTTCTCGGCGCGGCCGCGCAACTGGATCGGTCCGGTGAACTCGATGGTCTGGTCCGGCGCTGCCATTGGGCCGGCATTATTGGCTCGACGATCGCCGGCGGCCTTTTGATCTCGGACCTCGGCCGCCCGGAGCGGTTCCTCAACATGCTGCGCGTCTTTCGTCCGACCTCTCCCATGAACATGGGAGCCTGGATTCTCTCGGGCGCGGGTCCCACGGCAGTTACCGCGGGACTTTTAATGACCCGTCCAGGATTCTGGGGAGGCATTGGGGACCTGTTTGGATTCGCCTCCGGCCTGTTCGGGATGGGCTTAGCTACCTACACCGGCGTGCTGGTCGCTAACACGGCCGTTCCAGTGTGGCAGAAGTCCGGCCGCATCTTGCCGATTCTGTTCGGCGCCTCCGCGATGGCTAGCGCCGGCTCCATCTTCGACATGCTGCTCGAAAATCCGCGAGAGCGGCGGATCACCTACACTTTCGGCACGATTGGCCGAGTGGCGGAACTGGCGGCCGCAGTCGCGTTGGAGCGGCAAGCAGCGCAACTACCGGTTGTGGCTCGCCCTCTGAAATCCGGTGCGAGCGGTTTCCTATGGAAGGCCGCCACCGCGCTCACCGCCGCCAGTCTGATCACCTCCCTGCTTCCCAATCGCACCCGCAAAAAGCGCCTCATCGCAGGCGTGCTTGGAACCGCGGGATCGCTGGCTTTACGATTTGCCGTCCATGAAGCCGGAGTCGCATCCGCGCGCGACCCTAGAGCTACCTTTGGTCCACAGCGCAGCTCAACAGCTTCGACGGCGCTGCCTCAACCGGACTCGACGCCCCTGCTTTCCGGGCGCTAAGCCCGAACTCACCGTTAGAAGCCTCGGCATTGCACGAAGGCCACGCCGACGCGGTCACCTGCCATGCGGCCGGTTTAGCTTTGCAGCCTTGTGGGGAGAACCCCCGGACGGTGCTGCTCGGACCGCCCGGAGGGTAAGCTCGAACTATTGCGCGAGCGCGTATCCCGAGCCAGTCTCGCTTGAAGACGAAACCGTAAGGAGAAGTCCGGGAACTTGGGGAGATCCATTCGAGAACCTGCTGCCTGGTTCTACTGCAATGGCCGGTTCGGTGATGACGAAGTTCACCGTCAAGCCCTGAATCGCAGAGGCGCTGGAGCTAGTGCCCGTGCCAGTGGTGGTTCCCGTGCTACCGGTGCCGGTGGTGCCCGTTCCGGTCCCCGTCGTACTTCCTGTGCCGGTAGTCGATCCGGTGGAGGACGTTGACGAAGTGGATGTGTTGCTCAGCGTCAACGTTCCCGTGCAATCCGCGTTTACGGTGTAGGTACCCGTGAATTGCAGCGCCGTAAGCGCGTTCTGTACCGCGGTGGTGGAACTCGACGACGATGTGGTGGTTGTTGTAGACGACGTGGATGTAGCCGCGGCCGGGATCGCGATGAGGTGGCCGGCGCCATCGAAATCTATGTGTCCGATGAGAGTGAAGGGTTGAAAAGATGACGATGTAGTGGTGCCCGTGCCGGTGGTGGTGCCCGTGCCAGTCGTTGTGCCCGTGCCGCTCGTACCGGTCGTGCTGCTAGCTATCTGTCCCACTCCCGTCAAAACGAACCCAAATGGGCCGACCAGATTCGTGACCGAGCATCCAGCGGGAAACAGCACCCGCTCCAGCCGAATCGCCAATTGCGGCCCGAACTGCTGGCTGGTTGTTGTGGAAGAGGACGAGCCCGTCGAGCCGGTGGTGGTGCCACCGGAACCCGTGCTGGTGCCGCCAGAGCCGGTAGTTGTGCCGGTGCCTGTTCCCGTAGTTGTGCCGGTGCCCGTTCCGGTGGAACCGCTGCCCGAGCTGGTGGATGTTGTGGACGTGTTATAGGCTGTCGTGCTGGTGAGGTCGATTTCCGCGCCGTCACCGAGAACCACGCCTACCAGGGCGGTTCGGGTTGTATTCGTGCCGAACGCGTCAGTCAACGATACCGTAATCGAGCAGTCGGAATTGACGTTGTACGTTCCCACCAGCATGGTCATTCCACCCGTGGTCGAGGAAGCTGCTTGAATATTCCCCGCACCATCGAAATATAATGCGCCCCCTATGCCTAACTGGTTCGTCCCTGTGACTCCGCTCAGCAACTGCCCTAGCTCAGTGCTACTGTAGCCGTTTGTCGAAGTGGAGGTGGTGCTTCCGGTTGAGCCGGTCGTGCCGGTCGATCCTGTTGTCCCAGTGCTGGTTGTGCCGGTGGTTCCTGCCGCACCAGCTTGAATCGCGACGAATCCATACGTGCCGTTAATCATCGCATTGGTCACCTGGCAGACCTGGGCTGAGGCCACGAGGCCGCCCCCAAGTCCCAAGCCGCATACCCAAAGCAAACTCTTCCATTTAATTCTCATTCCTATCTCCTGTTTGAAGTACTTAGACTTCTGACTGTTGACTAGGCTTATGGAAGTTTTGTGACCGGGGTAGATTTCCAGTTGCGAATTCGAACGAGGAATAGAAACAAATGGGGAGTGAATGTGTTGCAGACGCCGGCTCGAAGTTGGCGCCTCGAGCGCGGGTGAGGCTGGATTCGGGCTAGATTACCTGCGCACTGTCAACGGCACGGTCGAAGCTTCACGACGGGTCCCGCCGGCATCGGCCTGATTGGGCTTCCGCTTCCGCGTGGCAGGCTCGGCCGACAACTGCTGCAGCAGTGGCTTGACTTCGTAATCATAGATTCCCAGGCGGGGTGGAACGCCGCGGCGAGGATCGCCGGCAAACGGCTCCGCTATTACGGTCTTAGCGGTTATTTCCCACTTGTCCTCAATGATGTCGCCGATGTTTTTGTTAGAACGGCTGCGAACGATCTTGTTTAAGCTCATTTCTGAATAACCATTGTAGCAGTGGCGGGCCTCCCTTTGCTGCGCTCCCAGACCACACCGGCTATTTATTGGGTGCCGCCGGCATCGAACGCCAGGGCGTGCTGAAGCGATTGGAGGTTCTCAGCGGAGCCCACAAACAGGCTCCCTGGCGGATGGCGATGAGCCAGGATCTGCCGGTAAATCTGGTCGGCAAGCTGCGAGTTGATGCCCCACCCGGCGATGTATTGCAGCCTCAGATTTCGGTCACGATTAATCGGAGCGCCTTCCAGCCATGCGGCGAGATCAGTCCGCTGGGCGGCATAAGCCGACAGCAGATCGATGGGCGAGTTGACGCCAATTTCGCGGAGCGATTCCGCCACGGCACTGTAATCCGGGCGTTCCAAGCGCCGCTGCAAATCATCGATATTGACCTGAAGCGGTTCGGCTGGACCAAGGAACACCATGTCGTAGCCCAGGCCTTCCCGCGTATTGGCCCATATAGTGCCGTTCGGAAAGACGGCGAAGAACGTCGCCAGCTCGCTCTGCACAGTCTCGAGGTCACTCTCGTAGAGCGGGACATAGAGAGTAAACATTCCGCCGGGATTCAAGCGGCGCTTTACGGCTTCGAAATACTCCTGCGAATAGATCGCGGCGGTCCCCTTTACAAACACGTCCAGCGGATCGGAAGCGATGATGTCGAACTTTTCGGAAGTAGTCAGGATATAGTGCCGGGCGTCATCATAGACCATTCGCGTTTTGGGATTGTGTAGGACCTCATAGTCCTCGCGCGCGAAATAGCGCGTGGAGGTGGGCGGGATAATGGGTTCGATTTCGCAAATGGTGATCTTTTGGATACTCGGATAGCGCGTGAATGTGCCTGCCGAAACTCCCGCGCCAAATCCGATTCCCAGCACCGATTGCGGGCGCGGATGGAGCAGCGCCGGAAGATGTCCAACCATGCGCTGCAATTTCATGTCAAAGGGCTCGGTAGTCGCTTCAACGTGGCCATTGACGTCGACCTCCGTGGCTCCGTCGTCCCAGCGCGTGATCGCGACCGATGAATTCATCCCTTCTGCCGTGTAGAGCAGGTGCGAACTGGGGGCATTCAGCGTCATTCGGCGTCCATAGGCGATGAGCGCGCCGGGAATAGCATGCACCCTGGCAGTGAGCGCCCCTATTCCAGCCAGGGCGAGCACGGCGAACGCGGCGGCAAACGCGCGCGACCGGCGCTTCCATAGATCCGGAACGATCAAGAACAAGCCGCTCGCCGCCGACGAAATCAGAAGGACGCGCTCGGACTGCTGCGTGCCAATGGCCGGAATCAAAATAAGGGTGATCCCCAGCGCTCCAACAATCGATCCGAGTGTGTTGGCGGCGTACACGTTGCCGACAATTTTTCCCGGGTCCGTTCCGGGCGATGCGGCGGCGGCGCATGCCAGTGGAAAGCTGGCGCCCCATAGCAAGGTCGG
>Ga0182024_10010285_pt1 | contig 19091 bp, 16 predicted proteins | sample P32metaG_FD_120480 | JGI IMG/M metagenome (GOLD analysis project Ga0182024, IMG submission 120480) | Permafrost microbial communities from Stordalen Mire, Sweden - P3-2 metaG (Illumina Assembly) | ecosystem: Environmental > Terrestrial > Soil > Wetlands > Permafrost | place: Sweden: Stordalen... | reverse complement strand
ATCAAGACTCTCTGCTCCTGGACGCCGAACTAGTCGGGCGTCAGCCATCTCCTGCTTGCCAAGACACAGCCCCACATAAGGGCAACTGCTGCACGGGTTCTGAGGAAAGCGGATGCCGCTGTGGGGCAGAAACTGGGCGGACTCGATCCTTTGGACCGTGTCCCCTACCAGACGACCAAATTCTTCGCGCTGCTCGTCGGTAATGGTGGTTTTCAAGTACTGAACCTCGACCAGCCGTTTGCGAACGAACACGACTTGGGCGACGTCCGCGATTCCGGTGATCCAGGAGTAGCAAACCAGTTGCGGATCCAGAGAGAGCAGCCCCTCAGGCTCTTCAGGGTATCGGCTCGAAGACGTTTTCCACTCCAGCAGGCAGCGCTTTCCGTCGAGTTTGCCGATGGCGTCAACATAGGCGACGAAGTCGTTCTTTCCGGTCAGCGGCCGATTAAATTTGATTTGCAGATTACGCCGAGGCTGGGCAACCTGGACCCGACCTTCCTGGCAGAACCGGGTCAACAGCATGATGCCCTGCCGCAGCATGCGATCCCAGGAGTCTCGGTCGGAATAGTGCAGGTCCTGGCTTTGGCAGGTAGACCATTCGGAGAACAGGGTCGCACCGGGATCTTCCCGGCGAAAGAGCGCTCCCAGGGCTTGTTCGAAAGCGCGGCCGAAGAGCATCGCGGCTCGGGTGTCCTTCTCCTTCCAGCCGTCGAGGTAGCGATGCTTGTACCGTCGCGGGCAGGTGAGGTATTGGCTGATCTGGGTATAGCTGTAGGTCATGTCAGGCCACCTGCGGGCTGTCCAGATTTGCCGGTGAAAGTTCTTCCCTACGGTCGGCGGGAGCGAAACCGTCGAGTCGAAGCAGGGAGTTGCCGTTGCAAACGATGTGGCTGATCTTGACCACACCCTTCAGACCTACGAGCTCGGTCTCATCCACTTCATCCCGTCCGAGCATTTCGGTGTCATAGCCAAAGTCGCGCAGAAACCAGTTCAACTTCCACAGGGCTTTCGGGCTGCAATAGAGGCGGCTCGAAAGGACGTGGCCGGCAAACCGGCTGGGCTCCAGAATGGCCAGAGCCAGTGCGTAGTAAGGCTTTTGTGCCTGGCGACGAAACTGGATACGTTGCACCCGAACCAGGAAGACCCCGTCGGGGATCTTGTCGGCGGCACAGCGATCGGCGGCGTGCAGGCCGTTGATCTGGCGTTTCATGCGGCACCTTCTTCTTTCTTCAACGGATAGCTGTTGAGCTGGCAGAGCAGGGCATTGCGGTCTTTCTCGGCCCAGTCGGCCAGCTGCTTGACGAAGTTTTCTACCTGTTCGCGGGTGGCATCGCGAAGCGCCTGGACACCGCAGAAGTCGGTGGCATAGGCCTTGACCAAGTTGGGATCGAGTTGATGCTGGCGGATGAGCTGACACAGGCGGTCGCGAACCTTCGGGCCGTGGTTGTTCCCGTTGCCATTGGACGGTTGCGGCGGAAGTTTCTTCGACTCTCGGGAAGACTGCGGCGGTTCGGCGAAGGACCCAATTTCCTCAACCGAGCAGATGCCGATGCCGTAGGCTTTGCGTAGAGCGCGGTTGACGGCACGTGTTTCGGCGACGCGCATTTCGGCGCCATGGACGAGGAAGGAGACATTGGACGGGTCGGCATCGCCATAACCAACGAAGCCTTTGCAGGTTTTAGACTTGTAAACAGTCGCTTTGAACGCCCAGCGAGACGCAGCAGGATTACAGAACTCGATGGCCGGACGCACATGAATTCCAGTGCAATGCCTTCGGCGTCCGATGCCCAAGAGTCCCGAGTGCGTGACATACCATTTTCCATCGAGCAAAGTCAGATCTCCTGCTGAGACGACGAGCGAGTATCTCCTCGTGAGACCGGTTAGCGTTTCCGAAGTCGTGTCGGAAAGATCGCCCCAAACCTTTGTTGCGAGTTCAAGGTTCCTCTTTACAAGTCTAGTTGGCTGACGTATTGAATCCAAGTGTCCCTCCAAGGGTGTTGACTCTTTCCAGTAAATTGCGCTAGCAAGCAGAATGGACTACTAATGAGAAATCGGGCCGAGACTAGTGATATGCAGGACATGAATATTCGTTATATGAATATTCATTACATGAATATGCCATTAATGAATACGCACGTCAAGGGGAGATTTTGGGCGTTCGCAGAACAAAGGTTGACTTAGTGGCGATCGGCAACCGGATTAGGAAAATCCGCGGGCAGATTTTGCAGGAGGAATTGTGTGCTTACCTCAACGTTACGCAGGGGCATCTCTCGAAGATTGAGCGGGGGAGAACTGCTCCGACTCTAGAGATGTTGGTTCTGCTGTCCGATCGATTTCACAGAAGTGTGGATTGGATACTGCGGGGGGAAGGGCATTAGCCAGACTCAGAATCGTGTCCTTCGGCAAGGCAGATGCCGTTCCTGGGCTTTGCGCAGGGCTCGCCATGCGTGCAAACATCCGCCGCCGCGCACGAGTAGTGCATTCTTCTTTGAAAAAATGCAAATTTCTCTCGCTTTGGGTAACATATTAACTAACTGTCCATGACTGAATGCCCGCTCGATCGGGCATTCTCCCCTTGTAGCGAAAACCGCTGATTCTAGCCGAGATTCCGTCCCGTTGTGGCACCTAAGGGGGGAAAATGCGCATAGGCAAACCACAAGAACCGAAAGATTCGCGATCAGCCGAAAACCAGGTTGGTATCTGGACCAGCACCGGCAAGTGACCAAGTTGCTTTTCAAGGCTATGGAGCTTTGGAGGATGTCATTTTGCCCCACAATCGTGACGGAATCGAAACCTCCTGCAAGGAACAGAACAGGTAAAGGACCCACGAGAAAGTCATGAGTCGAGTGGCGACAAGACTGAGAGCCGGCAACTGCACCTGAACTTTTCACTCTACTTTCGGGTGCGGCGATTGTAGAATTTCGCAGTGATTTTGCGAAACAAAGCCACTAAGTTGTTTGTTTTAAGCATTTACAAAACTGGCTTTCATGAAATCGCGAGTTGTAGGCGTTGCAGTAAGGTCCACCTAGCGCTAGCGTCAGGACATGAGGTAGTGGCGATCGTCCGCCGCCCGCAGGCTGTTGTAACAAGGAAGATCAAGCTGAATTTGACGACCTGCTTGCCGAGATGTGGGATTGCTGCAGGTGGGCGCCTGGCTTCCTAAGTGTTCCAGCCGGAGCTTTGCAGGCGCCCATACTCTTCACCAGTCCTCGCGTGGCGTTACCCGCGAAAGGTCTGAGGGTTTCGCGCGGATGTGCTCGATGGCGCCAGCCTTGTCGGTTCAGTCGAGGGTGCAGACTCGGTGATTAGCTGCATTGGCCCGACGAAGAACTTTCTCGCCTCGGACAGTGGTGTCGCAAGGAACGGCGAATATCCTGTCTGCATGTCAACCTGCCGGCGTACGCCGTTTCGTCATGCAAAGCGCACGCTCAGCGATGGAGAAGAGCTCTCGGTTGGGAATCGGCTTGATGTCCCGGTGAAAGGGAAAACACAAAGGCAAATTCCGGAGGGGACAGCGATCCTGAGAGCCATCGGGACATCCGATTTTGCGAAATGAAGCCAACTGGTTCGCGGGAACCACAGGTAAGGGAGGTAAGTGCTCGCGTGGCCACGCTGGAAGGGCAAATCGCGCAGGAAGAAGGCAGTTCCGCCGGATGTTGACCCGGTCGAGTCACCGACCAATGAAATCTCTCCGCAGGGGAAGGTCTCGCGCAAGCGAATCTCGATTCCAGCACCCACTTGATTCTTGCGACGACGGTGCTTGCCATCTGCGCTCTTGAGCACAAACCTCGAAGGTCGCCTAGGACGGAGTGGCGGTACCAAGGAGCGAGGCGCTAGACAGAGTCCACCGCGCTGACGCTGCGGCCGAGAGGAACCTCAATCGTGCAATCGATCGACTGGAGGGCTTGCAGCATCGCCGCCAGGGGGAAGCGGTTCCTGCCGTGAGCGTTCGCTTGACGCGATGAAAGTGGGTGCCACCACATCGAAATGATGTGCTCTTACGAAACGAAGCCAACATCTATTGGAGTATCAACGATTTATGAAATCCAGACTCGCCTTTCGCCCGGACTTGATTCGTTGCCGCCTGGGGATGCAACCAACAAACTCCTCCGCTACGAAGCCCACCTAAACAAGCAAACTCTATCGCCTCTTGTTTCGTGGGCGAGGTAGAAATTTAGACATAAATGCTGCAAAGTCTTGCATCTGGTTCGGAAGCAAGATTTCAGCTGAGTGCCGTTGCGATTGCCTCGGTGCAGCCTTAGATAAGTCCCGGTTCGGGAATGTGTTTGTGGCATTTCGGAACCCGATTGGAGGGCTTTGGCCTCACGCCGTTCGCCCAAGTTACCTCCGGGTAACCCGAGTAACAGGGACTTTGTACTCTTGCAGCCGCCTGTAATGCCCTGTACTGTCATGTCATCGGATAAGCTAATGAGTAACAGAAGTAAAGTAGGCTTTTTCGTTCCGTATTTCCTTTCCCCACGGCATGTTCGGCTTGCCTGCTTTGGCAATCGAGCTGCAGTATGCATTTGAGCGGAGCGGTAAGACCCGGAACTGGAGTTTCGGATAAATGAACCATGGATAGTGATTTAGCAGAAAATTAACACCCCCCGATTTCCTGCTCAAAGCGGTTCCCCCTTTGGATGTGGTCTCCCCCTTGGATCTCCATTTCCCCCTGAGATCTCGATAACAACAGGTTTTTGTTTGCAACCGCGAAGCACGGTGTGCTGCGAAGTAGGCGCGCCCGGCGATCCGCTGTTGTTATGCGGGAATTAAGAACCAAGATATTTAAGAGGTTTCAGATGACCAAGTCTCGACGCCAAATCCTTGTGTATGCCGTGCGATTGGACCTTATTTTGATGGTCCTCGCGTTTGGCGCGGCCACCTTGCCCGTACTGTTGAGGGAGGGGCTGCCGTCGTTTGCTGGGTTCCTTTCCATGAAGATCAAGCTGCAGAACTTTGTTGCATTCCTGCTACTGGTTTTGCTGTGGCATTTTGTTTTCTCGGTACTGGGGTTGTACAAGTCCAAACGGCTGGCGAGCCGCACGGCTGAGGTGTTTGACGTTGTGAAGGCCACTTCGATCTGTACCGTGGTCCTGGCCTTCTTCACTGTGGTGCTCGGGTTGCGGATGGTTAACACCGAGTTTGTGGAAATTTTCTGGGTGGCCAGTACATTCACCGTGGCCGGCAGCAGACTGGCCCTGCGTACGTGGCTGCGCCGTCTCCGTGTGCACGGCCACAACTTTCACAACCTGCTGATTGTGGGCAGTAACCCGCGCGCCCTCGAATTCGCCAGGCTCATACCCCTTCGGCCGGAATGGGGATATCAGCTGACTGGTTTCGCGGATGACGAATGGGCAGGTGTGGAAAAGTTACGCGCTGCGGGCGGCCACCTGGTGTGCGACTTCGAAGGTCTGCCAGCATTCCTGCGACGCAATGTAGTGGACGAAGTAGTGATAGCGCTGCCGATCCGCTCCTTTCACGAGCATGCCAGCAAAATTGCGGAAATGTGCGAGGAACAGGGCATCATCGTACGTTTGTTCTCGAACCTGTTCGACCTAAAGACATCGCGTCCCCCGCTAGAAGATTTTGGTGATACGTCTCTCATCACGCATTACGCCGGCCCAGCCGAGGGATGGCCGGTTCTCTTCAAGCGGCTCCTCGACATATGCGGCTCCACCGCTTTGCTTTTGCTGGTTGCGCCGATCATGGCGCTGACTGCGCTTTTGATCAAGCTGACTTCGCCGGGGCCGGTGATGTTCGTTCAGAAGCGAATCGGCCTGAACAAGCGGGTGTTTGAGATTTTCAAGTTCCGTACGATGGTTGTGGATGCGGAAAATAAGCTCGCCCAACTGGAACACTTGAATGAAGTTTCCGGTCCGGTTTTCAAAATCAAGCAGGACCCCCGGTTGACTGTGGTGGGAAAATTTCTTCGTAAGACCAGCATTGACGAACTACCGCAGCTATTCAACGTCTTGCGGGGCGACATGAGCTTAGTCGGTCCACGTCCCCTGCAGTTGCGCGATTATGAACTTTTCACAGTGGGCGGCCTCGATTGGCAGCGCTGCCGCTTCAGCGTGCGTCCCGGCATCACCTGCCTCTGGCAGGTTAATGGCAGAAGTTCCATCCCATTTGAGCAATGGATGGAACTGGACCAGCAGTACGTTCGCAAGTGGTCATTGTGGCTGGACTTCCAGATTCTGTTTAAAACGATCCCCGCAGTGTTGAGGGGCTCGGGCGCCGCATAAGGTCTGTTCCGCGATGCTTATGTGGGGACGGCCGCCTCGGCCGTCCAGCCGAGCGAAGCGTAGCGTATCCCTGTTTGAGTCCCGCAAGCTGAGACACCACCCGCGCCCGCGCTGCCGTTGACCCCAATCCCTCGCCCCTGCTACCGTCAAATGTTTGCCCCCGGCATGCGCCCCATCCCTGCGGGCGGCAAACCTGTCTAGCACATCGTTTTCCGGATCTTAAATTTCCGGAACCGAATTTCTGAAGTCGGGATCCATTTTCATCGCCACGGAGATTCATCATGCCTGCCATAAAATTTCGAGGTGTCGATTTCATCCAGTTCGATGCGCTGCTCACCGAAGAGGAGCGCCTGATCCGCGACACTACGCGCCTGTTCATCGAAGATAATCTCATCCCAATCATCGAAGAGTGCAACCGCGCCGGCCGCTTCCCGCGTGAACTGGTCAAGCCCATGGCCGATCTCGGCTTTTTCGGCGCGTCGCTCAAAGGCTACGGCTGTGCCGGCATGGGCAACGTCGAGTACGGACTGATGACCCAGGAACTCGAGCGTGGAGACTCCGGCGTGCGCAGCTTCGTCAGCGTGCAGTCGGGACTCGTCATGTACCCAATCTACGCATTCGGCAGCGAAGAGCAGAAGCAAACCTGGCTGCCCGCCATGCAGAAGGGCGAGAAACTCGGTTGCTTCGGATTGACCGAGCCCGGCTTCGGTTCAAACCCCGGCGGCATGAAAACCCGCGCCCGCAAAGTGGGCAACGAGTACGTGCTTAATGGCGAAAAAATGTGGATCACTTCCGGCACCATCGCCGACGTCGCCGTGATCTGGGCCAAGGTGGAAGAAGAAAATGACAAGATTCGCGGCTTCCTGGTTGAGAAAGATCGGAAGGGCTTCACCTCAGATGACGTTCACGGCAAATGGTCGCTGCGCGCCTCGGTCACTTCCGGCCTGTCAATGCAGGATGTCCACATCCCCGAGTCGAACTTGTTGCCGAAGAGTGACGGCCTGAAATCGCCGTTGATGTGCCTGAACCAGGCCCGCTACGGCATTGCATGGGGAGCGATCGGTGCGGCCATGTCCTGCTACGACTGTGCCTTGCAGTATGCCATCTTGCGCAAGCAATGGCGCGACCAGCCCATCGCCTCGCACCAACTCGTGCAGGACAAACTGACCTGGATGATCAGCGAAATCACCAAAGCGCAACTGTTAGTACTGCAAGTTGGCCGCCTCAAAGATGCGGGCAAGGTTGAGCATCAGCACATCTCGATGGCCAAGCGCAACAACGTGTGGATGGCCCTCGAGTGCGCCCGGCTCTCGCGCGACACCCTCGGCGCCAACGGCGTTGCCGATGACTACCCCATCATGCGCCACATGATGAACCTGGAATCAGTGAAGACTTACGAAGGCACGCACGACGTGCATTCGCTGATTATTGGGCAGAGCATTACGGGGATTGACGCATTCTGAGGTATTTCGGAATCACATTACGCCGTGGGTTTCTCCCGCGGCGGTTCCACAGCCAGAAACTCCCGAGCAAAGCGCTGACTGTAGTTCTCCAATAGCGTCTGCACGCGCTGCGATTCTTTCGATCGCAATATCAACCCTGCGTGGTGATGTTTCTTGATTCGCAGAAACACTTCCGGATCATTGTATTTTGAAGTATCAGGATTCTCCTGCCGCGCCAGCGAAAGAATCACTCCCGCATAGTCCTCGCGCACCGTGGGAAGCCGATAGCTCCCATCGCCTCCGGCAACCTCAATTCGGGCCCACTCCTGCCACAGATTGATGTCCGTCGCAGCCTCGACCATCTCATTGATGTAAGCGCCGCCCACGCGCGCCGCACATTCCAGAAAATAAAAATGCCCATCGGCATGGGCATAAATGAATTCCGCATGTGCCACGCCGCGCACCAGTCCCAACGCCGCCATCAGGTCCCGGTTGATCTGGCGTAATCCTGTATCGGCATCGCCGCCTCGCGGCACAACGCAAGTGGTGAAAATTCCGCCTCCCTGCGCCACATTCATAGGCGGCTTGCCGTATTGGCTCACGCTGGCGAAAACAACCTCGTTTTCCGAAACCACCGAGTCCACGTGATAGACGCCGCCGGGAATAAACCTTTCCAGTAAGAACGATGACTGCTTATCCCCCAGTTGCTCCAGCACCGGCCACAACTCTTCGGCGGCGTGAATCTTCTTGATTCCGATGGCCGACGCTTCCTGTCGCGGTTTCAGCACCCACGGCCCAGCGACGTGCTCCAGGTAATACCGGATGTCGGCGTGATTGAGGACGGGGACGAAATCGGGCACGCGCACACCGCGATCCAGCGCCTTCATGCGCATGGCCAGCTTGTCGCGGAAATAACGCATGGTGGTAAGCCCCATTCCCGGCACGCGCAGGTGTTCGCGCAGGGTCGCTGCGGTCTCCATGTCGTATTCGTCGAGTGCGACGATGCGATCGATCTTTTGCGTGCGTGTAAGGTGCGTCACGGCCTGCACAATGTCAGGGAGGGAAATATCGGTGGGAAGATAGAACGTATCGTCCAGGCTTTCCCGCGGCCAGTCGGCATCGCGCAGCTTCTCCGCCGTAAGCAGGATGACGCGGCACCCGTGGCGCTTGCACTCGCGCATGAACTCCTGTCCCTTTTCATAGGTCGTAATGCACAGAAAAGTTAGCGGGCGCGATTCCGGCATGGGGTCTCTTTTCAAAATAAGCTTGTGAGGATAACACGTCGGCTGCGGTCTCCATTATCGGCTATTCTCATCACGCCAACCATTTCTTTCAATCCCCCTGCGATTGGGTTATATTCTCAGGCCGGTCGAAATGGCCGATTCATACCACATGCTGGGAGGCTCTTATGGCTACACACACTAATCGGGATGGTAAGGCCCGCAGTTTCGGGGAGAACATTGAAAGCGATCTGGCGTCGCGGTTTCTACGCGTTGTCGAAGTGGCCGCGATCGCTTCGGCCCGCACCATGGGGCAGGGAGAGCGCAAACTCTCAGACCAGGTTGCGACCGAGGCAATGCGGCAGACCATGGACTCCATCCCCATGCGCGGGACCATCGTCATCGGCGAGGGCGAGCGCGATGAAGCGCCCATGCTCTATATCGGCGAGAAAGTCGGCGCTGAATTTCCCGACGGACGCGAGGTCCCTGAGGTCGACATCGCCGTCGATCCGCTCGAAGGCACTAACCTCTGCGCTACCGGCGCGCCCGGTTCGATCACCGTGCTGGCTGCCTCTGAACGCGGAGGCCTGCTCCACGCACCCGATTGCTACATGGAAAAAATCGTGGTTGGACCATCGTGCAAGAACGCGGTGGACCTCGATGCGCCAGTTGTTGACAATCTGAAGAACATCGCGAAAAGAATGGAGCGCGATGTCGAAGATCTGGTGGTGATCGTGCTCGACCGCCCGCGCCACGAAAAACTAATTGCGGATATTCGTGCGGCGGGCGCGCGCATCCGGCTTATTGGCGACGGCGATCTTTCAGCAGGCATCGCGGCTGCCGTGATCGGCACCGGTGTGCACGCGGTCATGGGTTCGGGAGGTGCGCCGGAAGGCGTGATCACTGCCGCCGCCATTCGATGCCTCAATGGCTACATGCTGGGACGCCTGGTGGTGAAGCCCGATCAGGAAGAACGCCTCGCTCGCATGGGCATTAAAGACAAGAACAAAATCTACGAGGCGGAAGATCTTGCCCCCGGCAAACAACTCATCTTCGCGGCCACAGGAGTCACCGAGGGAGCGCTGCTCAAAGGAGTTCGTTTCTTCGGCGAGGGAACGCGTACTTCCTCGGTGATCCTTACGCTGCTCACCGGTAAAGTGCGCTTCATCGAAAGCATTCACCTGGAGAAGGGGCCGGATGTGAAGGTGAGGTTCCTGTAGAGATTCTTGCCGAACCGCCGGTTAGATTGTAGTTGACTGCTCATCCTCTAATCATCTAGACTATTCACCTAGGTGGATGTGATGAAAACAATCGGTTTATTCGAAGCCAAGCAGAAACTCTCGGAACTCGTGGAACGCGCCAGCGAGGGCGAACAGATCGGAATCACGCGGCGCGGCAAACTCGCCGCCATGATTGTCCCCGTTGGGCCCAAAAAGAACTTGGACGAAGTTTGGGCAGATATTGAAGACATTCGAAAACGCGTCGATCGTTCCAAATTCTCCACCATAAAAGAATTGATCGAAGAGGGTCGGCGTTGAACTGTTTTGTGCTTGATACGTCGGTAAGTCTGGCTTGGTTTCTTGATCGGCCCGTGTCACGTCTAGCGCTTCAGGTCTGGCACAGTCTCCGACAGGGATCTCGCGCCGTTGTTCCTCCGCTCTGGCTTCTCGAGATGGCAAACGGGTTTGCCACCGCGGCGCGCCGAGGCGCCCTCACCCCGTCTGACATTGATCGGTGTCTGACAGATGTTGACGTATTGCTGGCCTCTTCGGTTGATTACAGTACAACTGTGATTTCGCTTCGGCAAGCGTTTGCCGGCGCCAGCGGATTCCGTCTAACGGCTTATGATGCGGTATATCTTGAGACAGCGCGGACCGAGCATTTGCCAATCGCTACGTTGGATCGGGGCCTAGCTGATGCTGCACGAAAGGCCGGGGTCCGTCTTTTCGTTTGAGATATCCGCATCTACTCTCTACTTCAGATATTCCTTCTTCACTTCAGTCGGCACTTTTGGTTCCGGCGGAAAGTCCTGCGAAAACCCTTTGAACAGTGCCACCGCATTCTCCGAGCGGCGCGAACCATCGTGCACCGCGATCGTGTGCGGTTGGCCGGGAGCGTAACCCTCCCACAGGGAGACTCCCGCGTAAGCGCCGTCTTTGCGCAGGATGTAGTACGTCATGTCGACGAAGCGCAGCTTGCTCATGTCGTTGTTGTAATTTCGCGCGATCCGCTTCAGTGCGTCCATGCCCGCTTCCTGCGGAGACATTCCATGGCGCATGTTTTCGACAATGGTATGCGCGCCCGCGACCTTGATATTTTCTTCGCCGCTGCCGGTTGCTCCGGCGGATCCCACGTCCTGGTCGGTATAGCAGCCGGCGCCGATGATTGGCGAATCGCCGACTCGCCCCGGAAGTTTGAAGCCTAATCCGCTGGTCGTGGTGCAGCCGGAGATTTCACCTTTCTCGTTCAGCGCAGAGCAATGAATCGTGCCGGTCGGCGGGAACAGCACTTTGTGGATGGCGTCGCGGCGCAACTCAGGGGCAATGCCCAAGTCAGCCGCGTGTTCTTCGAGCCGCCGATAGCGTTCTTGCCATCGTTGTGACTGCGGCTTGCCATCGGTCGGCTTGGTGTCGGGGGCTTGCCAGTGCGGGTCGGCGAGGCCTGGTCCCCACCAGTCTTCGTTGGAGTGGAATTCCTTCCACAGCAGCCAGATCCTGCGCGAGTGATCGGTAAGCAAGTTCTCTCGCGGGAAGCCGACGGCTACGGCGAAGCGCTCCGCGCCTTCGCCTACCAGCATGACGTGTCCGGTGTGGTCCATCACGGCCTTTGAGACCAGCGACACGTTCTTGATGTTGCGCACGCCTCCGACCGAGCCCGCGCGGCGCGTGGGGCCGTGCATGCAGCAGGCGTCGAGTTCGACCACACCTTCTTCGTTCGGGATTCCGCCAAGTCCGACGCTGGTGTCGTTGGGATCGTCCTCTGGTCCCTTGACCACTTTGAGAGCGGCGTCGAGCGTGTCGCCGCCGTTCTTCAGGAAGGTGAACGCGTCGGGGAGATAGTTGAAGCCGTTGTGGGCACAGATGAGGATGGGGCGCTTGTACGATCCGGATTGTGGTTCGCGCTGTTGTCTTGCATCTTCCCCTTGGGCTCGCGTTCCTATTCCGGCGGCGACGGCTCCTAAGACGGATGTCTTTACGAAATCACGGCGTGAGAATGTCATGAGTTCCTCCTGCTAGTGGGAAACCGGGAAGCATATCACGCCGGGGTGTAAATTCCGGCTTCGTCAACAGGTCAGATCGGTGTATCAAGAAAATTGCAGATCGAATCCGGTTAAATACATGGAATCAGACACTTACGTGGTATCGATCCAGTGGAATCCGGCCAAAATATTGATTCTGTGGAACTTGTCCGCAAAATAGTACGAACAAAGGAGTTAGGTGCCTTGGCATTCCGTAAGTTATTTAGAATCAGTGAGGTTATTTCTGTCGAGACTGAAACCAGGCGGATTCGACTCGCAAAACCCTGTGGGGGAAGGACTTAGCCTGCGGCCTATTCAGTTTTCAAGGAACTGTCTCTTACTGCCTCTGCTGGGGCAATGATGAACCAATTTGAAATGGGGCGCAAGGTCAGATGTCACAATGGGCCTGTGGAAGAAAATGCGGCCCTGATCATCGAGCGTCGGCGTCGAATGGCACATAGAAGGCTTTAGCGGGACGACCGGAAGTCGTACCTTCTCGATCATTGTTTCTGAGCGAGGGTCAAAATTTCGAGGCGTTGGCGCTCGTGGAATCCCACCCTTGCGCAAAGAACGCGCAAGGATGTGGCATCCATCTTTCAGTAACTCACACACACTTATAATTAGCCGCTGGCTAATCCACGGTAGCGGCCCACGAGTCCAGGTTCGTGGTCGAGGGATGAGTGCGCTGGGTGCTCGGCGATCGAGCGAACCTTATTGTTGTTCTGTTCGGAACGGTAGCGCAACAGGGCGGCGATGTTGCCGACCTTGTCGAACTCGGGATCGTCTTTGACATAGAACAGTTCGATGTCGTGACGGATTACCCAAGGCAGGATGGCTTCGCCTACATCGACAACCTGACGCGTCTCGCGGCCGCAAACTGGACAGAAGCTGACGAGGTGAGCGTCGAGGTGGCCGCAACCAGAGCACTCGACGGCCTGAGAGCGATAGTTCTGCCCGACCAGCAGAGTTTGTATTTCGCCCAGCTCCAGGGCGCGAAGGACGCGGCGCAATCCGGTGACGCCGCGGGCGTTGTGGCGGGCCTGGCTGAGCGTTTCGCAAACGGCGGCGTCGCAGTGCCGCTGCTGCGCGTCGGCAAAAATCCGTTCCGCTTGCGTGCGGATCTCTTCGAGTCTCACGTGAGCCACCTCGGCCGTAAACCGGCCGAGCAACTTCTGCGAAACATAGGAATGCAGTTGCAGCTCGAATTGCGACCAGTGAGTGTCCTGGCATCCGACGATCCACCTTTCGAACATGTCTTTTTCCAAAGCGTCCTTCAGGAATTCGGCGATGAATTTGAAGTGGTGGAGAGCATCGTCGGCGACGCGGCGTTCGGCATGGCCTGCATCGTAGCCGCCGAAGCCGTCGCCACGGCCGCGGCGGGTTAGAGGGTGAAAGAAGTCCATGCGTTCGGTGAGTTCGCCGAGGCGCAGATCGAAGAGGCGGGCACGATGACGATCGATGAGCACAACACCAAGGCGGGGAAATGCTCCGAGCAATTGTGCGAGGGGCTTCAGATGGAAATGTCGATTCACCAAGAGTTGGGTGCCGCTCGGCTGAGCGGGCAGATCGTACTCTCGCCAGAAGTCTTGCGCAGCGCAGGAGAAAATCGCCTTGGCGCGCGCGCCGCTGCCCCGGAGGTCGAGTGACAGACGCACGATGCGGTCAAGATCGGCGCAGGCCGACTCGGAATCGTTCTTGCTCTTACTTTCCAAATGGCGCAAGGCTTCGCGGGCAAGGTCTTTCGTGAGAATCACTTCCTCCTTATGGGCCTTGTTGCGGGGCGGCGTGGGCTGGAAGTAGAAACTTAGAGCGCAGCCTGCCTGATCTTCAAATTGTGCTAGTTCGTGGATCTGTTCGCGAGAAATCATGCGCGGTCCTACCTTTTTGCTTGGAATTTGGATTTAGTCGGTTCCGGTGGGTGCGAGCCGCCCCTTGAATTGACGAACCAAGGTGGGCGATCGGCGCAGATGATCGCGCGCGGCTGAAATGGAGAGCGATACACTTTCGGGCGACGTGCCAGTGATGGCGGAGATTTCGTCAACGCCAAAGCCTTCGACGGCGTGCAGAATGAAAGCCTCGCGCTGGGCGGGATTCACATCATGCAGAGCGGAGGCGATGAGGCGCATAATTTCATCGGAGCCGACGATCTGCTCCGGCGTTGCCATGCGGCCATCCGCAATGACGTTTTCCTCTGTGATGGCTTCGTCGGACTGATGGAATTGCAGTTCGGGCTCGTCGCTACCCTTGACGTTTTGTTTACGGGCAGAATCTTCAAGGTGCACAGCGCCGCCGTTGCTGCCATCGGGTCGGGAGAGTTCGTCGAGTGCCTGCATGGCCAAGCGGTAGAGCCAGGGCTCGAGCGCGAGGCGCTCCGGCTTGTCGCTGTTCCTGCCGTCGGCGCCATCGCCATCCCCCAGAGCGGCGGCGATGGTTTCGTCGATCACTTCGTCTTTGGTGATCGAATCGGGGGCAATGAAATCGGAAGCTTCGCGGAAATAGATTTCGCGTTCCACAAAACGCTCGAGGCGGGAAAGATTCACATTGACGTAAGAGCGCACGTCTTCGGCGGAGACCACGGCGGGGAATACCGCGGCCAGAGTCTGCTCGAAGGGAACGGAAAGGGTACGACGGGCTGAGAGCTCATTTTGCCGACGTGGCCACTTGTGCGAGGAGCGCAGCAGTTCCTTGTGCCTATTGACTTGATGCAGCAGATCCTCGAATGCGCTCTTCACTGCGGAAGCGGCGGTCGAGGCTTTGGCGTGAACGGCCATCTGTCCTGAAGGCAGGCGCAGGTTCAGCGAGACGCTGGTTCCTTCGCGGGCGGAAATTTCCTCGACCATGCCTTTCAAGTGCATCAGTTCGGGCCGGAAAACCTGCAGGCGTCTTCGCAGTCTTTCAATTTGATGTTGGATGTCTTTTTCTACAGCGGGAGTCTTATGAATGCGGTAACTGATGTGGACGTTCATGAGCACCTCGGGTATTCGAACGAAGCAGCGTAACCCAGTGCTTGCTAGGAAAATTGTACACCTGCCGGAAGATTGCAAAACTAAAAAATGCAGATCGATTTTAAGGGCAGAACAGTTTTGGGAATTTGTTGCACGTCAGCAATCTGGGGCGGGCTTATTTGCAGCTGGTTGCGGTGAGGGATATGATCCGAGAACCCATGACTCGACAAACTATGAGCCGAAGAATCCTGATCCCACGAATAATGATCCGAACCCACGCACTGCTCGTCGTAACTCTGGCTGGTCTGGCTTTCGCTCAGGCTCCATCATCCAAAGAAGTCGAAGCCGCCTATCCCGATGCTCACGCGCTCTATCTGGATCTGCATCAGAATCCGGAACTCTCAGCGCACGAAGTTCAGACCGCGGCGAAGCTGGCGGGGCGGCTCCGCGGGCTTGGCTATGAGGTCACTGAACACGTCGGCGGGACGGGGATTGTCGCCATCCTGAAAAACGGAGCTGGGCCTGCCGTTATGCTGCGAACAGAACTTGACGCGCTGCCGGTGGAAGAGAAAACCGGGCTGGCATACGCGAGCAAAGTCCGCACCAAAGATGATGCTGGACACGATGTTCCGGTCATGCACGCCTGCGGACACGACCTGCACATGGCATCGATTCTAGGCACCGCAGCAGTCATGGCGCACAGTAAAGACACCTGGCACGGGACGCTGATGCTGGTCGGCCAGCCGGCCGAGGAAACGATTGGCGGAGCCAAGGGAATGCTGGCTGATGGTTTGCTGATCCGCTTTCCCAAGCCCGATGTAGCCGTGGCGATGCATGTGGGCAACCTCCTGCCGGCAGGAAAGGTTGGGATCGTTCCGGGCGTATACAACACGAATGCGGATTCTCTGAGGATCACAATTTACGGCAAGGGCGGGCATGGCGCGGCGCCGCAGACGACGGTTGATCCCATTGTAATAGCGGCGCGGACGATTCTGACTTTGCAGACCATTGTTTCGCGCGAAGTGAAGCCGGGGGAACTGGCGATCATCACCGTGGGCTACATTCACGCGGGGACGAAGAACAACATTATTCCGGATCAGGCTGAGCTGGGACTGACGGTTCGCACCAACAAGCCAGAGGTGCGCAAGCAAGTGCTGGCAGGCATCGCACGAATCACTAAGGAAGAAGCGGAAGCCGCAGGCGCTCGGCCTCGGCCTTTGATCGATCATGATGAGAGCACGGACCTTGTTTACAACGATCCCGCGCTGGCGGAGCGAATGAAGGAAGCGCTGGAAGCGGCGATGGGCAAGGACAATGTGGTGACGGAAGAGCCGATCACGGCGTCGGAGGATTTCTCGTATTATGTTGCGCAGGGCATTCCGGGATTTTATTTCAGTCTGGGCGGAGCCGATCCTGAGAAGTTCGCTGAGGCCAAGGCTGCGGGGACGATGCTGCCCTCGAATCACTCGCCTCTTTTTGCGCCGGATGTGGATCCGGCACTGCATACTGGGATTGCGGCGGAGGTGGCGGTGCTGCGGAGTTTGCTGAAGTGATGGGCGGATGGGTCAAGCGAGAGGGTCATTCATCTAACAGTACCCAATCATGTTCGTCGTTTGCGCCTGTAGGCGCACTGATAACGCGGCACTTGCGCGACGCATGAATGCGTGCCCTGATACGAATTGCACTCGCGCCAGTGGCTGTTAGGTCTCCCCTTGGCCGCGACTAGCGGCGCTTTAGAGCTTCCAGTTCCTCCAAGGTTCTTGGCCAATCTGATCCAAGGAGTCGAGACAGACTGCGGTCGGCTAGAACTTTGCCGCCTGTCTGGCAGCGCGCGCAGTAGTTCGTTTCTTTGTCGGCATAACGAATTCGCAAGACTTTGTCACCGCATCTTGGACATGGCTTGCCGTAGCGCCCGTGGACTGCCATTCCCTGGCGAAAGGCTGTTACCTTTTCGGGGAAGGCCGTGTTGGCTTCGGTGCGGAGGCGATCTATCCAGAATCCGAGCGTGTGTCGCGTGGCGGCAAACAGTCTCTCCCATTCGATCGGCTTCAGTTTCTGCGTTAGCGCGAGCGGGGATAGTTGAGCGGCGTGCAGGATTTCATCGGAGTAAGCGTTGCCGATGCCGCTCAACAGACGTGGATCGGTAAGAGACCGCTTCAGTGTGTGATTTTCGGCAGTGAGCGCCGCACGATAGGAATCGAGAGCGCTCGAGAAAACGTCGATGCCCCCAGCGTCGAAGGAGCTCAAACTCTCCTCGCCGCGCACCACGTGCAACGACGCGCGGCGTTTGGAGCCGGCCTCGGTAAGAACCAGGGAACCGTTGGGAAAGTCGAACGCGGCTAGAGTCTGGCGTCCGGCCAGCTTTGCGTCCGCTGCCCGCCAGTGCAGCCGACCGGCAATCATCAAGTGCAGTACCAGCCAAAGATCATTCTTTACGCCAATTGCGATGCGCTTACCGAGTCTCCGCAGCTCGTGGACGACGTGGCCTTCCGCATCTGCAAGCGGTGGTTGCGCAGTTCGGAGGAGGAAGGCGCTGGCGAGACGTATATGCTCGAGCGGCTGACCGACGATGCGGGGTTCGAGCGCGGTGAGGTAGGCAGCGATGTCTGGCAACTCTGGCACGGGTATCAGCTCGCATGTAGAAAAGCGCGACTTTGGCAACGCGGTGGCTGAGGTCGTGTAGTAGTCATGTTTCGCCTGCAGCAGTTGCAGCCTGATGAATATCTAACGATCAAAGGGAATGCCAAGCTGTCTCGCCATCTCCATATCGGTTGAGGGCTGAGTTTTTGGTGGGACGTACAGCGTCGCGACACCAGACATTGCCGCCTGGGAAAGTCCCGAGAGCGGCACACGATTCACCTCCGGAGTGCCCAGGGCAAACTCCGAGGCTTCGTACAACACGACCTCATGTTCGGATCCATAATGTGACGCAAGATAATCCGCCAAGACCTTAAGGCGCTCGCGGTTCGGTTCGTAGTGAGCGCTCCAATAGGCATATCCAAACAAGCCAACCTGCCAGAGAACTAAGCCGGCTGACGTGTCGAAGCGATATTTATTCAACACGAAGTTTGTTGCCTCGTAGCCCTGTACGCCACTTACGCCCGGATCTACGCCCAGATCCGCAAATAGATTTGCGTCGGCTGATACTCCGGGCAACGTTCTCGCTCGAAATCCCTCTTCCCGCGCCAACCGGATCGCCTCGTGTGCGGGGTAGACGAAAGCACCGGGATGGCCGTAAAAGACGACACACACATCCCCGCAGTCACGTAGGTTCGTCAGAATCGCCTCGATGATCGCGTTGTATATGTCCAGGCGATAGGCATCTTTTTTTTAGCAGCGTTGCATCGACTCAGCGGTGGGATTGAGGCTGCGAATCCACTCTTGGGATAAAAGATCGGCCACAAGAAAGAGCACTTTTCTTGCGCGATGGATGGATGCCAGAGCTTCTGGAGTCGTTTGCAGGCCCGCACGGATGCCGGTGCCGACTATTGTCAGTCCCTTGGTATCCCATTGGTAATCTGGTTGCATCACATTCCAAAACGATTTGTGGAACGAGCCACTTTGAGCCACGGGACAATGCGGAGTGTCGCCGGACGTAGAGACGGTGTACGAAGAGTTCTCCGAGGCCAGCGGCGCGACTGCCACGCCCTACGACCGTGATACCTCCTCACGGAGTAGTACCCTTAATTTATGGATGTCTCCCTTGTCGATCGCTTTACGCTCGATGTCAGAGAACCCCACTCGTCCAAGAATGGCATCTCTGTTTTCCTTTAGGTCAGAGAGTTTCTCGGGGTGAGTCATTAGATCCAACAAGAACTCGACGAGCATTGCAACCTCCTCGACGACTTCAGGCCGCAGCAAGGAAGTATAGTCCAACCCTCATCCTATGAAAGAAGATGTCAAGAAAAAAAGATTCTCCCGGCCCCTCGGGAAGATGCGGGTGTGGTGACTTGCATCTAGCCCCGTCTCATTCCTGGAGGGGTTGTCGGTTTGGACGCTTT
>Ga0182024_10010284_pt1 | contig 19092 bp, 8 predicted proteins | sample P32metaG_FD_120480 | JGI IMG/M metagenome (GOLD analysis project Ga0182024, IMG submission 120480) | Permafrost microbial communities from Stordalen Mire, Sweden - P3-2 metaG (Illumina Assembly) | ecosystem: Environmental > Terrestrial > Soil > Wetlands > Permafrost | place: Sweden: Stordalen... | reverse complement strand
GGAACTTCTGGAATCTCATCGTCTTGACGCCAGCCGAAAATTTACGTGCCGGCGGGTTCTGCGAATCGCGGGTGCGCAGATGGATTGCACGCATCCCGCGTCGGTCACGGAGCTGGACGCCTCGACTGCGATCGCCTACTCCTGTAATTCCTATGTGGCCGAGGTGTCTTTGCAATTGACCGATGCGGAACTGGTTCAAGTGTTTCGGCGAGCCGGCCTTGATTCACGATCAGGACTAGCCAAGGAAGAAGTCATTGGCCACATCGACCGCCCGCGCAATCCCGAGGAGTTGCAACTTGAGGCGCTGGGCACTCGCGGCATCGAAGTTACGCCGCTCGAACTACTGGAAGCCTACAGAAAGCTGGCGCTACAGCAGCAGCGGTCCGGCAAACTCGACGCGGCTGAGCCGGTATTTCTTGGTCTTCGCCAATCGATTACTTTTGGCATGGCACATGCTGCACAAACGGATGCTATGGAGGTCGCAGGAAAAACGGGCACGGCCAGCTCACGGGAGTCTGCGCAATCTCATGGATTCTTTGTCGGATACGCTCCCGCGCAAATTCCCGAGATTGCATTGATTGTGTTTCTGGAAAGGGGCCGGGGAATGGATGCTGCCTCATTAGCTCAGCCAGTGTTTGCGGAATTCGGGCGCGAGAAACGGATGCCGTGAAAGCGAGAGTTGCTTTTTCCATTTTGAGCTTGCTTGCACCTTGCGCCTTGCGGGCGCAACAAGTGGAGGTGCGGCTTTTTGCCTCTCATAATGTGCAATCGCTGTACGTGGTTTCAAGTGCAGGTAACTTGCGGTGGCAAACCTGCCCAGCTTGTCCCGAAATTGCCGGCAAGACGTTATCGGTGGCAGCAACGGGATCGGAACTAAAACTTGCCCAGAGTGAAAACACGAAATTGATTCTCGTAAGCGGCAATTACCGCCTGCGCCCAGCGGAAGCCCCGGAATTTTCAGCCAGTTTTCCACTTCAAATACGAAATGACGAAGGCGGACTGCTGGTTACAATCTCAATGCCGATGGAAGATTACGTGAAAGCCGTGCTGGCCGCTGAAAGCGGTGACTTCCAGCAAGCCGAATCGATGAAGGCGATGGCCGTTGCGGTTCGCACCTATGCGGCCAGGTTTCGCGGCCAGCACAAGATGGAAGGCTTCGATTTCTGCGACACGACACACTGCCAGGCGTTTCGCTGGAACGACGTGACTGCCCGTATTTCCGCCGCTGCCGAGGCCACACATGGAGAGATCCTTTGGTTTGGCGGCGCTCCCGCCGAAACTTACTACCACCAGAGCTGCGGGGGAACAGCTGCCGCCGGCACGGAAGTGTGGCCCGCAGTGAACACGCCTTACTTAAAGGCACACGCCGATCCATATTGTCAGGTGGGCGGCGGACTGCGCTGGGAGAACGCAATCTCGATTGCGGATCTCAACCGCGCTTTGCTTGCCGCAGGCATCGAGCCGCCGCATGGCTGGACAGCAATGGAAATCGCTTCGCAAACTGCAAGCGGACGCGCGCAACGATTGAAATTATTGGGAGGCAATCCGCAAAATTCAATGGTGTCTGCCTCCTCCCTTCGTTTCGCCGTGGACCGCACGCTTGGCTGGAAAACAATTCGCAGCAATTTCTACGAAATCAGAAGCGATAATGGCCGAATCGTTTTCTCCGGCCGCGGCTCTGGCCATGGTGTGGGGCTCTGCCAGGCTGGCGCCGAAGAAATGGCCCGTGAGGGCAAGAGCTATCGCGAAATTCTTGACTTTTATTATTCGGGCACGGAGCTTCGTCCGGCACAGGCAGCCGAGTGGCAAGAACGCGCTTCTGAACGGTTCGATCTCATCAGTATCAATCCGGAATCGGACTCAACAATCCTGCCAACCGCCGAGCATCTCCTGAAAGAAGGAGAGGAATCTGTCGGCTTTCGGCTTCCCTACCGCGTGGAGATCAAAATCTTTCCGACGATGGATCTCTATCGCGACACTACGGGAGAGCCGGGCTGGGTTGCCGCGTCCACTCGAGGACATACAATCCGTTTTCAGCCGCTTGGGGAATTACGCCAGAAACACATCCTCGATGCTACGTTGCGCCACGAGCTCTACCATCTGCTGATTGAATCAAAAGCAAAGGCGATTACGCCGCTTTGGTTTCGTGAAGGCCTGGTTCTCGCCCTGACAGAATCCGATTCGCCGGATGGGTCTGGACAGGCGATGACAGACAAGGAAATGGAAATAGCCCTGCAGCATTCAAAGGATCGACAGGAAATGAAAATGGCGTATGACTCCGCCCGTCGGCGATTGAAATTTTTGATCGGACTGTATGGGAAGACAGCTGTGCTCGATTGGCTGCGCGTGGGAGTACCGGATAATCTACCCGGTGTCTCGTTGCCCGCCGTTCAATCGCCCCAATAATGAACAGGTTAACATCCACGCAGAGAGTGCGAGGAAACAGGCCAGAGGCAATCGAATCGCGAGGCTGAGGGATTCCTGCGAATATGTCGATGTCCTGAAATCAGGCCTCCAATTCATAATTTTTTGGGAAACGAGAACTCCTACAAGCGCGGCCCCAGTTAGAACGATCCAGTAGGAAGCGCTGAACATCGCCTCTCGCCACGCCGAAAAGCCCGCCTTTCCAAATCCGCGAAAACCTAGATCGCAGGTGCGCGCCAGAAATGGCAGAACCAGTCCAGGAACTGCAATCCAGTGCGCCACAAATATTACCCGCTCAAATGTGGATTCGAGAAAGGCAACGCTCACGTGACGCCGAATCAAAACTGGAAGTATCGATCGAATGTAAGCCGGCAACTGGGATTGGTAAGCCCCAGCCTTATCGATCATGCTCCAGAGCAAATAGAAAGCCACCGCGCACACACCGATGGCCAGGATGTGCCGCATTCCCCGCCAGAAAGAATCCGGTAATTTGGGATTCTCAATTCGCCGCGCGTCAGAAAAATAATTCATTGTGCCCGCGTGGACTGCAACCGCGGCAACCACAATGGCGATGGCAAACATCGCGTTCAAAGCCAACTGCCAGGTGCGAGCCACTGGGATGAGGAGCCAGGCGACAAATAGACCGAACACGCCTAAATTGGCCGCAACTTGTATTACCCAGAGGAGCCGGGGGCGGAACGCCCCAGCCAATGCCTCTCGTGCTGCTTGCAATCGCGTCATTACTTCACCTCCAGAGTCATGGCATCGCTGGTGGCCTGAATCGATGGTTGATACATGGGCTGAACCATCGCGGGGCTTACCTGAAACTTGCCGGGGTTCACAATCTTCAAAAGATAGGTGTACTCGTGCGTGCCGGTGGAATACGTCTGAAAAATAGCGGCGCGATCATCGTGGAATTCGCGGCGCGCAAACCAGGACTCCCACCAACTCGGCCGCTGCTTCAATTCGTAAAGATCGTCGCGCTGGATGAATTCAGCGCCCGCAGGAATCGGGTCTTCCATCAACAAGTAGCGCCATTCGCTGCCGCTCACGGTAACGCGAACAGCAAGAATGTCGCCCACATGCGCGTCACCCTGAAGCGGATCGAGCGAATACACAATCTTCCCGCCGGAGTTTTCCGGAGTGAGCCGGAAATAATCGCGCGCAATATTCAAGGACAGGGAATTGTTCTGAACGAGGCGTTTATCCGTCGAATAGAACGATCCACTTGCGGACCAATAAAGCCTTCCGTTTCCTGTTTTATGAATGCGAATTTCATTCGGCCCGGACTGAAGTTGAGACGCATTCAAATGGATCACCTGTTGCGCGGGATTCAAGGAATCGGCCGCAGTGAACTGGCGCGAGGCAACTTGCTTTCCGTTCACGAAAACATCGGCATGAAAATTGGCGTCGAGTTCGTGGCTGGCCTTCAGATATTCCGTCAAACCGAAAATAACCATGGCGGTTTGCTTGGTGCTATCCCAGAAATATCCGCCGTTGCGATGGCTGGCCAGCCAAAAAACCGCCTTGGGTAGAAGCGCGCTCTGCGGTTTGGCGGTGCTCAGCAAGCGGACGGCGTATGCCGTCGTTTCCGCATCATCGTCAATGGCAAATTCCATGAAATAGTCATACGAGGAAGGCCAGTACGCTTCCCTGTCATTTACCGTGGCCAGCGATTCCAATTTTGCGGCGATTTCCTGCACCTTCTGCAACTCTTGCGTGCCTTCAAAAGCGAGTCCTGTCATGGAAAGACCCTGCGCATTCATGGAACCGCGGGCGTCCCAGGCCGCCTGCAGTTCCTGCGATTTCGCCTCACCGGTGCTTGCCAGTGCATACACCACATAGGCTCGCAAATCAGGCCGCATGTTGGGATGTTGGGCAAGGGACGCGTGCAGCCAGTTTTGCGCGCGCTGGAGTGACTGCGCATCCACGTCATACCCGGCCGCCCGCGCCTGGGCAAAACCGCTGACGACATAGGCGGTCATGAATACCTGGCTCTCATCGTCCTTCCACCAGCCCCAGCCGCCATCTTCGTGCTGATAGTCCTTGAGTCGCGCCATGCCGGCCGCAATTTTTTCCTTGAGTGCGGGAGTTTCCACCGTCACAGGAACATGCAAATCCTTCAGCGCTTTGCCCACGACAATGTTTGGGAGAAAGCTCGACATGGTTTGTTCGGTGCATCCATACGGGTAGCTGGTCAGATAGTCCAATGCCGCGAAAATGCTTCCGGCGTAGGAAGAGTTCAACGTGATGTCCAGTGAAGGCAATGCCTGCTCTGGATTTCCCGGCAACGTTACAACTGCCTTTTCTTCCTGGTCGTTTTCCACGAGTGAGCCGGATTTTGTATCGTTCCTCTTCACACCCACGGCGATCACCGGCAGCGTAATTTCCATGGCGTCAGACTCTTCGTCAGTTAACGCTTTCGCCTCCAGGACTGCTTCCTGCACGGAGCTTGCTTTGACGCGCCAGTCCAGCTTCGCATCGCCTTTGCTGGGCACCTGAACCTGCCCGGTCGAACCGGCGAGCACTTCCAGCCCTTTCACATCGAGCGAAAGCTGAACTGTTTTGGTTGTTGGCAGATAATTGTGGACAATCGCGGAGACCGTGACCTCGTCTCCTTGCCGGAAGAAGCGTGGAATCGCCAGGCGGACCATTACATTTTTACGCACGATCACATTGTTGAGCGCGGCACCAACTTTCGTGTCCAGTGTGACGCCGCGAACAGTGGCGCGCCAACTCGTCAATGAATCCGGAAAAGTCAGTTGGACTTCCGCGCGGCCATTTGCATCCGTGCGCAAGTCTCCCTGCCACAGTGCGGTATCCGGGAATACTTTTCTCACCCGCGGCTGCACCAGCGTCTCCGGCTTGAGTTGCGCCAGCGCGCGAGGACTCGCGCCGCGGCGCTGGGCAAGGAACATCTCTCTCTTCCCTGCTTCACCGCTGAAAAAGAAACCCAGCGATGAATTGGTGGAAATGCGGTCGTAAGCTGGTCCGTAGAATGAGTCCATAATGTCGCCACTCGATTCGGGATGAATGGCATAGATCGCCTCATCCACGACGCCCAGGCTAAGTTCGGTCACAACAGGCTTTCCGTTCGCATCGTGTACCTGGATGGTGTAGCCGCCTTTCTGCCCGGGTGTGAATTGGCTCTTGGTCGGTTGGATCTCAATCTGCAGTTTTTGCTGGTCGGCAGGGACTTTTAAGTTTCGATTAGCCTGGTACAAATTGTTGTCGTGAAGGAAGGCCACGGAGAGATAGACATTCGGTTGTTGCCCGCTCTCAATCGGAATATCCACAGTTGCAGAGGGGCCCGTGGCATGGACAATCTTCTTGCTTTGAATTGTTCTGGCCTCGGTTGTTACCAATAAGTAAGCATCCGGTTTGCCGGTCAGGACCAGCACATGCGCCACGTCCCCCGGTTTGTACGATTTCTTGTCCGCGACCATGCGGATTTCCCGGCTCTCTCCTCCCCACCAGTTTTCGCCGGCACCCGTCACCCAAAGCCATGTGCTTTCCTTTACCTCGCGGTTTTCAGGAGTGCGTGCGCTCACGCGCAGATAAAAATTTCCGGATTCCTTTGCGGGAAGCGCGACGGCTGCCGATCCATCCTCTCCGGTTTGCACATCCAGAGCACCGATGGCCGTTTCTTCCTGCCTATGATTACCAAAATTCATTTTCACCAGGTCCACGTGAAGAGATGTGCGGACCGGGTGTCCGTCATAATCCCTGGCCACGGCCGTGGCGCGGATATTTTCGCCCTGCTGAAAAACGTAGCTTTCCGCCGAGATGCCCACGGCAAAGCTTCCATAGGTGGCGACGACGGAGTTGTGGCCCGCGATTTCCCGATTGGCCTCGTCGGTCACGCGCGCTTCAATTCTGTAGCGGGCGTCTCTGTTGTGCTCATCCAGGTGCGTGGGGATGCGGATTTTCAGCCTGCCTTCGGCATCCAGGCGGCCGCTTTGTTCTGAAATTTGCGTACCTCCTTCGTCGCCCTCGCCGCCTCCTTCGCCTTCCCCGCCTTCCGACTCACCACCTTCATTGAAAGTCTCATCCTCTTCATCGCGGTCAATGAAGGGGGCGTAGTAGGTAGATGTGTGTACGACATATTTCACGGCTGCGCCCGCCACCGGCTCGCCGAAGTAATACTTCGCTTCGATGGTGGCCTCAATGAAGTCTCCTTGCAGAATACGTTGAGTCGAAGGGGTGACTTTCACTTCATACTCAGGCTTCTTATATTCTTCGACGTGAAATCCGCCCTCAATCGAGTAGCGATCCCCGCTCTTGCTGCGGACGGAAATTGAGTAGTAGCCCAGCGCGGCGTCCACCGCAAGATCCATATCGCCGTGAATCGATCCAAACGCAGAAACCGAAAAATTGGACTGAAGGACGGGCTTGCTGGATGGATCTTCGATTAAAACTTGCACGCTTTCTCCCGCCGGGACTTTGTATCCTTCCCCAAGGTGCGTTCGAAGAATCACCTTGAAATGCACACTATGGCCTGGCCGGTAGACCGGGCGATCCGTGTAGACATATCCAGTCCAATCTTCGCGAGGGTCACTGCTCAAGTTATAGGAATATGGAGTTACGATCGCGAAATCATCCCCGTGAACCGCCACGATGCGAATATCCTCGGGCCTGCCCAGAGGGAACGGCGCTTCCGCAAGTCCATCGGCATCGCTCTTGAGCCTGGCATTTTCTTTCTTGTCGGACCATACGCGAATGTCTGTCTGGGGAATGGGCGCTCCGGTTCTGCGGTCGGCCGCAAAAGCCAGCACCTGGCCCGGCGCAGCCTTGGTGACGATTCCGAGGTCGCTGACGATGAGGAGTGTGTACGCGCGCAAACTCCCGTCTGTCGCTTCCACAACGTAGACGCCTTTGGCCAGGGAATCGACCGGCACGCTCTCCGTTTCGGAAACGTAATGCGGCTGGAGGTTTTGCCTCCATCGCGCGATCAATTGCGTGCTGTTCAATACAGGGGCCTGCGCAAAGGTATCTGCACCTGTGGCGCGTGCTTTGCGGGCGATGGCCTGCTGTTCCCGCATTCCCGCGCGTGAGCGCGCCGAAAACTGCATACGAAAGAAATCTCGGATTTCAACCCACAGCCGGTATTTCCAATCGTGGAAACGCTCGATCAGCGTGGGAGTCTCGATTTGCTCCGGCATGGACGTGTGTCCGAATCCATGCGGGTTATCCAGCCGCTCAAAAAAAACGATTGGATCCTTAATTTTGTATACCCGAAATTCCAGGGCTTCCACGTTTGTGGCGTACAGACGAATTCCGATTTTTTCTCCCGGCAAAAATGTTTTGTTCGTGGATACGGAAAAGTATGCGGCGGGTCCCTGCCCGTTTGCCGGAACGAGAAAAATTGTAAAAATCAGGAATGGAAGAATCGCTTTCCAGCGCATCAGTCGCTCCCCCGCAAGATGTTCCAGCGGTACACTCCCAGAAAATTTTCGTTCCCGGGAACAGGGCGCCATCGCGGCGAGGGGAAGTTTTGCAGGTCCGCTATTCTCATGCGTCGCATTTCTCCCAACCCCTTCTCACTGGGCCCTGTGTGGTACACAACCAGATCGTTAGCAATTTGCGGCCCAATGTCTTCAGCCCACTGGCTGCTTCCCACGAAGACCATCGAGTGGAACGCGGAATTCTGTTCCAGCTGTCGATAGAACAGAATGTCGCCCGGACGCGCCGCGCGAATATCCCTGGAAACAAAATGCGTATTGAAATTTTTCAGCGTTTTGGCATCGGCAAATTCAGCAAATGTTCCGTCTTTCAAGTCCCCGCGTTCAAAGCTTCCCGCACGGATTCGGAAAAGCAACGGCCCCAATGGGGTGAATGGCAATTGATATTTCTCAATAGCCGGGAGCGCAGTCGGGGGCAGGATCTGACTCTCGCGAAGCCAGGCCGCATCGTGGTTGCGCAGGGCATTTCGGTATGAATATCGAAGCAAGGCCGAACAGTCGATAATTTCAGCCGGAAGACTTTCAGGTGGCCTCAACGCCTGATATTCCGCAATCAGCGTAAACCAGCGGCGGAATGCTGCCTGGTCCTCGACCCTATCCAGGCGAATGAAATCCGGCGTGCCATCCGCAAAACGATCTTGCCACTCCGTTAATGGCGCACCCCGGAAAAATCCCACTCTGGAAATGGCTTTGAAAAATATAGAATTGGTTGGAGTGGAAGGCGCTGTCCCCGCGGATCCCAGGACGACGGCTGCCAAAGCCGCGCCGACGAGTACAGTCTTGGCTCTGCAAAACATTTCGGGCGCTCATTTCTGTACAGAGATAATACCCAACTCGTCGAAACAGACAATACAGCTGAGCGGGAGCATCTGACCCTACATGCAATTTCCGGGCAAATGAATTGCCAACTGAATGTATAGGATTGGTTCGGAAATTCCGGTCGGAAACCGAAGACGATGTGTTTAACTGTAGACGGACGTGTCACAAATGATACGTCTGCCCGCCCGTTGAACCTGCCTGACAAACCGGCAGATATCGCTAGAGTGAAACTCGGCAGTGTGTGCAGCGGCTAAAAAGGGGTGCACGCGGGTTCCCAAGCAACCCAGCACAGCAGACCCGGCATCGAGGCTAACAAAGAGTGGTGCCGCATCCGTAAACCGGGGGTGGGTACGATGCGCTACGTAACGGGTCGTGTCATCGGGGTTCTTGCGCTGATTTTTTCTTTCACTACAGTCTGCCTGGCACAGGGCGGCATTCACATAAACGAATCAGCAACACGCATCCGGCTATTGGACACAAGCACAACTGTGGACATGGTCGTCGAAAACTCCAGACACGGCACTGTGAACACAATTGTTTCGCTCGATCTGGTAGATCCTCACGGCCAAGTACGGTCTCAATCAAATAAAGAAGTGTCATTGCCACCGGGGCGCACCACGCTAAATCTCTCCATGCCCCTGGCAATTGCTCAAAACGAAAGAGACGATCGAAATGACCTGCTCTGGTACAGGCTGCGATATTCGTTCGCTGCCCCTTCCTCAAATGGAGCGGCAAGAGAATTAATCCATGGAGTGCTATCCGTCAGCGAGGCGGCGCCTAAATTTTTCGAATTGCACGTGGCATCGCCGGGACTGGTTAAAGGAGGAAGCAGGACCGCAATCCGGGTACGAGCTATTCACCCGGTCACGCTGCGTCCCATCGAAGGAGTTGCCCTCCAAGCGCAACTTGATCTCGATTCGGATGACAACAAGGCGTTGCTCTCTCCTGGGGCCAAAACAGACCGGCAAGGGTTCGCTACACTAGAGGTCGCCATCCCTACCGGCATCGATGCTAATGAAATCAATGTAAAAGTAATTGGGAAGCTGGGTACGGTGTCGGCGGAAGCGAGCGGCGAACTGAATGTGAATCGCTTCTCATCGATCATGCTGACAACGGACAAAGCACTATACCAGCCCGGGCAACCGCTCCATATCAGACTGATGGCATTTGATGCGGATCGAAAAGCCATCGCAAACCAGGCAGTTACCTTCGAGATTCTTGACCCAGACGAAACTTTGGTATTCCGCGCCAGCCCGCAGACCTCTCGCTTCGGAGTGGCCTCTGCCGATTGGCAGATCCCCGATAATCTCCGCTTGGGAGATTACCGAATCCAGGGGATTGTTGGAGAGCCCAGCGCGTCGTCACCAAATGTCTATGCCGCGGTAAAGATCAGCCACTATGACCTGCCTACCTTTTCCGTAAGTGTCAAACCGGACCACACCACTTATTTGCCGGGACAGAACGCAGAGATCGAAGTGCGCGCTGACTATTTATTTGGCGAGCCCGTGCGCAAAGGACATGTTCGCGTCGTTCAAGAATCGGATAGAAACTGGAATTTTAAGGAACAAAAATGGGAGATCAAGGAAGCTTCCTCATATGAGGGAGACACGGACGAGCGAGGGCGCTATGTGGCCCACGTCGATCTGTCTGCGGAACAAGCGGACTTAATCGGAAACGATGACCAGCGTTTTCGCGATCTTTCTTTTGCGGCCTATTACACAGATCCTTCGACGGGCAAAACCGAACAGAGGCGCTTCGATCTCCGAATCACAAAGGAGCCTATTCACATTTACGTGATTTCTTCAAACAATTCCTACCCTGGGGGACTTCCGCTGGAGTTCTATCTTTCCACCGACTATGCGGACGGCACGCCCGCGGCGTGCGATGTTGAGATTCAGTGGGCCGTCACGGATGAACCAGGCCATCCGATTCCCACACTTGCCCTGCAACAAATCCGGCGCGTTCGCACAAATCGCTTTGGAGTCGCAAAGGTGACCGGGCTGAATATCCCGGCGCATGCTACTGAAGGGGAGCTTTATCTCAAATTTCGTGCAAGGGACCACAAGGGTCTCGTCGGAACCCACACCGAGTCCGATTGGGTGGAAAGTCAGTCAGGCGTGCGCGTGGCGACCAACAAGACGCTCTACGCGCCGAACGAGCCGATTGACGTTGAACTATCGATCGGCAATCAAGACATTATTCTAGCGGTAGACGCCATGCACGATGCTAAGGTCCTCGCATCTCGGCTAGTTCATGTGCGCAACGGCCACGGCAATCTTACCTTTTCGACCGGCAACGAGTTTCAGAACGATATAACGATTCTGGCCTATGCGCTGGGGACTCCTGACGAAAATGGAAACGACAATATTCTGGGCTACCACACGATTTATTTCCCAAAGAACCATCAACTAAATGTGGATATTCATCCTTCAAAGCTCACCTATCGGCCCGGCGAGGAGGCATCGGCCACGATTCATGTGACCGGTCCGGACGGGGATCAAAAAGAAAGCGCTTTGGGAATTGTGGTCGTGGATAAGGCGGTCGAGGAAAGAATTCGAACCGATAACGAGTTCGGCGGATATTCCGGTTTCCTTCGCTTCCCAAGGAATTGGAACGACGACGCGGAATTAAACGGAATCCGAAAAAGCGATCTGGATAAACTCGATCTCTCCAAACCCCTGCCGGACGGCTTTGAAGTCGCCGCGGAAGCCATGCTGCAAAACGGCGGGGCCTATGCCGATATTTTCACCAGTGCCACAAGGAACAGAGATCTTCGCACAATCTTTGCGGCGGAAATCGCTCCCGTGATCAAACCTCTGCGCGACGCTCTGATGTCTCGGTATCAGAAGACTGCGGAGTATCCCAAGACAGATGCCGCGCTCAAGGAAGAATTGGAGGCTTCGGGGATTCGCCTGGATGACCTTCGTGACCCCTGGGGCATGCCGTACCGCGCTCATTTCTCCGTAAAGAAGGAATTGGACGTCCTCGAATTTTTCAGCGCCGGGCCGGACAAGGCATTCGATACGGAAGACGATTTCCCGGCGTTGAAAATGGAGTGGCCATACCTCAGAGCGAATGCCGAGGCAATCCAGAAAGCGGTCAACGAATTCCACGAGAGGACCGGCGGTTACATTCGCGATGAGGAAACTCTGAGGACGGAACTTGCGCGCAGCGGAACCGATCTCGGCGCGCTAAAGGATCCGTGGGGACATGCCTACCATTTTGAATTTGGAGTGCGTCAGACAAAATTCACTGTAACTGTCATGAGCGCCGGGCCTGATGGCCGCTTCGACACGAAGGATGCACCGTCTCAAGATGATTTTGCGCTCAGCACCGCTGCGATCGACTACTTCAGCGAAACGCTCGCTAAGATTGACGCGGCTCTCAACAAGTCTTTCAAGGACACGCACACTTTTCCGGATAGTGTGGAGCAACTAACGGGAATCTTTCAGGACGCGGGTATTCCCTGGGCCGAATTGAGAGACCCATGGGGCGATCCGTACATTGCAACCTTTCGCCAGGATGCGTTGTATGCGGACCGGATCGGGGTGGAAACGTATGAGAGTCATATTGGCAAGGTCGAGCCTCGCGTTGAGGTTCTTCCAGTTACACGGCAAATGAACTATCTATACATCGAGAGCTATGGTGAAGATGGCATCAGGGATACCTCCGACGACTTTTACGTTGCAACGTATTCTCGAGTCTCCTTCGAAAGGAGTGGTGAGGATCAAGGCCGAATTCCGGCCGCCAGCCTGATCATCCTTTCCGGAACTAACGGCGCCATTTCCGGAGCGGTAACAGACACTTCAGGGGGTGCGATAGCCCGAGCGGAGGTCATGGCGTTAGATACTGTTTCAGGATTTGCCTTCAAGGCGACTACGGATGAGTCAGGGAACTATGTGCTGAGGAACCTGCCCGCCGGATCATATGAAGTCCGGTTCAAGAGCGTGGGCTTCCGGGAGTCTGCTATTACTGGCGTACCGGTGCGATCCGCAAACATCACGAGTCTCGATGCGACGCTGCAAGTCGGGACTCAGAACCAAACCGTGACAGTGACCGAGTCAGTCCCGCTAGTTGAAACCACGAACGCAATGCTGTCTTCTGTGGTTACGGGAACAAAGATTGCTTCCCTCCCGTTGCAGGCGATGACTCCCCGACTGCGCCAGTATTTTCCGGAAACGTTGCTCTGGCAGCCCGAATTCGTGACGGACACTGGCGGGCACGCACATCTGAAATTTCCGCTAGCCGATACCATTACCACCTGGAAGCTCTCCGCGATCGCATCCACGGCAACCGGTGAGATTGGCACCGTGGAAAAAGAAATTCGCGCGTTCCAACCGTTTTTCGTTGAGCATGATCCCCCCAAGTTCCTCACCGTAGGCGACGAGATCGATCTCCCCGTCGTGATGCGGAATTACCTGGATCACACGCTGCAAATGACTGCGGAGTTGAAGCCAGAGGCATGGTTTACAAATTTAAGTTCGGCTTCCGTGAGAACGGCCATTACATCCCTTGACAGCAAGAGCGAGGTCTTCAAATTCCGTGCAGCTTCTGCAATTCGCGACGGAAAACAAAGAATTACTGCAAATGGTGCGGGCGTGGGAGATGCGATAGAGCGTACGGTCACTGTCCGGCCCAACGGAGAAGAACGTGTCGAAACCATCAGCCAAGTCTTCGGAGAATCCGCAGAGGTGGATGTCCAGATTCCGGATAACACAATTTCCGGCTCGTTCCAGGGAACACTGAAGATTTATCCCAATCTGAACGCTCATGTCCTGGAAAGTATCGAGGCGATCCTGGGCCGGCCATATGGTTGTGCGGAACAGACAATTTCGGCGGCCTATCCGAGCCTTTTGCTTCTGCAGTATGCGAAAGACAATCGCGGAGTCTTACCGGTAATGATCGCGCGGGCAAAGCACTTTGTGCAGCTGGGCTACGGGCGCCTGATTTCTTACCAAGGCGGCGATGGCGGAATCACGTATTGGGGCAGAGGGGATTCCGATCTGGCACTGACGGCCTATGCGATGAAATTTTTAAGTGAAGCGAGCGAATTCACGGACGTGGACGATTCCATCGCGCGGGCGGATCTGAACTTTCTGCTACACCAGGAGCAGGAGGATGGTCGATGGATCGCGCCCACATGGGGCGGGCGAGAAGACATGCAACGTACGGCGATATTGACAGCCTACATTGCCCGGATTATCGCTTCGACAAAAATAAATTCTGCGGACCCGGCGGAAAATGCACGGCTCACCAAAGCCGCATCTACGGCTGTTACACGAGCGCTCGCCTATCTGGAAAAACAAGCCCGCTCCTATGACGAGCCCTATTTAATAGCATCTTATGTGCTGGCGTCTCTCGCTGCGGGAGATAATTCGCACGCCGCTGAAAACATCGCCAGGCTGCGACAACTCGAACATCGCGAAGGCAATTTCAGTTACTGGTCGCTGGAGAGCAATACACCCTTTTACGGTTGGGGGACTGCCGGAAGGATTGAAACGACCGCGCTTGTACTGCAAGCATTTCAGAAAGCATCGGAAAAGGACGCTTCGCAAGACCCACTCATCTCTCGAGGCTTGCTATTCCTGCTGCACATTCAGGATCGCTACGGAATTTGGTTCTCGTCGCAAGCTACAGTGAACGTCCTGGACGCGCTGCGGTCCTTGACGAATCGAAAACAAACAGACGGACCGAGCGGTTCGTCGAGTGCGTCCCTAATTGTGGATGGAAACAAAGTAATGACATTCCAATTGCCGGGGCCTGACGAGTTGACCTCCCCGGTGACAGCGGACATCTCGAAGTACCTTTCTCCTGGGGCGCATCATTTGCAAATCAGCAGGGACGCTGGTTCCGCACAGGCATCTCTGCAAATAATTTCAGATTACTACCTGCCGTGGGTGCACACCGCAAAGCAGGAGGACGTTCACCACGAGGATAAGACCTCCGATGCGCTGAGGTTGCGTGTCCAGTATGAGAAGCAATCGCCAAAAATCGGTGAAAATATCCGCTGCAACATTGAGGCCGAGAGAATCGGCTTTCGCGGATATGGAATGATGCTGGCGGAAATCGGCCTCCCCCCAGGCGCGGAAGTTGACAGAAGCTCTCTGGAAACCGCAATAACGGAATCCGGTTGGGACATCAATTCCTACGAGATATTGCCTGACCGATTGGTCGTCTATCTCTGGCCGCACGCAGGAGGGACCAAATTTTCCTTTAACTTCACGGCCCGCTTTGGGCTAAAAGCTTTGACTCCTCCGTCTTCCCTCTACGATTATTACAATCCCGAAGCTCAAGTGGTCGTGCAACCCACGGAATTTTCCGTCCACTAGCCCTTTGGACGGGAAGATAGATTGAAAATCATGAGTTTGCGATTTGATTGCATTCAAGTCCGAAGCGGACCAGATACTTTCGCAGCCGATGCGCGTCAGCTCTTCTTGGCCTTTGCGGGAGGAGCCAGCGCTACGGCAGCCTCTGTGGTGAGCAGAAGGAACGTGAATGTTTCCTGCAGGTACAGTCGGACAGCGGCATCGGTGTGGCTGAGATAGCCGATGGAGACGTCTTGACCAATGTGCAGGTCGAAGTCACCGCCGCGAGTGGTGAGCACAAAAGCGCCGGAAATGGCGGGGGCCCAGATGATTTGATCGTTGACCAATCGTTTGACGTGCTCGAGCACGGGGTATCCGTGGTCGCTGGTTTCAGCGAGTTCGGTGTAAGCCGCTGCGCCGAGGAGCACGGCGTAGGGTCCGTTGACACCGACGAGACGCAGCTGGCTCAAGCCCTGTGCAATGGCTTCCGGGTACAGGCGAACGTCTTCGGGCAGCGTCATGATCGGGTTGCTGGTTCCCTGGCGAATGCCGCCAATTCCCGCGGCGGCGTAACTTTCGAAGATTGCGGTGTCCTCGGCAAAAGCGATCTGGCGCGAGGCGTCCTTGGCCGGTTGCCAGTCGGAATCGTTCGCACCACGCTCAACGTCGTCGATCGCCTGGCGGTCCAATTCGAAGGGAACACGCAGCTCGACGAGCGCCTTCACTTCGCGTTGCCTCGCGACGATGCCTTTCGCCGGGGCCGTGATTGTCCGCAAGTGCCCGGTGCCAACGGCAGAGAGGCCGACGCCGTCCGGTCCCTTTAGATCGACAACGCGCCGCCCGGCAAGATAGCGCTTGAGTGTGCGCGAGGTTTCCGCTTCGATCTGAGCCCATGCAGAATCGGAAATGGGAGCAAGCTCGCGGTGGAGATTATTCATGTCGTGTGTCTCCTTTGAGAGAACCGATCCCGAGCGAACCGTCGCGCCCCGGTGGATTGCATGAAGAAATTTCGTCCAGCGTCGGCGCCGCGGAGGACTCCGCAACTAAATACGGTTCTTCGTTCACTAGGGCTCCAGCCAAATTCTCCAGAAATGTGGACGACGGCACGAAGAACAAGCTTCCGGTGACTGCGTGGCTGAAATCGAGTAGGCGGTCGTAGTTTCCCGGAGGCCGGCCGACGAACATATTCTCAATCATCTGCTCGGTGGTGCGTGGCGACCGGCTGTAGCCAATAAAGTAAGTCCCAAATTCACCGTGGGCAGGTCGACCAAAGGGCATATTGTCGCGCAGGATTTGCATTTCTTCGCCGTTCTCGACAATGGTGGTGAGCGAACTGTGCGACGACGTTGGTTTAACGGCCTCGTTCAACTCGATATCCGCAAGCTTGGTGCGGCCGATGATGCGTTCCTGCGCTTCGGTAGAGAGAGCGTTCCATGCGGTAAGATCGTGAAGATATTTCTGAACGATTACGTAGCTGCCGCCGGCAAAATTGGGATCTTCGTCGCCGATGAGCACCGCGACGGTTACGGCCGCGCCCCTGGGATTCTCCGTCCCGTCGACAAAACCGAGGAGATCGCGGTCGTCGAAGAAACGGAAGCCGTGCACTTCGTCCACCGTCGAGACGGCATTCCCGATTCGCGCCATAATCTGCGTGGCCATCTCGAAACATAGATCCATGCGCTTGGCGCGAATGTGAAACAACAGGTCGCCGGGTGTGGACACCGCATGGCGCGTTCCCGCGCGAATTTCCCGGAACGGATGCAGTTCCGCCGGTCGCGGTGCGCCAAAGAGATTGTCCCAGGCATCGGACCCGAATCCCATGACTGCGGAAAGGCCCGCCTCCAAATCGCGAAATTCCACGGCGCGAACCAGCGCGGCGAAGTCTGCGCAGAACGAGCGCAGGATTGATCGATTTTCAGAGCCCGGGTTAAGCGTCACGACCAGAAAGATCGCGGCGCGCGTAAGCGGTGCATCTACTGCCTGGGAGACCGCATGCAACTTACCTATCGCTTTGGGCGCTCTGATTGGATCGCTTTGCATCGGTTATCTTCCCTGGTTGCGCGCGCGGAATTCATATTTCAGGATGTTGCGCTCGCCTCACATGCCAATGTTCGTGACTAGCTTACCATCGGCTGCAAAACGTGCAAATAACTCCCCGCGTAACCTGGAAAGGCAATTTTGCGTTACGAGATTAGCGGTGATGCAGCAGCTTTAGGGCGTCTTGCTGATCAGTTGCGATGGCGATGGAAGCTGAGAAGTGTCCCAACCCCCGCCGAGCGCTTCGATCAGCCCGCTGCTGGCCGTCATCTGTTGAATGCGGAGATTCACTGCCGTCTGCTGGTTGGATAACAAAGTCGTCTGCGCGGTAATCACATTCAAGAAAGGATCGATTCCCAATTGGTATCGATCCTGTGCGAGTACGAGGCTGCGTTGCGCTGAAGTGACTGCCATGTCTTGATCTTGAATCTCCACGGAAAGGATACGCAACGACGCGAGATTGTCTTCCACTTGTTGAAAAGCTGTCAGCACGGCCTGGCGATAGTTGGCCACGGTTTCATCGTATTGCGCTTTGAATTGTTCGACCGTGGCTCGCCGCAATCCCCCTTCAAAAATGACTTCCTGTGCCGCTGAGCCGACCGAGAAAAACCGGCTGGGCCACGCGAACCAGGTGGCGATTGAGGAGCTTTCAAATCCTGCCGCTGCGCTTAGAGTAACCGTTGGAAAATAGGCTGCCCGGGCAATGCCGATCTGCGCATTGGCCTGGGCTACCAGACGCTCGGCGGAGGCGATGTCGGGGCGCCGCTCCAGTAGTTGGGAAGGGACGCCGATTGGAATCGCCGGCGGATTTGAGTTGAGAGGTTCGACCGGAATGGAAAATGTAGACGCGGGTTGGCCGGTTAATGTGGCGATGGCGTGTTCATACTGTGCGCGTTGGATGCCCAGGGCGTCAGCCTGAGCTTTGGTGGCTTCCAGTTGGGTTTCGGCCTGCGCCACGGCTTCTTCCGCGCCAATGCCGGTCTCGTACAGAGCCTTGTTCAAATCGAGAGATTGTTGATAAGCGGCCACCGTGGAATCGAGCAATTGCTTTAGCGCGTCCTGACCGCGGAGTTGAAAATAATCGATAGCCAGATCAGCCTGCAGGGTGAGGCGCGTATTTTCGAGATCGGCGGCACTTGCTTGCGCTCCGGTGGAAGCTGCTTTCACCGTGTTGCGGATGCGGCCGAACAAGTCCGGCTGCCAGGTGGCATCGAACGGGAAAGTAAAGTCGCCCGTAGTTCCCGCCGCGCTTGATGTCGAGCCGGTTCCTGAACCGGAGCCGGAAGTTGAGGAACCTCCGCCCCTAAGATTCGCCGAAGGACGCGCGGCGGTAATAGAGGGGGCAGTGGACACGGTGGGAAAAAGCTGCGCCCGTGCCTCCTTGACGAGGGCGCGCGCCGCGAAAAAGCTGGCCGCCGCAGATGCAATATTCTGGTTGGAGACGTTGACCTTTTCTTCCAGGGCATTCAATTGCCCATCGTTGAAAATTTCCCACCATTTGCCGCGCAGCGCGGCGTCGCTCGGCTGAGCAACTTTCCAGCCGTCGGTATTTTTATAGTCCGCGGGAGTGAGTTCCTTGTAAGCCGCCGGCGTGGCCGCGGTCGGGGTGTGATATTTAGGACCGACAGTGCAGCCGGTTAGCAAGCAAGCTCCCAGAGCAAGAACGTGTGCGGCTGTTCGATGGAAAGGAACCTTATTTTTTTCGCGCTTCATGATGGCTCCAATTAATCCGCGGCGCTTGGCCTTGGTCCGGCACCTTGGGGCAGGGTCTCGCGGCGCTTCCCCTGCATGCGCAGCCGCAGGCGGTCAAACTCCAAATAAACGACCGGCGTTGTGTATAAAGTGAGTATTTGACTCATGATTAATCCTCCCACAATGGTAATGCCCAGGGGCCGGCGCAGTTCGTAGCCGGTGCCTGTACCCAGCGCCAATGGGAGAGCGCCGAGCAGGGCGGCCATGGTGGTCATCAGGATGGGGCGAAAGCGCAACATACATGCTTCAAAAATCGAGTCTATCGGCGTCTTCCCTTCCTGGCGCTCGGCCTG
>Ga0182024_10010283_pt1 | contig 19093 bp, 18 predicted proteins | sample P32metaG_FD_120480 | JGI IMG/M metagenome (GOLD analysis project Ga0182024, IMG submission 120480) | Permafrost microbial communities from Stordalen Mire, Sweden - P3-2 metaG (Illumina Assembly) | ecosystem: Environmental > Terrestrial > Soil > Wetlands > Permafrost | place: Sweden: Stordalen... | reverse complement strand
TGGGCTGGCCAAATAGCCCGCCCGGCTCGCAATCCGGCTCGCTTCTTTGAAACTGCGGGGCTGACCCGCGCAACAAAATCAGTAGCTTACGCATAGCGTGCCTTATTTAAGTGGCATTGGGCGAAACCGCCTGCGCCACACGGATAAATAGCAGTTTATGGGAGCCTGCTCGGCACTTTTTTCAGCATCGCTGCCGGTATTATTCCGCGCGGAGGGCGGTCATGGGATCGACCATCGACGCACGGCGGGCGGGGAGGTAGCCTGCGGCCATTGCTACGGCTCCGAGTAGCGCGATCATCGACGCGAAGGTCATTGGATCGGTCGGAGTGACGCCGAACAGCAGAGTAGTGAGAGAACGCGCCAGCAGCCACGATGCTCCGAGGCCAATAACCACGCCGATAGCCGCGAGGCTCAGCGTCTGGAACAGCACCTGGCCCTGTAGCTCGAACGCGTCCGCACCGAGCGCCCTGCGTATGCCGAATTCCTGGGTTCGCTGGCTGACGGAATACGAGATGAGCGCGTAGATTCCGAGAGCTGCAAGGATCAGCGCGAAGGTGGAGAAGCCGGCGAGAAGCAGAGCGATGAACCGGCGCGGTGAGGCGGCGCGGTCGACCAGTTGCTGGAGAGTTCGGAATTCGTCCGCGGCAAGATTCGGATCGAGAGGTTTGAGGGCGGCGCGAAGCGTCGATGCCAGCGCCGCGGGCGGCAGGCTGGAGCGGACGACGAGCTGGATTCCATTCAGGTCGGCTCGCTGGCGCATGGGCATGTACATTTCGTTTCCAGCGGCTTGTTCGAGTGCTTTGTGGCGTGTGTCGGTGACGACGCCGACGACGCGGCGTCCTCCGTCCTGATCGACCACTTGTCCGATTGGATTTTGGCCAGGCCACAAGGTGTGTGCGTAGGTCTGATTGACGATTGCCACCTGCGGGCTCGACGGCGTGTCGTTTGCGGTGAAGTCGCGTCCGGCGATGAGGGAGATTCCGGCGGTGTGGAGATAGCCGTCAGAAACCCTGCGGATGAAAACTTCCGGATATTGGCTTGGTGGGAGCACCTGACCTTTGCCGATGGCGGACCAGCTGACTTCACCGCTGTCGAACGGAATGGTGTCCGTGATGGCTGCCGCGCTCACGCCGGTAGTTGAGCGGGCGATGCGCAGCACCTCGTTTAGATACGTATCGCGCGCGGACTGGTCAGGGAAATTCTGACCGGGGTCTATGCGGATCGCAGCAGTGCTCTCCGGCTGGAAGCCGAGGGTCACATCGAGCACGCGCAGGAAACTTCGAACCAGAAGTCCGGTGCCGACCAGCAGCACGCAGGCAAAAGAGATTTCAGTGACGACGAGCGTGCCACGGATAACGTTGTGACGGCGGGCTCCGCTATTGCTGCCACGGTTGCTGTCTTTCAGCGTTTCGTGAATGGCGACCGCGGGGGCCTGGAGCGCAGCTGCGAGGCCGACGACCAGACCTGTGAGCAACGCGAGGGCAACGGTGAAAACCAAGGCTTCGGAATCGACACGAACACTGCTGAGCAGAGGAATATTGAACGATTGCAGGTGCGCGAAGGCGCTGGTGCCTGCGACGGCGAGGATCAGGCCGGGCACAATTCCAAGGCCGGCGAGAATCATGCTTTCGGTCAGCATCTGCCGGATCAGACGGCCGCGACCGGCTCCGAGTGCGACGCGAATCGCCATTTCTTTTTGACGGGTAGCCGCGCGGGCCATCTGCAGGCTGGCGAGATTGGCGCACACGATCAGCATCACGACGCCGACTGCGCAGGCAAGGGCGAGCAGAGCGGGACGGAAGCGGCCGTTCACATGTTCATCGAGAGATTGCAGGGTCGGATTGAGCGAATTTCGCTCGGGATGCTGGCTGGCAATGCGATGGGCGAGGATGGCGAATTCGGCCTGCGCGGACGCCAGAGTTGCCCCGGGTTTCAGCCTGCCGACCGTGCTCAGAGTATTTCCCCATTTATTGGTTTCCTCGGTGAGAGGGAACGGCATGAAGAGATCGTAGTGAGCGCCGGGTTTGAAGACGGCGGCGAAATCGAACGCTTCCGGCATGACGCCCGCCACCGTGACGGGGGAATCGTTGACGATCAATTTCCGTCCGACGATGGAAGGATCGGAAGCGTAGCGGGTCTTCCACAGCCCATAGGTCAGCAGGACGGCGCCGGGGCCGTTCCATTTGCATTCTTCGGCGGTGAACTGATTGCCCACAACTGGTTTTACGCCCAGCAAGGGGAAAAGGCCGCAGGATACCTGGATGCCGGTGAGACTGACGGGTTGGCCCTCTCCGGTGAGTTTGCTGTCACCGGGTTTACTGAAATCGAAGTAGCCCTGCAGATCGGCAAAGGAACGCGTTTGGTTTCGAAGGTCGAGAACATGGTCAACCTGCAGTGCCCATTCGCCTACGCTATTCACCGCGACGTTGCCGATCCAGACAAGGCGATCCGGTTGCGTGAAGGGTAGCGGTCGGAGCAGCAGCGTATTGACAACGCTGAACACCGTCGTACTGGCGCCGATGCCCAGACCCGCTATGAGGATGGCGAGGGTTGTGAAGCCGGCGTCGCGGCGAAGATTGCGGAATGTATAAGCGATATCGCGGACGAATTCATCGAACATCTGGACTCCTCTGGCGTCACGGCATTCTTCTTTTGCGGTATCGCCGACGCCGAACTGAATTCGCGCGAGGCGGACTGCTTCGCGCGGGCTCATTCCTTCAGCGGCGTTTTTTCGGGCCTGCATTTCGATGTGAAATGCAAGCTCGTCGTCCAGATCCTCTTCGACCCGCTTGCGCGCGAGCACCGCCCGCAGACGAACGCGAATGTCGCTTGAGCTCATATCAGGCCAGCTTCATGACTCTTCCAATGGCGACGGTGAGCGCGTGCCAGCTCTCCGATTCGAGATCGAGCTGTCTTTTTCCTTCGGCCGTGAGACGGTAAAAGCGGGCACGGCGGCCGAGTTCGGAGGTGGCCCAATCGGCAGCGATTGCGCCTTTGCGTTCGAGGCGGTGCAGGGCGGGGTAGAGAGAGCCCTGGTTGACCTGAAGGACGTCCTGTGAGATTTGCTGGATGCGTTCGGAGATCGCCCAGCCGTGCAGGGGGCCGGTCTTAAGGGTGCGCAGGATGAGCAGATCGAGGGTGCCCTGGAGAAGATTCATGTTGTTGACATCCGACACTAAGTTAGCCTGGGTTGATGTCGGATGTCAACAACAAAGAGGGCAGGAAAGTTGTTTTCGCGCACCGCTCCCTGACAGTCGCGTGTCGGTGGGGCGGGTGTGCATAGGGCGGAGGCAGGGTCGGGTGCGTAGAGGAGGAACGTGTGCAAGCCGGGTGGGGCGGAAAAAAGCAGGGTTCAGGTGAGCGGGATTCGAATGGTCACGAGGAAGCCGGGGTGGAGATTCTTCGCCTGAATCGACCCGTTATGCAACCGCACGGCCCGCATGGCTATCGCGAGGCCCAGGCCCATTCCGCCCGTCGCGGCGGTTCGGGAATCGTCCACCCTGTAAAAAGGATCGAAAATGCGGGTAATCTCCTCGTCCGGAACGCCGGGGCCTGCGTCTGTTATCCGGACGTGAGCGGCGCCGCCGTCGGTCCCGACCTCGACGCGGACCGCGCCACCTTCGGGCGAATAGCGGATTGCGTTGCGCAGGACATTTTCAATCGCGCGCCGGACCAACTCCGGGTCGCCCGTGAGCGGGAGGGTCCGGCCGACGGCGTAGTCGATCCGGCATCCGCGCGCGTTCGTCTCGACTGTGGAATCTTCCACGAGGTCCGCGATGAGCTCATCGAGCGGAAACTCCCTGCGCTGTCCCGCGGCTGGATCGCCCTCAGCCTGGGTCATTTGCAGTAAAGAGCCAACAAGGGTTGACAGACGCGAAACTTCTTTCCGGATGCGCTGGATGGCTTTGTCGCGGTCGGGTTCGGTCGCCACCAGTTCGGTTGCGAAACTCAGGCGCGCGAGGGGCGACCGCAATTCATGCGACACGTCCTGCAGGAGTCTACGTTCCGCGGTCAGCAATGTTTCGATTCTGTCCGCCATTCTGTCGAACGAGCGTGCGAGGTTTCCGATTTCATCCCGTCGCTGCGATTGCACGCGAACCGAGAGATCGCCCTGACCAAAATGTTCGACAATCCGCGCGAGAGAACGCAGGGGCGAGCCGATGTGAAACGCCAGCGGCCAGCACAGCACCGCGACCGTGAGCAGGATCAGCCCGTTAAAAAGCACGAAGATCCAGGGGGTAAAGGACGTCTGCGCGTCCACGATCAGCATATAGCGGCCATCGGGAGTGCGGGAGCCGAACAGCAGGCCGCCGCGGGTCGGAACGACCTGATCCCAGCGTCCGTTCATCCGGGCCGCGAGGTCGGAACGATCGGCCCCGGACGATAGCTCGCGGCCCTGGGAGTTCAGGACGTAATCATGCCAGCCCAACGCCTGGTTCGAACGGGCGATAAATTCGGCGGCGCCCTTTTGTCCTCCGGTTTCCCAGGCCTGAATAGTCTGCTGCAGCTCCAGCGTTTGCACGTTGCGAAAAAGGGCTTCGGCGCCGAAATGCATCTCAATCTTCCGGCTGATGACAAAGAACAGAGTCATCGAGATGAACAGCGTCACGAGCGACCATGCGAGGATCTTTGCGTAGACGGATCTCATCGGGAACCTTCCGTCCTCGGCCGCGGCGCGAGCAGATAGCCGCTGCCCCTCAGGGTGTGTATAAACGCTTCATCGTCGTCTTCCAGTTTCTTTCGCAGATGGCTGACGTGGACATCGAGAGATCGCTCGAACGGGCTGGCTTCGCGCTGGTAGAGCGCATTGGTCAGCGAGTCGCGCGAGACAACCTTTCCGGTGGCGCGAGTCAGGCACTCGAGGATATCGAATTCGATGGACGTGAGAGAAACCGGCACGTTCTTCAGCCATACCTCGCGGGTTGCCGGCTTCACTTTCAGACCGCCGCATTCGAAGATTTCGCTTATCGAATTCTTCCCGCCGCTTCGCCGCAAAACGGCGCGAATACGGGCCAGCAATTCATCGGGGGCGAAGGGCTTGGGCAGATAGTCGTCGGCTCCGCTGTTGAGACCGTCGACGCGGTCGGCCTGGGAAGTGCGCGCGGTTAACATGATCACCGGGATTGTGCTGCGCATGCGGATCTGCCGTAGAACTTCGAAGCCATCGAGGCCCGGCATCATGACGTCGAGAATTACCAGATCGAAGGTGTCTTCAAGTGCGCGTCTGGCGGCGTCGCGTCCGTTGTGAACCGCTTCCACACGGAGACCGTGCGGCGCGAAAAAATCGCGCATCAGCGAGCAGAGTTCCGTGTCGTCTTCGGCGAGCAGAACCGACGTTGCCATATCCATCTGAACTAGTTGTAGCTTATTCCGGCGCGGAAAACTGCCCACTTTACAAATCTTAAGAGTCAGGCGGCGCCGCTCTGTTGTTTACTCGGAATAGATGACAAATTCGTTGGCGCTCCGCTTCGCCGATCTCACGGAGCAGGAAAACAGACTCGTCAGAGAATGCCAGCAGGGCGATGCGGACGCGTGGGATGAACTGGTGGTGCGGCACACGCGCCGGATATACGGAATCTGCTATCGGTTTACGCGCCGGGAGTGCGAGGCTCAGGAAATGACGCAGGAGGTTTTCATCCGCGTCTTCCGTAAGCTTGGGAACTTTCGGGCGGACGAGATCTCGTTCGTCGCATGGCTCAACGTGCTGACGCTCAATTTGCTGCGCGACCATTACCGCCGCACACGCAAAGACCGCGTGACGATTTCGATCGACAGCCATCTGACATGGATCGAGAGACTGCCGAATGCGATACGCCGCCCGGATCAGGCGGTTGCGGGGAACGAAGCGCGGCGGATTCTTCACTCGGCTTTGCAGAAACTGAAACCGGATCTGCGGGAAATCGTTCTGCTTTACGACGTGGAGGAACTGCAGTATCACGAAATTGCATCGCGCCTCGGGATACCGATCGGCACGGTGAAATCCAGGCTCAACAGGGCACGCGGGATACTGGCGCATCTGCTGAGGCGCTACAAACGCGCGGCATAAAAGGAGCTTGAAATACATGCACGGAAACATCAGAAGGTCCGGAATATGTGCGGTGGTGCTGGCGGGCGGCCTGTTCGCACAAACATCGCCACGGCCGGCGTTTGACGCAGCTTCGGTGAAGCTTTCTGCGCCGTTGGAAGCCGGCGGCGGAAGGGGTGGGCCGCTCCGGGCTGGCATCAGGATTGATTCGGGCAGAATCAATATCGCCACTATGCCGCTGTTCGAGGTGATTGCCGGCGCATACCGGCTGAAGGAGTATCAGCTAACGGGTCCGGACTGGATGAAGTCGGTGATGGTGGACATTGTTGCGACGCTTCCGGCCGGCGCGTCGGAGGACGAGATCCCCGAGATGTTGCAGAGCTTGCTCGCCGAGCGTTTTGGGCTGAAGATTCATCACGAGGACAAAGAACATCCGGAGTATGCGCTGGTGGTGGCCAAAGCCGGTCCCAGGATGAAGGAGGCAGTGGAGGATACGGAGCATCCCGCGGCGAAGGTGGATCCGAAAGCGCCGGACTTCGGGATGATGTCGCGAATGTCGAATTCGCAGATGAGCGGAGATCCGATGAGCGGGATGACGATCTCCGGGTTGCCGCAGGGCGGGACGATGAAGATCACGTTCGGGGGCGCCGGGCTGCACATTGCGAGCTCGTCGGCAACGATGAAGACGCTGTGCGAGGATCTGACTCAGTTTATGGATCGGCCGGTAATGGATAAGACCGGATTGACGAAGCACTATGAAGTGGCGATCGATGTGTCCATGGAAGATATGCGGACGATGATGAGTAAACAGGGTTTTGCGGGTGGGGGAATGCCGCCGCCGGGAGGGTTTGGCGGAGGAGGCGGAGGCGGATTTGCTGCTCTCGCGGCTGGGGGTGGTGACTCGGAGCCCGCGGGCGCGTCGATTTTGGCGTCGCTGCAGTTGCTGGGTCTGAAACTGGAAGCACAGAAGGCGCAGATTGATTCCGTGGTCGTGGACCATCTGGAAAAAGCTCCCATCGAAAACTGAGATATTTACAAAAGTTAAGGTCGGCGGCGTCCGGGTTTGTGGTCAGATAGAGCAACGGATCTCCCGGCGACGGGCCGGGCTCAATCGACTAAACGAGGATAATTCAATGAAACGATTTTTTGTGATGATGGCTTTGGTGCTGGGACTCAGCGTCATGGGGATGGCTGCGGAAGACGCGACGGGGACATGGAAGGCGACGCTCGAAACGCCGAACGGCTCCGCCGTGAATACGTTCGTTCTGAAAGTGGATGGCGACAAGGTCACCGGGACAATCTCCAGCGACATGATGGGCAGCCAGCAAATCACCACTGGCAAGGTGGATGGAGATAAGATCTCGTTCTCTTTCACCACCGACTTCGGCGTGATCGCGTATGCCGGAACGGTGAAGGGCGACACGATGAATCTGACGCTCACGGTGGGCGATGGGCAGTTCACGCTTCCTGTGAATGCGACGCGAGTGAAGACTTAGCGGGATTGTCGGGGGCCGTCGGGCTGCGCTCTGCCGTACCAGCTAAATCGTGTACCCACATGGCGCGCTGCGGACTCGTTTGGGGCTGTCATTTTTCCCGTGGGAGCGGAGCCAACCCGAAAGGTCAGCTTGATCGCCTGCAGGCTCAGGACAGCAGCAGTTCCAGGTCTTCGCGGCGGAGATTGCGGATTAGCGCGTTGTCCTCGCCGATAATGGCTGCCGCAAGGTCGCGCTTGGTTTTCTGGAGTTCCAGCACCTTCTCTTCGACCGTATCGCGGGCGATCAGGCGATAGGCGAAAACAGATTTCGTCTGGCCAATTCGGTGCGCGCGATCTACGGCCTGCGCCTCTACCGCAGGATTCCACCAGGGGTCGAGAAGGAACACATATTCGGCGGCAGTCAGGTTCAGGCCGAGGCCGCCGGCCTTCAGGCTGATGAGGAATAATTTGCAGTCGGCTTCGTTCTGGAAACGCTCGACACAAGCCTGGCGGTCGCGGGTTTTGCCGTCGAGGTACTCGTAGGTAATTCCTTCGCTATCAAGGCGATCCCGCACAATCCTCAACAGACTGGTGAACTGGGAAAATACCAGAGCCTTGTGGCCGGCGTCGAGGACTTCGCGGAGTTGGGCGAGAAGCGCTTCGAGTTTGGCGCTTGGCTCTCCGGAGCGATTGACGTCGATCAGGCCGGGATGGCAGGCCGCCTGGCGAAGGCGGAGAAGCGCTTCGAGCACCATGATTTTCGATTTGCCCAGCCCCTGCGTTTCGATCCTCTTGAGGAGACTGTCGCGGTAGTGTTGGCGCAGTTCGTTGTAGAGTTTGCGTTGCGCGGGTTCCAGTTCGCAATAGATGGTTTGCTCGGTCTTGGCGGGCAGTTCCTTCGCCACCTGATCTTTGGTGCGGCGCAGGATGAAGGGGCGTAACGCGTGGCTCAGAAGCTGGCGGGTCTCTTCGTCGATCTCGCGGCCCGAGCCGGTAGCGAGCTTGAACACACTGGCCACGCCGAGCATCCCTGGATTCAAAAATTCGAACAGCGACCAGAGTTCGCCGAGGTGGTTTTCGACGGGCGTACCACTCAGCGCGAGTCGATGGGAACTGCGCAGGAGTCGGACGGCTTTGGCGGAGGCGGTAGAGGCGTTCTTCACGGCCTGCGCTTCGTCGAGGATGACGTAATCGAACTCGACGTCTTTGAGGCGTACGGCATCGCGGCGGAGGGTTCCGTAGGTGGTGAGGACCAGGTCGTAACCGGAGAAATCGGCCGCACCACGGTTGAGGCCGCTGTAGTTGAGCACGCGGAGGCCTGGGGTAAAGCGTTCGGCTTCCTGCATCCAGTTGAAGATGAGAGAGCGGGGAACGATGACGAGAGAAGGACCCGGGGAGCCGTTGGCTGCGTGCAATTCGCGGCGACTTTCGAGAAGGGCGAGGACCTGGGCGGTTTTGCCGACCCCCATGTCGTCCGCGAGGCAGCCGCCGAAGCCGAAGCGGCGGAGGAAATCCATCCAGCCGACGCCTTCGCGCTGGTAATCGCGCAGTTGCCCGACGAAGCCCTTCGGTTGCGCGAGAGCTTTTACGCGCTGGAAGCGGCGGAATTCGTCGCGAACGGTGGCGAAGCCCGCATCGAAGCTGGCTTCCGGCTGTGTGGCGAGAAGAGCGTCGAGGAGCCCGGCCTGGTTGTGGCGGAAGCGGATGTGGCCGTCGGCTGGGGTGCCCATGCCGGCGAGCATCCCGACGCGGCGCAGCCAGTCTTCCGGCAGGAAGCCGTAGGTGCCGTCGCCAAGCTGCACCATTTCTTCCCCACGGCGTAGCGCCTCGAGCAGTTCGGGAAGCCGGGCGGAAGTTTCGCCATACGCGATTTCACCGTGGAGTTCGAACCAGTCGACACCGCTGGAAACTTCCATGTGGAAGGCGCCGGGGCGGCGGAAAATTTTGCCATCGGCGTCGAGCTGCCATTCGGCCTGCAGGAGAGCGCGAACGACGGGGGCGAGTTTCGCGGGCGCGAGATCCCAGCCGGGGTTGTCGTATTGCCAGTTGGACGGGCGGTAGCGGACTCCCACCTGGTTCAACAAGTCCGCAGCGGCTTGCTCCGCGGCGGCGTCGCGCTGTACGAAACGGCGCGCGGCGGGATCGTAGAAACCGCGGGACTCCTCGTGCGCCGGGACCTGCCGGCCCTCATAGATGAAGGATAGTTCGGCTGACAGGCGGCCGTTCCCGGTGCCATTTTCGCGATCTTCGGAGCGAATCCGCAGGTGGGGTTGCGGCGGGAGAACGATCTCCTGATAATGCAATTCCTCGGGTACTTCGAGCGATGGCAGACCGGGCGCGCAGAGGAGGGTGGAGAGCAGCTCATCGCGATCGGCGGCGGGCGCCTGTATGTCGCCGGTCTTGCGGAGGTTCAGGAGCCAGTCGAAGGGCGTATCGTCGGCGAGGGGCGCGACCATGCTGTTCGAGAAAACGTGGCCATGCGTCACGAGGGCCGGGGCGGATGCCTCCATCTGTTCGGCGCCGCGGCGCAGGATGCCGGACACCAACCATGCGGGGCCGGCGCCGCTATGTGGCCGCATGGTGAGACCGAACTGCCAGGGACCGGCGTCGTCCCAGGCGAGAGGTTCCAGAGCCTCGGAGCCGGAGGTGCGGCGCAGGTAGCAGCGTCCGCTGCGCGCGGCGAGCGGCACAACGGTCCGGGACAGAGGATGGCGGACGATGCAGGACGGGCCGATGGCTCCGTAGTGCGAACCGAGATAACTCGAATAGCCGTAGTACTGGGCACCGCCGGCGAGGGCCGAGGCGATTTCGCGATCCTCAGCGGGAAGAGCGGGGATCTGCGGGACCTGCAGATTGAGCGGGGTCATGCGTCCGAAGGAGCCGTTGGCTTTGCGGTCGCGCGAGCAAAGGGTGAGAACGGTTTCGCCGGAGGTGAGGCTGCCGGCGAGTTCCACGATGTACAGAATTTGCCGTTTGGCCGGCCATTCATGGCGGAGCGGCGCGCCTGTGTCCTTGCCGACGGTGGCGATCCGGGTTCGCCAGGAGGGGACTTTCGGTGGCTTCGGTTTCGAGGGCGGTGGGGCGAGGAGGGGGAACTCGTCGAACGGATCGGGGAAGCCCATGTCGACGTTATGAATGGAACGAATGCCGGAGAGGTAGCCACGCGCTTCCGCCGCGAGCAGGGCGGCCCAGAGATGCTTGCAGGGGCCGTCGGAATCGAAGTAAGGGCAGGAACAGTAGAGGGAGAGATCGCCATTGTCCCAGTCGATTTCGACTTCATAGAGCTCCGAGCCCGAGACGACGGCTTCGAGGGAGGTTGCGGCGCCGCGGACGATGCGGACGAAGCCGCTGGCGTAGTAATCCTTACCACGACTCTTTATCGAGGAACTGAACAGATGCGCCAGTTTTGGCGCAAGTTGAGAAAACATGGAGATCGGACGGGGTGTTTCTATTTTACAGGTGAGTGGACCACGGGTGGAGGAATTGGGTCGCGGATGGCTGCGCGATAGTGGATAAAGGCGCCAAAATATGTGAATGAAACCTCGAACGGTCCGCGAACTCCCACTTAAAGTCGACGCCGTTCCGGGCGCGCATCAGGCTGGACTTGGCATTCCGGACCGTGAAGCGCTGATTTTGAGCGGACAGGAGACGATGGACAGCGGCCTGATTCTGGAGCAGGACAGGACTTGAGGCTGTATTTTTCGGTACCGCTTAATTGGTGACCGTCATGCCGCCCTGTCTCGTTTCCCGATCCCTTCAGCGATCATTGCCGTGACCAAAGTGTTGAGGCTCACCCCTTCGCGCGCGGCGCGCTCCACCAATCGCGCGTGAAGACTCTTTGGAACGCGTTGACGCCACTGCCCGCTACTGCCGGACTTGTTCATACAGCAACATTATGCATGGCTGGCTTTGGGCTGAAGGTGGATTTTATTGAATCCATTAGTTGAAATTCTTGTGACCCGCCAAGACTGGTAGTCGCAACCGATCACGAAAAACGCATTTCCGGGCGTGCGGACGTGACGAAATAGAGGACAGGGCTAAACTCAGGCCGCGCGCGGGCTAATAGACCGTTCAATCTCATCGCGCGATTCGTCTTCCGCGACGTCGAGATCGTAATCAGCCTGAAGGCCCATCCAGAATTTCGGGCTCATTGCAAAATAGCGGCCCAGACGGAGGGCCGTATCAGCCGTGATTCCGCGCCGTTCATGGACAATGGACCCTATGCGAGTTGCGGGAACCCGGAGTTGCAGTGCCAGTGCATTGACGCTCAGTCCAGCCGGTTTCATGAATTCTTCAAGCAACATCTCTCCGGGGTGAAGTGGCGCAATCTGTTTCTTCCGTGGCATAAAAGTCTTCTCCTTTAATGGTAATCGACGATTTCGACTTCCGTGGCTTCGCCCGGCTTCCATTGGAAGCAGACACGGTACCTGTCGTTAATGCGGATTGAATACTGGTCGGCCCGGTTACTTTTCAGCGCTTCGACCGACATGCCGGAACCGGCGAGGTCAGCCAGCGTCTCAGCTCGGTTCAGTGCCCGTAAACGCCGGAACGCCATCCGCTCGACGTTTACGAACTTCCGGCTTCGTACGCGGTTGAAGATCTTTTCTGTTTCGCGACACCGGAAGGACTTAATCACAAAACCAGTAGTATATTACGAACAGCGTTGTACGTCCATCGTTATAATGAGTGAGGGTGTGCGACATGAAAGTGCCGGGATGAGTAGTGCTTTTTTTTGTGGTCATGTTCCTTACGTAGTGATACGTTAGGATAGGAGGTGCCACTTGTCAGATTCTTTAGCGGCGCTCGAACAACAGCGGAGCGCCATTCTGTCCCACATCGTGGATCTGGGTGATTTTCGCAGCGGTTCCATCGCTGCCATTAGCGGTCGCTGCGGCAAACCGAAGTGCCGTTGTCATGAACCAAACCAGCCGGGCCACGGCCCCAACTTCCGGCTCACGCGCAAAGTGAGTGGGAAATCGGTCAGTGAAACCTTTGCCTCCCCGGCCGGGTTGCGCAAGGCGCAGCGCGAGGTCGAGGCCTTTCACCGCTTCCGGGAACTGAGCGGTGAACTGCTCGATATTAACGAGAGGATCTGCCGCGCAAGGCCTGTCGAAGATACCCTGACGCCGCGGGAAAAAAAACGGCGGAAACGATCCGGCAGGAAGTCGAACGGGAGGTAAGCGCGCTGCTGCGGCTGATCTTCGAGGAGCAGCGCAAGACGGGCAGCCTCGACCTGGATACGGCGGATTAATAATCCGATCCCCCTGCCGCCGCGGCGTTCGTTTCGCCCGAAAGCGCGAGCGAAAACGTCGCAAGGTCTTTGACAATTGAACGAATGAAAAATCCAACTCCAGGGAGCAGTGTGTCCCGACGCGCTAAAAACACCCAAAAATCAGCCTGCGCCATCCGCAACATCGCGAATTTACAAAACGAACTCCCCGGCGAAAGCGATGGTGCAGGCTGCAAGGCGATTGTGCGGCGCCAGCCGTAACCATTTCCCGGATCCGCAGTTAACAGCTATCGGAGCGACCAGATGAAACAAGATCGATGCAGGCCCAATCGAAGCCGATATGCGGGATTTATCGCCGCGACCCTGATCGGCGTAACCATGGTTCTCCCCGCGAAACCGCAGGCACCGAAAAAATTCGACGTGACGGCAATCCATCTCAATACAGATCTCGGCGAATACTGGAGCGTCCGAACACCGGCTGGCGGGCGCTATACGGCGCGGCACATTACGGTCCGGACCCTCATCCTGAATACCCTGCACATCAAAGATTTTCAGCTCGAAGGCGCCCCGAAGTGGCTGGATTCGGAGAGGTATGACATCGATGCGAAAGCCGACCTGAACCGGGAATTCGCGCCGGGCGAACTCAAACCGCTGATGCTCGATCTCTTAGCCTCGCGTTGCGGCCTGATCTTTCATCACGAGATGAAGGAAGGTCCGATTTATTCACTCACAGCCTCAAAAAGCGGCGCCAGGCTCCTTCCAGATACCGGCGCCAAAGGCGGAACCGATTGGGGCAAGGACCACATCAACGCGATTGACCGTACTCTGGGAGAGCTGGCCGATGTACTCGAAGTGCAGCTCGAGAGAGTCGTCCGGAACGACACCGGAATTGACGGCGTCTTCGATTTCAAGCTGACCTGGGACCCTACGGATCAGACGGGACCATCCATCTTCACCGCACTTCAGGAGCAATACGGACTGAGGCTGGTGGCGACAAAGGGTCCGGTGGAAATGACCGTAATCGATCGCGTGGAACGGCCCTCCGGGAACTGATTTAGTGCGTAGGCCGAATAATGAAAGTGGTGGGCGCGGCAGGGCTCGAACCTGCAACCCTCAGCTTCGAAGGCTGATGCTCTATCCAATTGAGCTACGCGCCCGTAGAGTCATTATGGCGCACGGACATCGTTACTGCGCGCGGCGATGTTTGTCCGATATCCTGATCGCATGGCCAGTCCGATCGAGATCGAAGTCAAGATTGCGGTGACCAGCGCGGCGCGCGTTCGGAAGATTTTGCGGGAGACGAAGTTTTCGGTCGCCAGTCCGCGTGTCTTCGAACAGAATCTGGTGCTGGATAACGCGCGGGGAACTGTCAAATCGAGCGGGCTCCTGCTGCGTGTGCGCACGTCGGGGAAACGCGCCGCCAGCCAGAGCGCGCTCTGCACTTTCAAAGGACCGGCGAAGGAAACTCCTACGCATCACAAGCAACGCGTCGAGCGCGAATTCATCGCGAGCAGCGCCGATGAATGCCTCGCCGTGTTCGCGGGAATCGGGTTTCATCCCGCATTTCGCTATGAGAAATATCGCACCGTGTTCTCACGCCGCGCGCGCAGAGGCGAAAAAGGGAAGCAGGGTCTGGTCACGCTCGACGAGACTCCCATCGGCGTTTTTATGGAGCTCGAAGGCCCCGCGCTATGGATCGACCGGACGGCGAAAGAACTGGGTTTTTCAAAGATCGATTACATCACGATGAGCTACGCGCGTTTGTGGGAACGCTGGCAGGCCGAACACGGGATGCCCCCCGGCAACATGGTTTTCAGTCACCGGGTCTGAAGCTGTATGAGGTCGGGCGGCGCATCGGGCGGAGCTGAAATGGTCTGCGGAGCGCGCCAGAAATCCATATACGACGTGTAGTGTACGCAGGCGACGGTGCAGCGCGGCGCACAACTTTTTTCGGTGATGAACTCGCGGCGGATATCTTCCTTCGTGTAGTCGGCGAGCGGCTTGCCGGGGTAGCCGCGCTGCTGCGAGCAGTAGTGCACCAGGCCGTCTTCACAGATGTAGAGATAGCGCGCGCCGGCGCGGCATTTCCATTTATTCTCTATACCGTGCGCGATGTTGTCCTGAAAGTAGTTCATGCGGGCATAGCTCTTTTTGCCCATCTCGCGCACCTGGAGATAGATGCTTTGCTCCGTCTCGGAGAGTGGCTGCAACTGCCCGCTGGAATCGTGAATAATGCCGACCGTGGTGGTGAAGCCCAGTTCCACGGCGCGTTTCGCCACGACGATGGCATCGGTGGGATCGTGAATGCCGCCGCCGACGACGGAATTGATGTTCACGTGGAAATCGGCATGTTCGGCAAGGAGCTGAAGCTTCTTATCGAGAACTTTGAGACTTTTTTTCGAAACGTCGTCCGGCATGACGTTATCGATGGAAATCTGCATGTGCTCAAGACCGGCATCGTTGAGCTTCTGGATCCGGTCGGCCGTGAGCAGGTAGCCGTTGGTGATCATACCGGCGATAGCGCCTGTGCCACGAATCCGGCGAATGAGGTCGTCGAGAGAAGGGTGAAGAAGCGGCTCGCCCCCGCTGAAAGAGATGACAGAAGTGCCAAGCTCGCCCAGGCGATCGATGCGCCGGTACATTTCTTCGAGGGGGACGGGCTTCGAAAAATCGTCGAATTCGTTGCAATAGGTGCAGGAAAGATTGCAGCGCCGGATGGGGATGATGTGGGCGAGGACGGGGTGGTCGGTATCGAGAATGCCGCTGGCGAGCATGCGCCATTCGCGGCTCACGCGATGCGCGGCAGTCAGGCGTCGGCTGAAGCGTGTGCTGAGTGTCGGCATAGGGTTGAAAGGTCTATTACAACATATGCGTTACAGAGAAACGGCAAACCCTGACTTATGTTCACGATGCGTCGCGGTGAACGGTATCGGGAGAGAATGCGGGCGTGCAGATGGCAATGTATTCGGAACCGTCCGGTTCGGGAGTGCTGTAGCGGATCCACTCGCCACGGTTTGTCACGACGGCCTGGCCGGGGCGGACATCGAGAACCCCGTCTTTGGATTCGACGCGCAGCATCCCATGAAGGACGACAGTGTATTCGTCGAAATCCGGTGTTTGGCCGGGTTCCGCCCAACCGCCGGGACTGCGCATGTGGGCCACGCTGAGGGCGTCGGTGGCCGAGTTGACGCGGCCGACGAATTCATCGATGAGTTTTGGTTTGTTGCCTGCGGAGGCGATGCGGGTGGGTTGAGCGACGAGACGGGGCATTGGTTTTATCGAGTGGGAAAGCGGCAACGGGGGCGACGGTCCGTTTCGTCCCACCAGGTTAGAGGATACCTTGACCGTGCTTGATATGGGGGCGCGGTCAAGGCTACAATGGCGTTTTCGCGGAATGCAGACGCACATGACCACCAGAGACGATTTCGATCCGTTGGCGCCGCATCGGGAGGCCGCGTTTTTCTACGGACTCTTTCTGCGCGGGCATTCGCTGACGGCGCTGCGGGAAGATATCGACGTGCCTAACAAAGTAATCGATAAGTGGCTGAGGGCGAAAGACTTCCAGGGAGCTTTCCAGGCCGATCTGGATCGGGTTTATCAGTACCGGAAACGGGTGCTGGCGATCTTTGAAGGTCTGGTTTCCACCGAACAGACACGCGTGCCGGTCCAGTAGGCTTTACTGCTGGAACTGCCGCCCGACCATTTGCTCGATGGGCTGCATGGCCTGCGCGGAGCCGGTGAAGATGTCGTTCGGGAACTTTCGTCCACTAATGATCTGCTGGAAGATTTCCGGGCCTAAATTCTGATTCAGACCGAGTCCGGCGAGATACTGCAGCCGCAGATTCCGGTCCCGGTTGATCTCGGCGGTGCGCATCCACTGGCGCAGATCGGCGGAGTTGGCAGCGTAGGTGGAAAGCAAATTCAGCACGCTGGGAAAGCCGACTTCGGCAAGAGAGGCACGCACCGGAGCGTACTTCGGATCGGCGAGTTTGGCCTGCAGGGCATCCACATCGATGGGCAACTTCTCGATTTGACCCATCAGGACGATGTCGTAACCTGTTCCGTCCGTGTTGAGGTTTCCCCAGATGGTGCCGTTCGGGAAGGCCTCGAAGAACGTCGCGATTTCACTCTGCACGGTCTCAAACGAACTCTCATAGAGAGGCACCCACTGGGTGACGATGCCGCCCGGATTCAGGTGGCGCTTGCAGAGGTCGAAATACTCGGTTGTGTAGAGCGAGGCCATGCCTTTTACCCAGGGATGGATGGGATCGGAGGTGATGATGTCGAACTTTTCGTTGGCGGTGAGGATGAAGTGGCGGGCATCGTCGTAAACGATCCGGGTGCGGGGATCTTTCATGACGTTGTGGTTGGCATCGCCGAAGTATTTCGCGGTGGCCGGCGGGATGCGCGGTTCGATTTCGCAGATGGTGATGTGCTCGACTTCCGGGTGAACGACGAAAGATCCGGCGGTGACTCCCGCGCCGCAGCCGACGACAAGAATTGAGCGCGGATTGGTGTGGAGGATGGCTGGCAGGTGGCCCAGCATGCGCTGGAGGCTCATGTCCTGGGGTTCGGTGGAGGCCTCGACCTTACCGGAGACATGGAAATAGGTGGTGTCGTGCGCGTATTGTGAATAGGCGATGGAGGAGTTCATGCCGTCGGTGGTGTAGAGCAGGTTCCAATCGCCTGTTGTGGTGGGAAGACGCCGGCCGAAGCCGATCAGCTTCCAGGGAGTCTGCGGCAGGAACCAGGCGAACAGGAGGGCGATTGCAAAACCTGCCGACAGTTTCAGGTTGAAGCTTTTGGATGACCTGCCCAGCAGAGCGGTGGCGCCAATGAGGGCGAAGAATATCAGCAGTTGCTCGGAACCACGCAGGCTCAGGGCGGGGATAAAGACGAGACTGAAGAAGACTGCGCCGAGGATGGCTCCGATTGTGTTGGCGCCGTAGATTTCGCCGACGACATGGCCGGAATCGGCATCGGCCTGAGTTTCGGCCGCGCATGCCAGGGCGATGGGGAAACTCGCGCCCCAGAGGATAGCTCCCGGCATGATGGGCAGAATGGAGCGCCAGATGTCGTTGATGAAACCGATCCAGGGGCCTGCGTTGGAATTCAGATTGCCGTCCCAGTAGGGAAGCCAGTTGGCGAGCACCAGGCCCGCCCAGGCGAGCGCGATAGCAAGGAGCACCTGGCAGGCGACCAGCAGTTGGCGGGGATTGCCTTTTTTGTGCGCGAGCCGCGAGCCGGCGGCGCTTCCGACACCGAGGCCGGCGAGAAAGACACCCAGAATGATGGAGAAGGTGTATGTTGTGGGGCCGAGCATCAGGGAGAGAAGTCGGGTCCACACGACTTCCGCGCCGAGCGCGGTGAGGCCGGAGATTCCAATCGCGAAATAGACGTCCCACGGACGCGTTCCGACGGGGGCATCGGCGGGCTGCGTAGTTGCTGCCGCGACTGGCACGCCGTCAGGGGCGGAGCGCAGAATCACGAACGAAGCCAGAGCAATTGCGAGGTTGACGGCGGCGGCGATATAGCTGGCGATCGACATATCGTAAACGCGCAGCAGATAGAAGCCGGCGAGGAAGCATCCGAGCACGCCACCCGCGATGTTGGCTCCGTAGAGATAACCCCACCACGCGGCGGCAGACGGCGTGGACTCCACCCAACGCGCGATGACTGGCAGGGTGGCGCCCATCAGGATTGTGGGAGGCAGAAGGCAGATGGCGCAGCAGATCGCGCGCAGGGCGGCGTTCGGAAGGCCTCCGGTGACGCCCGCCACGTAGACATTGCGGAGGAGCGGCACGCCCCATAAAACCAGGATGCCGCAGACGCCTGTGAGGAGTTCAAGCAGGGCGTAGACGCGGAGCGGATTGCGGCTGGCGGGGATCAGCCGCGGTAAGAGCAGACTGCCGATACACATGCCGCCCATCCACGTGCCGAGCAGCACGGCGAGCGACATGGCGTTCGAACCGATGACGAGCTGAAGCAGCTGGAGCCAGACAATTTCGTAGATGAGGGCGGCGCATCCGCTGGCAGCGAACAGCACGAGGAGCGCGGGCAGGAGCTGCGCGGAGCGGCTGGCGCCTGAGGATGGAGGGGAAATAGTGGGTGTCACAGGAATTCACAATGATACTTCGTCCGTTTTGCCGTTGACCTTATAGTGACGGGATGGCCGCGGAATCAGTTACCCGACCGTGACGCGGGGGTCCATTCTGGATTTGTGGGGCAGGCACTTTCGCCCATGCCACTTAGATAAGGAATCTATCTCTTGTTTGCAATCAGTTACAGTCATTCGGTGTGGGGCAGGCCGTTTGGCCTGCCTGGATTTGGTCACACTGGGCTGGCCAAATAGCCCGCCCGGCTC
>Ga0182024_10010282_pt1 | contig 19094 bp, 19 predicted proteins | sample P32metaG_FD_120480 | JGI IMG/M metagenome (GOLD analysis project Ga0182024, IMG submission 120480) | Permafrost microbial communities from Stordalen Mire, Sweden - P3-2 metaG (Illumina Assembly) | ecosystem: Environmental > Terrestrial > Soil > Wetlands > Permafrost | place: Sweden: Stordalen... | reverse complement strand
ATTGCGCGAAGCCATCAAGCTGCTGGCGACTTCTGGCATGGTTGAACTGCTGCAGAACCGCGGCGCAGTTGCAGTGGAGCTCAGCGAAGAAGACGTGATCAATTCCTTCGAGGTTCTTGCGACGTTAGAAGGAATGTCCGGCGAACTGGCAGCGCAGCGAATTGGCGATGACCGGCGCAACGAGATCCGTGCGTTGCATTATGAAATGCTTGCATATTTCACGCGCAGCGATCTTTCCGGCTATTACCGGATCAACACCAAAATTCATCAGGCGCTGATTGAGGCGGCGGACAATCCGGTCTTGACGGCCGCGCATGAGATGACGAATGCGCGCTTGCAGTCACTGCGGTTTCGCACCAATCAGAACAGGACGCAGTGGCAGCAGGCCGTCAAGGAACACAGCATGATGATCGAGGCTTTGGATGCGCGCGATGCCGGGGGGCTCAAGGCCATTTTAACTGGTCATTTGTTGAACAAGCGGGATTCTATTCTGGAATTCATGCGTAAAGGCAGCTCCGCGACGATGCCTATTCGCGCGATTAATGGTTCGCCCGTCGCATAATCTTTGCTCAGATCGCGGTGCGAGCCAGCGCGATATAGCCAATCATCGCGCTGACAAATGGGGACGCTAGGTCGTCCGGCCTGTCCAATGGGCGAGCGACGCGGCCACATAGCCGATACTTTGCTTCAGCTTATTCCATTGCATTGCGTGGGTGTCTGCCTAAGTAGTAGCGCGTGTGGCGTAACTCTCCCGTCCGCGTAAGCGCACCTTTTTCCACCAAATCTTGAAGATCGCGTGTGGCGGTGGCGCGAGAGGCTTTGGTGATGGTAATGTAGTTTTCGGCGGAGAGGCCGCCTTGAAAGCCATCTATGCCTTCTTCAAATATACGCGCTATTGCCTTGGCCTGGCGTTCATTGAGTTGGCCGCGACGCCGTTCGTAGAATTTCGCTTTGGCTACATAGAAGTCGACGCGGTTGATGGTGTTAGCCTGCGCCTTCAGAATGGTGTGCCCGAAATAGTCCAGCCAATCTGTGATTTCTAAGTTGTGATTGTTTCGTTCCAATGCTGCGTAATAGTCCTTGCGTTTGCGCGCGATGGTATAGGCGAGCGCCAGCATGCTCGGATAACCAAGATTTTGTGCCAGGCTTTTTTCGGCGATTGCGCGGCCGATGCGGCCATTGCCATCTTCGAACGGATGGATGCAGACGAAGTAAAGATGGGCAATGCCGGCACGGGTGAGGGCCGGCAAGGGGACGTTTCCTTTCGGCGCGGTGTCGTTAAACCAGTCCATGAAGCGATGCATTTCTGCAGGCATGCGTTTGGATGGCGGTGCCTCGAAATGCACGACGCGTTTGTAGCTCGGTCCGGACACCACCTGCATAGGATCTTCGTGAATGCGGTAGCTGCCGATGGTGCTGATATCGCTTGAACCTTCCATCAGCATGTTGTGCCAGGAAAAGAGGACGTCATCGCTGAGGGGCGTATCGAAATGATCGTAGAGATCGACCATCATCTGGGCGATGCCGCGTTCGGCGCGGGGTATATTGGGCTTGTCTGGGCCCAGCCCAAACTGATGGCGCAGCGAGGACTGCACGCTGTCGCGATTGAGGATTTCGCCCTCAATTTCGGATGTCTTGATGGCTTCTTCGCTGATGAGATCGATCCTGAGGGTCTGGCGGTCATCGTCCCCCACGTGTTTGAAGGCACCCACGAGCTCCCCGGAGCCTAGCAAAAATCGCTGTTCCATAGCCCATAAGGCTTTGGAATCATGAGAAAATTGTGGCCATTTGGCCTGTTCCCAGTTCCAGCTCATGAGTTATAGGATACCCCTCTATAACTCACAAACATAGTGGTTTATGAGCTATAGAATCGTTTTCTATAGCTCATGGGCGCTACAGAGAATTTGTGGCTTAAGCTATTCATCTGATTAGAAAATCGATCCTACCGACCTGCTATCGCGATTTTTAGCGCTAATCCACGAAAAAAGCGCGCTGGCCCCAGCAGATCGTCTAGCGCAGGCGGTGGACTTTGAAATAGCCCGTTATCTCGCGTACTTTCAGGTGATACGAGCCTAGCACCCCGGGCAGGATTGACACGTAATAGGACGCCGCGGGCAGTTTCCACTTGGCGAGAATGGGCCAATCGCTGGATTCCTGCCATACCTCGCCGTCTTCCAGTGTGACAGTAAAGATGCCATTGGCATCGAAACTGTAGCTGACCATCCGGACATCGCTGACCAGCGGCTTGCCGCCGAACAGATGGCCAAAACCGCTGGACGCTTCCGGCATGGGCGGCGGTCCCGCAACGGGGCGCGCCTGTGCGGGTGGAACATCAGCAGGTCCTGAGGCCGGCACCAGTTGTGTCTGGGACGCCGGTGCGGGTGACAATCCCAGCCGTGCGCGCATCGGCTGAGCAGAACCATAAAAACAGTCCAGCCACGCGCGGTCGTCGGCAATGCCGGCACAGCGCGCCGATCCGGCATAGACATCGTCGCGCGGTCCCGCGAAAGCCGGAAGCGCCGACAAAAACAGAAGTACGCTCCAGCCAATCGGCCTTGTCATGCGACCATCTCTCTTCACTGTCCAATTATTACAGCAGTTTGGCGCCCAGCGCTCTCGGCGCTACGCGAGGCCGATATGTCCCGCTGCCATATCCATCCTTGATTTTGCCGTATAAATAATAGGAATTTCTCTGCGCACAATACGGGATTTTCAGGCGAAACAGGCAATTTATGGTGTCACCGGGCGGTCCATCACCGAAAAGCATACAGCCCAGTGGGGGAAGAGGATGAGCAGGAAATCTGTCGTTGCCGCCCTGGCGCGGATCATCGATTCCATTGGCAAGGCTGATTTCATGGCCTCGGCCGCACTTTCCATCGCTGACATCACCGGCTTCGACACCGCCACTTTTTTTCTTCATGGAACGGGCGACCGGGCCGTGCCCCTGTACGAAAATTTCGACCATGGGCGAGAGGGTCTGGAGAACTATGCCTCGCATACGTTCCACTTCAATCCGATGCTGGCCAGGAGCACCGGCATCTTCCGCGCGCAGGATTTCTTCCGGCCGGATCCGGAGATCCAGGAATCCATGGCCAGCTATATCGAGCGTTCGCCCGGGGAAGAACTCGGTTTCCGCACCCTAGGATGGCCCGAAAATCTGGAAGAAATCGGTCTCTATATGCGGGCGTGCGGAGGCATTATTGAGCTCAGTTTCTACCGGGAACGGGGCAAAGGGCCGCTGCCTGGAAGGATGATGCGAGAGCTTGAGGAATTGCGCGCGCCGCTGGCGGCAGCTTTCGAGCGTAACGCCGAGCTTTCCGGGACACCCAGGCCGGCGGTCACGATTTCGCGCACCGTTCTTTCACCCCGCGAACGGCAGATCGTCGGCCTGATCCTGCTGGGCTGTTCCTCCGAAGCGATCGGGCACCGTCTCGATATCAGCCTCCATACCGTGAAGGACCACCGCAAAAAGATATTCCGCAAGCTTGGCATCAGTTCGATTGCCGAACTTTTCATCCTGGACCGCGAACTCGGGATCGGTTCGGCCCCCGCGGCCTAGGCACACCAATCCCTCTCAAGAGGGGTACTTCGCGGCGGCGAAGCAGCGCATCGCCCAGGCCGATCACTGGATGGTCGAAGGCGCCGCTGGGGTGGCGCTGGCCGGCCTCATTCAGCGTGCTGAAGTCTATCGAGACAAGAAGGTCGCGGTCGTGCTGTGTGGCCGCAACATCGACCCGGATGTGTACCTTTCCGCAATGAACGCATAGAAAACCGGCTACATGGCGAGGATTGGCAAATCTTTCTTTGACCGGGATGTCGATGTGGTCGCGCGGGCGTTGATCGGAACGACCTTCATCGTTGATGGGGTCGGCGGGGTGATTGTCGAAACCGAAAGCTATGACCCAACCGATCCGGCCTCACACAGTTTTGGCATGCGGCAGGCGGAATGGACTGCAAGCATGTTTGGGCCGCCGGGTCACGCCCATGTCTACAAGGTGTATGGCCTGCACTGGTGCCTCAATTTCGTGTGCCGTGTCGCCTCGGCGGTGTTGATCCGCGCCATCGAGCCCAAATACGGCATCGAGCATATGATCAGGCGGCGTGGCACGGACAAATTGGAACAGCTTTGTTCCGGCCCGGGACGGTTGTGTGAGGCGCTTGCCATCACCAAATCTCTTGATGGCGCGTCGTTGATGCGCGCACCGCTCTCGCTTGAAGCGCGCACCAAGCGCCCCCAGCTGATTTCGGGGACGCGGATCGGCCTTACCAAGGGGCGCGAGGCCGAGCGCCGCTATGGCCTGAAAGGTTCGATTTTCCTCAGCAAGAAGTTTCCTCCATAGATTCAAAGTGAGGCCGAGATGGATAGTCGAACTATGCGGGCAGTGCTCGAACGCCATTGGGCCGCCTCCGACGCCGGCGATTTCGAGGCCGAACATGAAATCTACCGCGAAGACGCCCTGCTTTATTATCCGCAATCCGGCGAGCAAATCCGCGGCCGGCGCAACATTCGCGAAAGCCGGTTCTTGCAGCCCAACAGAAAACGCTTCACGGTTCAGAGAATTGTGGGCAGTGGTGATCTGTGGGTCAGCGAATTTGTGTTGGCCTATGACGGCGCGCCGGTATTTTCCGTGAGCATCATGGAATTCCAGGAAGGATTGGTGGTCCGGGAAACGCAATATTTCGCGGACCGGTTTGACCCCGCGCCATCACGCGCGCATCTGGTCGAGCGTACGCCGTAAGCGTGGATCAGTAGCCCAGCTTGAGCATCGCCTGTGTGTGGCCGTTGACGGTGCCTTTCTCCAGCCATTCCAGCGAGGCTTTGAACAGCAGCAGATGGTTTTTCTCCCACATGGCGTTGTGGGACGAGCAGGCCAGGTCGATGAACACTTTTTTCTGGCTGCCGATATCGGCATAGAAATCGCGCACCCGGCCGGGGTTGACCTGCTTGTCGTTGACGCCGCTGACCATCAGGGTGGGCGTGGTCATGGCCTGCACCTTGGCTTGCGTCCAGCCAAAGCCGCCTGAGGCGATGGGCGCGCGCCGCACCGCTGGCGTCCAGCCCGCGCCGACGGAATCGGACTTCAGCATTTCCGACCATACCGATGCCGCCGTGGCCTGGTCATACTGGCCGGGGCAGGGCGCCTGGCGGTCCCAGTTGGCGATGAATTCGTCGTGGCTCTGGGTGTTGAACACAGGCCCCGGCACCGGCAACGGTGGCGGGTCTGCCTTGACGTTGCGGTCATAGGCGGGCGCCAAAAGGATCAGCTTGGCCACCTGGTCGGGATGATCGGCGGTCCAGCCGCCAGCGCGCGGGCCGCCTTGCGACCAGCCGACCAGATTGAGCTTCTTCACATGACGCAGTTTCTTGATGAAAGCCACCGCCGCGGAAATGTCGTTCCAGTCCGAGCCGATATTGGTCAGGTTGCCCGGATAGCTTTGCGGGCAGTTGACGCCGAAGCCCTTCTGCTGCTCCGGCGACAGGTTGCATTTGTCGTTCATGGGCGCGGGCCGGGCCGAGCGGCCATAGCCGGTCATGTCGACCGAAAAGACGTCATAGCCGGCAGCGGCGAGATACCCCATCCAGCTGTAATCCTGATAGGGCACGTCGAAGCTGACTTCGGCCGGGGTGCCCGCGCCGTGCACGAACAGCACCACCTTGCGACCGGCGCCGTGGCGCAGAACTTTCGGCAGGGCGCGCTCGCGGACATAGAGGGTGGATTTCTGGCCCGCGATCGCCGGTACTGTGGAGATCACCGTAACGGTGTGATCGCGTGTCGGAATGTCATCTGCAAAAGCCGGCGAGGCCAGCAGCGCCAGGGCGGCCACCGCGCAGAAACGGATCATGATCCCCTCCCATTATTTTGGCAGGAGTATGATCCGCCCCGCCCCCTGCGGGCAACCGGCCGAAGGCGCTACTTATGATGCTGCAGCCGCGTATTGATCAGCTGGAAGAAGACCGGGACGAAGAAGATCGCCAGCACGGTGGCCGTGATCATGCCGCCCACCACGCCGGTGCCGATGGCATTCTGGCTGCCGGCACCCGCGCCATGCGCCAGTGCCAGCGGCGTGACGCCGGCGATGAAGGCGATGGACGTCATCAGGATAGGGCGCAGGCGGAGGCGCGCGGCTTCCATGGCCGCGTCGAAGGCAGACGCGCCACGCCGTTCCGCCTCGACGGCGAACTCCACGATCAGGATGGCATTCTTGGCCGACAGGCCGATGGTGGTGAGAAGCCCGACCTGGAAATAGATGTCGTTGAACAACCCGCGTAGGCTGGTCAGTGCCAGCGCGCCCACCACACCCAGCGGGATCACCATCATCACCGACAGCGGGATCGCCCAGCTTTCATACAGCGCCGCCAGGCACAGATAGATCACCAAGATCGACAGGGCATACAGCGCGGGCGCCTGCGCGCCGCTGGCCTCTTCCTGATAGGACAGGCCGGTGGGTTCGATGCCGAATTCCTTGGGCAGTTTCGCAGCCAGCTTGTACATCTCCTTGGTTGCCGTGCCGGTAGAGACGCCGGTCTGACCCTGGCCCTGCAGCTCGATGGCGGGAAGGCCATCGTAGCGGGTCAGCGACGCCGGCCCGATGGTCCAGGTCGATGAGGCGAAGGAGGAGAAGGGCGCCATGGTGCCGTTCGCGCTTCTCACATACCAGCGGTCCAGATCCTGGGGTGTCATGCGATAGGGCGCGTCGCCCTGCATGTAGACGCGCTTGACGCGGCCGCGATCGATGAAATCGTTGATGAAGGTGGTGCCCCAGGCGGCGCTGAGGGTGGAATTGATGTCGGCCAGCGATACGCCAAGCGCGCTCGCCTTGTCCTGGTCGATAGCGACATGCAACTGGGGTGTGTCGTCCAGGCTGTTGGGACGCACGCCCAGAAGCAGCGGATCGCGGTTGGCCATGCCCAGAAGCTGGTTGCGCGCGGCGATCAGGGCGAGGTGGCCGGAATTGCCCTTGTCCTCGAGCTCCAGATCGAAGCCGACGGCATTGCCCAGTTCCTGCACCGAAGGTGGCACGATGGCGAAGACCTGCGCGTCCCGGTAAGGGAAGAAGTGCATCATGGCGCGGTTGGCGATGGCAACCGAGGTGTTCTGGCTGCCCTTGCGCTCGCTCCAGTCCTTCAGGTGGGTGAAGGCCAAGCCGGTATTCTCGCCCGAGCCGGAGAAGGAAAAGCCCGCGACGGAAAAGATGAAGTCCACATTCGACTTCTCCTTGTCGAGATAATATTTGGCCACATTCTGCGCCACTTTCAGGGTGGCGGGCTGGGTGGTGCCGGCCGGCAGGGTGATCAGGTTGAAGATGAAGCCCTGGTCCTCGTCGGGCAGAAAGCCGGTGGGCAGGCGCACGAACAGGAACGCCAGCACGGCCACGATGCCCGCATAGGCGATCATGGCGGTCCAGGTACTGTGCAGGAACCAGGCGGTATGCCGCTGATACCAGTCGCGGAAATGATTGAAGTTGCGGTTGAACCAGTTGAAGAAGAAGCCCTGCTTCCTGGGTCCTTCGCCTTCCACCGGCCTGAGCAGGGTGGCGCAGAGCGACGGCGACAGCACCAGCGCCACCATGATCGAGAGCGTCATGGCCGAAACGATGGTGATCGAGAACTGGCGGTAGATCACGCCGGTCGAGCCGCCGAAGAAGGCCATGGGCAGGAACACGGCGGTCAGGACCAGGCCGATGCCGATCAGCGCGCCGGTGATTTCCTGCATGCTTTTGAGGGTGGCGTCGCGGGGCGACAGGCGTTCCTCATGCATGATGCGTTCGACATTCTCCACCACCACGATGGCGTCGTCGACCAGAAGGCCGATTACCAGCACCAGCGCGAACAGGGTCAGCGTGTTGATGGAATAGCCGGCGATGGCCAGCACGCCGAAAGTGCCCAGCAGCACCACCGGCACCGCAATGGCAGGAATGAGGGTGGCGCGCCAGTTCTGCAGGAAGATGTACATCACCAACACCACCAGCGCGATGGCTTCCAGCAGGGTCACCACCACATCATGGATGGACAGCCGGATGAAGGTGGTGTTGTCGATGGGGTAGATCATCTTCATGCCCGGCGGCAGCTGCGCCCTGAGCTCCTCGGCCTTGGCCTTGACCGCGTCCACGGTCTTGAGCGCATTGGCGCCCGGCGCCAGCATGATGGGAATACCGGCGGCGGGATAACCGTTGAACAGGCTGGCGATGCCATAGGTTTCCGCGCCCAGTTCGACGCGGGCGACGTCGCCCAGCCTGACCACCGCGCCGCTGGGCGAGGTTTTCAGGATGATGTTGCGGAACTGCTCCGGCGTCTGGAGCTGCGACTGGGCGGTGACGGTGGCGTTGAGCGATGCCTGGGTGGCAGGCTGGGCGCCGATCTGGCCGGCAGAGACCTGCACGTTCTGCGCCTGGACGGCGGCGAACACGTCGGACGGCTGCAGGGTGTAATTGTGCAGCCTGAAGGGATCCAGCCAGATGCGCATGGCATATTGCGCACCGAACACCCGCGTATTGCCGACGCCGGGCACGCGGCTCAGCGGATCCTGCATCTTGGAGGTGATGAAGTCGGAAATATCGACATTGGTATAACGGCCGGTGTCGTCATAGACGCCGATCACCACGATGAAGTTGGGTGTGTTCTTGACCACCACCACGCCCAACTGCTGCACGGCGGCGGGCAACAGCGGCACCGCCGCCTCCACCTTGTTCTGCACCTGCACCTGGGCAATGTCGGGATTGGTGCCGGCCGCGAAGGTAGCGGTGATCTGCACCGTGCCGTCGGCGTTGGACTGCGACGAGAAATAGAGCAGGTTGTCCAGGCCCGTCAGTTGCTGTTCGATCACCTGGGTGACGGAATTCTGCAGCGAGTTGGCGTCGGCGCCCGGATAGGTGGCGCTGATCACCACCGAGGGCGGTGCGATCGAGGGATATTGCGCGATCGGCAGGCTGAAGGCGGCGATGCCGCCCGCCAGCATGATGACCACGGCAATGACCCAGGCGAAAACCGGGCGATCGATGAAGAAGCGCGACAAGGACATCAGTGCACCGGCGGGGCGGGCTGCGGCGCCTGGGCCGCGGGCTCAGGATTAACCGGCATGTCGGGCATTATCTTGGCCAGACCCTCGGTGATCAGCCGGTCGCCCGGCTTCAGCCCATCCAGCACCTGCCAGTTCATGCCGATGGCACGCCCGGTCTTGAGCACCCGCAGGCGGGCGAAGTTCTTCGCATCCACCACCAGCGCGGTGGGCTGGCCTTTCTGGTCATGGCTGATGGCGCTTTGCGGCGCCAGAATGCCGTGCGGGTCCACGCCCTGGTTGATGGTGGCGCGCACATACAGGCCGGGCAGCAGGATATTGTCGGGATTGGGGAAGATGGCGCGCAGCTGCACCGCACCGGTGGCGGGGTCCACCGTGACATCGGTGAATTGCAGCTTGCCCTTCAGCGGATAGACGCTGCCGTCATCCAGCTTCAGCGAGACTTCGGCGGTGACCGGGCCGCTGGAATTGACGTTGCCGGCCGCCACGGCGTGCCTGAGCGCCAGGAGTTCGGCACTGGACTGGTCGACGTCGACATAGATGGGATCCAGTGTCGACACCGTATCCAGCGCGGTCGCCTGCTGGGACACCACCAGCGCGCCTTCGGTCACAGTGGACGCGCCGATGCGCCCGGTGATGGGCGAAGTGATGCGGGTATAGTTGAGATTGATGCGAGCGGAATCAACATTGGCCTTGGCCGTCAAATAGGCCGCCTTGGCGTCGTCATAATCCTGGGGCGCAATCGCGTTCTGCTTCAGCAGATTATCATAGCGGTCGGCCTTGGCCTTGGCGTCGACCATCGTGGCCACCGCATTGTCCAGGGTCGCCTTATAGGGAGCGGGGTCAATCTGATAGAGCGCCTGGGCCGCCTTCACGGTCGAGCCTTCGACAAACAGCCGCTTTTGCACGATGCCGTTGATCTGGGGACGGATCTCAGACACGGCAAAGGGGCTGGTACGGCCCGGCAACTCCGTGGTCAGCGCCACCGGCTGTTCGGTGATGGTGATGAAGCCAACCGACGGCGGCGGCATCGGGTGTTGTGGCGGCTGGCCGCAACCCGTCAAGGCGAGGCCGAAAGCCAAAGCCGGCAAAGCACGACGCAACATGCGTAACCCCCGAAATATCACTGAACAGGATGACGAACGCAAAGGACCGGAACCGACATCCGCCACGACCAAGTGGCTCGCGGCAGGCCGCCGCGGCCCCTTACATATGTGCGGGTGCGAGAATTGGAAGGGCGGAATTGGACCAAAGTGCGGCCAGAGCAGATTCTACGCCGTTCGCGTTGTCAATTTGACACAAGCGGGCCTTGGCCGCGCGCCTGAGCGCCGGGTCGGCAGGATATAAAGCCTGTTCGACGTACCAGCCCAGATGTTTGCGGAATATTTTCAGGCCCAGCGCATCGCCATAGAAGCGCAGCGTGTCTGTGAAATGTTGAAGCGCGATGCCCAAACGTGAGGCAACGCCAGGCTCGGCGATGTCCGTATATCCGTTAAGGGCATTGTCCAGCGCGCTGGCGATCCAGGGCCGGCCGTAAGCGCCACGCCCGATCATCACCGCATCGGCGCCCGATTGCGCCAGCGCCGCGCGCGCGCTCGCCGCATCGATGATGTCACCGTTCACGATCACCGGCACGCGGACCGCCTGTTTGACCTCGGCCACCGCGCGCCAGTCGGCGCGCCCGCCATAGAATTGCTGGCGGGTGCGGCCATGCACCGTGATGGCTTTCACGCCCAGCCGTTCGGCCAGGGCCGCGATCTCGGGCGCATTGCGATTTTGATCATCCCAGCCCAGCCGCATCTTCAGGGTGACGGGGCGCGATGTTGCATCGACCGCGGCCTGGATCAGGCGCGCGGCCAGTTCGGGTTCGCGCATCAGGGCCGAGCCCGACAGCGCGCCGGTCACTTCTTTCGCCGGGCAGCCCATGTTGAAGTCGATGATATCGGCGCCGGCCTCTTCCGCCAGCTTTGCGCCCTTCGCGACCCATTCCGGGGTCCGGCCGACCAGCTGGATCACCATCAACGGCAGCCCGTTACCCACCGCGGCACGGCGCACCACGTCGGGGCGGCCACGGGCGAAGCTGTCGCACGCCACCATCTCGGTCGCCACATAGGGCGCGCCACAGGCCGACGCGATGCGCCGGAAGGGCAGGTCGGAGACACCGGTCATGGGCGCGGTCAGCACCCGTCCCGGGATCGTCACGTCACCGATTTTCAGAACGGTTGTCGGGCTGGACGGCATGGGCGGGACATAGCCCCGCCCCCGCCGTTTGTCGAGGTCAGCTGGCGGCCTTGTGAATGTGGCCCGAGCCGCCGATCTCGGTATCCATCTGCTTGGGATCGCTGTGCAGGGTGACGTCACCGGAGCCGCCGATCTCGATCTTGGCGTCTTCGCTGGGCGCGATGTCGGCATTGCCGCTGCCCCCGATACTGACCTTGGCGGTGCGAGACGCGACCTGGCCGAAGTCGGCGCGGCCCGAGCCGCCGATCTCGATTTTGACATCGTCGATTTTGCCGTTCGCCCGCACGGTTCCGGCACCGCCAATGCTGACCTTGGCCTGGTGTGCGGTGATCTGGTCGAGATCGGCCTTGCCCGAGCCGCCGATGCTGACCTTGAGGTCATCGACATTGCCGTTGGCCTTGACGGTACCCGAGCCCGCGATGGCGATCTCCGCACTGGGCTGGTTCAGATGGGTGAGGGCCATGGTGCCGCCCACGGCGGCATATTTGGCGAATTCACGGCCAGGCAGGGTAATGACCAGGTCGCGGGTGCGATCCTGCCAGCCATGGCAATCCAGCTCGACATTGCCGTGGCGGATGCGCAGGTGCGCCAGCACTTGCGCGTCGCCCGTGGCATGCAGCTTCTGATCGCTGCCCGGCGTGTAATTGGCCTGGCCGAGCAGGCTCATGCCGACATGGTCGCTGCCGTCCCAGTCCATGTCGCGGCTGGTGGCGGTGGCGCCGGCAACGGCCGCGCAGCTGGGCCGGCCATCGAACAGGGAAAAATCCCTGAAGCTGCCGCCGAAATCCTTGCCGCCGATGGCGGCGGCCGCGCCGATGCAGGCGGCCGAACCGGTCAGGCCGATGAGAGCGACGAGAGCGAGTTTGTGAACCATGACGATATCTCCTTGTTGAGGATCAGCCGTTGGGGGCGCGCTTGTGCAGTTGGCCGGGACCAGCGATCTCGGTGTCCAGCTGTTTGGGGTTGCTGTAGAGATTGACGGTGCTGGGGCCGGCGATCTCGATCTTTGCAGCGTCGCTCGGCGCGATGTCGGCCGTGCTCACCCCGGCCAGTTTCACCTCCGCTTTGGCGCCGGTGACCTGGCTGAAGTCGGCCTTGCTGACGCCTGCCATGTCGATGCCCAGATCATCCACGTTGCCATTGGCCTTGATCGTGGCGACGCCGGCGACCTGGACCTTCAGGCTGGCCTGGTTCAGATGATCCAGATTCATCTTGCCGGTGCCTTCCAGCGTGAATTTGCGGAATTCCCGGCCGGGCAGGGTGATGACGATGTCCTTCACACGGCTGTACGAGCCGCGGCAATCCATTTCGACCACGCCATCGCGGATGCGCAAATGCGCCAGCACCTGGGCGTCGCCGGTGGCATGCAGCTTGTCGCCGCTGCCGGGTGTGTAGTTCGCGGTAGCCGGAATCGCCATGCCGGCCTGATCGCTGCCGTCCCAGTTCATGTCGCGGCTGGTGGCTGTGGCGCTGGTGGCTTCGCAGTGTTCGCCGCCGAACGGGTCAACCAGAACATCCTCAAACCGTCCTCCGCCAATGGCGGCGGCCGCGCCGATGCAGGCGGCAGACGCGACGAGGCCGGTGATGGCGATCAGGGCGAGCTTCTGGACCATGTGGTTCTCCCGTCTCAGCCGCCCGCCGCCATATGGTGGATGCGGCCCGAGCCGTGGATGCTGGTTTCCAGCTGTTTGGGATTGGTATGCAGGTTCACGTCGCCCGAGCCGGCGATGTGAATGTCGGCCTCCTCGCTGGGCGCGATATCGGTGCTGCCGCTGCCGGCGATATGGACGGTGGAGACCTGTGTCGCCACCTGAGCCATGTTGATATCGCCGGAACCGGCGATATGGAGGTCGGCATGCTCGACCTTGCCGTCCGCCTTGATCGAGCCCGAACCGGCGATGCTGACCTTGAGCATCGGCTGATCGAGTTTCTGCAAAGCCAGATTGCCATGGCCGGCGATGCTGAATTTCTGGAACGCTTCGCCGGGCAAGGTGATGGTCAGATCGCCGCTGTCGTGATGCCAGCCGTTGCAGTCCAGCTCGATATGGCCGTCCTGTATCCTGATGTGCGCCAGTGTCTGCGGATCGCCGCTGAGATGCACCTTGTTGTCGGTGCCCGGTGTGTAGGTGGCATGGCCCCCGACCGACAGGGTGACGTGGTCGCTGCCGTCCCAGTCGAGGTCGCGGCTGGTGGCGGTGGCGCCCGGCACCACTTCACAGCGCGGACGATCGCCGAACATCGAAAAATCCATATTGTCGGCAAAGTCGTGTCCGCCGATGGCGGCGGCGGCGCCGATGCAGGCGGCCGAACCGGTCAGGCCGATGAGAGCAACGAGAGCGAGCTTGTGCATGGCGGTTCTCCTTTAAAGGGATGCGTTGGCGGTATCGAACAGGCGGAAATGCAGCCGGGCATAGCGGATCAAAAGCTTGGCGAGCGCTTCCATGATCCACAGCAGGAGTGCGCCGCCGCCGATGGCCCCGCTGATCAGGCCCAGCCCGATCAGAAGCTGCATCGCGGCATTGCCCATCACCCCGCCCCACAACAGGTTGAACAACAGGAAGGTGCCGCCGACGACGCAACCAAGACACGCCACCGACAGGCCGAAGAAAATTCCGGCCAGCCCGCACAGGAACGGCAGCAGGATAATGAAGTCGAGGGTGGCCAGGCCCAGAAGCGCCAGCACCACGCCCACAAAGTTGCCAGGGCTGCGATGTTCTTCCCAGCGGCGAAAACCCACTTCCGCGCGCAGCTCGCGCGCCAACCGGGCCGGCTCGCCCAAGGCGGCTGCGACTTCGTCCTCGCTGCGGCCGTCGGCGGCGCCATCGGCGAAATAACTGTCATAGTCGCGCAGGATGTCGTCGATGTCGGAGTGGTGAAGGCCCGACAATCCGTCCCGCAACTGCGCCATGAAATGTGCGCGGTTCATGTGACTTCTCCCAGAATTTTGCGCACGGCCTGTTCAAACGTGGCCCATTCGGCAACTTGCGTTTTCAGCGTCAGCGCGCCGCTTTTTGTGATCTTGTAATATTTGCGCGGCGGCCCGCTGCCGGACTCCTGCAGATAGGTCGTGACCAGCCCGTCATTCTGCATCCGGCGCATCAGCGGATAGATGGTGCCTTCGCCCATGCCCACCGCGTCCGCCATGCGGCTGGCGATGTCATAGGCGTAATTGTCGCCTTTGGAGAGCAGCGCCAGGACGCACATCTCCAGCACGCCTTTCTTCAATTGGATCTGCAAGGACTCCGTCATAGCTACTGTCTATCACACGGTACCTTGCTGTGCAAGGTACTATTTCGCATTACCCGGCTTTTAAGGCTTGAAGGGGTAAAACGGGGCCATGAGCCTGACCAGCCTTGTCAAAACCAAGCTGACCAGCCTGGCGGCGCGTACCTTGAAGGTGCGCCCAGCAAGGCTGCGTGGGAACAAGCCCGTGGCCAGCATCAGTTTTGACGATTTCCCCAGGAATGCCTGGACGGTGGCCGGCCCCGTCATGGCCCGCCATGGCGTGCGCGGCACTTATTATACGGCGGGCGGCTTCTGCGGCCGCACGGTGGAGGGAACCGAATTCTATGACCAGGGCGATCTGAGGGCACTGGCGGCAGCGGGGCATGAGATCGTCTGTCACGGCTTTGCCCATCAGCCGACACCAAGCCTGACGACAGATGAACTGGCGGCCGATACCGAACGCAACCGCGAATTCCTGAAGCCCTTTCTGAATGGCGATGTGCCGGTCAGCTATGCCTTTCCCTTTGGCCGGGTCAGTGTGCGCACCAGGCGCTTTTATGCGCCGCGTTTCTCAAGCGTGCGCGGCGTGCATCCCGGCATCAATGCCGGCCGGGTGGATCTGGCGCAGCTCAACACCATCTCGCTGGAAACGCGCTGCTGGAACCAGGGCGAGATCGAAGCCGCCATCTAGCGCGCGCTGCATAACCATGGCTGGCTGATTTTCTACACCCATGACGTGTCGGACGATCCGACCGAATATGGTTCGACGCCGGCGATGATCGACTGGGCGCTGTCGCGGCTGTCGGAGCTGCGCATTCCGGTCCTGCCGGTGCGCGAGGCGCTGCCGGTGGCGCTAAGCGCCCAGCGCTTTTGCCCGGATGCCCGAGAGCGTGGCGGTGGGCGTGATGCCCTCGGCGTCAAACTTCACATGAATGACAGAAGGAAGTCCTGAAGCCTGCGCCGCCAGGAAGGCCGGTGCGAAGTCGGCGGTCTTTTCCACCGTGGCGCCGAAACCGCCGAAGCTTCTTGCCATGGCGGCGAAATCCGGATTGACCAGCTCGGTGCCGCTGACGCGGCCGGGATATTCGCGTTCCTGATGCATGCGGATAGTGCCGAAGGTGGAATTGTCCAGCACCACGGCGATGATCGGCAGCTTGTATTGTGCGGCAGTGGCCAGTTCCTGGCCGTTCATCAGGAAATCGCCATCACCATTGATGGCGACCACGGTGCGTGCAGGATAAAGCGCCTTCATCGCCACCGCGGCCGGCATGCCATAGCCCATGAAGCCGCAAATGGTGCCCATCTGGGTGCCCAGGCGGCGGAAGCGGTAGAAGCGATGGATCCAGCCGGCGTAGTTGCCCGCGCCATTGCAGATGATGGCATCATCCGCCAGGACCGCGCGCAGCCACACCATGATCTCGGAAATATTGACGGGACCGGGCTGCGGCAGCGGCTTTTCCGACCAGTCCAGATAGTCCTGATGCGCGGCCGTCACGTCATGCCCGGCGCGCCGGGGCTTCAGGCCTGCGAGTGCAGCGGCAAAAGCCTGCGGCGCGGCATGGATGGCCAGATGGGGATGATAGACCCGGCCCAGTTCTTCCGCGCCCGGATAAGCATGCACCAGCTTCATTTGCGGATTGGGAATATCAAACAGGGTGTAACCCTGCGAGGTCAATTCATTGAGACGCGCGCCGGCCGCGATCACCAGGTCGCTGGATTTCACCCGCGCCACCAGCTTGGGATTGGCGCCTAGCCCCAGATCGCCGGCATAATTGGGATGCAGCGGATGAAAATGATGGGCGCGGCGGAAGGAGGTGCAGACCGGCACGCCGAAATTTTCTGCGAAGCTTGCGATCTGGCTGAGCGCGGTCTCGTTCCAGCGCACGCCGCCCAGGATCAGCATGGGGCGCTGGCTTTGCGCCAACAACCCCTCCAGCGCCACCATCTGCGCGGCGCCGGGTGCGGTTTCCACCGTCTCCACGAACGGCACATCCGCCGAGGTCGACGGCAGCGGCAGCATGTCATGGGGCAGTGACAGAACCACCGGCCCCTGGCGTCCGGCCAGCGCGGTGGCAAAGGCGCGGCCCACCATTTCGCCCATGCGTTCGGGCTCGTTGATTTCGGCCACCCACTTGGCCATGCCGCCAAAGAAGGCGCGGTAGTCCATTTCCTGGAAAGCGTCGCGGCCGCGATTTTCCCGCTCCACCTGGCCCACGAACAGGATCATGGGCGTGGAATCCTGCTGGGCGATATGGATGCCGCCAGACGCATTGGTGGCGCCGGGACCGCGGGTGACAAAACAGATGCCAGGCCGCCCGGTCTGCTTGCCATATGCTTCCGCCATCATGGACGCGCCGCCTTCATTGCGGCAGACGATGATCTGGATGCCGCTGCCGTGCAGCGCGTCCAGCACCGGCAGATAGGATTCACCCGGTACGCAGAAAACATGGCTCACGCCCTGGATGCGCAGCTGGTCCACCAGCACCGAAGCGGCGCTGCGGGTTGCGATTTCGGCGTGAACGGTCATCCGAATATGACTTTCTCGGTATAGGCGAGATCGCCCAGGACGGGGCGGTGCGGCCCCTTGAAATTGCGCGGCTCATTGCCTTCGACATAGTGGGACAACAGGCCCTCCATGTCACCATCGATCAAAAAGCCCAGGCAACCGCGGGGCAGGAAATAGCGCGCCAGTGCTGGCGCTGAGCGGCGCAAGTCATCCGGCGAGCGGGTGAACATCACATCCATCACCGGGACGGGGGGCTTGTCGAGTATGCGCGGCTTGAACACAAAGGGCGAGACGACGCCGTTCTTTTCCACCACCAGGCTGATCCAACCCAGCTTGCGATGATCGTGCAGCAACTGTGCTTCGGGCAGATCGTCGGGAATGGTTTCGCTGACACGGCCGCGGCCCGGCAGGGCGAAGATGGCGCTGCGGCCGAAATTGTAGGGTTCAAAGCCCTGCGCCTGCAGGGTGCGCCAAGTGTGGGGCGCGGGCGAGGCATTCAGATAGGTCACGTGCTTGAGCTTGGTCGCCGCCGCGATCATCAAGGTGGAATGGCTGCGCTACTGCGGTTCGACATACCAGCTCGACAGGTTGGCGATGATCTGTTCGCCGCGTTTCGACGAGATCAGCAGGATCACCCCCCACCGGACCGATGCCGCCATCCAGCAGATAGCCATAGCGCGGCACGCCTTCGATGACGGGCATCTGCTGCCAGCGGGCGAAGCCTTGCTGCCAATAGCTGCGGCGCGAGCCGGGGAAGCCACGGGTGAGCAGGTCGGCCAGCCCGTCCAGGTCGCCATCGGCGATCGGGCGGCAGCGGACGCGGGCAATCTGCTGCGGCTCAACAGTCACGGGTAAAATCTCCTGTTTTCAACCCTTTATGCGGCATTTGCCATTAGCGGATCGTTAAAGCTGGAAAGGCTAGATTTGGGCAGGAATTCCAAGATCCGCTATGCGGTCAAGCTACCGCAGGCCGAACGCCGGATTCACAGGCGGATCAGGCCGGAATTGATTCGCGCATAAAGCGTGGCGTCCAGCGGCACAAAGCCCTGGCCGCAATCGGCATAGAGCGGGTCGCTGATCGCCGCCGGATCAGAACCCTGTGGCGCCAGAAGATGCTTCTTCTGCTTGAAGGTCTCGGTGATGGCCAATGACGGAACAATGCGCAGGAATACCGGCCGGGCATAGGCCGGCAGCCGCAAGGCCAGATGCGCGCGGAAGGCCGCAAGCTCGAAATTGCTATCGACCTCCAGCGCCGCCATGCCGCATTTGCCGCCATGGCCCTCGACCGCCACGCCATAAATGTTGGCGGCTTTAACGCCCGGCGCGCTGGCGGCCGCTGCGGCGACTTCGGTGGTGGCGACATTTTCGCCTTTCCAGCGGAAGGTGTCGCCGATCCGGTCCATGAAATAGAAATAGCCCCGCGCATCCTGGCGCATCAGGTCGCCCGAGCGCACCCAGGCATCACCGGGCTTGAACACATCGCGCAGGATTTTCTTTTCGGTCGCGGCGGCATCGGTATAGCCCTCGAACCGCGCCGCGCCGTCTGCGATCTTGCCAATGGCCTCGCCGGTTTCGCCGCGCGCGACCGCGATGCACAGCCCGTCGGTCCCGCGCGCAGGCCCGCCGGTGGCGGCATCGAACCTGACGATGGCGGTTAGAAAACGGTGCGCCAGATAGCCCGGAATGCGGCCGATGGAGCCGGCATTGCCGTCCGCATTGTAGAGAGAGAAATTGCCTTCGGTGGCGGCATAGAATTCCAGGATCTGGGGCACGGCAAAGCGCTGCTGGAACGCTTCCCACACATCGCCCGACAGGCCATTGCCGACTGCCAGCCGCAGAGTGTGCGCCGGTACATCACCTTGGCCTGCCAGCAGATAGCGGCACAGCTCGCCGATATACTGGAAGATGGTGGCGCCGCTGTCCGCGACATCGCGCCAGAAGGTGCTGGCGGAGAATTTCTCGCGCAGGATCACCGCGCCGCTGCCCACCAGAACCGCGCCTGACGCCACCACGCCGCCGACGCTGTGATACATGGGCAGGCAGTTGTAGAGCCGGTCATCCGGACCCGCGCCGGTCATGCCGGCGAACCAGTGGGTCCAGCTCAT
>Ga0182024_10010281_pt1 | contig 19098 bp, 22 predicted proteins | sample P32metaG_FD_120480 | JGI IMG/M metagenome (GOLD analysis project Ga0182024, IMG submission 120480) | Permafrost microbial communities from Stordalen Mire, Sweden - P3-2 metaG (Illumina Assembly) | ecosystem: Environmental > Terrestrial > Soil > Wetlands > Permafrost | place: Sweden: Stordalen... | reverse complement strand
TCACCGCCCGCATCGCAGAAGCCGACCGCGAAGGCTGGCTCGGCGAAGCCGAAGGACTCAAGATCAGCCTCGCCGGCGCCCACGACAAACTCGCCCAGATCGACCGCCGCACCCGCACCCCCGTCGGACTCGGAATGCCCGCCCTCACCCGCCGCCCCGCCATGAACTGAACACCGCAAACCAGCCCAGACCTCATGATCATTTTCTAGTTCAGAGAATGCCGATGAGCGGACGAATGGTCGTGCGACGAGCTAGCGCGTGGCCAGTCCGGCCTGGCGTGAAGGCTGTGAGGCCGGCCGACCCGAACCGGCCTCGCGGTCCTCAGCTCACGGTCGTCGGCGACTACCCCCACGTCTCCAGGGCATCGCCAACCAGCGGCGCGTTCTTCGCCAGCGTTGTTCGCCAGTCCAGACGACGCTTGTGCTGGAGGTCGCCGATGACCACAATGCGCGCGACGCCGAGTTCCGAGGCGACCTTGTCGACCCACGGCCCACTGATTCGTGCTGGGATCTGTGGGAAGCCGCCGGGGAACCGGAGCTGTGCCGCCGCAGCGTCGGCTTCCTCTTCCTGTGCGCTTAGGGTTGTGTGACCATCGTCAATCTCCTCGACGATGTAGTGATCGGCGTCGACGTGCCCCCGCAGGATGTGCGCGATCTCATGGAGAAGCGTGAACAGGACCTTGTCGAGGCGCTTGCCGCGGCCAGACAGCCCGATCACTGGGTAGCCGTCGACGTACATCGCTCCGCCGTCGATCTTGGCGCCCGGGAAAGCGTCGACGAACACGAGCCGTACGCCGGCTTCCCGGAAGCGGTCGGGCAGGCCCTCGAAGTCGTGGGAGGTGTGCAGCGTCTTCGACAGGCTGCGTGCCAGCAGCTTGAGCGCTTTAGGGCTGTACGGCTCCGTAGGCAGTTCCAGGCGGGCCTGCTTGCGGACGCACGCGAACCACGCACGCTGCAGGACGCTGAGATTCTCGCCCCGGTTGGCGCGCCGCGCGGCGGCAAGGAACGCGGGCTCGTCCTCGAGGGAGTCCAGCTCGAACAGGCCCATGACCTCAATCGCGAGGTCGTCGAGATTAGTGGCCTGCAGGATGCCGCGCTTGCGGAGCAGCTCAACCGGGGCGTACTGGCTGATCAGGGCGCGCTTACGGACGTCGCTGAGCTTGGCCTGCGCGCGCACGTCCTTCGCCTGCTGAGCCAGCAGATACTGGTCCTGCAGGCTCAGCCACATCTCAGCGGTCTGGCCCAGTGCGGCACCGATCTGCGCGGCCGACTCCCGGGTGATCTCCTTCTTGCCGTTGATGATCTCGGAGACGAACTGCGTCGGCCGTCCGAGGATCGAGGCGAAGTCAGCCTGAGACCACTCGCGAGCCTCAAGCTCGTCAGCTAGCCATTTGCCCACCGGATCGGGGTCGATCGGCAGCGGGTCGTGCGGAACGCTTCTCATTACGGGGTGCCCGTCTCGGGAGGCAAGAGCTCCAACACTACGGTGACGTGGCCGTCGGAGCTCTTGAACGTCAGTCCGATTACGCGGCCCGAGCTCAACGTCGCGCACGCCTTGGCGGGGTCGTCGGCGTGCGGCTCGATCCGCAGCTGGCGCATGTTCCGCAGGTCGGTGTCGACCTTCGCGGCGCGGGCGCCTTGAACGAGGCGTCGGTACTCCTTGACCTCGGTGTGGATCCAGCCCTTCGGCTGGAATCCGGCGTCCGTGACGAGACGTCTCAAAGCCCCATCCAGGTACTCCCGGTCCACGTGTCTGTTCTCCATCACCCTTGGGCTGATGACGCGATCGCACCGCGAACGCTACCCGCACGCTCAACGCTCACGGCGCGCGTGCACACCCGACACGCTATTTTTTATTCATCTACTCGCTTTCATCCCTTGGGTGAATACATGTATGCTATCTTACGGTTCGAGTTCGAGTTCGAGCTCGCGGGAGCACCCCGGGGGCGAGCGATGCGGCCACGATTTAGCGGCCGCCGACCTTGAGGAGACCGGCATGACCGCCACTGCGACACACACCTCCGTGATCATCTCGTTCAACGGCCAGCGGGTCACCGTCGATTACCAGGGCCACGCCGATATGGAGAGCCTGCTCGTACACGCTCGCAGCGCGTTCGGCGCGAACAACCAGCACACCCTTGGCCTGTACAACGAGGACGGCACCGAGCTGCAGCCGTACACCAACAGCATCGACAGCTTCGGCATTAAGCCGGGCCAGGTGCTGTACCTCAAGCCAAGCACCGTCAAGGGGGGCACCGAGTGCGCGGTCGACGGCGAGGTCCCGCCGTGCTGACCCTGCCTGAAACGGTCCTTACCGCGACCTTCGAGAAGTTCCGCAGCTGCGGCGACGGTCAGCGCGAGTGCGTCTCCTACTGGTGTGCCGACACGGCCACCCCTGACGTGCTCGCGCGCGTCGTCCACCCGGACCACACCGCCTCCGGCGGCGGGTACGCGGTGGACGACGCGTGGGTCATGCAGTTCTTCGTGTCGCTGGACCAACGGCAGGAAACCGTCCGCGTCCAGATCCACACGCACCCGCACTGGGCCGGCCACTCCCGGATCGACGACGCGTATGTCCTGGTTCCCGCGGCCGGGTTCCTGTCCCTGGTCGTGCCGGACTTCGCCCTCGGCCCCGTCGGCCTCAACGCCACCCACCTGGTCGAGATGACCGCCGACGGTGACTGGGTCGAGCGCGACCCCGAGGAGGTGTTCACGTATGGCTGAGTCCGTGCTTCTCTCCCATCGCGCTCAGCTGCATGAGGCGCTTGACCGGACTGCGCTGCTGCTGCGCCTCGACGCGTTCCCCGGCCTCGGCGCCGATCGGGACGCGGAGCTCGCCGACGTCCTCCGTGCCGTCGGCGTACGCGTCGTCGCCGACCGTGCCAACCTCGCCAGCCCGAGCGGGCAGACCGCGCTGGTCACGCTGGTCTGCCAGTGCGCGATGCTTGGTCTGCGCATCGATCTCGACGTGCCCGACGTCAGGCAGCTTGTCTCCCAGCCGCCGCTCGACGCGAATCTCCCCCTCGGATCCGCGCTCGTCGCATGGGCAGACGCGCTGTTCCCCGGTTGTCTGTCCCGCGTCGCCGTACCGCTGCTGACCTTCGCGATCGGCGACGCCACCACCATCCGCGCGACCGGGCCGGTCGTGCACGTAACGGGCGCCGAGGACGTCGCCGTGCTGGCCGGCGACCGGACCGGTGCTACCCGGTGGTACGGCGTCGGCCCATGGGGTCCGATCGGCGCTGGCGCCGCAGCAGCGGCCGAGGCGATGCGCGCCGCGATCCCCACGCTCACAGCCCAACTCGGCCAGCCGCTGCCACACGACATCACCTGGAAGCCACGGCCGTTCACGCCGCTGCGCTGGCAGCTGCCCAGCCCCAACGGACGCCCGGTCGGGCCTGTCGACCTGGTCAGCGCCGGCGCGATCACGCACGCGACCCTGTACACACTGCTCCGGGTCCCGGGCTTCGCCGCCGACCTCCGGGCCATCGATCACGACGTACTCGCGCGCAGCAACACCAACCGCTATCCGCTCGCTCGCGCTGCCGACCTCCAACTCGCCAAGGTCGATCAGCTCGCCAACTACACGACCCACGCCGTCCGGATTCGCGGCATAGCTCGCCGTCTGGACGAGGATGCGGTCGCCGCTTTCGGTAACCTGGCGCCGAGGGTGCTCGTCGGCGTGGATGATATCCCGACCCGGTGGTTCGTCCAGCGGCAGAAGCCCGCTTGGGTTGGGGTCGGGGCGACGTCGCACGCGTTCGTCGTCGTCAGCGACCACCTGCCCGGTCACCCCTGCGCCGGATGCGTCCACCCACTCGACGACGGCAACCCGCTCGAGGACATCCCCACGATCGGGTTCGTGTCCCTGTGGGCCGGGCTGCTCCTTGCGGGGACGCTGCTCGCCCCGGATGCCGCCACCCGACCTGGCACTCGTCGAATCGAGGCACACCCGATGGGTCTGTACGGCCCGGATGGCGTGAAGCTGCTGCCGCAAGTCCATAACGCCCGATGCCCCGTGTGCGGCCCGCAGGCGTCAGCTTCGTGAGCTCTAGGTCCGCCTGCCTGTGTCACCTCGCTGGCGTAACCGACCACCCCCGCTAAACGTGTGCTCATGCCGCGAGTGGCCGGTCTCTGGAACGGACCGGCAGCGCGGCCGGTGTCAGGCGGCCTGCGGGACTGACGACGGGTTGGGTGGGTGGGTGGCCCACGATCTGGCGGCTGGCTGCAATCCGGCGGGAAGAGCTCCTGGACTTGGGACACCGCCGAGCCGCTCCGGCATCGCCGCAGCAGGTCGATAGTGCTGGCGACACGCCGCTCCGGATCAGTATCTCCCCGAACATAAACACGATAATTGTGGCGTCGACTTGAGATGAAGAGGAACTGCGTGAACCAGGCAGAACAAGATCGGGCACTGCTAGCGATGCTGACGGGCAATCGGCCCGCAGCATCAAACGACGAGAGCTGGCCGAAGAGCACACACGACGACATCGACACCGTACTTCGGGCGATGGGCTACAACCGGCCCCAGCGAGAACGGCTCCGCTACAGCCGGCGGTCAGGTCCAGCGGGTAATACGAGACATCAGGCAGTCACGCTCAAGCGCTTCGCGTTCTACATCCGCCAGCAGCTACCCGGCTTGCAGGATGAAGAAGCGGCCCACCTTGCTGGCCGTTGGTGTGGCTTCACAAAATACGATCTTGAACTAGCCCAGCGGTGGTGGGCTTCGGGCATCAACCCTGCTGACACGGATCAGCTCGTCAAGTTCGCTGAGGCGGGCTTGGATGTTTCCGCGCTGGCGCAGGTGGTCTGCGGCCGTACCATTGCAGAGCACCTCAAGGCCGGAAGCTCGGTCGACTGGTGCCTCTCCGCAATTCGCTGGGCGAAGTCAGCCTGATGTGCTACCGACCTTGAATCCGGCTAGCCGGTCAGCGTAGGAAGCAGCGAGTCGGCCGGAGGGCCGGCGGACCACAGCGCAACTCGCTCCTTCGACTGGCCAGACAGTCGGCCGGGACGGGGCCGATCAGGCGTATCAAGACGCGCTCACATGCCGCTTGTCGCGCGTAGCCTTGCAGATCCGGCTGGCCGGATCGCAGCCGGGGGGTCCGGGTCCCGGCGCACCGGAGTTGAGTTGCTGCTGGCCTCCTGCATCGTTGTCGGGCACTATGACCAAGGTGACGGACAGCGGGTGGCTGGCGGGCTATGAGACCGCATGCGGAGCGCTGGGCACCGAACGCGTTGCAGGGTCTTCACCGAAGACGCAGGCCACGCCACCTGGCGACGTGGGGCAGTGAGTCTAATGACGCCGGGTCGTCAGCCCTCCGAGGCGAGCTCCGCCAGTTGCGCCCGCGCGGTCGCGACCAGCTCGGCATTGGTATTGGCGTGCCCCGCAAGCCCCCAGCCCCCTTCGGGCGCTTCGGTCAGCAGCACCCAGGTCCGCTGTGCGAGTGACGGGTCTCCCGCTGCCGCTGCGACCAGGTCCGTCAGCTGGCGTACGACGGCGAGCTGCTTGTCGCGGTCCAGCGCTGCCGCGTTCGTGAGCACCTGTACCCGGACGTAGGTGCTGTCGCCGTCGACGTTGGACAGGGAGTCAGCGGGCTGCTCGTGGACGAAGGCAGCGGTGTTCTGACGGAACATCGGGGTGTCCGGCACCTGCTCGATCGTCATCAGAGTCCGGGCAAGATCGCGCGCGAGCTGGTGCCTATCGGCGAAGGTCCCGCTGGCTGCGTACACGTCAATCATGGGCATGGGGCGCCTCCCGAGGAGCATCACTACTATGTAGGTAGGCCTACATAGTAACGAGAACTATGATGCTCTGCATAGAGCTTCGATCATTTCTTCAGACTGAAGGAGGGCGCAGACAATGGCCGGTGAGGTGCGGGCGCGCATGGTCGACGGCGCCATCGCGCTGCTAGCCAGCCGCGGGCTCGAAGGCACCTCCTTCTCCGAGGTCCTGGAGCTGACCGGAGCCCCGCGCGGCTCGATCTACCACCACTTCCCCGGCGGCAAGGACGAACTCGTCAGCGCAGCGGTCGACGGCGCCCTGCGCCGGGCGCTGGACCTGATGGAACCCAAGGCCGGAGCCTCCGCAGTCGAAGTCACCGAGTTCTTCCTCGCGGCCTGGCGAGCGACCCTGACCAGCTCGGACTTCAGCGCGGGCTGCGCGCTGGTGGCGGTAGCCGTTGCCACCGAGTCGCCTGCGCTGCGCCGCCAGACCGCGGCTGCCTTCATCACCTGGCGAGATCAGCTCGCCCGGCTCCTCGAGCAAGGCGGCCTCGGCCGGGTCGCCGCTGAGCAGCACGCGGCCCTCCTGCTCGCCGGGAGCGAAGGCGCGGTCATCATCAGCCGCGCAGTCGGTGACCTCAGTGCCTTTGACAGCGCCGCGGCGGTGCTGGTCGAAGGCGTCCGGCGCGAACCGGCGCACGGCACACCCACCGGAGGGTAACCAGAAGTCGGCCGCGCGCTCCCCCGGGCCAGCCCCCAAATGCCCTGGAGATCTGGACGGTGTTCCCCGCTAGTTCCAGGCGTTACGAATCTGGGCGACCAGGCCGGCCGACGCCGCGAGGATGATCGCGACGCCATATCCGAGCACGGTCGCCAGGAGCCCGGCGGGCGCGACGAGCAGGCCGGCGATGATGGCCGTCACGCCGAAGCTGAGGTAGGCGATGATATAGATGGCGGCGAACAGGCCGGCACGCTGGTGCATTTCCGCCAGGGGGGTGATCGCTCGCAGCGCGCCGGAGAATGACGCGCCGAACCCGGCACCGCCTGTGCCCCGCATCCGCGAGCAGCGCAACCAGCCACGCCCCAAGATCGTCAGCAACAAACACCACGCCAGCAGTCTCCCAGCCCGTCAACCGATCCGACGATTTCTCGCTGCCTTCTACCGGAACGTCGAGTGCAGTGCATCATCAACCGCCGCAGATGCGCCTGCTCCAGTGACAAGGCGCGGCCCGCGTGATGCCCTCCGAAAGCTGGCGCCTGAGCCGACCGGCAGTGTTCAAGCGCCGAGCTTGGTCATCTACTGGAGATGCCGTTCCCTGCCGGTGTCGGACGCTAGATGCCGCCCAGTGAGGCCCGATCCTGCTGCCATCGCGCTGCCACAAAGATCAAGGCCCGACCACCGTCTCTGGCGATCAGGCCTCTGACCTGCACTTCCTGGTAGCGGGGGCAGGATTTGAACCTGCGACCTCTGGGTTATGAGGACAGAGGGGCACGGTTCAACCCTGTCCGGCAGCTACCGGCACTCATTGTGAGAGCAACTCTAATCGACTACCATGTAGTCATGAGCAAGCGCACAGCGACACCGGTCCGGTTCGACGTCCCCGTTGCCGAAAGGCTGGCCTCGTTCGTCGCAGCCAACCCTGGCATGTCCCTGTCATCGGCCGCGAACAGGCTCGTCGACGAAGCCCTCAGGACCAGCGAGAACCCCGGGATCACGTTCCGGCCTGGCCCTACCGGCCGGCGGGCGGGCCTCGCGAGCGGGCCCGACGTATGGGAAGTCATCCGCGCAGTCCGATCCGCCCGCGCCGCGGAGCGCGATCTGGCCGAAGACGACCTGCTCGCCCTCGTCGCCGACAATACCGGCACCCCCCTCCGCCTCATCCGCATCGCCACCAGGTACTGGGCGTCCTATCCCGACGAGATCGACGCGGAAATCACCGCCGCCAGCACAGCCGAAGACGCCGCCGAGCACGCATGGCAACGCGAACGCCAGCTACTGGCCGGGTAGGCACGTGAGCCACCCGATACTGCTGGATGAGATGTTCTCGGGGATCATCGCCGAGCAGTTGCGCGCCAAGGGCCACGATGCACAGGCAGTCGTCACCGACCCCGCGCTCATCTCGCTTCCTGACGATCAGGTACTCACCCGCGCGACAGCAGCCGGACGGGCCCTGGTCACCGCCAACATCAAGGATTTCATGCCCCTCGACGCCCAGTACCGCGCCGCCGGCCAGACACACGCCGGCCTCATCCTTGTCTCCACCAAGACCTTCGCCCAGGACCGAACCTACACAACCGCCATCACCAGCGCCCTCGCCGCGCTCCTCGACAAACCCGGCCAGATCCAGGATGGTCACGTCCTCTTCCTGACCCGCCACTGACCGCCGCACTGATCACCCGACGCTGCTGCCGCCGTCTTGAATCGGTGCAACGCGACAGCGGCCACAAGGTAGACGCCGACATTGGCGCGTGCCGGAGAGGACGGAGACTAGCTGTGTCTGCGTGAGGCCACGGTCTGCCCGGGATGGTCGGGCGCGCTGGACAGACCATCGGGCGGAGAGGCCGTGGTGCCGCCATCTTCCTCCGCTTGCCCATCACCATCGCCGCCGCCGTCACCAGCCCTGGCAAGGCGGGCGCGGATTTCGCTGGCTTCGGGGGCGCCAATCACAGCGCAGAGAATGCCATTGCTTGGCGATCCGTCACGGCCGGGGCCGCCTGATACTGCCCGATCCTGCTACCACCACGCTGCCACAAAGATCAAAAAGCCCGACTGCCTACCGGCAATCGGACCCCTGACCTGGACTTCCTGGTAGCGGGGGCAGGATTTGATTCCCTATGGAGGCTCCTGTGTCAAGGCCGGGTAAGAGGAAGTCGCTGATCTTTTAGCGACTGGGGGTTTTGACCGGATCTGGCGGTGCATGGCTGGCCTTCCAGATCGTCCCGAACGGGACGAACACGGCCATGCATCGGTTCAGCGTCGGCTTTTCAGATGCCTGGGGCACCGTGTTCGGCAACCCGCGGCTGGTGGCGCGTTACGATATTCGGGTGCGGGTGTGCGCGGAGTGCGGGCAGCGGCTGCCGCGTGCCATCCCCGGCGCTGGCCGTCCGCTGGCGTATTGCTCGGCGGCGTGCCGGCAGCGTGCCTACCGGCGCCGCGGCGGCCGGGCGTCGGGCACGACCGGTGCCGAGCGCCGGCGCCGGGCGCGCCAGGACCCGCCGGCGGGCTGAGTTCCGGCGGTATCCGGGCATGCCGGATGGCCGCCCGGCAGTCATCCCGCCGGGCGGCCGCGGTTACCGGCTGGTGTCAGGTCACGGGCTTGACGCCCTGGGCGCGGTGCCGCGACGATCGGGGGCGGGGAAGGTCGCCTCGCCTGTCCGGCCCGGTCGTGGCCGCAGCCTGGAGCCGGGTGCGGTAGCCGCGAGCAGCCACGGCTCCGCGGCCTTCAGCGGGCCCCGAATGGTGGCCAGAGCTGAGAGCCGAGCCGTACGCGGCCGGTTCGGCCATCAATGGCGCTGCTACTGGCGGCGGTTGACGCGCCTGCTGCGGAGCCAAGAGAAGAGGAGTACGCGGGCCACCAGGATGATCCCGCCGATCCCGAGCACCCAGAAGATGGCGGCGTGGCTGCCGGCGAAGGAGTCGACCAGCAGGAAGCGCAGGGCGAACAGGAGGATCAGGACTCCTATCCACGCAGTCCCGCCGCGCATTCCCTGGCCGTAGCGCCGGCCGCCCCCGCCATATCCGCCCGCCTGGTTCGACGGTGACGCAGAGTAGGGTCCGCTGCCGCCAGGCCGCGGGCCGCCGGGGCCCCTGGCGCTGGGAACGGTGAGTCCCTGGCTTCGCTGCAGCTGGGCGAACTGCCGGATGTTGTCGCGGTGTTCCCTCGCGTACTGCCGGGGATTGATCCCCTGCGTCTGCAAGTCCTCAGCTGAGATGCCGAAGATCTGTGCGAAGTTGGCGCGAACCCATTCCTGGCGATCTTGCTGCCCGCCGCTGCCCTGACTGTAGGCATTGCCGTCTGGCGGAGTAGGTCCGGTCCCAGAATCTCCCACATGCTAACTGTACGAGCCTGGGCCAAAGGCTCAGAACGTTCCTCTCATACTTCATTTATCAAGAACGAATAATGCAATCCGGACTGACCGGGTCTAGGTGATCACTCGCTGGGACAGGCAGGGTCATCGGCCACTCCTCCGGAGCCATCGCCAGGGCCCTGGAGCACCTGGTCCGGCAAGGCAAGGCCGAGCTGACCACCGGAGAAGCCGCGCAGGTTCTGCCACGTTCCGATCGCCGGCGATGCCTGTGCTGTGCCAAAACCTAGACGGGGGCCTGACCTGCTGCTTACGCTCGGCGGTTGTGCGGATCCGTCTGGTCTACCTGTCCATGGTCCGGGTGTTCGGCTGGCTGGTCCTGTTGGCGCGCAGTGACGCCGCCAAGGATGCAGAGATCTTGGTCCTGCGTCACGAGATCGCGGTGCTGCGGAGCCTGGCGGAGGCTCCGGGCTGGAGTTACGACCGTCCCCCGCGTGCCGGCCAGGACCGATCCCCGGCAGGAGCAGGTGCATGACCGCCCTGTCCGGGCCGGGCAGCCGGCAGTACCGTGACCCGACCCGCATCGGCGAGGCCCGGCCCAGCCACCTGGTCACGATGGCCGGCGTCGGCGCGATCCTGGACCTGCCCGCGATGAGCGTCGTCGTCCGGGGCCTGGACGCGTGGAATCCCGAGCGGCAGGACGCCATCGACGAGCCCCGGCTGCTCGCCGAGGTCCGCCAGGTGCTCGGCCCGCAGGTCCGGGCGCTGCGGCACGCTCCGTGGGATCCGGCGGAAAGCGACGACCCCTACAGCCGCGTCGGCGTGCCGGTCACCCCGTTCCCCCGGTGGGTGCGCTGCCCGCGCTGCTACCGGCTGGGCCCGCTGGACCCGCCCGGCCAGTTCGAGCTGATCCACCGCTTCGGCCGCAGGCCCGACCTGGCCAAGTTCGTCCACGCCCGCTGCCAGAAGCAAGCCCAGACCCGCAACGCCAACAAGCGGGCCTGCGTCCCGGCCCGTTTCCTGGTCGCCTGCCAGGACGGGCACCTGGACGACTTCCCCTACACCGATTACGTCCACGCCGGGGCCGCCGAGCCCTGCGGCGGCCCGATGCTGACCATGTCGGATGCGTCCAGCACCCTGGGACCGCGAGTCACCGTCCGGTGCACCGAATGCGGAGAGTCCCGCAACATCCAGGACGCCGCGGGCCGGGACGGATGGGAGAAGCTGCCCGCCTGCCGCGGGCGGCACCCGCACCTGCAGCGCTTCACCCCGTGCGGAAAGCCGCTGCGGCTGATCGTGCTCGGCGCCAGCAACCTGTGGTTCGGGGTCACCGCCAGCGCCCTGCACCTGCCGCAGGGACAGAGCGTCGACGACCTCGTTATAGCGAACTGGCAGATCCTCGGCGCGCAGCCCGATCCCGACGTGGCCCAGGCCATCATCGAGGTGATGGACGCGCTGCGCGGCCTGCGCGGCGCCCCGATCGGCGAAGTGTGGGCGTGCATCGAGAAACTCCGCGCCGCGGGCGGCCCGCCCGCCGAGCCGGACCGGCGCGACCTCCTCGAAGCCGAGTGGCAGCTGCTGTCCCGCCCAACCACCGACCGGCAGGACGCTGACTTCCGCGCCATGCCCACCGTCGGTCCCGAAGGCTACGACCGGCTCCTGGACCAGGTAGTTCTCGTGTCACGGCTCCGCGAGGTCCGCAGCCTGCTGGGTTTCACCCGGCTAGGCGCTCCCGAACGCGGCGACCTGCAGCCCATGCGGCTGGTATCCCTCACCCTCGCCACCCCCACCTGGGTACCCGCCGTCGAGCAGCGCGGCGAAGGCATCTTCCTGGAGTTGCGAGAAGACGCCGTCGCCCGCTGGGCCACCCGGGTAGCCGGACATCCCCACCTGGAAGCGCTCGAAGGCGCCTACCGGCGGTGGTCCTACAACCGCGGACACACCGCCAGCCCTCGTTTCCCCATCGCCCGGCTCACCCTCATCCACACCCTCAGCCACATGCTGATCCGCCAGGTCGCCCTCGAATGCGGCTACTCCTCCGCCAGCCTCCGGGAGCGCCTCTACATCGGCACGCCAGCCGCGCCGACCGCCGGGGTATTGCTGTCCACCGCCGCCAGCGACAGCGAAGGAACCCTCGGCGGCCTAGTCACCCTCGGCAACGCCCGGTACCTCAAACGGCTCCTAGATCAGGCCTTCTACGACGCACTGCACTGCTCTTCCGACCCGCTGTGCGCCGAGCATGTCCCCATCGACCCCTCCGCCGCCCTGCACGCGGCAGCCTGCCACGCCTGCCTGTTCGCCTCCGAGACCAGCTGCGAGACCAACAACCGCTGGCTCGACCGGGCCGTCCTGGCCGACCTCACCGGTGACGGCCTCGCCTTCACCCCGTGACCAACGACACCGCGGACTGGGCCAGCCGGATTGCCGAGGAACTGCCCGGCCCCGACGTACGCCGGCTCGCCCGCGCCGCCAGCAGCGGACCCCCTGCGGTCCGGCAGCTGCGGGCACGCACGCCGGCACCGGTCCTGCGTGACGCCTGCGATCAGCTCCTCACCCGGATCACCGGCGAAGATCACTACCTCGCCGGCCTGCTCACAGGCGCAGCCCGCGCAGTCGAGCGAGCCGGCCAGCACCAGACCATCGACGTCGTCTGGACCGGCCCCGAATCCGGCATCACCACCGGCCGCCTCACCGCCGCCACGGTCACCGAACTGATCTGCGCAGCTCGCCGCGAGATCCTCCTCGTCAGCTACGCAACCCGCACCGAGCCCGCTATCCACGCCGCACTGACCGAAGCGGCCAGCCGCGGCGTCGAGATCACTCTCATGGCAGAGAACCCGGCAGACAATCCCTCCTACACCGCCAGGGGCACCCCGTTCCCAGGGGTGGCCGCGACCAGGCTGCGCTGGCCAGTCGACAAGCGCCCGCCTGGAGCGGCGCTGCACGCCAAGATCATCGTGGTTGATGACCGGATCGCGCTGATCACCAGCGCCAACCTCACCAGCCGGGCCATGGAAACCAACCTCGAATGCGGCATCCTCATCCGTGGCGGCCCGCAGCCTCGCGCCATCCGCGACCACATCACAGGACTCCAAGCTCATGGGTACCTGCGCCTTTGACGGAGCCAGGCCACACCCCGTGCACGATAGAGCGGTCAGGGCAGGTCAGTTACTCGCACCACGAGCTAGGGATTAGTGCCTGGCCATCTCGCCATCGCTGTACCACTGATTCGGCGAACCAGGAGTCGTCGAAGTCTGCGTGGTCAAGAGCGATCACCTGGAGCTTCCCGCTGAGCTGGTCCACCACATTATGGACCAGCTGGTACAGCTGCCGGGTGTGCTCACGATCGGTATCGGTGAGCTCGTCGAGGTCACCTCCGGCCTCCCGGTCACGGGGAAAGAACGCCTGACTTGGCTGGTCCAGGACCAGGAAACCAGGCACGGGCCGGTGGTGTTCGATGAAGAATGCCTGCAAGGCAAGGTACGCGGTGAGGTGATAGCCGACCCAGTTCATGCCGCTGCCGATCTCGCCGCGATCCATATATGCGGGCCCCTGGGGGGTATCGGCGACGATCGTCAGCCTGTCCAGATCGATCTGGACGCCGTCGGCAGCATGCTCGAGCCCGAGCTGGCGCGACCAGTCCATCATCTGCCGGCTGACCGATCTCAGCAGTGACGTGGTGCGGGAGCGCAGCGCTGCAGCATCGAGCAGGTCCGTAAGTTCCGCGACCGCTTGTTCGACACTGCTCACCTGTGTTCTCAGCGTCTCAAGTTCCTCGTCGCCGACGTCCTCGGTGGCGTCGAAGTAGAGGGCGATACGGCCGCGGACGTAGCTCTGGACATTGACCGCGTCACGTGCTCTGTTAACCAGCTCGTCCTGCGCCGCCAGGGCATCAAGAGATCGGTCGATGTCATTGGCTTCGCTCCGCAACGCAGTGCGTTGCTCAAGAAGCGCGCTGCGGGCTCGCTGGATGCGCGGCCGGTCGCGTTGCGCTAGGTCAAGGCGCCGCCCGGCGCGTTCCAGCGCCTGGGTGATCGCCTGATGCGACGGCGATGTATGCTCGCCGAGCGCTTGACCGCACATGGTGCATGCGGCGTCGGTGGTGTCGCCGGGGACGAGCCCGATCGATGCCAGACGCGCGCGCTGCTCAGACAGTTCGCCGACGTAACTGCCTTCCGCTGCGGCGAACTCGTCCAGGCCCTGCAGCTGGTCAGCGAACTCGCGCAGCCCATTATTGATCTCGCTGCGCCGGTGACGCATACGCTCGAATTGACCGCCCACCTCCACTCCGTCGGCGACGGCAGGCGGGCTGTCGAGCACCACCCTGAGGATGCCCCGGACGGCATTCAAGTCGGTGAGCTCTGGCTGAGCGGCGAGGAGGCCGACATCGACGGCTTCCGTGATGAGGCTCCCCGCTCTGTCCAGTCCGGCGGTGCGCTCGGCTTCGGCCGCCCGCAGCCGCTGCTGCAGGCGGCGAAGCTCCCGGCGTCGTTCAGCGAGCTGTTCCCGGCGCCTGAGATCCTCGGCTCCCTGGGCACCGAGGAAGAACGGGAGCGTGTCGCGGATCGTCTGCGGTATCCATTCGCGATTCTGGCGATGAAAAAGGATGTCCGGGTTCGCGATCTCACCCTGGCCCTGGAAGCAGTAGTACAGCGAGTGGACGAACGTGGCTGACAGCTGCTGGCGTGTCTGCCCGAGCGGCGGGACCGTGAGGTTGTCCTCGATGCCGAGCAGGCCTCCGAGGTAGTCGCGAAGCGCGGCGGAGGTCGTATTCGAGGCAAGCCCATCGAATGGCGGCGCCGGGACGTCGCCAACGATCAGCATGGTCTCGTTGGTCTCCGAGTCCCCGCCGGGCGCTGGTCGGCCGATGAAGAACGGTGTCTCACCGACATGCCCGCGCATTCCGTACCAGGCGACAGATTGCTGGATTGGGCCGCGTGGCGCATGCGGGTTCCCGTCGCCCAGGAGGAAGCGGATGATGTTGATCAGGCTGGACTTTCCGGTGCGGGAGTCTCCGGTGATGATGTTGAGGCGTCCGGGCATTAGGGATATCGAGCGAATCAGGCCGCTCCGGCTGTAGAAGATCAGCTCGTCAATCTGCATCAGACACGGAGCCCCCACATCGCAAGAGTCGTTACCGCATCGCCCTGTTGGGCGAACCAGCGCCCCAGGAAACCAGCGCGAGCGACGCAGCTGTCCACGTCAGCGCTTCGGGCCATCCTGTGCGGACGGCGCTGCATGTGCCCGGCTCGCAGACCCCCGTCAGCGCTTTGCAGCACGCCATGACGAAGCCCGAAGCAGACGCCGGCGGACACCAAGGGCCGCAGGCTCCGCGCGCGATCGCCCAGATCCACCAGCAGCTCAGGATGCGCCCTCACCCACTCGCCCATCTGGGCAGTTACACGGGCCGGCAGCTTTTCGCGAGTCGGACGATGCAGAGCTAACGGAGCAACAAGGTAGGGGAGTATCACCGGCATCGCGTGCCGGCCGGACTTTTCGTCGTACTGCTTCGCAGCCTCGGACAGCAGGACGCTAACGAATGCCGCGTTGAAGAGCGCCTCCTCTTCGAAGGGCCGCGCGACGATCGTGCTCATGCCGCCGGAACCTCCGAGACATCGCGGACCTCGGGCAGCCGGTGCTGCAGATGCTCGAGCCAGCTGGGATGCCATCCGATTTCGAGGCGGTCGGCGATAACATGCAGCGAGCCGCGGGCGATGAAGCCCGCGCGAACATCTCGGCGGATCGGCGTGAGAGCGCTCGCATCGAGCTGACCGAAGCGCTCGAGAGCCTGCTTTCTGAGCGTCGCCTCGGTGATCTCGGCACCCGGGTCGTCGGAGAGCGGCAGGAAGAGACTCTCCCATGCCTCGATCAGCTCGCGGTCATACCGGGCAAGCTCCCCGATTTCCAGTAGCTGGTCACGCTGCCAGATCGAGCGTTGGGCGAACGCCCGGTTGTGATCGTAGATGCACCTGCGAAGCCGGCCACTTGCCATGGCCACTAGGCGAAGCTGGGCGACGAAAATGCGGTCATCGTCAGAGACCTCTTCCTCGTCCGGCTCCGGGAAGCCGAGTACATCAATCGGGAGGTTCTCGTCGCGCAAGCTGTCTGCTATCCCCAGCAGCTGATCCTCAAGCTCGGCGACTGTAATGCGATCCGGTCGTCCCCTGGCCACCGCATCGAGATGAGCAATGACGCGGACGTGCCACCACCCTCTGAGGCGCTGAACCAGCGCCGGACGGCGGCGCGCGACGACGCTCTTACGCACAGCGCGAGCCAGATCCTCGCCGATATTCGCTACCGTCGCAGCCTCGTCGATGATTTCCACGCGCTCCACTAGCGCCTTACGTTCCTGCGGGCTGAGAGCAAGGAAAGCATCGTAGTACGGCTTGCTCGTCTCGCTCTTAGACTCACGCGCAGTGCGCTCAAGTCCCACCAGTGCGCTGTCGACATCGCGGTCTTTCCCCGCTCGGAGCCTGGATGCATTCGTACCCGCCTGAGCTGTAGACAGCAGGACTAGCCTGCCTCCGTTGCCTCCAGGCTCCACTATCCAGTTGTGGATCGTCTTCCACAGGTCCGCGGACGCATCCGACAACGACCGCGAGGCGTCGATGGAATGCTTGCTCTGCCACTTCTCCGTCGCGTTGTCGGTGTCCGCGTGGTGGAAGACTATGTCATCAAGTGTCTCGATGCTCGTCGAGAACGAGTCCTCGTCGTCCATGCGTCCCAGCATCGCCAGCAGGGCGTAGTCCACCTGCGCGAGATAGCCCAGAGCGGGACCGGCAGCGCTGAATCGCGAAGCCACCGGTGATCCTTCGTCGGCCATGCGGTCAACCTAACGCGTAGCTGTGCTTGATCAACTTTGTCTCCGCGCCTTATCGCAGGGAGCCAGGACGGACAGTTGACCGGCTCGCGCGGTCGTTCCTTCCGCCGCAGATGGAAGACACCCTGACAACCCTTGCCGCGACGCGTCGATCTCGACCCGATTCGGCGAAGCCCCGGAAAGCTTAGTTCAGCCGAAACGCCCAGGCTGCAGATTCGCGCATAGCGCCAGTTACGACTTGTGATCCGATACAGGCGCTGTCAGGTGACGTTTCATGAAATAGCGCCCAATGCGGAGTGGACTACGCACCGTCGCCCGTTGCCCGCATTTACCGCCCCTGCCAGATCCTGCCGCCGACCGTTCAGGCCGATTAGCCAGGACAGCCGGGGCAAGGGACGCTGGGAAGGGCCGGCGGGGCGCCTCAGTCGGCCGGGTGGTGCAGCCGGGTAAGCCAAGTGTTCAACCCAAGGCGGACTCAAGGGCCGCAAATCCTGACCCCTGGGTGGTGCGCCGGACCGTGGCGGGGGCTGCCCGTCGACAGGGCGCCAGGAGCACCCTATCGACGGGGCACTGAAGATCAGCGCGAGCGGTCCGCGACGTAGGTGCCCCATCCGGGTGTCGTCTGTACCACGCCCTCGTCCCGCAGTACCGCGAGCGCCTTCCGGACGGTGCCGAGCGCCAGCCCGTAGTCCTGCATCAGCGTCTTCTCCGACGGCAGGCGGCTCGCGATCTCCCCGTTAGTGATCTTGTCGCGGAGAATCGCGGCGAGCTGCCGGTAGGGCGGCAGCGGCTGGTCAAGATCAATAGTCACGTGATCAAGCTACTTGACCAGGGAATATGCCGAACTACTCTGTACCTCTATAGAACTGCATACAGCTCTATGGCAAGATTCGTGGCATGATCGGCACAGAACCTGACAGCGGCTGGGGCCTCCGCATCGGCGACTTCATCAAGGCACACCCGGACTGGCTGATCCGCGGCGGCCTCGACGGATTCGGGCATACCGCACAGCGCAGGGAAGCCGGCCGCCCCAAGGGACCGGTCCTGACCGCGCTCAGCCTCGATGAGCTGGCAGCCAAGATCAGGGCGCAGGGCGGCAGCACCGGGTAAAGCCAGCCGCTCATCAGGCGCCGCGCCGCCGCACTCGCGCGGCGACATCCGCGAATGTCGGCACCCGCGTCTACCCTGGCCGAAAGGAAGGAACCCGCCATGACCGCAGTGCCTGCCGATGACCCGATGGTGTCCCTATTAACCGACGAGCTATACGGGCTGCTGACCCGCGAGCGCATGGTCGAGGGAGAGAACCTGATCCTCACCCGGCAGGACGACCGGCTGCTGATCCAGATCATGGCCATCTCCACTGGCACGCTCGGCGTGCTGCTGGCCAGCCTCTCCGACCCCGCAGAGCTGGAGGATTCCGGCAGCCTCACACGCCGGATTACGCCCGGTGAGATGCCGGGGAGACCGGACCAGTGGAAGTACGAACTGGTAGCCACCCGATACCCCCTCGATCACAGCGTCGTCTTCCTGGCGAAAATACGGCTGCCAACCAGCGACCTGCCCGAGGTGGTCTCGCGCCTGCGCCGGAGTCGCTGACCACGGCAAGCGCCTACGCCAGAGCGCGCGCTATCGCGGCCACATCCCGGACCAGAGCAATCGGCGGGCGAGTGATGGCCTGCCAGTCACAACGCAGCGGTGGTACGAGCCGTCCGACCCGGTGTGATTCGCTGCGCTGGCGGCTCATGCCGCGCATGCGCTGGACCGGCATCTTCCCAGTGACACTTGCGACGCCGCCGGCCTGGCACGCAAGCTGGCCGCTAGAAAGTACGACACGAACAATCAGCGCAAGCCCGGCCGCCCGCCGACCGTCCCGGGCATCGCCCGCCTTGTCGTTCGGCTGGCGAAGGAGAATCCCCTGCGGGGATACCGTCGGATCCACGGCGAACTGACGAAACTCGGCGTGACGGTCGGGCCGTCTACCGTCCGGGGATCCTTCATGCCATGGACATCGATCCCGCGCAGCGCCGCTCGGGGCCGGCCTGGCGGCAGTTCCTGCACGCCCAGGCCGCCGGGATTCTCACGGTCGACTTGCTGCTCGTGGACACCGTGCTGCTCAGGCGCCTGTACGTCCTGGTTCATCAAGCACGGCACCAACCGGACGCACCTCGATGGTGCGACCTCGAACCCCGCCGGCCAGTGGACGGGCAGCAGGCCCGCAACCTCGCCCTCAGCTTCGATGAGCGGTTCGCGGACATCAGGTTCCTGATCCGCGATCGCGGATCGAACTTCACCGGTCCTTCGACGCCGTCTTCGAGGCCTCCGGCACCAGGATTCTGCGCAGTACTGCCCAGGCTCCGCGTATGAACGCAATCTGAGAGCGCCTGGTGGGGCACCTGCGCCGCGAGCTCCTGGACCGCGTGCTGATCCTCGGAGTGCGATATCTGCGCGCCTCCCTGCCGAATACGTGCCCAAGTCTTCGACGGCGAAGGCGGTCCGAGCAGGTCAGGGTCGTTGGCTTAGCGTTCTTGA
>Ga0182024_10010280_pt1 | contig 19099 bp, 25 predicted proteins | sample P32metaG_FD_120480 | JGI IMG/M metagenome (GOLD analysis project Ga0182024, IMG submission 120480) | Permafrost microbial communities from Stordalen Mire, Sweden - P3-2 metaG (Illumina Assembly) | ecosystem: Environmental > Terrestrial > Soil > Wetlands > Permafrost | place: Sweden: Stordalen... | reverse complement strand
GGCTGGGCCATCAACATTGGTCTCCGCAACGCCCCCGACAGGTGGCGCGCGCTGGATTCGCCCCAGCCGTGATCTGAAAATCACGTGGACCGATGCCGCTAGACCATTTATCAGGGACGACTATTTTAGCTATCTTCTCACCGGGTCGGCCCCGACATATACTCTGGTCCATCTGCAAGGCAAGCGGGTTTCGTCACTCAATCCAGAACACGCAACCGTGTATTTGAGTAAGGCGAAGGTCGTCGGGTCCAGCTTTTTCCCAGCATGACGTTCGGGAGACATTTCGGTCATTTAACAATGGAATTCGGCAACTCTATTGATGAGGATTGGCACCATGCGTAATCGACCTAAACCGAACGGACGGATGTTGAAGTTCGAATTCTTGGAAACTCGTGCTCTGTTAGCCGGAAACGTCACTGCCTTGGTTACTGCAGGTGAATTGGACATCACCGGCGATGCCGCCAGCAATTCCGTTCAAGTGTGGCAAACTGGAGATGGCAAAGATGCTGTCGCATTGACTGATGTCACAGTTGAGGGTGACCTGAGCGTTAAAACCAACGGCGGCACCGATGCAGTGTCGCTCAATACGGTCAACGTGGGTTCGGATGATGATTTGAGCGTCGATGTAGGGCCGGGCAACTACGATACCCTGTCGGTTGTGAATTGCACTGCTGGCTCCGAAGTTTTCTCGGACACCGGTGGAACCAACGGCACCATCGTCGGTGCGTTAAATCATTTTGCCACTTCCCCCGTGGTCAGCGGTTTCAGTTACGAATTCGGCATTTAAGCTGTTACTGGTGTTAGTCCGGGTTTCGCCCTAAACTGCATCGCGGCTTGCGATTCATAGGGGCAAAGGTAGCCACAGCGATCCACGTTGTCGGAATGTCGCCCATATTCGTGATTCCATTCGTCTGGATAATTTTTTCCCCGCCGCGAAATTTTTGGCATTTCGCTTTTAGCAAAGTTTTCCCCGTGGACGTGAAAATGTCGGCGTCCAAAATAACAAACTATGCGACGGAGTCGCTATAGAGGCGGGGTGGGTCGTCGAGCCACCATTGTTTTGCCCGGAATTGTTGGGTTTCTCGTTTTGCAGCAGGCTTCGAAGAGATCGGTGTAAAATCTGCTTGGGAAGTCGTCAATTGTCCGCCTTGAATCCGAAGTAGAACCTTGGACTACACTGGTTAGTTGCCGCAAGCAAACGCAGCTTTGCCAGCGAATCGGGCTGCGTTGCCGAGTTCCTTTTCGATACGGAGCAAGCGGTTAAACTTGGCTACCCGTTCGCTGCGGCAGGCAGAGCCTGTCTTCAAATGTCCTGCTCCCACTGCAACGGTCAGATCAGCGATGGTCGTATCCTCCGTTTCGCCGGAGCGGTGTGAAATGAAGCAGCGGTAACCACTTTTCTTGGCAAGTTCGATTGTATCCAGAGTTTCCGTAAGCGTACCGATCTGATTGAGTTTGATGAGAATGGCATTTGCCACGTGTTGGTCGATTCCTTCCTGCAAAATCTTCATGTTGGTACAGAACAAGTCATCGCCGACCAATTCCAAAGATGTTCCTAATCTTTCGGTGAGATGCTGCCATCCCTTCCAGTCGTTCTCGGCCATCCCATCTTCCAGCAGTACGATTGGATATTGCTTGGCCCATGAGGTCCAAAGGTCCACCATCTCAGCGGATGATTTTCGTGATTTGTCAGACTTGAAAAACAAATACTGCCCGTTATCCCACATTTCGCTTGTGGCAGGATCAAGGCACATTGATATGTCGTCACCTGGACGATAACCTGCCAACGTGATTGCTTCCAGAATGACTTCGACGGCCTCCACATTGGACTTCAAGTTGGGAGCGAATCCGCCCTCATCGCCGACCGCTGTTCCGTAGTTCTTCTTTCGGAGAATCGACTTCAGTGCGTGGAACGTCTCCACGCCCATGCGAATCGCTTCGGCGAACGAAGGAGCGTTGTGTGGGGCGATCATGAACTCTTGGAAATCGACGTTATTGTCAGCGTGCTTACCGCCGTTTAAGACGTTCATACAGGGGACAGGCAGAAGAGTCGCATTTTCTCCGCCCAGATAGCGATACAACGGGAGCTTGGCGGATTTTGCCGCCGCATGAGCCACAGCCAAGGAGACCGCCAAAATCGCATTGGCACCCAAAACCGATTTGTTCGGCGTGCCATCGAGTTCGATCATGCGTCGGTCGATCGTTTCCTGGCCCGTTGCCTCCATGCCGATGATGACCGGAGCAATTCTCGTTTCGACGTTGGTAACTGCTTTAAGAACCCCTTTACCGCCGTAGCGTCGTGGATCGTTATCACGTAGTTCCGCCGCCTCACGTTCTCCGGTCGATGCACCGGATGGGACAATGGCCGTAGCCTGGGTTCCATCTTCCAATGTGACGGTTGCCTCAACGGTCGGATTTCCACGTGAGTCGAGAACTTCTCCCGCCGTGACTTTCGTGATACGCATGTTCGCTGTACTCCATCGCCGTTTAGATTGGACGTTATTATGCTGCCGGTCAATTGACAAATCTTCCGAGAAGCCATCCCTGAAAAGCATATCGCATCATTGACTTAATCGCACCCCCTACCGCAATTAGGAACCATTTGAGCAGGTTAAACGTCATTAACAAAAAAGCCTTGCCGAGTGGTAAGGCTATTAGCGGTGTCGTCAGATTAACTTATTTGTCCGCCTGGAATCCGAAATACAACCGGGGATTGTGCTGAAAGTATAGCGATCCTTTTATTCTGTCGCTCCGTCGCCGAACGACTACCAACGGTGCCGCGAATCCTAGCACATCGAAGTCGGCACGCAGTTCATCGGTGTTCCAGACCTGACCGTGTTGAGTTTCAAGATTCGCACGACTGCCCGGCTCATGATTAATCTCAGCCACGAGTTCTCGGCGGATTTGTTCAGTTGGATCGAGCATTGGTTTTCCTTTTTGTCGGCATTGTGAGTTGTGTTTATCAAGGTTAATCAAGCTGGTGTCCGACGATATGTCCGTGCCGCTTGCGGAAGCATGCCGTTTGATAGGGGCCAACGTGCAGTTTGAACCGCTGTTGGTTGAGCATTCTGTGCATTACACTTGGTGGAACTCCGCACATCACCTCTCAGGTCTCCTCATGCGAAGACTTCTCGTTGCGGCCTTGCTCATTGCCGCCACATGCTCCCAAGTCCTTGCCTGGAGTGAGGCTGGTCACAAAATTATCGGCTCGATTGCCTACCGACAGTTGACGCCGGATCAACAAGCAAAGATCGTCGCCATTCTGAAAAACCATCCTCGCTGGGAGGAAGACTTCCAATCGAACATGCCGGATGAGCTAACGACCGAAACGGAAAAGAACGAGTGGATATTTCAGCAAGCTGCCGTCTGGCCCGATATGGCCCGTAGCTTCAAAGACGATGCCAAGCAATTTAATCATCCCACTTGGCACTACATTGACTTGCCGACTTATTTAACTCCCGATGATCGTTCAGCCTTGGAAGGCACGTTGAAAGAAAACATTTCGCTGGAGGCACCAGCCCAAGAGCAAGAGAATCTGAACGTCGTGCAAGCGATTCGGCTGGCACGCAAGCTCTTGGCAGACAAGGACACACCCGATGCTAAAAAGGCCGTCATGCTTTGTTGGGTGTTCCATGATGTTGGCGACATTCATCAGCCATTGCATTCCACGGCACTTTATTCTAAGAATCTGTTTCCGACCGGCGATAAGGGCGGCAATATGATTAAGACCGATCAGCGGCAAAATCTGCATGCTGTTTGGGATCAGTTCCTCGGTGTCAGGGCACCATTTCGGACGGCTCACAATCGTGCAATTAAGTTGGTTAATGATCCTGACAGTTCACAATTCGGAACCCAGGCCGCCACTCAATTGGACGAAAAAACGTGGCTCGACGAAAGTCACGAGCTTGCCGAATCCACAGCTTACGATTCGGAGGTAACAGGGTTCCTACGTGGATTCGTAAATGAGACAGAAGCACCACCAATTCATCTTACTGAACGATATCTGAAGACTGGCGGCAACTTGGCTGAGCGGCGGGTCGTCCAAGCTGGCTATCGGGTTGGGGCAGTGTTAAAAGAAATCGTCGGCGTGAATTGATTCAATACTGCATTATAATTCTGGCATATTCACCATAGTGTTAGCCTTTCAGGGAAGACATCATTGCATTTTGTTGTCGATGCCTTAGACTGATAGTGGCGGATGTCGGAGGACTAGCTAAATTGCAACTCGGCAGTGCCGAGAGGCTCGTTAAATAGTAAGCCGACGTGGTCGAATCACCCTCCAGGTGTTCAGCCACATCGGCTTTTTTGTTGGTTGTAACCCATATCAGTCCGCTGAGAAATGAGGACGCCATGAATGAAGTGGTGCCCTCGACTCAGATGGGCCTATATCGCAATTTCGGGGAGACCCAGAAGATGGAAAACAACAATCAGGACACGAAGCCGGGTGGCATCTTTCTTCACTTAACGCTGCTCATAGTAGGCTTGGTGATGACAGTGTTGGGCGTTGCCCTGTGTGTCACGATGGTGCTACTGCCCGTTGGTTTACCGCTCGGCCTAGCGGGACTGGGGGTCCTCGTCTGGGGATTAACTCCTGGGTGGCGAAAATAAAAAGCAAACTCAACGAGCTAGCCCAGCTAAACCTTTATCTCAATCGCAATCCTGGCCTCAGCTTGGTTGTTCGAAAGGACCAACGGATTGTCGGTGCCGTACTGTGTGGCCATGATGGCCGAAGAGGTTACCTGCATCATTTGCCCGGCTGATGAATAATCTGAGCGATGAGTTCACGACGGATTTGTTCAGTCGGATCGTGCATTGTTTCCCTTTTGTGGGCATCGGATTTGGATCGACGGCCTAGTCTGCCATCACACAAACCAAGGCGGTGTCTCAATATTCATCTGGCAACAAAATGGTCGTCGCACTTCGCTCGCCGTTGTCGTCGATCGCTTCGGTGATGATCCAAATCTTCGTACCGTTTTTCGTATGGTACGCCGACAGAATCCGTGAACCTTCCTCAACCGCAGAATCGTTTAACTCCCGATCTTCATCGCACAAATCGCCCCAGTCGCCCGCAGAATGGCGAGCGAGAAAGCTCAACAGATTCTGGTGGCATTGGCCCAGAGCTTGGAGGGCACCCGGCGTAGCGAGGATCTGCCCAAGCTGAAACTTGGGAGCGTTCACGAAGACAGATGAAAGCCGAATCATAAATATCTCCAAAGTTACTGGTTGTGTCATTCCTCGTTGATGATCGGTGTCAGCTACTCGTCTTCAAACTGTGCTTCATCATCCGCATCGACCTCAGCCCAGTAATCTGAAAGTTTCATCGCCTTGTGTTTGGCGTCTTCGGTGCAATCGACGAGCAGTTCGCCTCGAAACAGCATCCCTTCACCAAGCGAATACCCGACGATGAATCGTTGGTTTGCTAATCGAAACAAAACGGCGAATGCCTCGTTCCAAAACGTCTCGATAACCGACGACCGACAAGCCAACATCGTGGCTCCGCACCAAGTCGTCAGCACCAATTCGCCGTTTCGCCGAGTTGTGTAGGCCGCAATATGCGGGCCGTTGACGTTGGCACCGAGTGCAGTGAACTCATGCCCTTCGTGCTCAATGATGCCAATTTCAGTTTGTCCGTCCCGTTCACATCGGGTTTGCATCGGAGCACCTGTATATTTGGTTTGCGAAGAGAACTGTCTCTCCTGCATCGGTGTCGAAATCATTTGAGGACAAAACGATGAAACCAATTCATTTGCAGGTCAGCGTCACGTTAGAGGAGCAAGCGGCTAACACGTTGGTGGAATTGATTCGCCGTGCAGTGACCACGGAAGTCGGATGCACTTCGCAGAATGTAGCTCGGAACGCCTTATTCGCTGGGCAAAAGCCGCCAGAAGATCGGAGACTCCTGGTCGATACCACTCAAGTCGCCAAACTTTTGAAGGTATGTGAAAAGACCGTCTGGAGAATGCAGACCACAGGCGAGATGCCAATGCCCATTCGGATTGGACGTGCGGTCCGCTGGAGCTACGAAGAGATCAAGGCTTGGGTTGACGCAGGGTGCCCGAAGGCAGAAGAATGGGAGAGGCGGTGGCAGAGGTGATCTGGAGCGTACCGCACTGACTATGCTTCGGGAAATCGGCGACTGGTTCGACGGCGACTTCCTGAATCACTTATCCTACGGCTTAACGGCAAACACTCGAACACTCGACGCATAATCGTTGACGTTGTACTGCCGCAATAATTCAGCTAAACGACCGTGAAATGACGGGGAGCAATCTGCCACGACAGGCAAGCCTGTATTCATTGTTGGCGAGCAACAACCCGATTGCCCTTCTACCTTGGCGTATGCGTTGAGGTCGGCTCCAGTGTCGATGATTTCTACGGGATCAAAACCAGCCGACTCCAACCAGGAACGGTATTCATCGATAGAAATTGCCCCTGCGATACAACCGACGTAGGCCATTAGATCGTTGCCGATTTCTGGCGGTAACGGTTGCTTCAGTGCAATGTCGCTTACGGCGAGCCGTCCGCCTATCTTCAGCACACGGGCAATTTCCCGAAACACGGCCAGTTTGTCGGATGCCAAGTTGATAACGCAATTGCTAACCACACAATCAACAGAAGCATCGGCGAGCGGAAGCTTGTCGATTGTCGATTGATGAAACTCGACATTGTGGATGTTTGCCTTGACCGCGTTGCGGCGGGCGAGTGCCAGCATTTCGGGTGTCATATCGATGCCGATTGCCTTGCCTGTTGGACCGACTTTGGACGCCGCAAGAAATACATCCAAACCTCCGCCACAGCCGAGATCAACGACGATTTCCCCTGGCTTCAATTTGGCGTAGGCAGTCGGGTTGCCACACGAAAGCCCCATGTTGGCTTCGGCTGGAATTGAAGCGAGTTGTTCGGGCGTATAGCCGAACGCTTCGGCAACGGCCCGCACGCCGCCGTGATCAGTTGATAAGCCGCTAGTCGCCACGGCCCCGTATTTCGATTTCACAGTTTGCTCTATCGACATTGATTACCTCTTTTTCGGTTTACTCCAAAGTACAACCACTAGGACCACCACAGCGACGACCATCAGTAAGAGTATCGCTAATACTGGATTGCCTTCAACGCCTTCAAAATCGGCGAAGATCATACGACTACCCTATGAATCGCAGTTATCGATTGACGTTCAGCACACCAGGGCAACTCCCTTCGGCTAAAAGCGGCCCGTCGCCAGTGGACTGCGGAAAATACCGCCGCCGAAAATACAATGCCACGTTTACCAAGCCGATCAACACTGGCACTTCCACCAACGGGCCAACGACTGCTGCAAAGGCGGCCCCGTGATTGATGCCAAACACAGAAACCGCTACTGCAATCGCCAACTCGAAATTGTTGCTGGCGGCAGTGAACGCAATCGTGGCGGTTTTGGAGTAATCGGCTCCCAGCCTTCGGCCCATCCAGAAACTAACCAGAAAAATCACCACGAAGTAAATCATCAAGGGGACCGCAATGAGAACCACGTCAAGCGGCTGGCTAATGATTTTCTCCCCTTGGATGCTGAACATAACGACGATAGTAAACAGCAAGGCAATTAACGTGAGCGGGCTAATCTTCGGAATAAACGAGTGTTCGTACCATTGGCGGCCCTTGGTTTTGAGCAACACAAATCGTGTCAACAAACCAGCGATGAACGGAATGCCCAAGTAGATGAACACGCTTTTGGCAATTTCACCAATCGTGATATGCACTTCCGCACCCGGCAGGTGCAAGAGCGGCGGCAACACCGTGATAAACAGCCAAGCATACAAGCTGAAAAACAGCACTTGAAAAATGCTGTTGAACGCCACTAATCCGGCAGCGTAGTCAGTATCACCCTTTGCCAATTCATTCCAAACAATCACCATTGCGATGCAACGGGCCAAGCCAATCAGAATTAGGCCAATCATGTATTCCGGATGATTGTGCAGGAACAACACCGCCAAGCCGAACATCAACACCGGGCCGATAATCCAGTTTTGCACAAGGGAAAGCCCCAGCACTTTCCAGTTGCGAAACACGTCGCCTAGTTCTTCGTACCGCACTTTCGCCAGCGGCGGATACATCATCAAAATCAAGCCGATGGCGATGGGGATACTTGTCGTACCGACCGATACGCTGTTGATAGCATCCTTGATGCTTGGAACGTAACGGCCCAACGCCAGACCGGCAGCCATTGCCAAGAAAATCCAGAGCGTTAGGAAACGGTCTAGGAACGATAGTTTCCGCGTGATTCCGCTAGTCATTCTGTTTTCTCCAAGTTGGCCAGCCATTGTTGAATCCGCTGGTCGATCTTGTCCCTCACTTCGCGGAACTTGTTTAGCTTTTCTTCGTCCGTACCCTTGAACGCGGGCGGATCATCGAACGGCCAGAATTGCCGATCAAGCATTCCGGGGAAGATTCGCGGGCAACTACTTTCCGCGTTATCGCAAACCACAATTAGATGGTGAACTGGCAACTTACCGAGGAATTCAGCAACATCTTTTGAACGAAGTTTGCTTGTGTCGATTTCTTTTTCCTCTAGCACTTTGATTGTCAGTGGGTGAACGCCTTTGGGATTTACTCCGGCACTGTAGGCGTTAAAACGGTCGCCCGCCCGTTCCCTTAGTAACGCTTCCCCCATCTGACTACGACAGGAATTTCCAGTGCAAAGGAAAAGGATATTTTCTTTCGTGATATTCGTTTACCCGAATGGATTGGTGACATAAAAATCATTCGCAGCATTTGGTTGATACACGTCGGGCATCACGTTGCAACACCGGAACATGGGCACAGCAGGTCGCCAAACATTCCAGCAATTTGACGTGAAACGGATTGCTGGCCGGTTTTAGGCTGTAGTAAGCCCACAGCCCTTCTTTGCGAACGCTCACTAAGCCAGCCCGACGCAAGTAAGCTAAATGACGGGAAGCCTTGGGCTGGGGGCAACGAAGAATATCAACTAGCTCGCATACGCAACGCTCGCCACCCCGCAACAGGCCGAGAATTCTCAGACGAGTCGGATCGGCAATCGCCCGAAACATCAGGTCAACAGGATTGGCAGCCTTCGTCTTCATATATGCCTATACGAATATATCGGTTACGGCTAACATAGTCAATCCGACTAGAATTATCTGTGCAAAGCTAGCGGATTCACTATGCCAGCAATTCTAGTAGGCCAGCCTCTCCGACGCCTCCCCCAACTGCTCTTCACTCCTCTGCGAATAGCGGCTTGTCGTAGTCAAACTCTGATGGCCTAAAATCTGAGCCAGCGAAACCAAATCGTTATTGTTGTCCGCAAGAAACTGTTTGGCCATCGTGTGTCGAAACAAGTGCGGATGCAATTTAACCCCCGTTATGGCTGAATATTTATCGCACAAAGCACGGATGCCTCGGTCACTCAATGCCCCTCGTTCGCCCACGAAAACCTTGCTTGATGCAACTGGTGGGCGGGTGTCGAGATAAGTCTGAAGTGCGTTGCGAGCCAGAAGTGGTAATGGAACAGAACGCTGTTTGTTGCCTTTCCCAAATCGAAAAACGACTGAGCCACTGCGGTCACCAATCAGCAGGTCCGACAGTTCCAGATTGATCAGATCACCAACTCGGCAGCCAGTAAACAACATCAGCGAGAAGATTGCGTTCGCTCGGATATCCTGACGCAGTTCAATTTCTCGCAGCAGTTTGCGGACTTGTGATCGGTCGAGACCCTTCGGAGCCAGAGGCTGACGCCGAAGTTCCTTTACTTTATTGGCGGGGTTAATCGACGCAATTCCTTGTTCGACAAGCCAACCGAAGAATCGCCGAACTGTGACGAGGCACCGATTGACCGTGGAGACTGCCTGGGATTTTTCTCGCCGCAGATAGTCTCTGAAATCGCTGATGTCCCGCAAAGTCACGCGGCTGACTGCAAATGGTTCTTTGTTGGAGGACGAAAACCAGCGAGCGAATTTCCGAATGTCCTGGGCAAATGCTCGACGGGTGTCGGCAGCGAAGTCATGATCGGAAAGGAAGCGGTGGAAAAGGGATGCCTCTTCCGCTCCGACAGGCAGACCCTCGAAAACATTATCAGACGAATTCTGACCGCTTTGTGAACGGAAATTTGACAACATGTAGACAGTTCTCCCTGCTAACTGGGCTGATAATGGTTATTATCTGCCGAGATTATCAGCCGAATTCTGACGCTTTATAGACAGAAACAATCGTCGCAGCACCTCGGTGTCCGAGACACCGCTAGTGCCGTTTGGATACAAATTCTTCATAGCAACTTCTAATTGCTGCTCCGTAATCGCACCTAAACCGAGCCCACGGAGCCCCTCGATTAGATCCGTGTGCTTGCTGGTCTTTCTTGGTCGATTCGCTCTGCCCGAAGTCGCCACCATCATCGGGCGACGTGCATAAAACAAAATCGGTTTGCCATCAATGCCGCAGTTCCGTCGCCGCACTTCTAGGCAAACCTTCTGCATCTCTTCGACATAAAATGGACGCCTTGTGACCACATCGTAGACAGGGTGAGGGAATGCCGAACCAATCAATTGGTAGAACCGTGCTCTGCTAAGCCCGACCATCCTGGCCATCTCGGCGACGGTGACCACGGCTTTTGTTTGCACATCCATTGACTACAACTCCACAGAAACTAGACAGATTCTTGACGGTAACTAGCCACGTACTGATGTCCAAAAGCTGTTAATTCCCGCAGCCCTTGGTGGTCTTTGTTAATGAGGCCCACGCGGACGAGAAATTGCTCGGTGACTTGCGAAACGGTTCGTGTCGGCAGCCCCAATCGTGAGGCCAGCACGTTCAAACGGGTCGGTCCTTCGGCCAACAACATCAAATAGTGTTGCTCGGTTGGGCCCAAACCAAGGGCATCAATCCGTTCCAACTGACAAGCACGTTGCAGGTGTTCAACCGTGATGGTTTCTTCGCTGTTTGCTCGACACACCCGACGACACGATTGAAGCAAACGTAAACCAAGTCGGGGTGTCCCCCGTGAACGTTGTGCGATTTCAGGCAACACCATTTCATCCACGTCCCATCGAAGTGCCTTGCTACGGTGGAAGACAACCTGTGTGATTTCTTCGGTCGAATAAAACTCGAAACGGAGCAGCAGCTTCATGCGATCACGAAGGGGCTGCAGCAAGCAGTATTCGTCTGTTGTCGAAAGCAAGAGCGTGAAGTCGGCGACAGGAATGTGCTGTGGTGTCCGCCCTTTGCCGCCGCCGTTGATGAACACTCGGCGTTGATCGCACGCCAAATAAAGAGCCGTCTGGTGCTCTTTGCCCAATTCATGGGCCTCGTCGATATGCACCACATCTTTTTCTTTGGCCGCCAGCAGCAGTGCGTTGAGATCGGCGAGCGACGAAATCGATTGGCCGAGGACTTCGTGAAAACTGGTGGCCATTTCTGCAGCGATGACGCGAGCCAACGCACTTTTGCCCAAACCTGCAGGACCAACTAACAAGCAATGGTCAATTTTTTTGTTGTCGAAAAACGCTGCATCAACGGCAACCTTGATCTGATCAATCACGCCTCGCTGGCCGATGAGATGCGAGAGCGACGATGGAGCCACATCGCCCACTTCAAATGCACGATCTTCGTCAGACATGATTCAGTGTTCCTTTCGGTATCCTTTCATGGGTGTCGATCCATCAGCACGGTGTCAAGGGGCGGCGTGTCAACTATTCAATTCGAGCAAAACCCAGAGCGTTGAATGCTTCGGCAAGTTGTTCCTCTGAGGGCGAACCGCCCTGATCATCAACATTTTCGATTGCGGAGCAGTCGTGGTCCGAAAACCAGCCGTAGACTTGACCAATCCAGTCATCAGGCAGTTCGAATTCGTTTTTCAACCGCCAAGCTGCAATGGGAATGTTTTCTAATGTTGCTTCGTATTCCCGGTTGCTGTAATCGCTTTCATCCAAAACTGGATAATCAGCCATCGACATTGCGAGTTCGTGGTATCGGCGAAATGCTGGCGTGATTTCCCCATTCTTGAAAACCCGAATCGAAAATCCATCGATATGGCCGACCGCCCAGTGGCTGTGGCTCTCAAAAACTACATCCGCATCTTCGGTGTCGGCGAACGGTTTTAATGCTTCGGCAATCACCTCGGCATTGCTTTGATCGAGGAGCCCACTGTCTCGGTTGTGCGTGTAAATGATGGCCCAATTTTCGGGTTCTTCGATTTCCTTTTTTCGGCACCACCAAAAGCAAGTAAAGTCTTGCCAATTGGCAGCCGCTTGCTTTGCAGCATCTTCGATGGTGAGTTCGGCTAATTGCATGGCGATCCTTTTTGACAACAACTGTTGCTGGAAGTGCGGCTGGTGTCCTGCCCTTAAATCCGCAGTCGGCTGCGGATTTGGCTTTCCGAGCGAATTGCTTTTAGCTCGCGACGAGTTCTTCGCTCGTCGGCTCTTCCTTCGGTGTCCGATTGAAGCTCAGCACATAATCGGCTGCTTTGCTCGCCTCTGACGATGCAGCAAAGATGAAACGCGGATCACTCCGAAGGGCGGCAAGCCAATTCTCCAAGTAAGCGTGGTGATTTGTGAGATCATCGCTTTGGGGCACGCCTAGCTCCGACAGGGAATAACACGCACCGATTTCCGCTCTCAATTCGCCCTCACCATATGAGCCCGTCCAACCGACGCGACGCTCAGACCAGTGCATTAATTCGTGAAGTGCTGTAGCGTAAAACTCCTTCGGTGCCACAAAGGTCTGCTTGTTCGGCATCTGAATGAAGTCGCCGTCGTAGCCGATGATTGGAGGCCGATAAAAAGCTCGGTCGCCACCAAAACGAATGTCCGCACCCGTTGCTTTAATCGCTTCCTCTGCAGGCTCAAAATCAACGAAATCGCAATTGGAAACAATTGTTTCCACTACCCGCAGGTGATCCAGGCACTCGCCTTCTACCTGATCCAAATTGAAGAGGTGATATTGCTTCAAAAAACCGAATGACTTCGTCACTTCTTCATTGGTGTCGGGATCAATTTAAATCTTTTCGACGGGCTTCCAGAAGATTACGGCGGCACCCCAGCATCCTGACTCAACGTTCGCAGGTCTATGCATCACTCTTCCACCAACAGATTCCCACTGTTTGAAAGTTCCCCACCACTTGGAGCGGAAGCCGTGGTTCTGTGCAGAGATTTGCAGCAGCATCGGATTGACGCCGCTATATCGCCGTTTGGAGGCGATGTTTGCGGGAAATCCAGCGTTCGGACTTGAGGCCCAAGGCTGCCGCCAGGGCGGTAAACTTCCACTTTGCAATGCTTCGATGATTTGATTTGTGATTCGTTGTCGGATTTCAGTTTGGCTGGGCATTGTCGTCGTCTCCTTGGTGTTGGTGACGACGAACTTGGCGGTGTCGAAACTAAAGCGAATTGTGGGGAAGCAAATCCGCAGCGGACTGCGTTTTCAAGCGATCAACCGTGTGGGCTGAATTTCAACTTGGATTTCGGCCTGAGAATCCATCGTGGACACCTGGGTAAGGATTCAGCCGAAGCAAGCTGCACAACAGGGCAGGAATCTCGTAAACTGATGTCAGTTTCATTCCGCCACCCACGGAGTTCGTTGGATGCGACTCCCTGCTGAAAAAATCAAGGAAGCGATGCTGCATCCGGACCAAATGGTCCGAGAGGCTGCGATCTATTACCTCGCCGATGTCCATTCCCACGATCCAGCGATTATGTCGCAGGCCATCCAAGCGTTTGAACGGTACGGACTCGATGCCTTCAGCACCTTCTCATTTTTGAGCGAATTGGCTCAAACCAGTGAATCGATTCTCTGGCTGGTGAAGGAAATCGAACGTGTCGGCGAAAGCACCGAGGAAAAAGAGATTAACTTTGCGGCCTCGCTGCGGAGGGTGCTGCGTCGGAGCGATACCGATTTGCTAATGCAGCACTTCGACACAATTCAATCCATGCAGCATCTGGGTGAATTATCCCAGCGAGTAATTGCCGACCGCATTGCAGTGGACTCCCTCATGGCAGATGAACTGTGGACTGAATTGGATCAGTTCTGCCAGGACCATGATGACGATAACGACACGCTGGAGGATGAAGATTGGGAACACGGTCGGGCAATTGTCGCTGCCCTGGCCCGTGATCGTGAACGAGCGTGCCAGCAAGTCATGCACATCCTGGAAGACCCTGAGAAATACAGCGGTTGGGATGAAGTGCTAATCGCACGGTTGGCTGGTGAATTGCGGTTGGAAGCCGCTATTCCGTTTTTGGCGAATCGGCTAGAAGACCCCGCTACATTGGCCTGCCAAGAAGCAGAATGGGCGTTGCAAAAGATTGGCACGGATGCGGTCGTTCGAGAACTTGCCAGCCGCTATATCAATGACGATTGGGGTATGCGTCTCACCTTCGCCAGCACTTTGGAAAAAGTTCGCACCAATTTGAGCGTGCAGACTTGTCTCGAATTGCTGAACAAGGAAGACGACGAATTCATCCGAGGCCTCTTGCTCGAAGCGGTGTTGATGAACTTTTGCCCGGAAGGTATCGAACCAGCCCGCCAACATGTCCTGAAAACTCCCAAGAGTCCCGAAATGCTGGAAGTTCGGTCGGCTCTGTTGGTGGCCTGCACTTTGTTGGGAGAAACATTTCCAGAATTTCAAGTTTGGCAGGCAGATTCAAAGCATGACGTGCAATTTAGGCGGCAATGGTACAAGGACCATCCTTTCAAACCGATTACCGGCGAAAACGGTGATGTTGCTGACGGCATCTTTGATGAAGATGACGACGAGCCATCTCCGACCGTTGTGAGCCGAAACAAACGCATCGGTCGGAACGATCCTTGTCCCTGTGGCTCCGGCAAGAAGTTCAAAAAGTGCTGCTACGGCAAAGTGGAGGTTGGTGAGGAAACCGATTCGGATCACGCCGCTGCATTAAGCGGATTGCATTCGGATACCCCAACCAAAAAGTATCCCATCGGCACCCTTGCCTATTATGGTCCAGACGACCGCACCATCACGAAGATTGTGGCGGCGGTGGTTAAGTACGAAAGTGCCGAGCCCATTTTGGAGCGGTGGGTCGGCACAACTGTCAGCCACAACCCCAAGGTGCAACGACAAATAAAAACATTATTTGATCGCCACAAAGTGAAGTCAGTGGTCGCAACGGACGGCAACATCGGTTGCCCGCACGAGGAAGGAATGGATTTTCCCAGGGGCGAAGATTGTCCGTTCTGCCCGTTCTGGGCTGGGAAACAGGGAAGTGCTCAGCGGGAATGAGGGATTCGTTCACGACTGACATTCTTGCTCAATCAGCACGTTGCTGCTGTGAGTCGCTTGATATAGTGGTCTCGTCCGAGGGGACCAACGAGCGTGCGATCATCACCCAGGCCCGTAAACATGCGATGGAGGTTAAGGCGGTAGAAAACTTCAAGAAGAAGTTCGACTACGTTGATCCTGACAAGGCCAACACCGGAATTGCTTTCCTGGTCGTCTGCGACATGCTGCTCACCGGCTTTGACGCTCCGATTGAACAGGTGATGTACATCGACAAGCGAGTGAAAGATCACAACCTGCTACAAACCATTGCCCGAGTCAACCGGATCGCCAAGGGGAAGACACGGGGCTACATCGTTGATTACGTCGGGTTGACCGATCACTTGAAGAACGCCCTGTCCATCTACGCCGCCGACGATCAGAAGGATGTCGAAGGGACTTTGACCGACATCGCCGGAGAATTGCCCGTGCTGGAAGCCCGCTATCAGCGGCTACTCAATCTGTTCGTCGATAATGGCGTTGCCGAGATCGAGGATTTTGTTCAGCAGCGGATCAAGGATACGGCCCATGAACTGGCCGTGCTGGTATTGGGATGGTCAACTTCTGGGGCAATCCGCCCGAAGTGTCGAAGCTGCGTGGAGAGTTATCAGACTTGCTATTGTTCTCGGGCATCGATGCCATCGCCGATAAGAGCGACAAGATCGTGACGGAGATCACCGCCCTGGCGAAGATTCGAGAAAAGGACATCCTCGAATGATTCGCACTTATCGTGACATCAGGTACACACTCAAGCGGAGTAACCGCAAAACCGCCAGTATCTATGTGGAGCGGGACGGCCAGATCACACTCATCGCTCCCGAGGAATTGTCTGTCCTGCAAATTGAAAAGGTGCTGGAGCGGAAACGCCGGTGGGTTTACAAGAACTTGGCTGAATGGCACGACCTGAACGCCACTCGTATCGAACGGCAATTTGTGAACGGTGAAGGGTTCTTGTTTATCGGTAGGTCCTATCGGTTGAAGCTCATGTCGAAGCAGGAGGAACCGTTGCTCCTTAAGGACGGCTATTTCTGCTTGCGATCAGATCTGCGACCTGCGAAGAAGGCCATTGCCGCCTTTCGAGATTTCTACCGGGACAAAGGGCTGGTGCGGATCAACGAGCGGATTGACTACTTCAAGACCCGAATGGATGTCGAGCCTAAGTCTGTAAAGATTTTTGATCTCAAACACCGATGGGCATCGTGGACGCCAGGAGGAAATCTCAATTTCCATTGGAAGTGCATGATGTCCCCGGCAAAGATTCTGGACTACATCGTGGTCCATGAACTTGCCCACCTGATTTTTCCGAACCACTCACCAAAGTTCTGGAACGAGGTTGAAAAAGTACTGCCAGATTTTTCCGAACGGAAAGAATGGCTGCGAGTGCATGGTGCGGGGATGGATTTGTAGCCACGATCCAAATTGGTATCCCAATACCAAAATAGCGGGCTCACGAATGGGATTCTGCGGTCAACTGGTCCCAGGCAGCCCCCAAGCAAGCCTTTGAGTGGGCCTTTTCCGTTTTCCTTTGTGAACTCGCATTGGCGGGCTTCAATCATGGACTAGAAAACGACACCCTGTGTCAGGTAGCGTCGGACCTTGTTTGAGTTTCATTACTCGTCAACTCGGTGTACCCTCCACACTTGACCACAGGCTGCGGCGGATATTTTGGAAATCGACGATCATTTTGCGACAAGCGGCACAGCAGGAAGCGAGAGCCTTTGGCGGAAATGATTTCCTTTTTGTGGAAACACATGTCGCAAAGGCTTCCGTTCATTGTTGTCGCTATTCTTTCTCCGCCCACACCCGTACGTCTCCTCCCTCTTCGACTTCGACGTGAATTACATTTGGTCGGCAACAGACAGGGCAATCTTCGACGTATTCCTGGCTCTCACCCGCAGACAAATCGACTGGGATGACGATCTCCTCGCCGCAAGAATCGCAGACGTAGCTGGATTCGGTTTGCATGAGGGTTATTCTACCCGCTCACAAGGTTCGGTAGAATCGGTTGGAATAGCCCGTCATTCAGGAAGCCATCATCACCACATCAAAAAAGGGGCCGACAAAATGAGTTCCCTCATCCCCGTTCTTTGCCTTCTGATTGGCTTGGTTTTGGGCGTGGTGGCCACAGCTTATAAGATGATCCCACTAACCCTTAGAGGGACTATCCCATGATCCATTTCTCTTGCCCTAAATGCCATAAAGGTGTCCACGCAAAAGACAAGGCTGGTGGACGAAAGGCAAAGTGCCCTAGCTGTGGCGAAGTGATTTTGATTCCTTTCCCTAATGCCATTGATATTTCCCCCGCGAATCCTAATGAGGTATCAACCACTCCCCCTGTGACGGTCGTGCAAAGAGTGGCCAGTCAATCGGCCCTGAACGAAGGCAGTGATATACCAGATGCAAGGAAGGACGGAGCGTTTGAACGTGGCGACCTTCAGACATCGCCTATCGGTCACAAATCACATAATCGCGGACCATCCCTTGTTTCTATTGTGGTTGGTGGCCTCATCCTTATTGGATTCAGCGTCAGCGTCACTCTTTGGGCAACGGGAAAATTATCGAATCGCCCCCGAATGATAGACACGGGGAATGGCCCTGGGAACCCCCGAATGATAGACACGGGGAATGGCCCTGAGCCGATTAAACCGAGATGAAGCTGCTGTACGTCTCTTTGCGACTCGGCAAGCGAACATAGTGACACGATGTCACCAAGTTGACTCTCGCCGAATTGGGCGTCCACAAGAACAATCGAGCCACGGTGGGGCACTGTCGGCTCGCTGTGGCTACAAGAAGAAAAACTGGGCCGCAAGGCGATTCGGACGATTGCAATCTGGTTCTTGACCCCGCTAAAATGGAGGGGCTACGCGGTCCCACACCACACATTGCACAGCGAGTCACAGAAGGAGAACGACGAGTGCCCCCATTAGAAAAGATTATCAAGAAGTTTCCCAGGGTAGGCGACGTTCAATTGTTTCACCTGGACAAGCTGCACGAGTTTCAGTGTTTGCGGTGTCAAGAGAAGAAGACTTCCAAGCTCATTGCAGTCGAATCGGGTGACTGGTCCAGGCTGATCTGCAACGGGTGCTACGGTCTGTTGCCATCAAAAAAATACTGATGGGGCAGAGTCAGAACCTTTCGCACGCAGTCCTCGGCATCTGTTTAACTCGATCCCAGGCTCGCAGCAGCAAATGCCTACTCTCTCTTGCTTAGCTCACTTGGTCTTGTATGCCAGTACGCCCAGAGGATGAAGACGCCTTGAAGGGGCAGTCGGAACAGATGCAGTAACGGCGGTGCAGGCAGCAATTCTTGATGCTGGTACAGGTAGATGTTCGCCGGAAAGACGGCGATCAGCAGGGCAATAATGCCCCACGCTGCTAATTGTGAAAATCGTGGGACAAGGACCAGCAGGCCCAACGCAATTTCTAAAAAACCACTCAGGTAGACCGCTTCTCGGTGCAACGGTACGTAGGATGGCATTATCGTCAGGTAGAACTCGGTTCGTACGAAGTGCATCGTGCCTGCCACGACCATGAAAATCGCCAGTAGATACTTGGAGGCCGTTTTGGTTCGGTTCATGCGTCTGATTGTTTGCCGAAGCTGCCGAAGTTGCACTACCGTTTCTTCGATTCCCTGGTGGCCATTACTCGCTTCCTTTCAGTTGTATACTTCCACCACGGTTTCTTTGGTTCGCCCTCCATGAATCGGACGGCGGCGATAAATGTGTCTAGAGCTGGTTTCAAAACCTGCTTGAATTAAACTTGCGCCCTGCTTGGAGTTACGTTATCAAGGCTGTTGAAAGGAGACCTTTCAATGGCTCGACGACATGAACTCTTTGTCAGCGAT
>Ga0182024_10010279_pt1 | contig 19100 bp, 15 predicted proteins | sample P32metaG_FD_120480 | JGI IMG/M metagenome (GOLD analysis project Ga0182024, IMG submission 120480) | Permafrost microbial communities from Stordalen Mire, Sweden - P3-2 metaG (Illumina Assembly) | ecosystem: Environmental > Terrestrial > Soil > Wetlands > Permafrost | place: Sweden: Stordalen... | reverse complement strand
GAATTTCTCAAACAGATCATATTCGTTCTTCTGTGTCATGGAGGACTCCGTGCGATTTGGGATGTTTTCCGAGTCCGAATCGATGGTCCACTACGATTCCCATCGTGCTACGAATGAGCATCCCGCGAAGGAATGGCCGACATTACAGTATGCAAGGATGCACAGGCAGCGCCAAACGCCCAATTCGATTAAGAATCTTTCGACAACCTTTTAAAGCACTGACTGCAAGCGACTTGGTCGGGCGTTAGGATCCCAACAGACATAGCTCTTTTTTCATGCGGAGATGCGGCCTGGCAGAATGAGCGTGAATTGTCCAAACTTACATCCTTTTTGGTCCCTGTAGACATTGGGTTGCGAACACACGTATGTCGGAATCGTACCCTTAGGCGGATATCTGGCGCCGCGCAGGATGGATTTTTGATTTGTGGCGCGACCCGGCCAGCCAACCCGCCGACCCAAGCAATGAAACAATCACCTAAGGCCATTCTCGATCGGCTGACCGGAAAGCATTGCATCCGTCGCGCCAGGCTTTTTTTCGTCTTTTCCCCATGTCCAGTAGAGGCCGAGGTAACCATAATTTTCGGATTGTCCGGCGACGGAATGGCCGTAAGCGAAGAGGAATTGGAAATTGGGATTTTTGAAGTGGTAGTAGCCGCCGGCGTCAATCAGCGTGGAGGATTTTGTTTGCGGGGCGGCGAGCCCTTCCTGCGCGTGAGAAAAGGCCTCCACTCCCAGTTCGAGTTTTTTATTTATTTCCCGCTTCACCAAAAATCCGCCGTAGGCATAACTGCGATATTGAAATTGTCTGACGATTGTGTATCCCGCGCCGCCATCCAGGGTCCACGGTCCTATATCTTTTTCCACCCACAGGGGCAGCTTGTACCAGACTTTTCCAATGCCGAGGCCTTTGGCATAACTGCCGGTGGGAATCTCAAACATGGTGAAGGTGCCGATCTGCGGCCGGTATTTGTTTTGTGTAATGAGAGCGAGCTTCACGCCCAGTTCCACGTCCGTCACGCCAAAGGCGCTGGGCCCTTGCCCGCTCGGAGCGTAGCTCGGATTGTTCGACGGGAACACCGCGCCCAGGGGCAAAATTGCGTGAAGCTGGATCCTGGGCAGCGCTCCCCAATTAAATTCAAATGCTGGCCCCAGCGAGTCGATCTCCACCGGAGTGCCGTCCACTCCGCCGAATACATAAGCCTCATAGTGCTTGAAGTCCACCGGGGTAGGATCGTCCGTCTGATACGGAGGCCCTTGCGCCCGCAGTCTTGGCGCAACCAGCATTGACAGAAGAAAAAGTGACAGCTTCCACCGCTTCCCGTGAACCCTCATCCGCGCGCCTGATTCGTCAAAAGCATCTTCATGAGTAGTCTTAGCAGAATGTGCCCGCTTTCACATCGAAAAAATGCCCGATGGAAATCCCGGAACACTCTTCGAGCGGCAAATGAACTCTTGCCCATCTATCTGAAATTGCCCTCGTTTTGTACAACTTTTTGACAATTATCCGACCGCACCGTGACAACCATCCCCAAGCATTCCTGATATCTCCATCAGGACAAATCTCGAAAATCGGCTCAGCCCTCAATCCTTCCCCTTGCTGGAGCCCGAATTTCGACACTTTAATTAAAGAGGTGCGAAAATGAAGTTTGGCGCGCGTTTTTTGAAGTCGTTTTTGTTCCCCAGCTTATTGCTGCTGGTGCTTCCTGCTCTGGTCTCTGCTCAGAACTACCAGGTGACAAATCTTGTTTCGGACATTGCGGGCATGGCGCCCGCAACGGATCCCAACTTGAAAAATCCCTGGGGAATCACGCGCAGTTCGGGCAGTCCGTGGTGGGTTTCCAACAATAACTCCGGCACTTCCACTCTGTACAATGGCACGGGAGGATCCATCCCGATTAACGGCACCGGATTCGTCACTGTTCCTCCGCCGGGATTTGCGCCCGGCACGCAATCCGCCCCCACCGGCATCGTCTTCAACGGCAGCACCACGGATTTTCCAGTGACTCCGGGCGGCGCGTCCGCACATTTCATTTTCGTTACAGAGGACGGAACGATTTCCGCCTGGGCCAAAGGGCCGAGCGCCATACTCGAAGTGGATAATTCCGATAACGGTTCCTCGCACGGCGCTGTTTACAAGGGCGCCACCTCCGGCGAGATTGACGGAAAAAAATATCTCTACGTCACCAATTTCCGGTCCGGCAGAGTGGAAGTTTACGACACTACTTTCAAACCCGTGCACCTCGGAGAGGATGCCTTCCGCATGGGCGGCGATTGCGACCGCGACGATTCTCATGACGACAACCACGACTGCGACCAGGACCGGGAAGGCTACGCGCCCTTCAACATTCAGAACATCGGCGGCAGCCTCTTTGTCACCTATGCCAAGCAGGACGCCGCAAAACACGACGATACACCTGGTGACGGATTTGGATTCGTGGAAATCTTTTCTCCCAAAGGCAAGCACATCGGCCACCTCCAGCACGGCAACTGGTTCAACGCGCCGTGGGGCGTGGTGTGGACCACACGGGATTTCGGCGAGTTCAGCAATTCGATTCTGGTCGGCAATTTTGGCAGCGGTTGGGTCGCGGCTTTTAACGGGTTCACCTACAAGTTCGAGGGATTCCTGCAGAATCCCGACAATTCCCTGCTGACCATCGACGGGCTCTGGTCGCTCACGTTCGGCAATGACGGCACTGCCGGACTGGCCAACACGTTGTATTTCAGCGCGGGAATCAACGGCGAAAATGATGGGCTCTTCGGCACCATCACGCCCACCGACGGCCTGGATGGCGACGAAGAATAAACGACGAAGAATAATCGGAGATGCGCTATTTGGGTCGGCCGACTGCAGGTTCCGGTGCGTCGGCCGATCCGTCGAATGGGACTGCAGCCTTGTTGCCCAGCAGTTTTTCAATCGTGGAAACCAATTCAGCTGCCTGGATCGGTTTGGATACGTAGTCATCCATACCGGCGGAAATGCACTGCTCCCGATCGCCCTTCAACGCGTTTGCGGTTAACGCAATGATCGGAATATGCTCGCCGGTCAACTTTTCTTTTTCTCGGATGGACGCCGTGGCTTCGAAGCCGTCCATGCCGGGCATCTGCACATCCATGAGCACAATGTCGAACTGGCCGGTCTCGAAAGCCTCGACCGCCGCGCGGCCATCCCCCGCAACGGTTACCGCATACCCGCGCTTCTGCAGCAGCCGGACCGCCAGGGTTTGGTTCACCATATTATCTTCGGCCAGCAAAACTCGCGCGCGACGCCTGTCCTCCTGCAACGTATGGCGGGTTACCAGAGGAATGTTTTTTTCCTGGGACGCCTCTTTATTCAAAATCCCGCGAATCGCTTGCAGCAGTTCCGCCTGGTGAAACGGCTTCACCAGATAGCCTCGTATTCCCAGTTCCCGGCATCGCGCGGCATCGCCCATTTGCCCGGCCGAGGTCAGCATCAGGATTGCCACGGGGCCCAAATCCGGATCCTTCTGAATGCGTTCCGCCATTGCAAAGCCATCCATTTCCGGCATCTGGCAATCGAGCAGAATGAGCCCAAATGGACACTGCGTGCCTTTACTGTTCTCGATCGCCAGTATTGCCGCGCGGCTGCCCTCAGCCGCGGTTGTGTCCATTCCCAGGCTCGTTAGCATGGTTAGCAGGATTCGGCGATTGGTAAAATTGTCGTCCACAATCAGGACGCGAAAATCGCGCAGTTGTTGCAGATCGATCGGAACGGGAGGTTGCGCGGCTTTTTGTTGTATGCCCAGGGATACTGTGAAGTGAAAAGTGCTCCCGGCTCCTTCCTCGCTTTCCACCCAGATCCGCCCATTCATCATCCCCACCAGCTTCGCGCAAATCGTCAATCCCAACCCCGTGCCGCCATATTTGCGTGCTGTTGACCCGTCGGCTTGTGAAAATGGCTCGAATATTTTTCGTACTTTGTCGGCGGGAATGCCAATTCCGGTGTCCTTGACCGCAAAATGCAGCAAGACAGTTTCGGAAGTCTCGGCGTCCTGTGAGACGCTCATCAGGATTTCGCCCTGGTTTGTAAATTTTATAGAATTCCCGATCAGGTTGATGACCACCTGACGCAGCCGCCCGGGATCGCCCAGGAGCGCTTCCGGCACGTCCGGCTGAACTTCGAAAATCAATTCCAGGCTCTTGGCATGCGCGCGGAAGTCGAGGGCCTTCATCGTTTCTCCCAGGCTTGCGCGCAGGTCAAAGGGTATCGACTCCAGATCGAGTTTGCCGGCTTCGATCTTGGAGAAATCCAAAATATCATTCACCACGGTTACCAGCGACTCCGCTGAGACCTTCACAAGACCCAGGTTATCGCGCTGCTCCGCTGTCAACTCCGTCTCTAGAACCAATTCCGTCAGGCCGAGAATGCCGTTCATCGGTGTGCGGATTTCATGACTCATGTTGGCCAAGAATTCGCTCTTCGCGCGCGTGGCCTCTCCCGCGGCAAGCTCAGCCCGGCGCCGTTCTGCGATTTCCAACTGCAGCGACTGATTGGCCTGCGCCAGGTCCGCCGTTCGGGCCAGGACCCGCCCCTCAAGCTCGTCTTGAGCGGTGCGCAAACGCGCCGCGTTTTCAGCTTCGCGCTTGAATATGGAAGCCATGCTGATAAATAGGCCCGTTAGCATGCAGCCGTACTGCACCACGTTGAGCACGTGACCGACTACGTAAAGCGGATCGTACAAGCCGTCGTAGATGGGATGATATGTGAGATAGCTAACCGCTCCAACGACCAGTGACAGCATCAGCCAGTGTTCCACGTCATCCGTTTTCCAAGCACCCTTCCGCCAGTATCCCCACGCCGCCACTGCAAAAAAAATCCCGGGAAGTGCCAGCGCCGGGCGGTGAATCACGAAATTCGGGTAATACTGCAGAGGGAGTTGGACCACAACAAAAAAGAAAAAACTGAAAGCAGTGAACATTCCGACCAAAGCATAGACCAGGAGTTCCTCCCGCCGGCCCATCGTTGAGCGGACCTGCTTCCTCTTCCAGCCCCAAACACTTGCACACATGAGCAGGCCTAGGAACAAACGGGGTGTAATTCCGCTCCAGAGTGAAAGTGCAGTCATTGCGGAAGGTGTCCGTCCGGCCAGAAACGAGGATGTTATGGCCGCATGATAAGCATTAAGGAGGGCCGTTCCCAGAAAGCCGCTGCCGAGAAGCAGGAACGTGCTGCTTTTCTTGGTGTAGTAACGCACCAGAGACATGCCGCCACTGATGAGGGCAACGACCGTTGACATGCTCTCCAGCAACGTGTGCATCTCCCCGTTGCTTTTCCAAGTCATCTTGCCGCAAACGAAACTCCCAATCAGCAATACCAGGGCGACTAAAGCATAGCTGGTGGCTCTGGCCACGCCTCGATTCGGTTGCTCATTTTTCAAGCCCTTTAAATTTTTATTGTCCATCGCTGGATCCGGCAATTGGTTACGCCGAATTTCTCTTTGATTTTCAGGTTGCCCCGCTCGCAATCCGTTCGTTGTATGGCTGGGTTTTGCGAACTCGCCCGGCAATGCCAATGGACGAAAAATGCAACGTTTCCAAAATATTTGAACGAGCCGCTTGGAATAGCGTTGTAAAGCTTTCGCTGAAAGGGGGAATGATTCCGTCGCAGACACAGGCCCAAAACGTCGCTGCCCACTGCGGTAAATCGAGAGGGTTTGGCAGCTTGCTTCCTTGCTCAAGCTATCCAAAAATTAGCATAGTTCTGAAGTGCGGTTTCGATCTTAGCTTCGGGCTGTGCCTTACGAGACACGCCCGCAGTCTCGCCGTTGAAGCTCTGGCGCACCCGCTTATGATTCGGAACTTTGGGCGCGGGTGCCCGGGGCTTCTTCATGGGAAGGGCGGGGCTTTTATAGCGCCCATCCGCCGTGGCGGACGGACGCTACATAAATTAATGCGTGGTTCTCATGTACTTTCTCATGGAAACTTGAGGGCAGTCCCGATTTGCACTTGCCAGCAGTGCAGGCAATCTGTCATCGTCAATTCATCAGGAGGCGACATCATGGCCAAAAAGAGTAAGCTGAGGGACGCAGCGGTGAAAATCGGATCCGCGGTGGGCAAGGTGGATGGAACGGCACACAAGGCAGCTCGAAAAGCGGCCGAAGCGATGGAAGCGGCCAAAAACGAACTGCACGATGTGAGCAAGCAGGTGGTAGCGTTGAAGAAGCAGCTGGCAAAAAGTTCGCAGCGCCTGCAAAAAGCGCTCAGGTAGATCGACTGAAATTTGGCGAGGCGGCGCGACCTGGAGTAGACTGGCTCTTTCAGGAGGCTCCTTCATGTCCATTCGCCCCGTAAAGCGCCTGATCAAATCCAAACCCACCCTCGAAGGCGCGGGCGTGCATTTGCGCCGCGCATTCGGATTCGACAACACGTCCGACTTCGATCCGTTCCTGCTGCTGGACGATTTCCGCAACGATATTCCCGAAGATTACAAAGCGGGATTTCCCTGGCATCCGCACCGCGGAATCGAGACCATCACATACGTGCTTGCGGGAAGCGTCGCTCATGGCGATAGCTTAGGCAATTCGGGCTCGATCGCCCCGGGCGACGTGCAGTGGATGACCGCGGGCAGCGGCATCATTCATCAGGAAATGCCCAAAGGCGATCAGAGCGGCCGCATGCACGGTTTTCAACTGTGGGCCAACCTTCCGGCCTCGCTGAAGATGACCGCGCCGCGCTATCAGGGCGTGGAAGCCAAGGATATTCCCAACATGACGGACGATGACGGCACGCACGTGCGCCTGGTGTGTGGAAAATTCTGGGGAAAATCCGGACCCGTCGATGGCGGGGCCGCCGATCCCATTTATCTGGATGTGTCCGTGCCTCCCGGCCATAAAAAATCGCTGCCCGTGGAGACCACGCGGCACGCATTCGCCTATGTGTTCGCAGGCTCGGGAAAATTTTGCAACGCTTCTGAGCCGCTTTCCGTACCCACGGAATCCGTCGGCTGGGCGGACACAACTCCTCCATCTGCCGCCGACAATCGCTCACTGGTGCTTTTCGATCAGGGCGACGAAGTGGTCGTGCAGGCGGGCGAAGAAGGCGTGCGTTTTCTCCTCGTCTCCGGAAAGCCGCTGGAAGAGCCGGTAGCCTGGTACGGCCCCATCGTGATGAACACTCAGTCGCAACTGCAGAAAGCTTTCCGCGAGTTGCAAGAAGGTACGTTCCTGAAGAAGTAGCACAGGCACTCTTGCCCGTGCGGGGTTTGCAACTGCGGCATATTGAGAGCCTGCGCGTGCGACTCACAAAATCGCACAGCCAAGAGTGGCTGTGCTACTAAAGCCCTTCCTACTCAAGCCATGAACCAATCCGAATTGCCTGGCGATTCAGCAAGCGAAGAGCGCTGGGTGCGGTGGGACTGGGCCACGGCCCTTTTCTTTTTCTTCGGCACGTCCGCCGTTGTCCTGTGGCAAAATTCGCGGTTGGCGGTTCTGTGGGACCTCAGCTACGTCCTGGAAAATTCCTACCGAATTTCACTCGGCGATTTTCCATATCGCGATTTTCCATTTCCATACGCACCCTTAACTTTTCTGATGCAAGCGCTGCTCATCCGACTCACCGGGCGCGTTTTCTTTCATCACATGCTGTACTGCGCGATGGTGGGCGGCCTTGCGACGATTCTGTCGTGGCAGATTCTTCTCCAAATTCTGCGCGGCGCGGGATTTCCAACATTTCGCCTGCTGGCGTTTCTGCTGGCCGCGCCGCTCACCGTGCTGGGAATTTATTGCGTGTTTCCGCATCCGTTCTACGATCCGGACTGCACGTTCGTAATCCTGTGCTGCGCCTTTCTGCTTCTAAAATTGGAACGCAAAAACTTTCCTCCTCTGCGCACATTTCTGGCGGGGATGATTTTTGTCGTTCCACTTTTCGTGAAGCAAAACACAGGACTCGCGTTTCTGGCAGCCTCGGCGGGTGCCATGGCCCTTCTTTGCGCGAGCGCGGTGTGTCGACGGCAACGCGCATCCGGTTACGCGTGGGCGATGGCAGGGATGGCCGCAGGACTCAGCGCGGCGGCGCTCGTCCTGCATTTCACCGTGGGAATAAAAAACTATTGGCATTGGACCATCCAATTTGCCGCATCGCGCCGATTGCCCGGCGCTTCGGAAATGTTTGCGCCTTATTGGAATCCGATGCTGTTGTTGTGGCTGGCGGCGTTTGCTGCGGGCGCCGTATTGCTGTGGCGCGGCAATCGCAGCAAAAGCCACATACTTTCCTGGTTATCGGTCACACTCATGGCCGCGCCCTTCGCTTGGGCGGTCGTGTATTTGTTCGTGGAAGAAGATGCGGCGGAGCGCGCGGAACGCCTGCTCGCGTTGTGGCCCGTCTTCCTGATTGTTTGCCTACTGTTCGCGCTCTGGAACCTGAGACGCGGCCTCAGCGTCGCGAGGCTTCTGCCGCTCATTTTAATTGCAACCGTGCAGGGCGCTTTTCTGTCGCAGCAGCTATGGGGCTCGAGCTATGCCATCTGGCCGCTACTGGCAATCTTGCTGGCGGAAATTTTTGCTGAATTGTCCAGACTCTCGGGAAATAATTCTTGGCGGGAAATCGTGTCGCTGGCCGCGGTAGCCGCGCTCTCCATGCTCGTCGCCGGCGGATTTTACGTGGCCAGCCACGAACGGCTGAACTACGCAAATCTCTCCACCGGCGATCTGACCCGATCGACGCTGCCTGCGCTGGCAGGTCTTTCCATGCGCGGCCCATGGATTCCGCAATTCGAGGAACTCGTTCGCTACACGGACCGCGAGATTCCCAGGGATCAGGGGCTGCTGATGATTCCGGGAGAGGATCTCTTCTATTACACAACGGGCAGGAGGGCGCAATTTCCAGCGCTGATGTTCGATCACACCGTCAATCCGTTCAGCCCGGAAGACATTCTGGAAATCAGCCGCCGCCGGAATATTTGCTGGCTGATCCTCAAAAAAAATCTGCAACTGAACAGCGATCCCGTGGAAGAAAAGAGCCATCTGCTCGAGTTGCTCACTGCAGATTTCGCGCCTATTCAGAGCCTCGCCAACTACGAGATTTACCGGAGACATGACGGAAGCGCTTGCGCGAATGCCGGGCCGTAAGCGGCCAAACGCAAAGTCAAAATCTTTAACGCGGAGGACATCGAGAAAAGAGGAGAAAATCGGAGAAGGCAGAGTGCCGGCCCGGCTATCGCAACCGCGCACTGAGAGGCCATCCAGATCGCGCGATCCGAACGGCCCGCAAAGCTGTCTCCGGTTTTCTCTGTGGATTTTCTCTGTGTTCTCCGTGTTAAAGGTTTTATGCGCCCATCAGAAAATCTTCAACATAGAGGACACTGAGAAGAGAGGAGAAAACCGGAGAAAGTATTTCTATCGATTTTGGAAATAATGTTATTTGCAATCTTCGCCTTGTGTTCGCCTATAGAGCGGTGGTATGCTTTTCGCGCCCCCGTACCTCAAACCTTTTGGAGGAAGAAATGCCTATCGCTCAAATGCTTTTGCCGGAGTTCGATCAGGAAATGGCCAACACACGAAAAATGCTGGAACGCGTCCCGGACGGAAAATTTGCTTTCAAGCCGCATGAGAAGTCCATGACGCTCGGACGGCTGGCCGCGCACACGGCCGAAATGCCTTCGTACGCGACAGGAACGCTTCGCGTCGAACGGATGGATTTCACGGGTGAAGAGAAACCATTCGCGCCCGCAACGCGCAAGGAATTGCTCGATGCCTTCGACAAGCATGTCGTGGAAGCGCGCGAATTGCTCTCCAAAGCGACGGATGAAGACCTCATGAAAACCTGGACGCTGACCTACAAAGGACAGCAAATTTTCTCCATGCCGCGCGCGGCCGTACTGCGCGTCATGGTCATGAGCCACCTGATTCACCACCGCGCGCAACTTGGCGTATATCTGCGCATGAACAACGTGGAAATTCCGGGCATGTACGGCCCGTCGGCTGACGATAAGAACATTTTCACGCAGACTGCTTAGCTCCTAAGTAGCACAGGCACTCTTGCCTGTGCGGTTTTCGCCATCGCCGCTAGCTGGATAGCCTGCGAGCGACGCTCACAAAACCGCACAGGCAGGAGTGCCTGTGCTACGTTCAAATCTTGCCGCTCCATACTGAATTCGGTATAGTTACGAGAGCCACCTAAATTTAAAGACCACTGCCCAGGAGCCAGGAAACCGTCATGTCCGCTGAACCCATCCCGTTTGCCACAGTGGAAGAAGCCCTCGAAGAAATCCGCCAGGGGCGGCAAATTGTGCTGGTGGACGACGAGGACCGCGAAAATGAAGGCGACCTGACGATGGCCGCGGAAAAAATCACGCCCGAGGCCGTAAATTTCATGGCCAAGAACGGGCGCGGCCTGGTTTGCCTGGCGTTGACCGAAGATCGCTGCGACGAATTAGCGCTGCCGCTCATGTCCCCGGTAAACACATCCAACTACGGCACAGCCTTCACCGAATCGATCGATGCGCGGCGCGGAACCACCACTGGAATCAGCACTGCGGATCGGGCCATAACCATTCTGGCCGCCATCGACCCCGCGTCCCGCCCCACCGATCTGGCGCGGCCCGGGCACATCTTCCCACTGCGCGCGCGAAACGGCGGCGTGCTGGTGCGAGCTGGGCAAACGGAAGCTTCCGTGGACCTCGCGCGCATCGCTGGACTTACTCCCGCGGGCGTGATCTGCGAAATCATGAACGACGACGGCACCATGGCGCGCCTGCCACAGCTTGCGGCTTTCTGCCGCGAGCATGGCTTGAAGCTGCTGACCGTTGCGGAGCTGATTCGCTACCGCATGAAAAATGAGCGTTACGTGCGACGCGTGGCTGATGGCGCGCTTCCGACACGCTACGGCGATTTCCGAATGATCGTGTACGCCTCCGACGTGGACAGCGAGCAGCACATCGCTTTGGTCCGAGGAGATTTGGGCGACGGGCCGCCGCTCGTGCGCGTGCATTCGCACTGCCTCACCGGCGATGTTTTTGCCTCCACCGAGTGCGATTGCCACGAGCTGATCGAATGCTCGCTGGAAACCATTGTCGCGGAGAACCGCGGCGTGTTTGTCTACTTGCACCATACCGGTCGAGGCTTTGGAATCGACGCTGCCGCGCCCGCTCTCGGCGGGCTTCCACGCGTCAAGTATCACTCGCGCGGGCAGCTGGATATGGACATTGCGCGGCAACGCCTCTTGCAGCATGAGAGCGGCATCGGCGCGCAAATTTTGATCGATTTGGGATTGAAGAACCTGCGCGTCCTGACCAACCACCCCAAAAAAGTAGTCGCCCTCGAAGGCTACGGCTTGACCATCGCGGAGCAAGTCCCGCTGCGAACCGTATCGTCGAAAAAACGCACGCATCAAGTGCTGTAGACGACTGCGCAAAATCGCCGCATTCCACTTGTTCCCTTTCATTTCAATTCTGTCGCGGAAATATGAAGCGGCCGCTCTACCCAGGCTACGTCCCAGTAGCGTCCGAATTTTCGGCCATTCTCGCGGAATATGCCCACCGGCCTGAATCCAAACCTCTCATGAAGCGCCGCGGAAGCTGGATTTGGCAAAGTGTATCCCGCGACAATTTTGTGAATATCCTCGCCAGCCAGCGTTTCAAAAAGCGCGGCATAGAGTGCGCTGCCTGCGCCTTTGTGGATTGCGTCCTGTGCACAATAGATTGTGGTTTCAACCGTGGTGTCATAGGCCGCCTTGCTGCGAAATCGGGTGGTACCGGCATAGCCCAGTATTCCGGAGTCTCCTTCGGCCACCAGCAGGCGATACCGCGCAAGGGTTCCGAATTGCTCGAACCATGCGGCGCGGCGCTCGATCGTGTACGGCTCGATGTCAAATGTGACCGCGGTATTGATCACGTAGTGGTTGTAGATTTCGGTTAGGCGGGGCAAATCGTCTTTGGTTGCGGCCCGGATATGAAGTGTGCCCATCCCTGCTCTCTTTCCTTGGCAACGGCCACGTCATTTCTTGGCGGGAGGAGCGGCTTTCTGCGCGGGAGGCGCTGAGGGCGGCGCGGAAACGGTGATATAGGGCCGCATGGCGTCGAGCTTTTTTTGGCTGATGCCACGCACGGCCAGCAAGTCCTCCACGCGATGAAATTTTCCGCTCTTCTGCCGCAGGTCGATAATTCTTTGCGCCGTAACTGCGCCCACGCCGGGCAATTCCTCAAGCTCTTTCACATTGGCAACATTCAGATCGATGGGTTTTGAGGGAGGATTTTTCTGGGCTAGTGTGACTACGCAGAGCGCAAGCAGCGCCGCCATGCCGAACGCCAACGCTCCCACCTTTAACCGCCTTGCTTGCATGCGGGAATGGCCTCCAGTAGCGCAGGCTTCAGCCTGTGGGTTTTAATTTTTCATGCGCGTAGAAAAACCACAGGCTGAAGCCTGTGCTACGTAAACCTTAAATCCGATTCCCTTGTGCGTCGTAGACTTCGGGCACGCCGAACTGCGCGGCTTGCGATTCGATTTGCGCGCGGTCGCCGACCATCACAATTTGTGCATGGGCCGAATCGAAATATTTCTGCGCGGCATCGAGAACTTCCGCCGAAGTGAGTTTCAAAACGCGCTCGCGATACGTTTCCAGGTAATCGTCCGGCAATTTTTCCAGCGTGGCCGTGGCCAGTTGCCCGGCCAGGCCGTCCTGCGTGGCCAGGCCCAGCGAAAATACGCCAGTCAGGTAATTGCGCGCGTCGTCCAATTCATCCTCGCCGACGGGTGTGGATCGCATGCGGTCGATTTCGTAAAATATTTCGGTGAGCGCCGCGGCCACCACATCGTTGCGCACCGCAGCTCCCACGCTGAAATAGCCGTGCTGGCGCAGGGAGTGCGCGCCGCTGTGCGGGCTGTAGGTGTAACCCTTGTCCTCGCGAATGTTCATCACCAGCCGCGAATTGAAGGCGCCGCCGTAAATCGAATTGGCAAGCGTCAGCCGCACCCAGTCCGGATGCTTTCGTGTGATGGCGCGATTGCCGATCAGGATTTGCGTCTGCACCGATCCCGGCAGATGCACGAGGTACACTTTGCGCGCCTGCACCTCGGGCAGCGCCGGATTGGGCGCCTGCTCCACGGGCGCGGCTTTCCACGAGCCGAATATTTTTTCTATCTGCGAAAGCATTGACTGCGGTGAGAAATCTCCCACCATCACGAGCAACGCGTTTCCCGGGCGGTAGTATTGGCGGTAAAACTCTTTCAACTGCTCCACGCGATACTGAGTGACCTGCTCTTCGGTCGGCGAAATCGTGCCGTAGGGGTGCGCGCCAAACAGAACGCGGCGCAATCGCTCGCCGGCCAAAAAGCCCGGGGTGGTGCGTTCAATGCGCAAGCCCTCGACCAGTTGACGCCTCTCGCGTTCGAATTCGTCCGCGGGAAAGGAAGCCTGTTGCGCCAGCTCCGAAACCAGCGCCAAAAGTTCATTCGAAAAATCCGTGAGGCCGCCGAAGGAAATCACGCTGTTATCCGCTCCAGCGCCCGAAGAGAGATCGGAACCCATACGGCGCAGGTCTTCCTCAATTTCGCGGCTGGAGCGCTCCGTGGTGCCCGTGCGGGCCACTGTGGCGGTCATGTCAGCCAGGCCGGGCGCTGTCGCGGCCGTCATGGCGTTCCCGCTTCGAAAGAAAAGCTCTCCGGTAAATTTTGGGATGGTGTGCGATTCCACCAGAACGATATCCAGGCCGTTCGAAAGAGTTTTGTGCACGCGTGGCGGCCAGATCACCGGCCGCGCGGGGGTCAGCGGCGGAACCGCCGAATTTGTTTCCGGACGAGGAGTGGAAGACATTATGCCGCCCCTTTCATGACCGGCTGGCGAACGACAATCGAGCGGCTGTGATGCGTCAAAAGTTTTTGCGCCACGGACTGCACGGCCTGTGGGGAAACTTCCATGAATCCGCCCAGGATTGAGTTTACCAATTGTGGATCATCATCAAATAGTGAAAAACACGCCATCAGGTGCATCAGGCCGTAGCGCGGAATGGAAGGCCCGTGTCCGCCCTCGAGCATGGAAAAATAATTGGAGCGGAATTTCACTTTGATGGGTTCGAGTTCCTCGGCGCTGATTCCCTTTTGTTTCATTTCGTCGATAATCTGGTCGTAGGCGGAGATGGTCTGCTCGTAGGAATATTCGGGCTTGTGCAGGATGCGCGTAACCATCAGCGTGGGTCCGTTGTAGTCGAACAAATCGCCCACGGGGTAGTGAATGCCCCCCTCGGCGTCCACCGCGATTTGCTGCTCGAGCACCAGGCTGCGATAGACGCGGCCCGCGCGCCCTCCGTGCAGGGCGTGATCCAGCATGGCTGCGGCGTACCATTCCGGCGTGAGCCGTTGCGGGGCCTGATAGCCGATGGCAATTCCGGGAAGCGTGCCGAATTTTTCCTCGACCACGCCGCGACGCTCCTCGATTTGCGGAGGCTCGTCGATATCCGCGGGCTTGGGTTGCGGCCCCGACGGAATGGAAGCAAAATGGCGCTGGGCGAGCATAATGCCTTCATCGACGTCCACGTCCCCGAGAATCAACAGGACGGCATTCGATGGCGCGTAGTAGGTTTTGAAAAAATTCTGCACGTCGCCAAGCGTGGCGGCATCGAGATCGTCAAAATCTCCGTAAAAATTGTGCGCGTTGGACCAATTGCGATAGGCGATGGGCGGAAGATCGAGCCACGGGAAGCCGCCGTAGGGCTGATTGAGAACGTTGACGCGCACTTCCTCTTTGACCACATCGCGCTGGTTGCGCAAATTCTCGTCGTCGACCTTTAGTGCCCGCATGCGGTCGGCCTCGAGCCACAGGACGCGTTCCAGCGCATTCGAAGGCACCGACTCGTAATAATTTGTGACGTCATAGTGCGTCGAGCCGTTCAACACGCCGCCGGAAGAATTTACCAGCTTGATGTGCACCATTTTTCCGGCGTTGGCCGAGCCTTGAAACATCATGTGCTCGAACAAATGGGCGAAGCCGCTGCGGCCTCGCGGCTCAATCCGAAATCCAATGTTGTAGTAAACGCCTACAGTGGCCACCGGCGCCGTGCGGTCCGGCGATATGACCACTCGTAATCCGTTGGGCAGCGTCGTGCTTTCGATGGGAATGTTCAGTTGTGTCAAGGAGCCCCCTGTTCCTGCAAATCGGTCGCTGCAATTTCGGCCATCGGCCAAACGAGTGCCTGCACCCTCATTTCTTAATCACTGCCGCAGCTTCCTCGTAGATCCGATCGAGTTGCTTGATCGTGGAGCCCGGCTTGGTGGCAAGCACTTTGGCCGTCAGACGCGAAATCTTTTTGTAGGCCTGCAGATATTCGGGATCCATTTCCGCCAGGGCTTTTACGTGCAATTCGATAGTGGAAAAATCCTGCCTGGCCAGCGGTCCGGTCCAAGCCGCGCGGGGTCCGACGCTCTCGAAATTATCCAGCGTCTGGCGAGCCATGGGCAAGAGCGCTCGCACAGCCTGCCGGCGCTTAAATCCCTGGGCCATGAGAATTCGCGTCGCCGTCTCCATCAGCGTCAGAACATAAACACAGGCGAACGAGCCGGATGCATGATACGCCGCCTTGTTTGCTCCCGACAAGCGCACAGCATTGCCGTCCAATTGATGAATTATTTTTCTGGCCATCTTTAATGCGGCGGGAGAGCCCTCAATTCCAAAAACACATTTTGCCAGGTCTGGAATATTTTGATCGGAGAACGTCTGCATGGGGTGCATCGAGCCCGTGGCGGCGCCCAGATCGGCCAGCGACTGAAGCACACTGCTATCGAGAGCGCCGCTGGTATGCAGCACAATTTTCCCACGCCATTCGTTGCCGCCAAGTTGAGAAAGCTCTCGGGCTACGCTTTGGATGGCGCCGTCCGGCGTGGCGATCAGAATGAGTTTGGAATTTAAGACCTGCCGAGATGGCTCGCCCAGCGCTACTCCGCCGCCAATCGCCCGCGCGGCCGCGCGCGCCGAGGCTAGAGAGCGGCCCGTGACGGCACCAATGCGCCATCCAAGCTCCCGCAAATTTCGCCCAAGGGCTCGCGCGACGCGCCCCGTCCCGATGATGGATACTGTCTCTAACATTCTCTGTGTTAGCATTCTACACGCAGGTCTTTCGATGCTCCGGATAATTTACTATTGCATACTTTTTGGATTTTATTTTTTGGGTTAATCGCCAGCCTCTGGATTGTTCAGGCTATTCGCGCCGGATTTGGGATGGCCCGTTTGCCATGGCTGTCCGATATTGCCCCAGTAGATTCGCGGGTCGCGCCGCAGGTATCCATCATTTTCGCCGCGCGCGATGAAGCGGAAAAATTGCCCGCTGCAATCGCAACCCTGCTGGCTCAAGACTATCCCCATTTTGAGGTGGTGGCCGTCAATGACCGCTCCACGGATCAAACGCCCGCCATCCTACACGATTTGCAGAAGACAGCGCAAAATCTGACAGTCACGGATATTTCCTCGCTGCCGCCCGGCTGGTTGGGCAAACCGCATGCGCTGGTGGCGGGATATGAAAAATCGCGTGGCGAGTGGCTGGTGTTCACTGACGCCGACGTGCATTTTGCACCGGATGTATTGCGCCGCGCCGTCGCGCTGGCCACGGAACAGAAGTTGGATCATTTGACTCTGCTCACCGCGGTGGAGATGCGCGGCTTCTGGGAAACTGTGGCGATCTCATTCTTCGGGCTAGGGTTCGTTTTCGGCAATGAGCCCTGGCAGGCGTCGAATCCGCGCTCGACGAGATACGTTGGTATCGGAGCTTTCCAGATGGTGCGGCGCTCGGCGTATGAAAAAAGCGGTGGGCACTCTCGACTGCGCATGGAAGTCATCGAGGATATGAAACTCGGCAAGCTCATGAAGATGGCCGGTCTTCGTTCCTGCGTGGCTGTCGCGCAGGATTTGGTTCGCGTGCGGTGGCATAGCGGCGTACGCAACGTGATTCGCGGCGTGACCAAGAATATGTTTGCCGCGGTCCATTACAATGCGTTTTTTGCCGCCGGGGCGATCCTGCTTGCCTTGATCATGAGCGTCTCGCCGTTTATTGGGGTGGCGTTCGCATCGGGTTGGGCGCAAGTGTTCGCCTCGATTGCTGCGGTGGTCGCTGTCCTGACTCATGCTGGAATGATTTGGTCGACGGGCGCTTCCCCACTCTACGGTTTCACGCATCCGCTCGGCGCGCTGCTGTTTTGTTGGATGATTGGGCGATCGGCGATCGCTACACTGTGGCGAGGCGGCGTGGTCTGGCGCGGCACATTTTATCCCCTGGAAGAACTGCGCAAAGGAATGGTTTAAGGTCCGTGTGGCGCCGGCATCTCGCCGGCGTTTTTGTGCAACGGCGGCAAGCGGTAAACCCGCCGGCGGGACGCCGGCGCCACCAAAACCTCCCTCCTTCCTTAATTTGTAGGGGAATGGGCATTACTGTGCCCCTGCAGCCACCGCCGAAGGACCGCAGTGAAGACTGCGACTGGTGTACATCGCTGCATTCTGCCAATGCAGGCACGCGGATACGCCTTCATGTAAAATTCAGGTTTATTTGCTATTCTGACTGCATTGAAGCCATATTTCCCCGATAACTTTTTCGATCAGAAGGAGGAATTCCGATGAAAAATACGGCTACCTCAAAACGGCGCGTTTGGCTGGTTCTCATTGTGGCGATTGGAGCCGTCGGGAGCTTGGGCATCCCGGCGGTAAGAAATGCAGCGCTGAAATCCCTGCAATCGCTGCGAATGCAAAAGGTGCAGGCGGTCAACGCCGATTTTTCCTCGTACGTGGACTCCAATGCCAACCCCACGCTGCACCAAATGGTTACGCAAATGATTTCCGACAAGGTGCAGGTCGAGGAAAACGAAGAGGACCGGCCTGCCGGCGATACATCCAGCGCGCGCCAAATGGCGGGATTTGAAGTGCGCTTGCTTGCCGCGAGAAAAGACAAGCCTGTGCTGGTAGTGGGAGGATCGCACAAGATTGCCGTGACCGTGGATCGTTCGCGCTTGCAGGCGATTGCCACCGAAGCCGGCCATCCGGAGCTGGTGCTGCCGCAATCCATCGACGGCGCAACGGTCGGAGTTCAAGTCCCACGATCTGTGCAAGTGCAATATGGAAACTGTCCCACAGCGGCAAGCGCCGGCCAGGTCGTTGCGAACAATATCACTGGACCATCGCCCACAACGACCCAGTACAGCGACTGCGTCCGCCTGCGTGAAGGCCCCACTCCAATCGTCAACATGCCGGCGGCTCTCGACGTGGCCGGGCTTGCGGAAATTGGACTGGAGACCGCGGGAATGACGGCGAATCAAGCCAATGATTTTCTGCACACAGTCGACTGGAAGGCGATCCTGACGCTTTCGGTCCCGCGCTCCCTGCGATCGTACGAAGAGGTGAAGGTGAACGGGACGAGCGGCACTCTGCTGAGCATGGCCGGCCGGCGAGGTCCGGGGTACGCGCTCATTTGGACAAAAGATGGACTTGTCTATTCTCTCGTCGGATTCGGGGATTCCAGCCAGGCCGTAACCTTGGCCGATTCACTGAAATGAAAAAGATTTTGTAGCGCCCGCCTTCAGGCGGGCAATTTTGATGCGAGCGCGTGCGCGCCTGAAGGCGGGCGCTACAAGGAGTTAACTCTGTCCGAGCTGCAGAACTACGCGGTCCAAACACAAAACTTGCACAAGGTTTTCGGCGACAAAGTCGCGGTGCGTGACTTGACCTTGACGGTGCGCAGGGGCGAGATATTCGGATTCCTCGGCCCGAACGGCGCAGGCAAGAGCACTTCCATCAAAATGCTTCTTGGCCTTGCCACGCCCACGAGTGGCGAGGCCTTTGTGCTGGGCGCGCCCTCGGGCGATGTCGAGATCCGGCGAAAGATCGGCTTCCTGCCGGAAAATTTTCGCTTTTACGAATGGCTTACGCCCGCGGAACTTCTTCACCTGCACGGCCGGCTCTGCGGCGTCTCGGCGAGCATACTTTCGCAGCGCGTTCCGGCGCTCATCGATCTGGTGGGACTTACGCCTCACATCCACAAACGCTTGCAGAACTTCTCGAAGGGCATGCTGCAACGCGCGGGACTGGCGCAAGCGCTGATTCATGAACCGGAAATTATTTTTCTGGACGAGCCGACCTCGGGGCTCGATCCCCTGGGCCGGCGCATGGTGCGCGAT
>Ga0182024_10010278_pt1 | contig 19104 bp, 19 predicted proteins | sample P32metaG_FD_120480 | JGI IMG/M metagenome (GOLD analysis project Ga0182024, IMG submission 120480) | Permafrost microbial communities from Stordalen Mire, Sweden - P3-2 metaG (Illumina Assembly) | ecosystem: Environmental > Terrestrial > Soil > Wetlands > Permafrost | place: Sweden: Stordalen... | reverse complement strand
CGGCCTCGGAAACTCCGCTCCGCGCCCCCGCTAGCGGGTCCCCTCTTGTACACTTCAGTGCGCCGCTTGAATGGTCCTGATTTCCGAAAAAGCACTGTAACGTTCGTTTTCCGCGGAAGGATGTTTTTCGATGCTCAAAGCCGGTGATGCGCTGCCCGTCGTGCAGGTTCTGGACCAAGAGGAGAAGATGCTCTCGACAAGCGATCTGTTGGGTAAACCCTTGGTCGTGTTTTTCTATCCCAAGGCGGACACGCCGGGTTGTACAAGCGAATGCAAGCAATTTCGCGATTTGTACGAGAAGGTGCTTGCCGCCGGCGCACGGATCGTCGGCGTGAGCCGCGATACGCCGGCCGCGCAGAAAAAATTCAAGGAGAAGTACGAGCTTCCATTCACCTTGCTTGCCGACACGGAGTCCAAACTTTGCGACGCATTCGGCGTCATCGTTGAGAAGACCATGTTCGGTATACAGAAGACGGGGCTGCAGCGTTCCACGTTTCTCTTCGATGAGAAAGGGAAGCTCATCCACGTCTGGCCGAAGGTTGAAGTTGACGGTCATGCCGACGATGTCGTACGTCGCATCCCCGTAAAAGTCTCTTAATTACAACTCAGGTAGTTGGGAGGGGAGCCGGGCATCCCCCGGCATGGGGATGCCCGGCTCCCCTCCCAACGGCGACTGCTTCTAATTCTCGGTTTTGGCCGCGTCGCGAGGCAAAGCGAACTGCACTAGCGCCTTCACCGGAGCGAGCCCGCGATTGATCACCGCGTACACATCCACGTGTAACTTTAACTCTTCAAGACGCAATTTGGCCGCGAGTACTTCGCCGCCGCTGGTTACCACATCCTCAAGCAGCAACACGCGTTGCCCCGGGGAGAAGCCGCCCTCAACGTACTCGTCGGCGAACGCGCCGTAGCCTTTGGGCGATTTCCGGACGACGATCATGGGGGTGTTCGTCATTTGCGACAGCGAGGTCGCCAAAATGACGCCGCCGAGTTCCGTACCCGCTATGAGATCGGGGTTCAGTTCGGAGACGATCGGCGTGAAGAGGCGCGTGATGCGCCGCAGGACCAAAGGATCGGAAAATAAGCGAAACTTATCGATGTAGTAATCGCTGCGGATGCCGCCGGAAAGCACGTAATCGCCTCGCGTCAGCGCGCGCTCCATAATCGTGTTTATAAGCCATTTCATCTCGGGGATGCGCGCGATTGCCGTATTGGGCGGTATTTCCCAAGATGAGGATGCGTGCCGGTCTAGGCGGCCGGGTTCTAAGTCCATAGATTTGCGTTCCATTCTGGCGTCCGCAGGCGGCGATTAGCGCCGAGGTTTGCCGGACTTTTTCCTGGCGGATATTTTCTTGGACGGAGTTTTCTTTACTGGAGCTTTCTTGGCTGCGCCCTTCTTCATGGGAGCTTTTTTCAGGGGAGCCTTCTTCGCGGGCGCTTTTTTCGTCGGAGCTTTTTTCACGATTGATTTTGCCGCGGCGGTTTTGACGGGAACTTTCTTTACCTTTCCGGATTCTTTCGCGGCAGCCGCGCGCGGCGCGGGTTTTTTGGCCTGCGCCGGCTTCTCCGATTTTTTCGCCGAGACGGCTTTCTCAGGCGCGGGCTTGGCAACCGTTGTTTTCGTCGCCGGCGCGGTTTTGGTAGGCTGCGAGAGTTTAACCTCGGCCGCTGCGGCTTTGGCTTGCGGCGCCGTTTTCAGCGCGACCGGAGATTTCGCCCTCGAGGGCCTCTTCTTAGGCGACGGCTCCTCGACGTGATCCGGCTCGCGTCCGTTTCCGTTTTGGCTTGCGACGCCGTTAGCGTGCTCATGCGGGGCCTGCGCCGCCGCTGCGGCAACGGCTGTCGTAGACTCGTTTTCGGCGTTTTGCGCGGAGACGATCGCGCGACCGGCTTTTTGTTCGAGGTGTTCCTTGGTTGCGCGTAATGCGACGCGCGCCATGCGTCCGTTGATCGGAAAGATCAGTTCGTTGATTTCCGCCTCATCGAGCATCGCGAGCGCTTCCTCGAATCCGTTACCTTGATCTTTGGGGCTGTGCGCGTCGGAGGAGATGCAAATGCCGATCTCTTTCGCTTTCGCTTTGCGCATGAATCGGAGGTTCGCTTCACGGTATTTGCGCTTGAGCTCCGCGTCGTCGGAGCGGTAGAAGAGGCGCGTGTTGATCTCCACGGCCATACCGCGTTGCGCGCATGCGTCGAGCACGCGATCTTCGTATGCTTCAAGGCTTTGGTCGTCGGGCCAATGTCCGAACTTCGCGGGCGCGTAGAAGTGGCCGAGGATGTGCCCGGGAAGCTTTTCGATTGCATCGAGAATCGCCGCGATATAGAGTTCCCACGTTCTCTCGATGCCGATCCGGTCGAAATGCGAAACGAAATCTTCATTGTCGAAAGGCCATTGCCAGTCGGGTCCATGCTCGGGATGTTCGACGGTGAGAAAATGTACCGAACGGATCATGGCGTCGGGGCGCAATGCTTCGACGATGTTCATCGCGTCGGGACGGCTGCGCGGATCGATATCCGCCTCGGCCCCGATTGAGAATCGCATACCGTGCCGCAGGCCTTCGGAGACGACGGCCGCATGCGCGAGATCCACGCCGGCGGTTTCCGACGCGCCGTACAAGTCGCCGGCTTCCGCGAGCTTGAGCGCACGGCGTACGAGATTGATAGCCGCCGGGTCTTCAAAAGTGAGCGTGTTGATATGGTCGGAAACCATCATGAAGCGCGGATATCCGCGCAAGCACGCATGATAAAACCACAAAAACAACATACGAGCCGTGTACGGGATTGGGCGTTCCTCGGCATATGGTCGGTGTTCGCCCTTGGCGTGCCCGTGGACATCGGGGATAGCCGACAGGCGCGGGTCCCGGCGCGGATCGGCGGATAATGCGGCGTCACTCATGTAGGAGGTCGGATAGATTACGCTTGCCTTCCGTAAGACCTGCAGCCTTCCATAATTAAAATGCGCCGCTTCATAGCCGTGCCGTATCCGTAGTTATGCAGATTGCCGTCCGCAGCCGTCACCCGGTGGCAGGGATAGAGAAGAGGAACGGGGTTGCGCGCCATCGCTTGCCCCACCGCGCGCGCCGCATGCGGACGCCCGATTGCTACGGCGATCCACCCGTAGGAACGTGTTTGCCCCGCCGGAATGAGCGCGGCCTGATGCAGGGCGGCTTGCTCGAAGGGCGTGAGGGCGGAGATGTCGATGTTTGCCTCGTCGGCGGACCATGTGCGGAAATAAGCCTCCAGCGTTTCACGCAGGCGGACGGGCAGGTCGGCGTCTCGGAGGGGGCGTCGCAGGCGGCGCTCGATGCGGGCTCGTATGTCGCACGCCTTTTCTTCGCTCTCAAGGGCGATGAAGGTGATGCCGCTTTCGCGGAAGGCGACGCGAAGAAGACCTAATGGAGAAGCGAATGTCGCGAGGCCGTCGGCCTTGAGGGATTTGAGATGTTCTAGAATATTCGTAGCCAAACGTATCGGCGGCTCGACGAGCGCTAGACGCGACAAGCAATACGCCACGCCTTCGTTTTTCTTGTAGAGCGCCTGACAGTGAGCGCACGCTCGCAGATGCAGGGCAATCTGATCGTAACGGGATGCCGCCGTTTCACGCCTCTCGTCCCATACCTCTTGGACGTCAGAACACCGCACGGTCATCCTCGCGATCTTCGCGCGTCGCCGTCATGCGTCCCAACTGCGGTCCGAGGATGCGGCGTAATATGCGCACGGCCCGGTGTACGTGCGATTTCACCGTTCCGATGGGCTGATCGAGAATTTCCGCGATCTCCGGGTGGCTGCGCCCTTCGATGAAACGCAACGTAGCCGCGGCTCGTAGATGCATCGGTAATCGTAAGAGCGCTTGCTCGACCAAAACCATGTCGGCTGCGCGCGTAACGATCGCTTCCGGTTGCTCGGGCCCTTCTTGGGCGCTGTTGAGCAGCGCCTCCGGATCGGACAAGGCATCGAGCGCCACGTTGGAAGGGCGCCGGCCGCGCAAGCGGTTGCGCGTCACGTTTAAGGCGATCGTGTAGAGCCACGGCTGTAAGCGAAGCTCCGTCCTCTGCTGATCGCTCATTTTCCCGAGCGCTCGGAAGGCGCGCACGAACGCGTCTTGGACGATTTCTTCGGCGTCCTCGCGGCTGCCGGTCATACGCAGGGCGAAGCCGTACAGGCGACGCTGAAACTCGTCCACGATGCGCTCGAAGGCGTCGACGGAGGGGACGAACGGCGAGGGGCGCGGCGGGGCGGGGACAAGGGACAACCGCCGCGCGGTGCTGGGGGTCACGCGGAACTCCTGCGACCGGAGCGGAGCGAGGGCGCTCATACGTGCCCCACAACCGCGCTCGGTGCGGGCGGGGTTTCGTTTTATGTTAAATGTTTGCCTTGCGAGCGATCTTTACTTAGCGGATGATTGACAGGAGACGGGCGGAGCCTGAAGATGGAGTCAAGATGCAAATCGTCCGCGCGCTCGCGGCAGTTCTAATCGGCCTCGTGCTAACGTGCGTTCTGGAGGCTCTCCCGGCGAGGGCGAAAGCGGCGCAGACCGCAGCCCTCGCTTCGACGTTGGAACGGATCTATCTGACGGCCTACGATGAAGCGCTCAATCGTCATGCCGTCACGCAGGCGGACGGCACCACGTACGTGTCGACGGGCGACATCGCGGGGGATTGGCTGCGCGATTCCAGCGCCGTCGTCGCTCCGTATATCGGGTTGGCCAAGCGCGACGACCATATTTCCCAGCTCTTGCGCGGCGTGGCCGCGCGGCAAGCGCGTTACGTCTTGATCGATCCGTACGCGAACGCATTTTCTTCCAACTATCGCGTATTGGAACGGAAATTTGAGATCGATTCCCTCCTCTACCCGATTTGGTTCGCGTATCACTATTGGAACCAAACGGGCGACCGTTCGGTGTTTACGCCGGAGGTCAATCGTTCGTTCGAACGCGTGCTCAGGGTATTGCGCGACGAGCAGCACCATGCGCGCCGCTCGATGTATCGTCACCCGCAATTAGCCGACGGCGGGCGAGGCAGCCCGGTGCGGGAGACGGGGATGATTTGGGACGGGTTTCGTCCGTCCGACGATCCGTGCCGGTATCAGTATAATATCCCGGCCAATATGCTCGCCTCGGTCGTTCTGCGCCAGCTTACCCGCATAGAGCGCCGCGTCTATCATAATAACGCCGACGCCGTGAACGCATGGGGGCTGAGCACGGAAGTCCAGCGCGGGATCGAGCGAAACGGCATCGTGTTCGTGCCGGGTTTCGGGCGCATATACGCGTATGAAGTCGACGGTCTGGGGCATGCCAATCTCATGGACGACGCGAACGTGCCGTCGTTGCTTTCGATTCCGTATTTCGGGTATACGACGAAAAGGGATTCGGCATATAAGGCCACGCGGCGCTTCGCGCTCTCCGGCCGCAATCCGTATTATTTCGTCGGCAAGTACGCGCGCGGCATAGGAAGCCCGCACACCCCGCACGGGTATGTTTGGCCGTTATCGTTGGTCATGGAAGCCCTTACGGCGAGCGATGATCGCGAAGTCGAAACGATGCTTGGGTACATCGCCGCCTCCGATGTCGGCGATCATCGGCTGCACGAGTCGTTCAACGTCGACTGGCCGGAGCGCTTCACGCGCGCGGATTTCGCCTGGCCCAATGCGATGTATGCGGAGTTAGTGTTGAGCCGCCCGATGCGAGAGCCGCTGGCTTTCTTACGCTAAAGAAGCGCAGCGTCGCGGTTTTCGCGCAGACGACGACGTCGCCGGGTCGAGCGAACAATCGCCCGTCGACGTCCAACACAAAATCCCCGGCAGAAAAACTTGCCGTTACCGTGCGCAACGTGCGTTCGCGTTTATCTTGCGGAGCGCGCGCGCCGAGCGCTTCTTCCACGGCCAGCGCGATGAGCTGATCCGCGCGCAACGGCGTCGCGAGAGCGAACGCCGCGCAACCTGTCGATTCAACGATTCCGTCGTCGACGGGAACCGTTACGCGAATCATAATAGGTATATTTTCGGTTGGTCGCCTATCGTCCCCCGCTAGCGGGGACTTTTTTCATGCGCGCGCCCCCGCTCACGGGACCCCCTTATTCCTTACCGAAGAAAAACAAATGCCGTCACAACCGCCGCGCCGTAGGCGCTCTCAACGGGGCGATCCAGGCTTACCGCTTGTGCCCGTTTTACTGGGCGTGGTGCTTTTGGGTTTTGTCGTCGGGGGGATTCTTTCAATGATCAGCGCGCAACGCGAGAGCGCGTCGGTAGCGCAATTGCAACCGTCGCCCAATGCGTCGGCAACCCCGCTACGCGTTGAATCCGGGCATCGGCAATCCGCTCGTCCAAAGCTAACGCCGTTTCCCGCCGACGTTCCCACGCGCGCGCATACGTCGGCGCCTGAAGTCGCTGATGCCTCGCTCGCGCCGTCAAGCGAACCGACGATCACTCCCGTGCCGCCGTCGCCCGCGTCTAGCGCGATCGCCGCGCTCCCGCCTTCGACGCCGTCGCCCGCCCCTCTGCCCGCAACGCATTCGACGCCGACGGTCGCCGCGATCGTTTCGGCGAGCTTGCCGCCTATCGACGCGGATTCAGAGTTTGCGCAAGAAGCGGCGCAAGCCGTAAGCGCGTATTTAACGGCGTTGCGGGAAGGCGATGAGGATGCCGCGTCGGCGGCGCTTGCGCCGGGTCTTTCCCTGTCGGAAGAAGCTTTCATGAATCGCACCGCGCGCATCACGGGCATTCACGCGACGGGCACGAGCACGGACGCTTCGGTGCAAGCGCGCATCGTCGCTGCGCAAGACGCGTTCGAGGCGACGTTTTCCGTGGAGCGCGGTCCGAAGGGGCCGGTCATTATATCGCATGATTTCGCGAAGATGAAATAGAGCGTATCTAAGGACGCAATCCCAATCGCGTTGCGGCCCAGGCGATACCGAGAAGTCCGCACCAAGTCGGAACTTGCAAGGCGAGTATTAAGGGGACGTTTCCCGTGAACAACGCATCTATGACTTGTCGCCATGCGTCCTCCGCGAAAGCGTTCGGCGCGGCGACGATGCCGGAAAGGTTCGTTCGACTCGGTTGAAAAGTGCGTTTCGCGACGAACAAGATCAGCATCTCTCCCGCCGTCGCGATCGCCGCCCAACGTCGGTCGTCGATGAACGTCCACGCAAGGAACGCTGCGACGAACACGATGGGTACCCCCAAGAGCAAGACCGCGAACGCCGTCCAAGGAATCGCCAAAAGCATGATGCACCAGCCGAGCAGCGGCCGTGTTTGAGGCGCCCGCGCATATAAGAGAAACGCGGCGGGTAACGCGATCGCCATGTGAATGAGATGAACGAACGGGCCGCCTATGAGTGCGAACGCGGGAGGAATCGCCACGAGGAAGGCATCGTCATGCAATACGGCGCGCAAACGACCGGCGACGATAATCCCCGCACCCAGCGCGAGGAAGTAGGATGCCTCCCCAAGACCCGCCGCGCGAGAATCGGAAAAACCCATTACATGCAAGAGATGGGTGAGACTATACTGGCCCTCGCTCGTAATTTCTGAAAGAACGTGTCGAGGCAAAACGTCGCGCAGGTACTCGGTTGTCAGCGCGATTCCGGTCGCGCTATACGTGAGAGCGAGAAGCGTTAGCGTGCAAAGGCCCGCGCTCCATCGCGCCGCCGGTACGAAAACGGCTAACGCCGCCAACGATCCCAAACCAATATGCGGCTCGCACATCGACAGGGCTACGCAGAATACCGCGCCTCGGTACCTACCGCGCGATGCGCACCAGGCGCCGAGGGCGACGGCCGCGACTGCGATAGGAACCACATTGCCTACCAACGACGAAACGTACCCGTCGGAGAACGCCGTCGCCGCCGCCGCTACGAGCGGCGGCGTTCTTGCGGCTGCGCTGAGCGCGAAGACGGCGACGCCCACGCATATCCAAAGGACTATCTGCCAGGCTTGCGCGGCGATCGGATACGGCAGGCGGGCAACGAGTTTGAAGAAGGCGATGTCGTACCCCGGCAGAGGAGCCGGAACCGCGAATCCTGTTCGCAGGGGCGTCCTGTGCAAGCCGATATCGTTTTCACAATCGCGCAAAGGCTCAACTCGATAAGGATCGGCGTTTTCGTTCGTTACGACGCCGGCGCAATAAAAGGCATGAAAATCCGTGCCGAACGAATGGGAAAAGCGTATGCTGGTAGCGGCGATAAGGCAAAACACGATAACGCCGAAGTATTCCGAAAAGCGCCGTAATCGCGGATCCGATATGGTTTTCATTTCGCGCGCATTGCTGCCCATGCGAGCATGACCAAGCCGCACCACGTCGGTAGTTTAAGGGGGAGAAAAAAAGCGACATTGGGAGAATGCTTTGTTTGTATGGCAAGGCGCCATACGTCCTCGGCATAAGCCGTTGCCGGAAATTCGCCGTACGTCGGCGCCGGCAAGGTAGTATGAAAGCGCATCGTTACAACCGCCGCCGCGAAGATAACCGCGAGTTGAACCATGACCAACGCGGCGGCCAAAGGTCGATTGGGTACGAACGTTCGAGCGAGCAATGCGACGCAAATCGCTACTATAGGGAAAATAAAGGATAATTGAACACACAACGTCCACGGCACGGCGAGCAGCATGATGACTGCGCGCAAGGAAGGCCGAAGAGGCGCAATTCGCGCATAAAGCAAAAAACCGGCCGGCAAAGCGACCGCCATTTGCGTGATATGGATGAAAGCGCCGCCGATGAGCGCGAACGCGGGCGGAATCAAGACAAGAAACGCTTCTTCCCGATAGGCTACGGACAAACGCTGAGCAACCGCGATACCGATGACGAACATCGCGACGTAGCAGAGGTGTCCCGCGAGAATCGCTGCGCGATCGGAGGCTCCGAGGATATGCAAGAGGTTCGTGAGGCTGTATTGGCCGGCGTTATTCGCAGTTTCCGATGCGACATGGCGGGGCAGCACGTCGCGAATATACTCCAGCGTCTGCCTGACTCCGGTAGCCGCGTACGTTAGAACGCCCAACGCGCACGCTCCCAGAAATATCGGTCCCCTCGCAAGCGGCATAAAGAAAAAACACGCCGCCAAGGCGCCTAGACATATATGAGGTTCGCACATCGCCGCAAGCATGCCGAGCGCGGCTAGCGCGTAGCGTCGGCGCGAAGTGCACCATGCGGCGACGGAAAGCCCGCCGACGGCCAGAGGAGCTAAATTCCCATATACCGACGAGGCGTACCCGTCCGATAGAATCAAAGCGGGGATCAAAACGTTGAACGGCATGCCGGTCAAGCGTCGAAGTGCGAGTATCGTTAGAAGTACGGCGCTCCATAGGGCGACGCCCCAAACGATTACCGCGACGGCGTACGGCAAATGAGCCAGGAGCATGAACGCCGCAAGATCGTACCCCGGAACCGGAGACGGTATTACGATGCCCCCTCGTAGCGGCCGGGCATGGATATCGCCGTTCGCCTCGCAAGCCCGTAAAGGTTCCGCGAGATACGGATCCGCGTGAATCATGACTGCGGCTCCCGAACAATAAAACGCAGGAAAATCCACGGGCGCAAAACGACCGTACAGGACGCTAAGGAAAGCGACTGTTAGGAATGCGAAAAGTCCTATTGCGTCCAGCCAGGGCTGAAGGTTATGATCGCGAGATCGCAAGGCCTGCGGGTTCCCGTTTAGAGCGCTTTATCGGAGGTCAGGACCATCCAAGCGGGCCGATGAAGTGTATTATAATACATGATTCGGTCCGCTTGGATGGTCCTGGCCTTCGAGAAAGTGCTCTATGTCGCGAGTTTCAACCGATAACGACGATACTCCGGATCGTATACGTACGGTTCGAATCCGAGCGAAAGGGAGAGTGCGGCGAGGGTTTCATTCTCTTCGGGGGAGAGCAGCACGATGTGGTCCGAGTCGTTTTGTCGCGCGACCTTCACCGCTTGCTCCATTAACGCGCGGCCTATCCCTTGGCGACGCACGCGCGGCAAGACGTAGATGTCTTGGATATGCCACGTGCGTCGTAAACGCATGGATGAGAACGACGGATAGAGCAACGTGAATCCGAGAAGATCGAGCGGACGAGAGGAGTCGCATGCGGTCAGCGCGATAACCTCGCCGCCGGCGACGCATTCGCGAATGTATGCGAGCGCCGCGGAACGTTCCGGCGGATATCCGTATGTTTGACGATATTCGTCAAAGAGCGACGCGACGCTTGGAACCTCCATGCTGGTGATTCTACGAATGCGCCACGCGTCCGTCTCGCGTCCAGGGAATATTTCGCCGATCGCCATCTATACGTATGAAGCTTGAGCGAAGTCGTGGGAGAATCCTGGGAGCCGCGCCGTTAAACCGGGAACTTCTGCTGTTCGGCGCTAAGCGACGGGAATGCGGTTGTCCGAATGCATTGTTTTCGTCGTCGCGGCGTCAATCGTCGCGAGCGGTTGCGCGCCCAAGAAAATCGCGCCGTTGGTTGCCCCAGAGCGCGTCGACGCGTTTTGCGCGCGCAAGGAACCTCGCCTCACGGCGCTCTTGAGCATTATGAGCACGACGAGCGATTCGATCGTAAGCGACGATCGCCCCACGCAGGCGTCTGTTCATGCGCTCGTGCAACGCGCCGGCGGGGTAATCGGGTATTGGAACGACCAACTCTTGTTTCTCCCGAAAACGGCGCGTGCGCTTGGAGAAGCCGACGACTACGCGCGCGTGCGCGTCGCAGCCGTTGCCGTGCCGCCTGAGGGGGCTACGACCAGGCGTTTGTATCTCAAAGTGCGCGCGCGCGGCGCCGACGGATCGCAAGGGTCGACTCGGTGGATTGCCCTGGATGCTTTCGACGTGCAAAATCCATGCGTTGAGGGGCATAGGGCGATGTGAGAGCTCGAGCGATCTCACTCGCGTGGTTTATCTGCGCTATGATGGTCCCGATTATTTGGTTGCTCTCGTTGCATTTGGCGATTAACGTGACGCCGAGCATGCCGGTCGGCTTTTATCGCGCCTATCCGGTGGATCGCCCGCTAGCGCGCGGCGATATTGTGCAGATATGCGCACCTTCGAACGTTGCCAAGCTTATATCCGCGAGGCCGAACGAACCGAAGGGAGCTTGCCCATATCAGACGATACCGTTTCTAAAATTCGTGGCCGGGTTGCCCGGCGACATCGTCGATCTGAGCAATGCCGCCGTGATCATCAACGGCACGACGCTTCCCGGCAGCGCCGTGCCGAAGGCCGGCAAAGACAGTCCGCCGCGCATAGCGCGGGGACGCTATGTCCTCGGAGCCGGCCGGATATGGCTGTGGACCCCGTATTATCGGAGTTGGGATTCTCGGTACTTCGGTCCCGCTCGCGCGGCGGACGTGATAAGTTTCGCGCGGCCTGTGTTCGCGGGCGGCTCGTGGGCGGATTGGGCCGCAGGCAAACGTTGCTTGGCAAGCATCCCGCCGCCGAGCAAGAAAAAATAAGACTATGTGGAGAGCGGCTTTCGAGGCGGCGGAGTATGCGCTTATGGAGTTTGAGTCGCGCCTCGATCGGATCGTAGGACATACGGCACGGCTTGCCGTCGGCCGCTACACGGCGCTTCTTGTTATCGGCGTGCCTGTCGCATGGGCGCTAGATGATTTTCACTGGGGCGTTCCGGCAAGGGTCGGGCTTATCGGCGGCGTGCTCTTGTTTGCGATCGTTGATCTCGGCAAGCACGCGTTTTCGTTGAAACGCAAGCGTTGACGATTCGGAGTCTTTCGCGCGTTCTTTGATTGTCACTCGGGCTCAGGTTGAGCGGCGTGCTTGGGCGCGGATTTGTGCTTTCCGTCCGCCTTATGCTTTCCGTCCGGCTTATGCTTTCCGCTCGGCTTATGTCGCGGGTGCGGCTTCTTGCGCTTTTTGCGAGGGGCCGGCGTGGGGCAGCCCTCGGCACGATGCGTGCGGATCTCGTTTTGGACCGTGGTTTGCGCGTCGTTTGCAGCCGGAACCGAAAGGAGGGCGGGCAGCCCGCGTCCGCACCAAGAGGATAAGGCCGTTAGCTCGAGCTGTTGCGAGGTAGGCAGTTCGGCGACGGCAGCAAGGGCGTCGCGAGGAATCAGCGATGCGACGCGGCCGATCGCACGGCCGTAATCGCCCGCGATCGGCTGACCTGCCGCGTCGAAAGCCGCGAAGAGCTTCCCAAGCGCGACGCGGTCGCCTTTAGCCGCGAGATCCGCGAGCGCATCGATGGGAAAGCGCCTGCCCGTCGGGACGAGCTTCGCGCTCTCCAAACGGGATCCGTAATCCAGCATGACCCCGCGCGCGTCGGTCGGATACGCGGCGACGAAATCCGCGCTCGAAGTCGCGGGATTCAAGACGTAGAGCGCGAGCGTAACGGCCGGATCCAGCGCGCCCGATGCCGCCGGGTTCGGCTTTTTGAGTGCGAGGAGCGCAGCCGAGTCGCGTTGCTTGGCGGCCGCATAGATCGAAGCGACTTCACGGGCGCGCGCAGGATCGTCGAACGGGGTCGCAAGGCTAATCGCAGTCCCGCCGCCGACGCCTCCTCCGCAGCCTGAGAGCACCGTCCCCGCCAGAGCGAATGCGCACGCAGATTCTTTACCTAAATTAAGCCTTAATGCGTAGGCGAGTTTCGCGCCCAGTGAGAAACGTCTTAGGTAAGAGGAAAGTCGTATCAATCGACTGCTCCGGGCATTGGAGGAGGGTGAAGGTGGGTTTGCGGCAAGGCCCCAAGGGCCTTTACGATCTTCCCAAGAGCGGACACGACCCGTATCGCATGATGATCTATCAAGGCGGCGGCTATCTGTTCCTTTTCAGCGTTCTTGCTTTTTGGATCGCAACGGAAATAACGGCGGGACGTTTGGGCTTTCAGGGGTCGCTGGGGCCGCAGGTCGCGCCCAGAGTGTACCAACCGTTGGCGGGGTTGGGTTGGATGTATCAATTCCGCCATGTGCATGATCCCCGCGTTCATATGATCTTCGGGCAATTCTGGCATGATCTCGGCATATGCCTGCTGCTCGGCGGCGTCGCCGTCGGACTGATCGTCTGGCGCTCGCTGAGCGATAGCAAGAAAAACGATTTGCATGGTTCCGCGCACTGGGCGACGGCCGACGAGGTGAAGAAGAGCGGCCTGCTTGCGGGTAAGGGCGTGTATGTCGGCGCGTGGGTCGACGGAATGGGTAAAACGCGCTATTTGCGGCACGACGGGCCGGAGCACATTCTCGCTTTCGCGCCCACGCGTTCAGGCAAAGGCGTCGGGTTGGTACTTCCCACCCTCTTGTCGTGGACGGACTCGGTGCTCATACACGACATCAAGGGGGAGAATTACGCCCTCACCGCCGGATGGCGCGCCAAAGAGCTTGGAAACCGCGTGCTCAAATTCGATCCGGCCAATAACGACGGCAACTCTTGCCGCTACAATCCGTTGGACAACATTCGCCTTCGTTCGGAGTACGAGGTGAAAGATATTCAAAATATCGTACAAATTCTCACGGACCCGGAAGGCAAAGCCTCGCAAACCGAAGAGGCGCATTGGATAGCGACAAGCTCCGCTTTGCTCTTGGGCGTGATCTTGCACGTCTTGTACGTCGAGCCGGATAAGACCCTGGGCGGCGTGGCGAGCTTTCTCTCCGACCCTTCGTTTGAATCCTCGACGCAGTTGTTCGAGTACATGCTCCACGCGCAGCATGATCCCGACGGTTTGATGCATTGGGTCAATCCCGGCGGCGGCCCCACAACCACGCATCCGGTCGTCGCGATGGCCGCGCGCGACATGCTCAACCGCGATCCCAAGGAATCCAGCAGCGTGATGTCCACGGCGGTGCGATTTTTCACGCTCTTCCGCGATCCGGTCGTCGCCAATAACGTTGCCTTTAGCGATTTCAGCGTGAAAGATCTCATGAATGCGGATGCCCCTCTAAGTTTATACTTGGTTGTTCCGCCGTCGGACATCGATCGCATCAAGCCGCTCACGCGGTTGCTCATCAATCAGCTTTTGCGCGCGCTGACCAATGAGATGAAGTTTGCCGATGGGCGCAGCGTGGCGAATTACAAACATCGTTTACTGCTCATGATCGACGAGTTTCCGTCGTTGGGGCGTTTGGAGATCATGCAAACCTCGCTGGCGTACATGGCGGGGTACGGCATCAAGGCCTATTTGATCGCGCAGGACGTCTCGCAGCTCAACGCCGCCTACGGAGGGCAGAGCGGGCATGACGAAGCGATCATGGCGAACTGCTCCGTTCAAGTCGCGTTCGCGCCGAACAAGATCGAGACGATGGAGCTGATCTCCAAGCTCGTGGGTCAAGCTACGGTGCAGAATGAGAGCCGAACCTACATGGGTCCTCGCGTCGGGTTCCGTTCCCAGGTGCAGGTTAATTCGCAACCGACCCAACGTTCTTTACTAACTCCTGACGAAGCGCGTCGACTTCCGGACGACGATGCGTTAATTTTTGTGGCGGGCTGCTCCCCTATATACGGGCGGAAGATAAAGTACTACGAGGATAGGGTCTTTTCGCAGCGTTCACGCATCCCGGCCCCGGATACAATAGCCGGGAAGGTTGTGGCGTAAAACCATGTTTCAAGATGAGGCGCCGGCCACGTTGGCCGAACAAAAACGAAAGCTGATTCGAGAGAAGCTGATTCGCGAACTCGGCCCCGGGATCATGAACGCCCTGGGAGATCCGACTATTGTGGAGATCATGCTCAACTCGGACGGCATTATGTGGTTCGACGTCCTCGGGTACGGGATGACGGATAGCGGTATGCGCATAACCTCGGCCAAAGCCGAGAATCTCTTGGGAACGATCGCTTCGATGCTCAATGTCACGATTAATGCGGAGTACCCGACTCTTCAAGGCGAGCTGCCGATCGACGGCAGTCGCGTGCAAGGCGTTCTTCCGCCGCTGGTTTCTTCTCCCGTGTTCGCGATTCGCAAGCGCGCGGCGTTAGTGTACACGCTTGATGATTATGTAGAAAAAGGCATCTTGGACGCGGGGCACGCCGCGGTGTTGCGCCAAGCCGTAACCGACCGCAAGAATTTGTTGATCGTCGGGTCCACGGGTTCCGGAAAGACGACGTTCGCGAATGCTTTGCTGCACGAGATGAGTTTAGCGGCCGGCGTCGAGCAACGCGTGGTCATCATTGAAGATACCGTCGAGTTGCAGTGCGCCGCTCCGAATTGCGTGCAACTGCGCACCAGCGACAACGTCGACATGGTAGGCTGTTTGAAGGTGACCATGCGTCTGCGTCCGGATCGCATCGTCGTCGGCGAAGTTCGCGATCACGCCGCGCTGGCGTTATTAAAAGCTTGGAACACGGGACATCCAGGAGGCCTCTGCACGCTGCATGCGAACAGCGCCGCCGCCGGCCTATTACGGCTCGAACAACTCATCGCCGAGTCCAAGAATCTCGCGCCGCAACCCGTCCTAATCGCCGAAGCGGTCGATCTTATCGCATTCATCGCGCGCACCGCGACCAGTCGTCGCGTTACCGAAATCGTTGCCGTCAACGGCTATGCCGACGGCAAGTACGTACTCGATTCCATACCTATCGGCAATTACTAAATTACAGGAGTAAGGAGGAAGCCATGCGTTTCAAACTCAGGAAATCCGCCGTCGTTCTCTTCTCGAGTCTTATTCCCGCGCTCGTGACGGCAACCGCGGACCGCGCGCTCGCGACGCCCGGGAGTCTCAGCGGAGGGTTCTCCGCGCCGTGGGAGCAACCGCTCTCGAGTTTGGCGAAGGAACTCACGGGGCCCACGGCCGGCTCGATCGCGATCATCGCGATTTTCGTCGCCGGTTTGGCTTTGATCTTCGGCGAAGATCTCGGAAAGTTCGCGAGAACTCTCCTGATGATCGTCATCGCGATCTCGCTGCTCATCGGCGCGTCGGCTTTCATCACTCCCTTTATCAACTTCAGCGGAGCGGTCGTGTTTTGAACGCCGCACGCGGGCACGCCTATACGAAAGGCAAATCCTCAAACAGCCAGGTTGGATATTCCTATCAACATCAACGACTCATCGGAGCAGGAGGACAGTATGCGTATCAAGCTCAGTAAAATTAGGCTCGCTCTTTTTTCGTTCCTTGTGCCCGCATACGTGACGGCAACCGTGGATCGCGCGCTCGCGACGGGTACGACCATAAGCTCGGGCAGCATGCCGTGGGAGACTCCGCTCTCGAGTTTGGGGGCCGAACTCACGGGGCCCACGGCCGGCTCGATTGCGATCATCGCCATCTTTGTCGCCGGTTTGGCTTTGATCTTCGGCGAAGATCTCGGAAAATTCGCGAGGACGCTTCTGATGATCGTCATCGCGATCTCGCTGCTCATCGGCGCGGCGAGATTCATTGGTCCCTTTACCAGCTTCGGCGGCGCGGTCGCGTTCTGAACGGCGCGGGAGGAATGTATGCGAATCAAGCTTAGTAAAAGCAGCCTCGCTCTTTTTTCGCTCCTTGTTCCTGCGTGCGTGACGGCGCTCGCGGATCACGCGGTCGCATGATCTTATGGCACTTGATAGAACGCCCGTTCGACAATCCTTGCTGAGGCCCCATCTGCTCTTCGGAGGAGAACGAGAGCTAGTCTTGATGTCGGGGATGGTTGCCCTGATGACCGGGTACGCGGCGTCGTTGAGTTGGTTTCTCATTTTGCCCATCGCCTTCTTTGTCATGTGCATGGCCGTGCTGCCGCGGATGGCCAAGCACGATCCGCAGTTGTCCAAGGTGTACATCCGACACATAAACAAAAAAACGTACTATCCGGCATCGTCGCATTTCACCGCCTCGGAACCGCAACCGAGGAAACACCAATGAATGGAAACATCGTCGCCGAGGTCTTCTTCGTCGTAGCGGTTCTCGCGTTGCTCTATGTGGGCTTTCAGGGTCAGAGTCCCGGCGTCTTACGAGAGTTTCGAACCAAGCTCAAGGGGTACCCCGACCTTCTCGTCTACGCGGCCCTCGTCGACGACGGCATCATGCTCAATAAAGACGGAGCGTTGATGGCGGGTTGGGTGTATCGCGGCAACGACCTTGATTCGGCGAGTTCTTACGAACTTGACTCATTGTCCGAACGCGTCAACGCCGCGCTCAAGCGCCGCGGCAGCGGCTGGATGATGCATGCGGATGCCGTTCGCACGCAAGCTCGCGGGTACGCTTCGGAAAGCGCGTTTCCCGATCGCACCAGCGCGCTGATCGATCAAGAGCGACGGGCGCAGTACGAAGCCGAGGGCTCGCATTTTGAAAGCCGTTACGTTCTGGTCGTGACCTATCTTCCGCCGATCGATCAGGAGGATAAGATCACCGATCTCCTGATCGAAGGAGATAAGATCGTGGAAAACTCCGCCGCACGCGCCATGCGCACGTTCACGACGGTGCTGCAGGATATTGAGGATAACCTGGCTTCTCATCTTCGTTTGGATCGCTTGCGCGCGCGGCCGAACAAAGAGGGGGTGACGATGGACGAGCTCCTTTCGCATCTAACGTTTTGCGTGACGTGCGAAGAGCATCCGGTTAAGCTTCCCGCGACGCCGATGTATGTCGACGCGATGATCGGCGGCGTTGATTTTTACGGCGGCCTTGCGCCGCGCGTCGGGAAAAAGAACATCCGATGCATCGCTATCACGGGATTTCCGAATGAAAGCTACCCCGGCGTCTTGCAGGGGCTCAATCGTTTGGCGATGACGTATCGTTGGTCGAATCGTTTCATTTTTCTCGATCAGACCGAAGCGCACAAGCTTATCGAGTCCAAGCGTAAAAAATGGTTCATGGGGCGCCAGTCGATGCGCGGCTACATCGCCAATCAGACTGGTCAACAGACCGGAGCCGAGGCGGAGAATCGCGATGCTCTCGATATGTCCGAAGACGCGCAGTCGGCTTTGGATGAGCTTGCCAGCGGGTATGTGGCGTATGGGTTTTACAGCAGCGTAATCATCATCGCCGAAGAAGATCCGAGCGCGGCGAATCTGAACGCTCGCGAAGTCCTCAAGTTTTTGTTCAACGCGGGTTTCAACGCGCGTATCGAGGACGTCAATGCCGTGGAGGCGTTCTTGGGAACGCATCCGGGCAACGGCTATGCGAATATTCGTAAGCCGCTCGTCCACACGCGCAATGTCGCCGATTTACTTCCGTTGACGGCGGTGTGGAGCGGCGAGGCGCACAATCCTTGCCCGTTTTACCCGCCCGATAGTCCGCCGCTGCTGTACGCGGCGACCAGCGGCGCGACGCCGTTCCGCATGAGCCTTCACGTCGGCGACGTCGGACACACGCTCGTGTTGGGGCCGACCGGAGCCGGTAAATCCACGCTGCTCGGTTTGATTACCGCATCGCAATTCCGTTACCCCAATTCCCAAGTATTCATCTTCGATAAAGGGTACTCGGCTTATGGATTGGTCAAAGCCTGCGGCGGCGAGCATTACGATATCATGGGCGAATTCGGGAGTCCGAATTTCTGCCCGCTCGCGCAGGTCGACAACGTCAATGAGCGCGCGTGGGCTGCGGAGTGGTTGGAAACGCTCGTCGCCTTGCAGGGAGTGACGCTCAATCCGAGCCATCGCAAGGCGATCTATCATGCGCTATCGCTGTTGGCGGACAGCGATAGCCGTACGATGACCGATCTTCTCAACGGACCGCTGCAGGAACCCACGCTCAGAGCCGCGCTCGATCGGTATACGTTGGACGGACCCTTGGGCATGTTGTTGGATTCGCGGACGGATTCGCTGCGCGAGGATATTTTCCAAGTTTTCGAGTTGGAGCACCTCATGGAATCCGGCGCCAACGCCGCGCGCAACGTGGTGCCGGTGTTGCTGTATCTCTTCCATCGCATCGAGCAACGGTTGGACGGCCGGCCGACCTTGCTCATCCTCGACGAAGCGTGGACGTTCATCGACAATAGCTTGTTCGCCGAGAAAATTCGCGATTGGCTTAAGACGTTGCGTAAGAAGAACGCCTCGGTGATCTTCGCCACGCAGAGCGTTTCCGACATCATGGGCAAGCCGATCACGGCCGCGTTGTTGGAATCCTGCCCGACCAAGATTTTGTTGCCCAACCCCGAGGCGCGCAGCCAAAATTCGTCGGCGGCGTACAATCAAATGGGCTTGAGCGAACGGCAAATCGAGATTCTCTCGTTCGCGATTCCCAAGAGAAATTATTACTATATGAGCCCGATGGGGCAGCGTCTG
>Ga0182024_10010277_pt1 | contig 19111 bp, 17 predicted proteins | sample P32metaG_FD_120480 | JGI IMG/M metagenome (GOLD analysis project Ga0182024, IMG submission 120480) | Permafrost microbial communities from Stordalen Mire, Sweden - P3-2 metaG (Illumina Assembly) | ecosystem: Environmental > Terrestrial > Soil > Wetlands > Permafrost | place: Sweden: Stordalen... | reverse complement strand
CGTCGGCGTTGGGGTGGGTGTCGGCGTGGGGGTCGTCAGGGCTGGGTCATTGACTACCATTGCGGGCTGGAATGCGTTGGCCAGGGTGCTGTTGAACTCGGTGCCGCCGTCGGTGTACTGGGTCCCTTCCAGAGCCACGCTGACCAGGTTGTTGCCGAGCGCCTGCTGCTGCTGCAGATAGCTGGTCAAGTCAATGTCAAATATTTGCGGAGTCGTTCCGGAAATGACGAGCGTGTTCAGCGCCGTCGATCCGACCGGCGGAGCATTGTTGAACGTGATCGTGCTTTGGGCCCAGCCGGTGTCCGCGACCGGATAGGCCACGAGGGTAATCGAAGGCTCCAGCGAGCCGGCCCACTCATCTCCGTAGAGTTGCAGGACCGCCGAGGTGATGGGGGCCACGCCTTGAAGATCGAACGTGAAGTAGATGTTCCGCACGAAGCCGCCGCCGGAGATGCCGTCCTTGGCATAAAGCGTGGCCGACGCGCTGAAGTTGTCGTCGGCATAGTCGCCGTCGCGCACGTAGGCGTCGGAAATCGGCACCAGGTATGCAGTGGTTGGTGTTGGAGTGGGAGTCGGCGTGGGCGTCGGCGTCGGAGTTGGCGTCGGCGTTGAAACCGTAACGGTAAAGGTCGTCGATGCACCAGCCTGAAGCGAATCGCCGGCACTATTGGTGATGATGCCCGACTGAATCAGGCTAAGTGTGAACGTGCCACCGGCGGTCGTGAGCGGCGCCAGATTGCCCAGCGTCCAGTTGGTCTGATCGGTGCTGGTGAGGGTCTGGGCGGAGGTCAGCAGGTTGGCGCCGCCATTCTGGTTCAAGGTCAGCGAAGAAAGGGTAAACCCGGTAACCGGGCCGTTGAAGACGATGCCGATCTGGTTGACGGCGGTGGATGTCGGGTTCGGGGAAACCGGGGTGATCGTGACCGTGATCGTAGTGGGGGTCGGGATATTGACGACAAAGGTGCCGATGTCGGTGGTCCCCATGTAATTGGGCGTCGGGGCGTCGTCGGCAATCTCGTTGGGCTGGACGACGACGGTGTAGGTGCCGTTGTACGGCCGGGCGGTCCATCCGCCTGACGGCGCGGCCAGGTTGTAGGTGGCAATGACCGGCGAGGTGATGCCCAGGATGTTGGATTGGGTCGTGGAGAGCGTGTAACCGCTGTAGGTCACCGGCTGGTCGTAGCCGTTGGGCCCGATGACCTGGATGTTGCCGCTGTTGAGGTCGGAGAGATTGATGCCGCTGGCGTCGGTGTAAGAGACTTCAATGGGGTAGTTGGCGGAGTTGGCGGTGTTGATGCCGTAGGAAAGCTGCTCGGCGAGAGGCGCTTGGATGTCGATGTTCACCTTGAACGCGCCGATGGCGCCGACGGCGACCGGGTTTCCGGAGGTATCAGTCAGCGAGTTGGGGTTGGCAACGATGTAGTAGGTGCCGTCGATGTTGCCGGTCCAACCGCCCGCCGGGGCAGTCAGCGAGTAGGTCGCGACGATCGGGGAACCGGCCTGCCCGCTGCCGGTGCTGCTGACGAAGGTGACGGCCTGGTTGTACCCATTGGGCCCCGATATCGAGATGTTGCCCGAACCAATCGAGGTCGGGTCGACGGCGACGTTGTCGGCCCAGGTGACGGTGATGGTCTGGGGCAGGCTGCTGGCGACGGTGATGTCGGGCGCGCTGGCCGTGCCAGTGGGGGGCGTTATGTCACCGGCGACGTTCACCGTGAAGGTGCCAATAGCGCCCGCCGGGAGGTAGGCGCCGCCCACACTCTGCACCGCGTTGGGCAAGGCCGAGATGGTGTAGACACCGTTGTCAGCCACCGTCCAGGTGCCGTCGGTCGGTATCACCTCATAGGTCACGGTGCGTGGCGTGCCGTTGGAAGACTGGTTGTTGGGTAGCGAATAGAACAGCGCGTCCTGGCTGTACCCATTGGGCCCGGTGACGACCACGTCGGAAGAACTGATGGTGTCGATATTGATCCCGGCGCCGGTCGGATCGGCGTAGGTGACGGTAAACTGTTCCTGGGCCAGGCCGGTCGTGCTGACGGCGGGGGCCGAAACGCTGGCGGTGGGGTTGGAGGCGGTAATCGAGACGCTGAAGCTCCCGACCGCGCCTGAACTGGCATAATTGCCCGAGGCGTCGGCCACCTGGTTGGGTTCGAGGGTGATGGTGTACGATCCGTTGCCACTGGCGGCCCACGCTCCGCCCGGCGCTGGGATGCTGTAGGTGGCGGTGACCGATGCTCCGTTGGTGGCCGAGGTATAGCCCAAAAACATAGCGCCCTGGCTGTATCCGCCGGGCCCGGTAACGACGATGTTGCTGTTGCCCAGGGTCGCGGTGTTGATCCCCTGCGGATCGGTGTAGGTGACGGTGAAGGTGCTGGTGGCCGGCCCACCGGTGACGATGGTCGGTGCGTTGACGGAGACCGAAGTGGTCCCGTTGGTCCCCACCACGCTGTACCCCGAGCGCAGGTACGCCATCACCGCCTGGGTCGCATACTGAGGCCGCCAGTAGAGGTTCGACTGCAGGTCCTCCTGCTGGATAAAGGCCTCGAGCGAATTGCCGCCGCCGAGCGATGAGTTGTAGGTTGCGGCGGTGCGGGTGGGGTCCTGGTAGGTCAGCCCCTCATTCACCGCCGTCGGCTCAACCTCCTGCTGCCAGGTGGCCAGGGAGATGTCGGGCGCGCTGGCCGGGCTGCCGATCTGGAACCAGTTCTTGATATTGCCGGCGTCGTTGTAGACGTTGCCGGACCAGGTGACCTGGGAGAGATTGGTCGGCCCGTCCTCGATCATCGGGGTGGTCTGGATGTTCTGGAAGTCGTTATCTTCGATGGTGACGTTATTGAGGGCGTTGTGCCCGGTGCCGCCGACAGCGAAGCCGGGGTTGATGTAAAGTCCCTGGGCGAAGCCGTAGACGGTGTTGTCTTCGATGGTGAGGTTATTGAGGCCGACCTCGGCGGCCTGGTCGGAGTTGCCGGTGCCGAAGTTGAGCTGGATGGCGGGATTGGCCTGCTCCAGGTCCTGGGCGTAGATGTTGTTCTCGACGACGGTGCTGGCGTCGGGGTTGAGGTTTCCGATCTCCAGCCCCCAGCCACGGGCGGCACCGGAGATGTCCTTGTCTTCGATGACGATGTTGCCTGAGACGATGCCGGAGACGCCGCCCGGCGTGGAGTAGGCGCCGTTGACAAACCCGAAGCTCATGGCAATGGCGTCGCGGAGGAACAGGTTGTTCTCTACGATGCCGCCGGCGCGGGCCTGCAGGCCGTGGCTGCCGGCGTCGGCGAAGATGTTGTTGGTAACCACGCATCCGGTGTTGGTGGCGTAGAGATAGCAATCGTGGTTGTAGATGTTGGCGCCGGCGAAGGGAATGGTCTGGCTCCAGCCGTTGTGGTCGAAGACGTTCCCGTCGAGGGTGATATTGGTGACGCCGGCGGCGTAGAGGCCTTCGGATTTGGCGTTGTCGCCGGGCTCGGAGGAGTCGGCAACCCAGGAGTTGGAGATGACGTTCTGCTCGAAGGTGAAGTTGCTGACCGCGCCGAAGCCGGCGCTGGTGCCGTCCTCGACGGCGACGTTATCGTCGTAGTATTGGAAAGAGCAGTCCTCGACGAGCATGTCGTGGGAGGCGCCCAGGCAGAAGTAGCCGTAGGTCCCGCCGGTCAGGCTGGGGTTGAAGGCGCTGTTGGTGGGGTCGCGGTACTGGTCCACGAAGGCAACCCCAACCAGGTCGACGTAGTTGACCCCGCCGGAGACTTCCTTGGATTTGAAAATGGGGGTCGAAAAGCCGCATTCGATGGTGCCGCTCTCCAACAGTGGCCGCGCCGTGGTGAGATCGCCGGCCGGCGCGTAACTGCTGATGAGGACGGGGTCCTGCGTGGAGACGCCGCCGAGGTTCCAGTTTTCCAGGTTTTCCTGGAAGACGTCGCCGCGGCGCAGCAGCAATTCGCCGCCCAGGCCCGGGCTGGCGGCCATCTCGTTGGCCAGCAGCGTGCGGCCGTAGGAGGTGGTGGCGATGGGCTGGGTGATCGTACCGGGGTTGGAGTTGCTGCCGTTGACGTTATCGACATAGACGACTGGCTCGCCCGGGACGGGGGTTACGCTGATGTAACCATTGGCCTCGGTGGTCGCCGAGAGCATGCGCCGGGTCTCCAGCCACTCCGACTTGGAAGCGGGCTTGCGGATGCAGGGATTGAGTTTACGGCCCGTTTTGCGACGGGCGGGGTGGGACCGATTAGAATGCACGAACGCCTCCAGCCAAAACAGGTGATTGCAGGAGAATGGAGAGGGAAAAGCGGGCGACGATCGGCAAACGCGGTGGAGCACTCCGCGGACGATTCGCAAGCCCCGGTCAACTAACCCATAAACCGTTCAAGCATTGCCCGTAGATCCGAGCGCACCGGCCGACACGGCAGGTGCCCACTTCCATCCAAAATTCAAGCGGAGTGCGCGAGTGCGACAGCCGGGCATTTCTCCGATCCGGCTCAATCATTCAGTGTCGGTCCGCAACTCGCCCCTGCATAATAACAGGTCGCCGCCACGATTCCATTGAAAATTCCCCGCTTTGCACTGTCCGATAAAAATTATTTTCGCGCCGATTCCCGGGGCTCGTGTTTGCAAACCCATCGAATCCCCGGCGGAGCACTATACAATGACTCCCCATGGATTCGGTCCCCCTGGGTCTCATTGCCGGAGAAGGCGTGTTCCCGCTGCTGGTCGCTCGCGGCGCTCGGTCGGCGGGGCGGCGTGTGGTCTGCGTCGCATTCGGCGGGCATGCCTGGCCCGAACTGCAGCAGGAATGCGACCAGTTCCGCTGGGTGGGCGTGGTCCGGCTCAACCAGTGGATCCGCACCCTTCGCTCCGCCGGTTGCAGCGAGGCGGTCATGGTGGGCCGCGTTGCCAAGGGGCAGTTGTACGACCGCTGGCGGTACTTGCGGTATATTCCGGATTTCCGTTCCGCCCGGTTCTTCTGGCGCGTGGCCCGCAAGGACAAGCGGCCTCAGGCGATCCTGCAAGCCATCGTCGCCGAGCTGGCCGGAGAGGGAATTCACTTGATCGATTCTACCCGATATTGTCCCGAACACGTGGCAACGCCCGGCGTCATGACCCGGCGAGCCCCCACCGACTCGCAGTGGGCCGACATTCGCCTCGGCTACGAGGTCGCCCAGGCCTTGCGCCGTTTCGATATCGGGCAATCGATTGCGGTGCTGGACCGCGACGTGATCGCCGTCGAAGCCCTGGAAGGGACCAACGCGATGATCGAGCGCGCAGGCCGGCTCTGCAAAGTAGGCGGCTGGACCCTCATTAAGGTGGCAAACAGCCAGCAGGACATGCGTGTGGACGTGCCGACGGTCGGGACGACCACGATTGAAAAACTCGCCGCCGCCCGGGCCGCCTGCCTGATGCTGGAGCCGGGGAAGACCGTCCTGCTGGAAAAGCCCAAGGTGCTTGAGCTGGCCGACCGGCATAAGATCGCCATCGTGGGGTATGAGCCTGCCCCTGTCGAACCTGCTCGCAGTTAGCCTGTCGAACCCGCTCGCGGTGAGCCTGTCGAACTCGACCACAACAGCCCGAGGTGAAAGTGCCAATCGAACCCAAAATCCTCCAACTGATCGACGAACTGGAGTCCCTGCGCAGCGCGCGCGACGACCATTGGCAGGTACCCCGCATCGAGGGCGACCTGCTCTTCCAGATCGCCCTGAGCGGTGGGGCGCGGCTGATCGTTGAGGTCGGTACCAGCTACGGCTTCTCCGGCTTGTTCTGGGGCGCGGCGTTACGAAAAACCGGCGGCGTGCTGCACACCATCGACATCAGCCAGAAAAAGTTTGACTCCTCAAGAGCGACGTTCGAGCGGGCAGGGCTGGGCAAGACCATCTTCAATCACCTGGGGGACGCGATGCAGGTCCTGCCGAAGATCGCAGGGCCCATCGACCTGGCTTTCATGGATTCGGGGGACAAGAAATCCACCCGCGCTCTGTTCGACCTCATCTGGCCGCGCATCCGCCCCGGCGGGGCGGTGATTACCGACAACGTTACCACGCATAAGACCGAGCTGGCCGACTTCGTGGGCTACGTGCGGGCGCTTAAAGAGGCATCCAGCATTGAGGTCCCGATTGGGAACGGGATTGAATGGACCCTCAAGACGTGACAATCGATGCGGATCAACGTGAAGCTTTTTGCAGTCCTGCGAGAGCGCGCCGGGTTGGCCGAGCTCTTTCTAGAGCTTCCGGCGGGGGCGACTGTCGCTGATGCCGCCGAGGCCCTCGCAGATCGGTTGCCCGCGCTGCGAGGTTACGCCGCGCGGATCGCCTTTGCGGTCAACTGCACTTACGTCAAAGCCGGAACCGCGCTGAGCGATGGGGATGAGCTGGCCCTGATCCCGCCGGTGAGCGGCGGCTGAATCCGCCGGGCGCGATTCGCGTGGGGTCCCACGGTGCGCCTGGAAACTTTTTTCATTGAGCGTCGGAAAATTACTGTCAGGGGTTCGATCGCATCCCTCCCTCTCCCGGTACTCCGGGAGAGGGCCGGGGTGAGGGTCCTTTCTTTGCGTTCGGAAGAGAAGACCCTCACCCTAACCCTCTCCCGGAGTACCGGGAGAGGGAATTGGACGCTACTCAAGGATCGCTTACAGTATTTTTCTGACGCTCAATAGCGGCCTCGCGAGCGAGGCCGCTAAACAAGAACCCACATGGCCCAGGAACCGACCAACCCCGATCGCATTGCCCTTCAGGCCGAGCCGCTTGACGTGGCAGTCGCGTTGCAATTCGTCGCCGCCGCCGAGGCGGGGGGGATTAACGTCTTTTTAGGCACGACCCGCGCCGAGGCCGCGCCCGGTGCCCGGCGGCTGACGGCGCTCGATTACGAGGCCTATCCCGAGATGGCCAAGCAACAAATGCGCGATCTCGCCCGCCGGGCGCGGCAGCGCTGGCCGATCGTCCGGCTGGCACTCCTGCACCGGGTCGGACGGGTCCCGCTGACCCAGCCGTCGGTCTTGATTGCCGTCTCCACTCCGCATCGTGCCGAGGCGTTCGAAGCGTGCCGCTGGCTCATCGATACCCTCAAATCCGAAGTGACGATCTGGAAGAAGGAAATCTGGGACGACGGCGCGGGGAATGAAGCGGGCGTCTGGAGCGGTGCGTAAGAAGATCGCCTCCGGAAGACGTTTTCGGGCCTGGTGCCGGCCCGTCAGTCCCCGACGCCAGGAGGGACATCGGCCAGCGGGCGCTCGGCATCGTAGAAGCGACGCATGCGGCGTTCGAAAATTCGCTCTGGGAGCAAGGACAGAATGAGATCGCGGAGGCGCGCCCTGCAGAGGCTCGACGTCAGGAACACGCCGTGCGCGCTCACCGCGCCGCCCTGATAGCGGCGGGCGATGGGGACCATCAGGTCCGCGTAATGCGCCAGCGAAGCGGCAGGGTCGCCGGGGCCGCGCGCCAGACACCCGGCAAGGACGTGCGCGTCCTGGAGCGCCAGCGAGCCGCCCATTCCAGAGAAAAACGTCGGGCAATGGGCGGCGTCACCGATGAGGGCGCAGCGACCCTGAGTTATCCGCGGCATCTGCACCTGGGCGATGGCGTCGGAGAAAACGAAGTCGTCGGCGCCGATGTTACCGAGGACACAACGCACCGCGTCAGGGAACCCGGCGCAGGTCGCAACCAGGTAGTCTCGCATTGCCATCGCGTCGTGGCGAGGAGGAGTGCCCGCGTGGTGGCCGACGTACACCACGGCCGACACGGAATCGGGAGCGACCGGGAACAAATTCACCATCGTTCCGACGCTCAGGTAGGAATGCACGGCCGGTGGCAGGCCGTGGCGGAGCGTCTGCGAGACAGCGATGTAGTGACCGCCAAGCGACCGTTCAAAGCCCTCGCCGAAGACGAGGCCGCGGACATTTGAGTGGACGCCGTCGGCGCCGACAAGAAAATCGCCCCGCTCGGTGCGGCCGTCGCTGAGGCATACCTCAACCCCGTCCGCGGCGGAACGATGCGCCACGATCTGGGTGCCGAAGCGGATGTCGGCGCGCCCACGCACGAGTTCGTAGAGCGCGGTCTGCAGGTCCGCCCGGCGCAATAAAATGTAACCGCCGAGCGTCTTGGCCAGCGCGGCGGTACGTTCGCGGCGCAGGAATCGTCCCGTTGCTGTATAGAAATGGACCTCCTCAATCTGGCAGGCCTGCGCCTGACAAGCAGCGAATATGCCCATCCGACGTACCATCTCCACGCCGTTGCCTTTGAGCGAGATGTAATGGCCGAGCGCTTGGAATCGCGGCGCTCGCTCGACGAGGATGGCTGTGGCGCCGATCCGACCAAGCCAATAGGCGAGTGCCAAGCCGGAGATCCCAGCACCAGAGACGATTACCCTCAAGGGCACTCAGCCTCCTCTACCGGACGTTGGGAGTGTTGGGGGATTCCTGCACGTCATTGGCGTCGAGTCCGAAATCGCAAACAACCTCTTCATGCCAAGGATGTAAAGCGTTCCGTTCGCATACACCGGCGAGCCGAAGACGCTGTCGCCCATGTTGTGCTGGGCAATCTGCCTGCCGGTGTTGTCGGCGGCGAAAATGGTCACGTCGCCGTCCCTGTCGCCGACATAGATCTTCCCGTCGCAGGCCAGGCAACTCCCCCAGATCTCGCTCTCGAGGTCCTTGAACCAATACTGCTGGCCGGTCTGGGCGTCGAGGCAATGGAGGAAGCCGGAAAAATCGGGGATGAAGACCAGGCCGTTGTAGACGGTGGCGGTGGCCATGGTGCGATGCATGCGCTGGCTTTCGGCACCGCCAGCATGCCCCGGCCCGAAGAGCCAGCGCACGCCGCTGTTGGGGTTGGGAATGCCCCTGCCGGCCGCGCCGAGCAGCCACTGCCCCGGCGCCGGTTGCGGAAACCCCGGGTCGTCAATCTCGGCGCTGATGTCACCGGTCCTGGTGATATCGACGCACCAGAGGTTGGCATAGCCGGTGCCGTGCTCCGGATCAGCGCCGGTGGCGATGTACATCCACTTGTTGTCGATGATGCACGGCGTGGCGATGATCTCGTTGCGGCCGCCCTGAGGAAAGACGCTGCGCTTCAAGTTGGCATCGAACTTCCAAACCGGCTCTCCAGTCCGCGCGTCGAACGCCCGCACCCAGGAGTCGCCCATGGGGGCGATCACCAGCGGCCTGCCGTTGACCTCGGCAACGGCCACGCTGGCCCACTGCCCGTGCAGCGTGTTGGGCCCGGACGAGTTGTTGGTCCACTCCACGGCGCCGATGTTCTTGTTGAAACAGACCAGGTCCGGGGCATCGGGCGCCACGACGCGGTTGTGGGCGCGGTTCACGCCGTTGCCGGTCAGGACATACAACAGGTCGCCGTGGATGACCGGCGAGCTGGAGGTCATGTTGTGCGGAAACACGCCCAGCTCGCCGATCATGTCGACGTCCCATACCACCGTTGGCGCCTTAGCATTGGTGGGGCTCACGTCAAGGCAGACCACGTGGCACTGGTTGGTGCAGTACCAGATCCGGTCCGCCTCGACGCAGGCCGCCGAGCAGATTCCTTCGCCGGGCCAGTCGTTGGCCAGTTTGTCGGGAAGCTTGGCGTAATACTGCTGCCAGGCGAACTTGCCGGTCTGTTCGTCGAAGGCCAGCTCGACGCCGCCATCCATCGGCTTGCCGTTGGGACCGAAGTTCCGCGGTAAGGCCAGCGGACCCTCGTTATTGGTGCCCACTGCCACCATGCCGTTGGCGATGCAGGGATTGCCATAGCTCTTGCTGCCCAGTTCGACGGTCCACTTGATGTTCTTGTTGCTGGTCGGGTCGTCGGGATTCCAGTTCCAGTCGACCGGCGGCCCCTTCTCCGGCGAGACCATATTCCTGTTGGCGGTGCGCCCCCACATGGGCCATTCTGGAACCTCCGCCGGCCTCGTCACCGGCGCCGGGGTCGCGGCCGGCGCCGGCAGGGGCGGACTCGCCGGCTGCGGGTGGCACCCGCAGAGGGCGGCGAAGAGCACTGCCGGAAGCACGGCAATGACAAACGACATCCCGTTGGGCAGGGGTTGACTCACTTGTCCCTTTCGGCAGTTCCGTCCTCCCGGTCGTCCGCAATACCCTACCGGCGCCCACTTACTATGTGAGGCCGACCCCCTATAATGCCGCTCATGCAAACCGCTTTCCACTTTGTGCAGATGCTTTTCTGGGTGGCCTTGTCCACCTGGTTTGGCGGCGTCCTGTTCGTGGCGGCGGCTTCGCGCGTGGTCTTCCAAACCGTGCGCGAGACCGATCCGATCCTGCCCACCGTCCTTAGCGTTAACCTCGAAGGCCAGCACGGCACCCTCCTGGCCGGCTCGATCATGGCCAACTTGCTCGCGATGCTTCGCACAGTGGAACTCTACTGTGCCGCCGGCCTCTTCCTCGCCCTGGTGGCTCAATGGCTCATCGTGGACCCGGCCGGCTACTGGCTGATCCACACGGTCCGATCCGCCCTGTTTGTGGCCGCCGTCGCCATCGTCCTGTATGACTGGCGTTCCGTGGCCCCGCAGATTCGCAAGAGCCGCCAGGAGTACATCGACCACGCTGACGAACCCGAAGTGGCCAACCCGGCCAAAGAACGGTTCGACCATTATCACAAGGAGAGCATTACGCTGCTGATGTTCCTGGTTGCCTTGCTGCTGGGAATTGTGTTCTTCAGCGCGGCGCTGCCCGGGCCGAATACAAGCGCGCCGCTGTTCCCTGCCAAGTAACTCGCGTACATCCATATAGAACTCCATGCCCGCCAAACCCTCCCAGAAGTTCCTCCGCCGCAAGGCCCGGGTCGACGCGATCCTCCCGATCCTGAAGCGGACCTACGCCGATGCCAAGTGCAGGCTTGATTTCCGCACGCCGTTCCAGTTGATCGTGGCGACGATTCTGTCGGCCCAGTGCACCGACGACCGGGTCAACATCGTCACCCGCGAGCTGTTCAAGAAATACCCGACGCCGCGCGAGATGGCCAAGGTCAGCCAGGAGCAATTGGAGCGCGACATCCAATCCACCGGCTTCTACCGCAACAAGGCCAAGAGTCTCCGGGCGATGGCCGCCGCCCTGGTGGAGAAGCACGGCGGCGAAGTGCCGCAATCGATGGAGGCCCTGACAGAACTTGCCGGCGTCGGGCGCAAGACCGCCAACGTGGTTCTCGGGAACGCCTTCAACCAGAACGTCGGCATCGTCGTCGATACCCACGTCACCCGACTGAGCAACCGGCTTGGCCTGACCGACCACAAAACAGACGCGGTGAAAATCGAGCAGGACCTGATGCCGCTGGTCCCCCAGGAGGACTGGGCCTTGTGGTCGCACCTCATGATCCACCACGGCCGCGCCGTCTGCACCGCCCGCAACCCGGCTTGCGAAGGGTGCCCGCTGTTGGATTATTGCCCGACGGGGCCGAAGATTCTGGCGGAGAGGGGGGAATAGGCGCACTTCGCACGGTGCCCCGGTTCCGGCTGACGCGGAGGAGCGGAGTGATTCTCGGGCCTCCCTTGAAATCTCCTCAGATTGCGGTGACCATGGAAAGTGTTGGGCGGATCGCAGGCGAGGGCGAACATGCGGCAATTCAAATGGATCGACTGGAATCTCGCCAAGATCGATGCACACGGGCTTTCGGCGGCTGAGGTCGAGGCTTCGTTTGAAAACGTGTTCAGCCTCGAGGAACGCGGTGATGGATCCTTCAAAATGTACGCGGCGACGCCTTCGGGCCGCCGGGTGTGGGTCATTTGGAGGTATGATCGGGAGGAGGATGACGTGCCTGATTTGTTCGCCGACTTGGAAGATAGCCCCATTTTCGTGATCACCGCCTATTGAAAGGATTGCGCGATGCACAAGATCGAGCCCGATACGCGCAGCGCCACCCGAAGAGCGCTTGACGAGAAGATTGCCGCCGAACCACCGTTCCCACCGCCCCAACTGCCGCCGAATGCCGCGCCCGCGCCGGTTGAAGACCACCTGCGCCGACGGAAGCGGCGCCCGCTGGCGCTGCCTGGCGTCGTCGAGAATGGGGTGATCCGCCTTATCGATCCCGGCGTCACCCTCCCCGAACGCTCGCGTGTGATCGTCGTCGCAGAAAGCACCTGAGATGCCCAAGCCAAGGAACGTGCCGCGATGAGGACCCGCCGCCCTCGCGGCGGCGCGGCCGGTCGTCTGAGCTCAAGGCAATACCACCCGCCGCATTTCCTCCAGCAGTCCGTCGCTTGAATCATCGCTTGCGCCGGCCGGCACCCTTCTGCAGGCGACGAACGAATGTTGCATGCTGCGGGCCTGCAGCGCCTTGTTGAACGGCGCTCAGGACCGTCGCCATGTCGCCTCGGAGCAGTGCCGCGGGGTTGAGCCAGAGGCCGGGAAAAACCCGGCTGCGGTAGATGCCGTCCTTGCCAAGCCGCAAGCGTTGATAGCGGCCGCCACGCAGGACAAGCCAGTCGATCTCCATGTCATAAGTCCGCCAGACCACGTACTCGCGCACGCCGTTGCGCTGATACGCGGCGAGCTTTGCATGCAGATCGTAGTTGGCGCTGCCAGCGGCTATTTCTACGATGAGTTCGGGGGCGCCCACCACGTATCCGTCCTTATCGGTCCGCGTTTTGCCGCCATGCGTCGGGAGAATGCGCAAGTAAGCATCGGGCTGGGGGAGATTCCCAAGATCCAGCCGCAACGAGGTGTTGTCGGCGGACCGAACGCCCGGAGTAACCACGCGATAGCAACCGAGCCACCAGATCACGTCGGCGTGCGGCCCGCCGTGGCTATCCTCAAAAACGGGAGGCGGCATGTAGACGATCCCTTCGACCAGCTCGGCCTTTGCGGAAACGGGCATGGCCCCATATCGCCGCTGGAATTCGGCGTCGCTGAGCTGGTCCCCACTCTGTAACGGGGGAACGACCCGCGCCCGAGTCGGGCGTCGAAGCCGTGCGCGGGGAATTCTCGCCATCGTGATTGTCATGGCGTCGCGTGCTCCTGAACGAAAGACATTCGTGTATTATACCGACAACGACTGAGCGGGGCCAAAGGCGCCGGCCCAACGCCTTTAGCAGTCAACGGCGTCCTTAGGCATCATTGTAGCCCATTTCCCGTAATCGAATGCAGCCACAGCCGGGACGGCTATGCTACGAAATGCTCACAAGCAGTGCGCGTGACGGAGAGCGAAGGGTCTCTTCCAACTCGCAAGAGACCCTTCGCTGGCAATCTGCTGCCGCCGATTTGGGTTTCGAAGCGGAGGATCAGGTCTCCACGGCTCCGATATCGACGATGCCGTCATCGACCCGAGCGTAGCCGCGTTGGTCGGTTGACAGGCCGGCCGGAATCAGCGCGTTCGAGCCGCGGTTGATCGCCGGGCTGCCCTTGAGCGGCAACATGGTTGGCGTCGGGCCACCATTGTTGGTCAGCGGGCCGAGCAGTGCATTGATCGGCTTGGCGGCGGTGCCCACCTGGTTCCCATTGACGCCGTTGAAGATGCCGGTCATCCCTGTGCCGTTGCCAATGAGGTTGTAACCGCTCGCGGATGAAAGACTGCCTTCGACGCCCATGTCGGCGCTGGCGGCGCTGTTGAGATCGACGATCGTGTTATCAAGCAGGGCAAAGGCGCTCTGGAAGATGCCTCCGGCGGAGGCGGCGGAGTTCCTGGCGATCGTGCTGTCGTAGACATACAGGCCGCCGTCGTTGAAGATGCCGCCGCCGTCGCCCGAGGCGGAATCCCCTGAAAAGGTACTGTTGACGATCTTGGCGCTGCTGAAGTTGTAGAGACCGCCGCCCGCCTTTGCCGAATCGCTGGAGAGCGTGCTGTCAGTAAGGGCGAGCTTGCCGGCATTAAAGATGCCCCCGCCGGCCTCACCTTTGGCCGAATCGTCGGTAATGTTGGCGTTGGTCACAATCGCCGAGCCACCGGCGTTGTTGAAGATGGCCCCGCCGCTGCCGCCCGTGGCCGTGTCGCCGGAAAACAGATCGCCGTTAGCGGAAAGGGCCCCGGCATTGAAGATCCCGGCGCCGCCACCGCTCTTGGCCGAGGAAGTGTCAAGATAGGTGCTGTTGACGGTAGCAGTGCCGCCGGCTCCGTTGAAGATGTCGCCGCCGGCATGTGCCGCGTTGCCGTAAAGGCTACAACTGGTGGCGGTGAGGGTGCCGAAGTTGGCGATGCCACCGCCGCCGTTGACGCTTGCCGTGCTTGAATCGCCTCCAAAGACACCGCCGGTGACCGCGACGCCGCCGGACTTGTTGTAGATGCCGCCGCCCACGGCTGCCACCTCGTCGACGAATTCGCTTCCGCCGTTGATGGTCACTTTGCCACCGGCGTTATAGATGCCTCCGCCATTGTTGGTGGCAATGTCCGAGGCAAAGTAGGTGCCGGTGACGGTAAGGGAACCGGAGCTATAGATGGCGCCGCCATCGTCGTAGCCGCTGCCACCGAAGCTGGCTGCGCTGTCATCTGGGAAGTAGCTGTCAACCACGACGGCGGTGCCGCTGTTGTACAAGCCGCCACCGTCGCCGCCTGAGTCGGAGGAGAAGGTCACGGCGTCCAGGGTGAGACGGCTGCCGAAATTCTGAATGGCGCTGTATTTCGCCTCGGTGAGGGTCAAGCCTGAAATCGTGGCGTTCGTCTTGGCGCCTTCAATGACAAAATCCGACGTATCGTGGTTCCCGCTGACTGACAGCACCGAAGCCCCGGGCCCGTCGACGGTCGTCGTGCCGCCGTTGAGGACCAGGCCCTCATGCAGTAGCGTGATCGTTCCCTTCACCTTCGAGGCAAAGTTGATGGTGTCGGGGCCAAGCCCCTTGGCGGCGTCGTTGTCGGCCTGCTGGACAGCCCAGCGCAGCGTGCCATCATAATTGGGGGCGCTGGGAAGGACGTCCGCCAGGCTGGTGACCGTGTAGGTGCTGAACATAACGCGCCCTTCCAGCGGCTCGAAAGTGCTCGCAGCCGCGTTTAGCGACCGACGCGCCGAACGTGCGGATTTGCGTGCTGGATTTGACCCGATGCGATAATTCGTGACAGTCTTCATGACTTTTAGACTCCCGCTCAAGGTGAGCGATGCTGCTTCAAGTGGGACTGATCGGCTCGCCGCGGCATTTTTTGCAACGTCAGCGCGTGACCCGTCATGGCACTCGCGGGTGCGGCCTATCCGCACCCGTCATCGGCGCCGTTTCTGGGAACCCGGCCCCGAGCGAGATTTTGCTTTTGCGTGGGATTTTGTCTGATTGGATTACCGCGAACCAGAACTCGATCGGCGCTGTTGCGCGGTAGATAGGAGGTTTGCCGCGATTACCTCACTTCAGCGGTGGTGTCGCGGGGCGAACGTCCCGACCTGGCCGGCGATGCGCTGCCAATGGGTCAACGCCTCCCACGACGTCTGGCAGCGTGCGCCGGACCTGGCTCTCATGCGTGCATCTGAGTGGGTCGTGAGACCTGCTCCCGCACCTCCTGGCTCATGTCCGCGTCGCCATGACGAATTGCCAGGTCGCCGAGCGAAACGATCCCCACGAGTCGCTTCTCGCGGTTCATGACAGGCAACCGGCGGATCTGCTTCTGTTCCATCAGCCGCGCGGCGTTGCTGGTGTCCTCATCCTCATAGCAATAGATGAGGCCGGGTGTCATGGTGTCGCCAACGCAGCAGAAATCGGGGTCCTGGCCCTCGGCGACGGCCCTCACCGCGATGTCCCGGTCAGTGATGACGCCAACAAGTTTGTCATTCTGGTAGACCAGCAGCGAACCCACGTCCCACGACTTCATCTTCTGGGCCGCATGGCGCAGGCTTGTTTCCGGCGGGATTGCGTGGACTTGACGAGTCATGATCTCTCGAAGCTGCATAAGGCACCTCCATGGTGAACTAAAACCCCCAAAGGGAACACTTGAGGAGAATGCAGCAAATGGGATACCGACCATCCTGGCCCACGCGGGCCACTGGTTCAGCCCGCATTAGGTCCTGTCTGAAAAACTAGTCGGAGTAGTGGTGCAGTTTGAACTGCTTGCCTATCTTAACGACCTTTGGCACTCGACTGGCCGGAGCGGTCGCGCATTCATCCCCCTCCAGCTCGCCAGAAGCCGTTCACCCGCCGCCTTGACCTATCGGACAGGACATCCGTAGCGGCATTGACCCGCGCCAACGCCAACGAAATGGCCTCAGCCTTTTCCCGCAACGCCCGCGACTCGCGGACCAGTTGGCGCACCCCTGCTTCACTGAGTTCGGCGTAAGCGAAGGGTTCCACCTTGACGGGGATGCCACCGGCGGCTCTCATGGCGGGAATCTTACTTAGCTCTCGCAACGTCCAAGCGGTCGTCCAAACTCACTCGACATCAACGCCAACGGTGACCGTCACAAGCTCGCGCCGCCTACCTCGGCGGACTACTTTCGGGAAGCGGCAAGGCCGCGACGCGCTCGATTGCGGCGATCAGTTTTTCCGCCGCCACCGGCTTTGTGAGATGTTCAGCAAACCCGGCCTCCAGGGACTTTCGGATGTCATCATCGTAGCCGTAACCGCTCACGGCAATCCCCCGTACCGGGCAGCGGGAGAGCAGTTCCTTCATGAGCTCCCACCCCGTTCCATCCGGCAACCCGATGTCAGCCAGCAGCACGACGTAGGTGTTTCGCTCGCAAAGTTCCATGGCCTCGTGAGTATTGCGAGCAACGTCAACGGTGAATTTGTAGAGATCCAACAGGCGAGAAAAGGCTTCGGCAGTATCAAAATGGTCTTCAACCACAAGTAGACGCATGAAAATCCCTTGCTCCCCTTGCCACGTTATCAGTGCTCATGTGCCCCCGCGATGTAAGGAAAATCGGAAAAACTGGTGGGCGGCGATGGCGGCGCTGACACACTGGGCCGATGCGTCAGCCAACCCGCGTGACACTGGCGCGCGATAAGTCCACCGTGCAGATTGAAGTGGGCGAAAACGGGCAGGGCGTCAGTCCGCAAGTTTTGCCCTACGTCTTTACACGCGCCACATCGCACAGGGCGAAGGCGTGCCGCTTGCTCAAGGAGACGCATCATGATCGCAAAGAGCATATCATCGGCAAGGTCCAGCATCACTTTGCTGCTGGCGTTGGGAGTCTTGGCATTTGCGGCGGTGGGGTGGTCGCAGGAAGCCACCACCTCCAATGCTCCTGTCGCGTGTCCCCCAGCCGCCAACCAGGCTTCGCAAACGACAACCGAGAAGCGGGAGGAGACCCTGCGAGCGGAGCACCAGGTCCTGCCCGATCCCGGAACGCTGGTCGATTACCGCAAGCGCGTCGGAACGACCTTCTGCTTCCAGGTCACCGGCCGCCTGCAAAACCAGACAGATTCGGCCGTGCAGCCCGGAGATGCGCGGGGCACGACGGACCTGAGCCTCGAGCCGTACCCGTACAGAATGGTCTGGGGCGACGGCATCTATACGGATGACTCGCCGTTGGCCCTTACGGCGGTGCAGGCGGGGCTGCCATGATTCCTCCCGTCACTTTCACCGTCCGTCCGAGCCCGCTCAAGGTTTTGGGAAGCGTCGCAATCGCGTCTGTCGCGATTACCGTCGGCGTCACGATTCTTGTCGTGTTCTTGGAGCTCCTGGCGGCCGCAGGACTTTTAGGGCTTTTGGCAGTGCCGTCGTGGCTATGGTCCTATCGTTGGATCATCATCGCCTGCACAGCGGCGCTAGCCGCTTGCTATTGCGGGATCGCGATGCTCGGTGCCGTCATCTGGGCTCGGCCACGGGTCGAGATCGGCCCCGACGGCTTCGTTGATTACGGGATTGTTGGACACCGCTCACGCCATTGGAGCGACATCAAGGGGAGCTTTACGGTCATCCGAGTTGGCTGGCCCATCGGGGTTGGCTTGCGGCCGGTGGTCGCTTACCGTCTCACCGACGCTTTCAAGGAATCTGCACGGATCAAGCCGATCGCTTCACTGGCAGGAAACGACGAGGCCATTCTGATATGCGGAGAGTTGGCGATCGAAGCAGGGGAGTTGGCCGACGTTCTCAACCGATGGAAGCAGGGCGTGCCGAGCGCGACGCCATCGGCGTAAACCGGCCCGCCGACTCGCTCGGGTGGGGCAAATCAGAAGCGACACCTTCGGTATTCGGGCGTCAGCAGCGAAGCGAGGGAAGGAAGGATATGACGCTTAAACGAATGGACAATGTCCTCATCGTTGTCGACGATCTCGAGGCCGTCAAGGCGTTCTTCATCGAACTGGGCCTCAAGCTCGAGGGCGAGCAGATGGTCGAAGGGCCTTTGATTGGGAGCCTGATCGGGCTCAAGGATGTCCGGGCCACCCTCGCGATGATGCGGACTCCCGATGGGCACGGCATTGAACTCGACAAGTTCCACACGCCCAACGCAGTCAGGTTTGGGCCCGTCAACGCGCCGGTGAACACACTGGGCATCCGTCGCATTATGTTCGCTGTCGATGACACTGACGCTGTCGTTTCACACATGCGCGCCCATGGGGCCGAGCTCATTGGCGAAATGCAGTACGAGGACACGTACCGGCTAGCCTACATTCGCGGGCCTGAGGGCATCATTGTCGGACTTGCCGAGCAGCTCGGCTAATGACTCTGTCTACGTCTAGGCCCTGACTGAAAACTCATCGGGATTGCGGCGGGTCGGAAATGCCCCGTATGCGATGGCGCCCGCGACGAAGCGACTCAACCGAAAGAGTCGTTGAGGAGCGACAACGAAGCAGACCGGGCATTTCCGGCCCGTCGCGGCCGGTCGAGTTTTCAGACAGGGCCTAAGCTAACTTGTCCTGCTATTCTCACCGAAGTCCAACGCCCGGCAATGAGCGGCGTCGCTTCCGTAACGGCCCTGCGTTCACTCCCCGTCCTTCACGATCCGGTACGTCGCATGCGTCTCAATCTCCGTGCCCAAGGGGTGGGCCTTGTAGAACGCCGCACAGTCTTGCGGCGGCGACTCCACGATATGCACGGTCACCCTCTCCGAATCCGTCCAGTCCTTGAGCGCGCTCTGTAGCCAAAGCAGTGCGTACCGCCCCTTGTGCCGACGGATCTGCTCGGTCATGTCCACCTCGTCGTCCAGCTCGACGACCGCCGCCGGCATCTTTCCCGGGCCGGTGTCGGCGAACCGGACGAAGGTCGCCCCGTAGTGGTCGCGGCCGTTCAGCCACCACGGGGCCATGTATGTCTCGGTGTACCCACCGTACAGCCTGAGG
>Ga0182024_10010276_pt1 | contig 19114 bp, 8 predicted proteins | sample P32metaG_FD_120480 | JGI IMG/M metagenome (GOLD analysis project Ga0182024, IMG submission 120480) | Permafrost microbial communities from Stordalen Mire, Sweden - P3-2 metaG (Illumina Assembly) | ecosystem: Environmental > Terrestrial > Soil > Wetlands > Permafrost | place: Sweden: Stordalen... | reverse complement strand
AGCTCGCCCTCCCCTTACCGCAAGTCTCCACGCCCTTGCCCCGTCCCATTCGTAGCGCCTCGTCCTCCGACGCGCTGCCAACGCCCTCATTTCCGCCATCGCAACGCGCCCGTCCGCAGCACGCTATCTTTTCTTCGATCTCTCGATGAATCTGCCAAGGCGATCCACTGCGGGTTGCTGCGGACACAAAAAAACGGCCCCGGCGAAATCGCCGAGGCCGGTGGTCAATGCTCGATACTCTAAGTCAGCTTAAATTCTTACAAGTCTTCACCCTGACTATCTACCATCTGCTTCGGATTAAAGAGTGTACGAATCCAAGCATCCCCGACTTGCAAATTGAAATCGATTTCCTTTTCATCCGAATCAATGGTCGGCTCGCCGCTGGCGTCCTTCTTGGGGAAGCTGAAGATTGCACCGATCACTTTTCCGTCCGCAGTCTCCTGAAACTCCACTTTGGAAGGCGAGATCTTCTTTTTCGTTTTCTTGAGCTGAATGAACGCCGTGTTCTTGAACGCATCTTCGCCGCGAGTCTTAAAAATCGTCATGTTCTGCCCGGCAACGAGGATCTGATAGCTATCCGGGGCTGTCTTCAAAGCGTTGTCAGCCGCGTCTTGCGTGGTGGATCCTTTCAGCACTTGCCTCCGTAGCGACGCCTCGCGAATCGTTCGTGACGACCACCAATAAATGTTGTACACCGACGAGCCCGCATTCGCCTCTTTTTCGGTGCCGCCCGCTTGACTGGGCATGGCGCCGTTGTTGTGCGAAGTATCGTTGCCCCCGCCCGCATACCCGACCGATCCGCCCGTAATCGGTGTCGTGTCGGCCGGATGCCATGCTCCAGATGCGGTAACATTCACCTTTGCCCACGGCGAGGTTTGTAGGACTGTCATTACGTCCTTCTCATCCCATTGCTGATACGGCTTGGACTTCCAGACGTCTCCTGCCCAAACGATCGCCGCCATCGCCAAAATTGCTAAAGTACCAAACAATGTTTTCCGCATCGTTGTCTCTCCTATCTCGACGAACTGCCCGCCGCAACTCGCTCCGTCCTACAGTCTACGCCGCGTTGTGGAACAGATCATCCGATCCGCCGCGAATTACTCCATCGAACTCACCGCGTCTTCGCCCATCTATCGGATACCACACCAGCAATTCTACCTTAAAAGAATGTGCCCGAAAAATCGTTCTTCGTACCCGAAAGGTTCGACAGCCCCTGAACAGTCGATCCCCGCCGCAAAAAAAAGGAGCGCTCCAGCTTCTGGAGCGCTCCCTCTCAATCCCTTACGCCACGCCGGACCGCGGGTTAGAACGTTAGCTGAGCCTTCACCTGGATTAACCGCGGCGAAGCGTCGCCACCAAGGAACGAACCAAGAATGCTCGTCGGCGGGTTCACTTCCGACACAATTTTGCCGAACGAGCCGCTGTTGAGGTCGTTCACGGGGTTGGAGAAGTTCGGATGGTTGAACAAATTGAAGAACTGGAATCCGAGCTGGAACGAGCCGCGCTCCCAGTGCGGAATCGCAAACTTCTTCGTGACGTTGAAGTCGGTGTCGAAGTAGTTCGGTCCGCGGAATGCGCCCCGCAACCCCTGGGGCCCGAAGCTGGTCTCACTACCGGCTGGGACGAATTGGCTATACGCCAAGCAAGGAACCGCTGTTGACCCCGCGAACTTTGAGCTGTTGCAGTTGGATCCGAACGCCGAGGCGGACAAAACATCCGGGAAGATCGGACCGCCGAAGTTTCCTCCTGCGAGCGCGTTGGACGCCGCTGTGTCAACAACGGTAAACGGAAAGCCGGTTCGGTAGAACCAGGCACCCGAAATCTGCCATCCATCAACCAACGGTGCCCAACCGTGGCCCATTAGAGCCTTCCGAATCGGCACCTGCCACACGTAGTTGGCGTTTATCACGTGCCGGGCATCGTAATCCGCCGGGCCATAATTTCCCTTCAGGTCAAACGGATTCTGCGGATTCAAAATGTTGCCTACGCCCGAGAACGGAAAAAATCCTCCGTTCGAGATGTCATCCAGTGCCTTGCTGTAGGTGTAATTAAATTGAACCAAGCCTCCGCCCGCACCGCTGAAGCGGTGCTGATAGGATGCTGTCACGCCGTTGTAGTTTGAGACTCCGCCGCTGGTGACGTCCGTAACGGTCCCGAATTGCGTAGTAACGGGCGCCGTGGGAAGCCCGGTGAAATCCGCTGCAAATGCGTTCACGCCGTTGTCGAACACCGGGATGTGGATACCGTGGTTTCCGTTGTAGCCGATGGTAATCAGATCGTTGGCGCCAAACCCTTTTTGAATTTGCAGATTCCACTTCTGGAACTGTGGCGCGTAGGTCTTCGGGTCCGTGTACGTGAATCCAGGCGGCAGAGCAACTGTGCTGGCACCCGACTTAAAGGCAGTCAGGAACGCTGCATTGTCTGAGCTGGCACAGCCGAAAATGTTCCCCGGCTGATTCGGCGACAGAAACCCGGGGCATGCGGTCGAGCCCGAAAATTCGTTAAACACATTGAACTGCGGCGCGTTTTGCGCCAGATTGTCTGCGATTCCGCCCGGGAAGATGTCGTAAAAAATCCCGACTCCGCCGCGTATCACGAAGTTCGACTTCCACATGTCCGTGGAACTGCTGAACGGCTGCCAGGCAAAACTTAGGCGTGGTGACCACTGAACCCCTTGGTAGCTATTCAGCCCTTGATTTCGGCCAGAAAGGATTTGCGTGTTGTACGGAGCTGTCGGATCGGCTCCAACATCGGCCAGCGTTCCATTCAACTGCGCAAAGCAATTGATCGCGCAGCTGGGGTTAGACGCATGTTCGATGCGCAGCCCCGGCGAGATCGTCAGGTTCGACTTCACTTTCCAATCGTCCTGAAAGTATCCGGCAACTTCATACAAACGTACCGGGACGTTGGTTACGGCACTGAAGTTCTGTTGGAGCTCGGTTCCCACTGACCCATTCGTTCCCGTTACCAAGCCACCGTTTGCGAAGTCCGCCAGAGAGAAAGGAATTTCGAGCCCTTCGATCCGGTTGCCGAAATCGTGATCGCTCACCCAGTTCTTGTGAAACTTCATGCCAAACTTCAACGTGTGATTTCCGATCAGCTTCGAAACGTCGTCGCCGATTTGGAACTGCGTCACGTTTCGTCCCTGCGGGAATGCGAAACCTTCTCCGCCGAGGTTCAATCCGCTGGTCTGATCTCCCAAGGAGACGTCGCCCAAGATCAACGACGTGGGGAACGTCTGCAGCGACGCTGCCTGTTGAGTGTTCTGGAAGATAGCTGAGTACCATGTGGCGGCCACCAAGAACTGGTTCGTCAGGCTGGGGCTGAAAGTGTGCGTCTCGTTCAACTGACCTTGGTATTCCGGCTGCCAGCTGGACGCATTGAAAATCGGGTTCAGCGGGTCGGTATAGGTCGGCTGGGTTCCCGCGTCGTACTGCACGCGCATAAATGCCCGGTCGTTCGCTCCGATATTCCAGTCAAGACGACCGGCAATCTGCCATTCCGGCGCGAAGTTGATCGGGTTTTCACGAAGGTTCACGGCGCAAGGATTGCCGACGCCGAAGGCAGCAAACGGTCCGCCCGCGTAGTTCGCATTCGAGCAACCGCCATTCCCAATCTGAGACGCTGACCCCTGGTTCAGTGCGCCATTGTACGAATTGAACGCTCCCGCCCCGCTTCCCGGAACACCAGTCACGCCCGTGCAAACACCAGCGATGTTCTGGCAGTAAAAGGGTACGGATGCTGCTAAACCCGTGGCGTTCAGATTGTTGACGATAGCGGTCTCAAAAGGCAGCGTTGGTACGTTGAACGACGACGGCACCGGAATCAGTACTCGCAATCCTTCCGTATTCAAAAAGAAGAAAAGCTTGTCCTTCATGAACGGGCCGCCGATTGATGCGGCCCACTGGTTCGCATTGTCGAACGGCTTCGGGACACCGGCATTCTTGTCTAGCCAACCCTCGGCGTTCAGCGCGCGCCCGTTCCAGAAATACACCGCGTTCCCGTGGAAGGCATTTCCACCGGATTTGGTAACGTAGTTGATGTCAATGCCCGCGAAGGTTCCGTAGGCAGCGGAGAAACCGTTGGTCACCACATCCGCTTCCTGAATCTCGTTGGTTCCTAGCAGCAGGTTCGAGGCGCCAGAGTTGCCGAGGTTCAGGAACGGGTCGTTATCGTCCATCCCGTTCATCGTGAACAGGTTCGATGTCGCCGGCAATCCAAAAGCCTCTACGTTGCCGTAACCACCTTGGTTGTTCGCCACAACGCCCGGAGCAAGCTGCGCAATCGCGGTCAGATCGTTGCCAGGATTCGGAACGCTGGAAACCTGCTGCTGGGTAACCGCCGTCGAAGTGTCTCCGTTATCAGTTTGCAAAAGTGGCGCCGCTTCCGTCACCGTCACGGTCGTGCTAGCTGCACCGACCGTCAGCGTAAAGTTCACGCTCGCGATCTGGCCTACTCCGACGTCTGCGGTGCGCGTCACTGACTCGAACCCCGTGACGCTTACAGTCACGTCGTACCGGCTTGGCGTCAGGAGGTAGAAGCGGTAGGTGCCCTCGCGGCTTGTGGTCGTCTCCTGCGTGCCTCCTTTGCTTTCGTCCTTCAGCGTTACCTTAACGCCGGGAACCACCGCCCCGCTGGGATCGGTTACGGTACCGGTGAGGTCGCCCGTGGTACTCGTCTGTGCAGCGACTCGCGTTGCACCCAGAGATAGCACTACCAGCAGCGCAAACACCGCTGCGAAGAAACGCTTCCAATTCATACATCCTCCTAGAGATTGTGGCGAGAATTTCGGAGAAGCTTGTGGCCGCACTCCTGCCCCCATACACATAAGACCTTAGCCACCAGCTGCATCGCACGTTTGTTTCCATGCAAAATAAAAAATAAACACAATATAATCATCAACTTGCAGGAAATACAAAAACTCGTACTCGAACTTGCATACCAATTTCCATATACGCGCACGCAAATCTGTATGTCTTTAGGCATTGACCTGTACTGTTTCCGCTCGCCGTCCCAGAACCGAGACATCCCCAATTCTGGATCCGTCAACGATCACCCCCGGACGACCTCACACGAAATCTCCGAAGCGCCATATATACGCTTCCGTTTAGATTTTAGAACTCGGATACACGGCCTACCTCTTGACATAAAATAGCCACATAAGCCGCTTGTTTTAAGTCAGATAAAGACAATCCAATATGGCAGGTTCGTTGCATTCCCATCTGCGGGCAGTGGGACGGATATGTGTCCGCAAGGATGTCGCGCGCATGCGTATTCGCGCGGATTCTCCCACCTCAAATCAAGTTGAATCAGGAGCTACGAAGATGAAACTAAAGCATCTCCATCGCCTCATGGCGCTTTTGGCCGTCATTTGGGCCCTATCCCTAAGCTGCTCCGATCTGGCCGCGCAAACCCAGACCACCGGGGACGTCGCCGGCGTGGTGACTGACGCCAGCGGCGCGGTCGTACCAGATGCCAAGGTCGTTCTTAAAAGCAACGATCGCGGCGGTTCGCAAGATATCACTACAAACAAAGACGGCGTCTATCGTTTCTTCCTGCTGCCGCCGGGCAGCTACACCGTGACCGTTAGCGCCGCTGGATTTCAAACCTCCCAGCAGGTCGTGCAGGTCAAGCTCGGTCAAATAGCCACAGCGGATGTGCATCTGTCTGTCGGCTCATCCAGCACCACGGTTACCGTCTCGGAAGAAGCTCCGCTGGTTGAATCCGAGAACGGGAACGTATCCAGCACCTTGTCCGAAAAACAAATTCAGGAGATGCCGAACTCGGGAAACGACATCACGTTTAACGCGCAATTGGCAGCCGGCTCGGTTTCCAACACCGCCGGTGGCGGCCTCGGGAATTTTTCAAGCTTTGGAATTTCCGCAACCGCCAACCTATTTACGCTGAACGGCATGGACGATAACGATCCGTTCCTCAGCCTCAACAACTCCGGCGCGACCAACCTGACGCTGGGAAACAACGAAGTGCAGGAAGTATCAGTCACCACCAACGGCTATTCCGGGGAATATGGCACGCTAGCGGGTGCAAACGTCGCCTTCGTTACCAAGAGCGGCACCAATGAGTGGCACGGGAAGGACTCCTACTATTGGAACGGCCGCGCCCTGAATGCGAACAGCTGGTTCAACAACGCTGGCGGCGTTCCGCGTTCCTTCGTCAACGCAAATCAATGGGGCGCCGACATTGGCGGACCGATTCTGAAGAACAAGGTTTTCGGCTACTTCAACACCGAGGGCTTGTATCTGTTCATTCCCGCGGGCGGCGCCACCATCTCCATTCCGAGCCCGCAGTTCTCAGCTGCCACCCAGGCGTTCATCAATTCCAGCTTCGGTGCCAGCTCTCCCACGGGCACGTTCTACAACACTATCCTTTCGCTCTATGCCGGAACTCCGGGCGGACCCGGTAAGCCAGCCGTGGCCTCAACCACAGTGAACCCGACCACCGGCACGCTTCTCGGCGGCGGATGCGACGCTTCGGTGGCGGATATTGACAAAGCCACGGGAACCACAGATTTCGCGGGCACTGCCAGCACACCAGGTACGTCTTGCGTCAACACTCTTACGTCAGTGGCTAGCAATATGACGCATGATTGGCTGCTCGCAGGCCGCGTGGATTGGAACATCGGCAACAACGATCGAATGTTCACGCGCATCCAAAAAGAGCATGGGTTGCAGGCTTCGATCACCGACCCGATCAACTCCATCTTCAACGCCCAGAGCGATCAACCCGAATATCAGGGTCAGTATCAATGGACCCACTCGTTCGCGGGGAGCGCCGTAAATCAATTCATCGCCTCCGGACAGTGGTATTCGGCGGTCTTCGACAACGTCAATCGCGCCGCCACGCTCGCTAAATTCCCAACGCTCCTGAATTTCGGCAACGGCGCCTTTCAGACGCTTGGCGGATTTTTCGGCTTGGGCAACAACCTGCCGCAGGGACGAAACGTCACGCAAGCTCAGTTGTCCGATGACTTCTCCAAAACAATCGGCGTTCACACGCTCAAGATCGGTCTCAAGTACCGGCGGAACGACGTCACCGATTTCGATCTGGGTTTGTTTACAGATGGAGTCGTCACGCCTTCCAACCTGGGCGCCTTCTTCTTCGGAGGGTTTGATTCCGGAACCATCGGCGGAGCCAGCAACCTCACGCAAGCTTTCACCAAGTCCACCGAGTTTCCCGCCGCTCTTTACAATTTGGGCGGCTATGTGGAAGACGATTGGAAAGTGAAGAGTAACTTGACGCTGACTCTCGCGCTGCGCCTGGAACATAATTCCAATCCCATCTGCACAACACTTTGCTTTGCAGCTCCGTTCAGTCCGTTCCTCTCGCTCGATCACGACGTGAACGTTCCCTACGACGCGGCTATCCAAACCGGAAGAAAGCAAGCGTTGCCATACCTCACCACCATCGCGCCGCAACCGCGCTTTGGTTTTGCTTACACCCCGCATATGTTCGGAATGCACGGGGAGACGGTAATTCGCGGAGGCATTGGCATTTTCTACGACGCCTTTCCAGGCATCGTAGCCGATAGTTTTGCGCAGAACTCTCCCGCATTTAACACGTTCTCGCTCAACTCATCCGCCGCTACGCCTAATGTCGCTCCCGGCGCGGCGAACAATCTCTTCGCGGCCGCCGCCGCATCGAACACCGCGTTCCTTGCGGGTTTCAATAACGGCGCGACTTTCCCGGAGATCAGCGCTTCCGTTCCGGGATTCTCTCCGCCAGGATTGTTTTCGGCGTCGAAAATGCCGCTGAATCCCCAATATCAAAAGTGGAGCCTGGAAGTGGAACGCAGTTTTGGCCAGAACATGTCGTTGGATGTCCAGTATGTCGGCAACCACGGCATTCACGAATTGTTCTTCGACAACGGCTTGAACGCCGCTGTACCGATCTCCACGGCCTTTCCTGCCGGCTTCAATGGCCTGCCGCTCACGCCACTCGACTCGCGTTTCGGTCCTGTGACGCAAACGTTCTCGGGCGGTGTCTCCAACTACAACGGATTGGCGATGACTTTCACCCGACGCTGGAGCAGCGGAATCGCTCAAATCAATTATGTCTATAGCCACGCGCTCGATGACTACTCCAATGGCGGAAACCCTGGCGTGCCGTTCGTTAGTACTGCGTTCGGCGCCACCAACTCCGCCATCAGTTTCCCGGAGAATCCATTCAATCCACGCCAATTCAACTATGGCAATGCAGACTATGACGTAAGGCACTACCTAAGCGCCGACTACGTCTGGACCTTGCCGATTCGCAGATTGCTCCGCGACCGTGGCTGGCGTCCGCTTACCGATGGATGGCAGGTATCTGGAACTGTCTTCGCTCGCAGCGGACTGCCCTTCACTCCAGTTGATCTCAGCACCAGCGGAACTCTTCTCGGCTCGGACTACGGCGGTACGATATTTGCCCAACAAGTCTCGTCAGCGAATGTGTACGTGACTTGCCCGGCGGGTCAACCACAAGAGCAGATCTGTCTCAACAAGAATGACGTCACCACGTCGCCTTCAGGCTTCGGCAACGTAACCCGTAACCAACTTCGCGGTCCCCACTACTTCGACAGCGACTTCACGCTGATGAAGCAGACCAAGATTCCGGGCTGGGAGAAAGGCCAGATTGGATTCGGGGCGCAGTTCTACAACGTTTTCAACCACCCCAATTTCCAAGCTCCGGTCGGGGACGCCAGCAACCAGGCCTTGTTCGGAAGCGTCATTGCCACGGTCAACCCACCGACGTCCGTGTTCGGATCGGGTTTGGGCGCCAACGCATCGCCGCGCTTGATTCAGGCCAAGCTGCAGTTCACCTTCTAGGGCCCAGAACGGCAGCACGTACAAACAAAAAGGGCGGTCCCGCAACGCGGGACCGCCCTTTTTTGCTTTTATCTTCATTCTATTTCGAAACTATCGATACATCGGGTCTACGCTATCACCGTCCCGGCTTGGACTGTCGCTGACTGAAGCCGTCGCGACGAGCTCAGTTGCCGCTAAGAGCTCACCCGTCCTGTTTATTGCGCGTCCGTAACCTTGCCTTTTACAAATGTGACCTTGAGATCTTTATATACATAGATCTGCTTGGGGCCCAGGTTGAGGATTTTATCCGGCTGGCCAAGTATCGCTGTCACTTGATCGGGCGTCTGGCCGATCTCCACGGTAGCTGGCGGAGCGGCAGGGGCTGCCGGTGCAGCTGCCGGAGCGTCCGCCGCTGCGGGCTGTTGCGCGTCGCCACCCGCCGCCTGCTGCTGGTTTCCGCTGTCGTCCGACTTCGCGGAATCATCCGGTTGGACCGTCAAGACTTCCGCGATCATGCTCACCACCTGGTCCGTGCTGGGCGTCGTGCCTTTCGGATAAATAAATTTGAGGGTCGAGTAATACCGAACGTCTTGATAAGGGTCGCTGAACAGGGTGAAAACCACACCGTCGGCCTGCACGGCGATACCCGTCACCCAAAATTTCTCTCCGGTAACAAATTGTCGCCCCTGCACGGTCTGTGGCGGCGGATGTCCGATCAGGCTGCCGAAACCCTGCACCTTCTGATGCACGCCATAGGCGCCCTCGGAGAGCCTCCCATTGCTATACGTATTCTGCGGCGGTATCTGCGTCGAGGTGGGATACATCAGCAGCTTGTCTTTCTGCAGCACCAATACGGCGCCCGCGGTGACAATGTCGCTCTTATCGTCCGTAGGCTTGGTGAGCTGATACTTTGCTTCCAGTTGGCTCTGCAGCGAACCCTGCGCTCCCGCCACGAACCCTGGAAAAATTCCCGCAACCGCCAGGATGGCAATTTGCATCCGAATCGGAAGTCTGGCCTTCATTGATAACTTCTCCTTGGGCGTGGCAAGCCCTGCGGTGTTTGTCGGAAATTGTGCAACCCGGTGTCTGCGTTCTTGCTTCGAAAACCGCTCAAGCTGTACCGGAGCGCCAGTGGTTTTCCCGACTGACGCTCCGATCCCGTTTTCTGCAGTACGGTGTTAAAAGTTTGATACCGTAACTGTCAGAGCTACTTTGTCCTTAGTCCTGACCGCTGGTCCCCGCCTGCGATTGCACGTCCGCTTCGGCCTTGTCAGCATCCGCCTGCTGCGCCTCCAACTCGCCCTTCACCGATGTATCTGGCTTCACCTGGCCATCGGGATTGGCGCGAGTCTTGGTATCGGGAGCCGCTGGCAGTCCGTTCTTCCCTTGGTTGTCCGCCAGCGTCTTGAGTCCGGAATCCAACTGCTCGCGGAAGTGGTTGTGCATTTCCTGCAGATCGTCAACGGTCACCGCGACTTGCGAACCCGACGGGCAGTCGGATTTCTGGCTCGCGCTGACCAGCACCTTCACGCTCTTGTTCGCGTCCGGAGTGTCTTCAATTCGTGTCACCACGTCTCCGGCCGATAGGGAGCAGTCCTGCCCATCCGGTCCCGTCTCGTTCAGCACGTCGCTGACGATAAAGGTCCGGTGGTTGGGATCCAGCGCTGCCGGGACCTCTTCCGGCGGGTTTGCGTCGGCAGAGGTATCGGCCGCCGGCGCTGCTGCCGCGGGTTGCGGTGCTGACGCGGCGGCTTGCTCCGCAGCCAGCTGGGCCTTTACTTCGTCCGCGATCGCCTGCTTCACTTCCGGTGTGAGCGCTACCCCGCCGCCACCACCGCCACCCGCATCCTGCGCGCTGGCATCACCTTGCGCCGCCGCGGCATTCGCGTTCGCCGCTGCCTGCGCTTCATACGATGCCTGCAGGTTCTGGCTGATTACGTAGTCCGTCATCCACAATGCAGCACTTGCATAAGCCGGGTACGGGTTGAAGTAGTAGCCGTAGTATCCGAACCACGGCGCTCCGCCCCAGCCCCAGGAGTAAGCCACCGGCGCTGCCCAAGGATTGTAGGCCCAGCCATAGAATCCCGGACCGTAGTAGTAAGGCGACACATAACCGTAGTAGTAGCCTCCATGGTAGTAGCCACCGCGGTATCCATACGCATAGTAGTGGCCGCCACGGTAGTAGGTTCGCCCCATATACCGGTGCCCGTCGCGTCCTCGGTAGCCACGCTCGCCGTAGCCCCCTCCGTGACGCCCGGTGTTAACCAGCCGGCCACCGCCGGGACGCGTTGACACGACTCTCGTGCTTCCGTGCGCGCCGTGAGTGATCGTCGCCCCCTTGGACGTATGGATGGAAGTAACGTGGCCGTTCGAGCTGACGCGCGCGGTATTGCCGCTCTTGGTGGTCACCGTTTTAGTAGTTGCGTGTGTGCTAGTCGCCCCGCCGGCCTTACCACCAGCGGTCGTCCCTTTGGCGGCAGTTGTAGTCGCTCCCTTGCCGGCAGTTGTCGTGCCCTTACCAGCAGTGGTCGTTGTACCCTTGCCGGCGGTCGTCGTCGTGCCTTTTCCGGCAGCAGTCGTGGTTCCCTTGCCGACGGTGGTCGTCGCACCCTTATTGGCCGTAGTAGTCGTACCCTTATTGGCGGTGGTCGTCGTGCCCTTGTTCGCGGTGGTAGTTGTGCCCTTATTGGCGGTGGTCGTCGTTCCCTTGTTAGCCGTAGTAGTCGTGCTCTTGTTGGCTGTGGTAGTCGTGCCCTTGTTCGCGGTGGTAGTGCCCTTGTTAGCCGTGGTCGTCCCACCCTTATTGGCAGTGGTCGTTGTCCCCTTGTTGGCGGTTGTCGTACCCTTGTTGGCAGTCGTCGCGCCGCCTCCGCCTGCCTTGGCGCCACCGGCACCGCCTCCACTCGGATGCGAGGCAGGAGCTGACGCATGCGCCGCGGGAGCAGCCTTGGGCGCTGGCGCACTCTTGTTCTTCTGCCCCCAAGCCAGGCTGGGGACCGTGATCAGGCTCAGAATTAAGAGCCACTTTGCCACGATGCTAGTGATGGGCCGAGTAGATTTCATCGTAACTCTCCTCTTGGTGTGAAATTCCGTCTGTAGCTCTGCTGCCAAGAACGTGAGATCTCTGAAAATGCCGTGACGCCTTACGCGTTAGGGCTTTCATCCGCCACCGCTCCGAAACACGCCGACTTAGACCCTGTATTTAGCATCCAATGAATGTTTCAGGGTTGCCCCGGCGCGATCCGGAAGGATTGCATTGTGCAAAGAAATGATAGAAATGTTCCACGTGACCTCCGCGCCGGATCGCCCTGAAGCGGCCCTCCACCTCGCATTGCGCAAAAGCGTATGAAAAACCGTCATTCCCGGGAAAGTTTCTCGCGTCGCCCGCGGACCCCAATCCGGGTGCCCTGCGAAAAGCTCGGCACAACGTTGCAGGCATCGGCTGCGCTTTCGACGGCATAGCGTGGAAATCGGCCACTCAAGTAAGCCGAACTACAAATCGTATGAAGTCGAACTCACTCTTCCGGGGCCGCCCCGAACATCTTGCCGCGCGGTGAAAGTAGACCGCGACCGCCGCGTTGCACTCTTGCCTGCCATCACGGACAAACTTTGCGGACGTACCTTGCCCCAGACTCCCCGTTCGGATTATAGGCTGTTGTGCAAGAACATAGGCCCGCTGCGCGGGTCTGTCAAGCTCGGAAAATCACTCTGCTGTTCGTGACATACTGCCCTTCGCCAGCTCAGCGTAGCGAGCGGTGCCTTGACACGATCCTGTTCAGATGCCCTTTCACTCTGGCGCAAATGTCGTAGAATGTCGGCAGCTTTCGGGCCTTCTCGACCAATCGCTCCCAGATCTTTAGAGGCCAAATGACCGACGACGTCACTGGCGCGCGTAAAGGCGACTATCTCATCCTCGGCACTCTCGGCGCCGGAGGAATGGGCAAGGTCTACAAAGTCCGCAACACGCTTTCCGACCGCGTCGAAGCCATGAAGGTTCTGTTGCCCGATCTTTCCGAACAGCAGGAGCTCGCGGATCGTTTCTTGCGCGAGATTAAGGTTCTCGCGAGTCTCCATCATCCCAACATCGCCGAGCTGCGCACCGCGCTTACCATCGGCAATCAACTCGTGATGATCATGGAGTACGTCGAAGGCACCACGCTCGCCTCCCGCCTGCAACAAGGCGACATGCGTTACGCGGACGCGCTCGCCTGCTTCGATCAAGTGCTCGCCGCGCTCTCCTGCGCGCACGCGCAAAGAGTCGTGCATCGCGACATCAAGCCCGCCAACATCATGCTCGCTCCCTACGGCATCGTTAAGCTGATGGACTTTGGCATCGCGCGTTCCGGTAACGATATGGGTCTCACCATGACCGGCACGACGCTCGGCTCGGTCGCGTACATGTCGCCCGAACAAGTTCGCTGCGAACCGCTCGATGGTCGCTCCGACCTCTATTCCGTCGGCGTCTCGTTGTACGAAACCATCACCGGCCAGCGCCCGTACGTGAGCGACAACAACTTCGAAGTGATGCAAGCGCATCTGCAAGTGCCTCCGACGCCGCCGATCGACTTGAAGCCGGATATTCCGCCAGGCCTCAACCAGCTGATCCTCATGGCCATGGCCAAGAATCCGGCGCAGCGTTTCCAGACAGCCGACGCGATGCGCGGCGCGCTCCGCAGCGTTGCGCCCTTTCTGGGCGAACCAACTCCTTTTGCGCCGACGATTCCGGAGTCAACGCTCGACATGTCCGCGCCGCAGACGCCGTACCCGGAGAGGCCCAGCACTCCGCGTTCGGTGACCGCTCGGCCTGTGGCGCAACAGCCGATCACCGCTCGACCAGTTACCGCTCGTCCGATTACGGCGCAGCCCGTTGCGACGCCACCGCTCGCGCCTACTCCTCCGCCGCTCGCGCCGACGATTCCGCTCTCCGGCTCAGCGCACCAGTATGCGCAACCGCACGTTCCCGTGGCAGTGGTCGCGCCGGCGCAAGCGAGCGTCGGCAATCGCAGCGGACTCTACATCGCTCTCAGCGCCGTCGTCGTGCTCGCGGTGTTAGTTGCTGCGGGGTTCGGCGCGAAGCGCTGGTTGGGTTCGCACCGGTCCGAGGACTCGACTACTGCGCCTGCGGACAATCCGGCTCCCGCTGCGCCAGCGCCCGCCGCGGATGCGACGGCTTTGCCGGTGATGCCTGCAGTGCACACCGTCCCCGCGGCGGATACAACTCCCAGCAAACCAGCGATTGATGCGGGCGCGAAACGGCACGCTACAGCGCCATCGATCGCACAGAATCCATCGCCGCCGCAACAAGACACGCCGCAGCAGGACGTGCCGCAGCCAGCCACGCCACAAGCAAGCACGCCACAGCAAAGCGTGGCACAGCAACCACCACCAGCAGCGCAGCAAGCGCCACCCGCGCAACCGGACCATCGCGCGGCGGAACAATCCGCGCGGAAGACTGTGGCATCCGTCGCGCAGTTCGCGGCTCTGGAGCGCGAGGAGTTCGACGAGCTTTCCGCGCGCGACAACTCCGTGAACGCGCGCATCGCGGCGTTGCCGCAGCAGCCCAGCAGCGACGTTGCCGCGTCGCAGCAGCACGCGCGCAACAATCTGGCGCTCGCGCAACGCGCGCTGAAAAATGGCGATGTGCAAAACGCGCAGAAATACATGGAACAAGCGGACGCGGAAGTAAACAAGCTGGAAAAATCTCTCGGCCACTAATTTTGTTTTTGCGGGACGCTGCGACAACGCAGTGTGCGCAAGAGTGACGCGGGTTTTGTAGCGGCGGTCTTCAGACCGCCATCGGTGGTGGGCGCAACACCGATGGTGCACTAAAGTGCGCCGCTACAACGTCAAAAGCTTGGCCCGCCTGCATCTCTCTGCAAATTGTGAAGCTACTGCTTGGAAACGTTAACGAAATACAGATCCGTGGCCACATCGAATTCATTTTTCTTCAGCGAGGTCTTCATCGTCTGCCAGTAAGTTGTCGGTTGAATAATTTGCCAGGCGGTTTTCTTGCCTACGCGGATGGGCATGGTGAAATCGGGCTCGTCCGCCTGCCAGCGATAGTCCACCGTGCCGTCCGCTTCGTTGAATTTCAGCTCGAGCGTGGGAATCGCGGTGTGGCGCAGATACTGATCGAAGAGCGGCGTGAGATTCATTCCGGTCTGCTGGTTGAAATACTGCACGACGTCTTCGGTCATGATGTTCTGATATTTAAAATGTTGGTAGAAATCGTGGATCAGCGCCCACCAGCGGGCATCATCGTTCACCACGCTGCGCAAAGTGTTCAGGAATAGCGCGCCCTTGAAATACATATCCTGCGGCGGAGTGGCGGCGATGCCGCGCTCGGCAATGATCGGCTCGCGATTCTGCACCTTTGACTTGTAACCGTTGACGTACTTGATGGCGTCTTCTTGCCCGAAAGTGTATTCGACGTAGAGAACTTCCAGATAAGTGGTCCAGCCTTCGTGGATCCACATGTCCGAGCGGTCCGCGGCCGAGACGCTGTTGCCGAACCACTCGTGGCCGCTTTCGTGGATGATGATGAAATCGAATTTCGGGCTGACGCCCACGCCGGTCCAGTCGCGCCCCAGGTAACCGTTAGTGAAGTGATTGCCGTAGGTGACCGCGCTCTGATGCTCCATGCCGGAGTAAGGCACTTCGACGAGCTTGTAACCATCTTTTTGGAAGGGATACTCGCCGAAATAATGCTGGTAAGCCTCAATCATTCCCTTGGCCTGCACGAATTGTTTTTTGGCTTTGTCCAGATCTTCGGGCAGCACGTAGAAATCCAGCGGCAAATCACCGAGCTGATCTGAAAAGTGCACGTAGTTTCCGATGTTCAGCGATACGTCGTAATTGTTGATGGGATACTGCACCAGCCAGTCCCAACGCGTGTAGCCATCGCCCAGATCGGTCTTGCCCACGAATTTTCCGTTGGAAACATCCACAAGCCCGTTGGGAATCGCGACGCTGATCTGCATGTTCTCCACTTCATCGCGCCACTGATCTTTGTTCGGCCACCAGACGCTCGCGCCGATGTCTTCGCACGCGGTGTAAATCCACGGATGCCCGGCCGGATCTTTCCCAAACGTGAAGCCACCGAATCGAGCGGTCTGCAGCGGGTGCCCGGAGTAGTAAAAATCAATCGTGTATTCCTGCCCGGCGTGCAGCGTTTCCGGGAAGTCCACGAACACGGCGCCGGAATCGCGGACGTATTGGAGGGGAATCGCGCCGAGGAGAATCTTGTCCACATTGAGCGCGGGATGCAGATCGAGTTGGATGCGCGTGCCGTCGGCAAGCATCTTGAAGCGGACGGAGTTTCTGCCGCTGATGGTTTGCTTCTCCGGATCGACGCGCACATCCAGATGGTAGGAGAGCAGATCGTTGTTGACGCGATAAGGCCCATAGGCGCCGCGCAAAATGTCCGCGCGCGTCGGTGCGGTTGGCGCTGGCGGAATTGCGGACGCGGCCGGTCGTTGCCAGGCTGACGAAGAAGCCGGAGGGACGGTCTGCAGGGCTGCGTGGCCGGAAATGGCGATAGCAACAAACACCAGAAAAACCGCAACTTGCGCCAAGCGCTTGCAGAAATTCGATCCGAACATCCGGTTAGATCTCCAATGGGCCTGAGTGCCAGCTCCCCATACAAAAATAACACGGCGGGAATCGGCATACGAGCGCGCTGGGCACGGCGAAAATTCGTTATTCGTGATCCGCGCTGGGAGAAAAGCGCGCTGCAAAAGGGGCTCAATGCAGGGATTAGAACGGGTCGCCATTGTTTGTTTTCCGTAAGTTACGGACGTTTTTAATCCCTGAAACAGGGATTAAAAATTCGTCATTCGCGCGACGCAATTGCTGCGCGAAACGCGCAAATGTTGCGTTTTTGGACCGATTAGAAATGGCGCCCCCCTTTTGCTTTCAATAATTTACGGCGATTTCCAATCGCAGTGCAGCCGATTAGAAACGGCGACGAGTGATGACTGACAAGTGATGAGAGAACGGCCGCATTGGCGAAGTGTCGTTCACGCGAACCTCGCTTAGAGCCAGCGCATTGAGCGTGCCGATGGGACGCGTTCGAGGTCATCGCCGCGGAGCGGCGGCCCGTGAGGCGCGATTTTGCGTTCGGTTTCATATTTTAGTTTCCGTTTGACGTTAACACGAGGGGGTACGCGAAGACAGCTGCACGACCGGACAGAAATGGGACAGGACCAGTACGAGTGGGCCGAAATCGGTTGAGGACCTGTACTTCGCCGGCGCTGGGTACTGTACGGACCCCGCCGCGCATTACCACCTGGGGTCTAGACCGATTGTATAATTAATTTCAGCGCGGCTATTGCTTCCTGCGCGACGCTCGGCTACAACTGCTTCCGCACCGTTGGGATTTCCCTGCGAAATGAAGAACGAAGTAAGGCGCCGAACCTGAAGCTGCGGAAAAGTTGCGCAAAGAATTTCCAACCAATGATCGCAGGGGAGCCGATGAGCCAACCTGACGAGACGCAGACCACGAATCGCAAACCACACTTGTGCCGCGAGGGCGGAACACCCTGGCGCCGCGGACGAGTTCACTTTCTTTATGCCGCAATCCTGGCGTTGCTGTGCCTGGCACTGGCCACGCAGCTGCGGGCCGACACGATTTCCGGCACGGTGAAGGATCCCTCCGGAGCAATCGTCGCGGGGGCACGCATTGAAATCACCGGCAGTAGCCTAACGCTGCCGATCGTGCTCACCTCCGATGAATCCGGCAAGTTCGCGGCGCCCAATCTGAATCCGGGAAATTATTCCGTGCGGGTTGCCAAGGACGGCTTCGACGATCTGATCACCACAATTGAACTGAAAGGCGCGGCAGAGCTCGCGCTGAGCCTGACGATCGCGGCGCAGAAGACCAGCGTGAACGTCAGCGAAAAAAACACGGCGTTCGCGAATTCAGACGCCGGCTACCGCCAGCTCCGCGACATGGGTCTGGGCGATACCTACCGGCTGGAAAATTTCACCCTGGCAATGGACGCCGGAACGTTCCAATTCAAATCCGGAACCATTACTTTTCTGGCCCTGGTGGATCGCTTCGAAACCGGCGCGATTTTCGTGGGCCAGGGGCACTTCACGCTGCAACCCACCGACGAGATCAATAAGCGCGAGATGCTGCGTCGCAGCGGCAATCCGAGCGCTGAGGAAGACTTCAGCGAAGCGGTCTTTCGTTTCACCGGCAACCAGTATCCGCGGTTCACATCGGAGCTGGGCGCAAAAACGGAAACGCCGCCGGAAGCCGCCGCAGCGTTTCAGCGTTGGAAGGAGAAGGTGCGCCACCGGCACGAAATCCCCGAAGGATTCACGCAGGCGATTCTGCAGAATGAAACGATTGATAACGTGGACGCGGACGTGCTCGCGGCAATCGACAACCCGAAACATCCGGCGTTTTTCAACGCCTACATGCATGGCACGCCGCACAAGGACCTGCATTTTTTCATTCGCACGCGCGTGGGCGCCATTCCACAAATCGATTCTCCCGAGGAAGTGGCACTGATCAATTGCAACGGCGATAACCTGGACGACGGGGTGTGGTACTCCGCGCACTTACTATCGGAGCTGAAGGCGCGCACCGCGAATTCGCGCGAGGACAAGCGGCTATTTGCCACGCATCGCTACAACATTGAAACCGTAATCGCGAAGAACGATCACCTCTACGCCCGCACCACGATCACGTTCGAGCCGCTGATCGCTGGTGAACGCGTCATGAAATTCGGGCTGCTGCCCACGCTGCGGGTAACGCGCGTCACCGACCAGACCGGCCAGGACCTGCATTTCGTTCAGGAAAACAGAAAGGAAGACGGCTCGTTCTACGCCATCCTGAATGAGGTCCCAGCGATGGGGCAGGAACGTGCGATCAGCGTCGAGTACGTTGGCGATAAGGTGCTGGCCAACGCCGGCAACGGAAGTTATTACGTCAGCGCGCGCGATTCCTGATATCCGAACCTGAATGGCTTCGGCGAAAAGGCGCTGTACGACCTGACGTTTAAAGTTCCGCCCTCGAACGTGGTGATCAGCGTCGGCAAACTCGAAGGACAAACCACGGAAGCCGGTTTCGCGGTGTCGCACTGGGTGACGCCCGTGCCGGTGGCCGTCGCGGGCTTCAACTACGGCCAATACAAGAAAATCGATTACCCCGACAGCATTACGCACTACAACATATCCGGATATTATTTGACGGAGTTGCCGAGCAGCTTGCAGCCGTATGAGCACAGCGCATTCCTGGGCGCCATGTCTCCGACCGCGATGACCAAATACGCTCTGGACCAGACGCGCGCGCAGATGCAGGT
>Ga0182024_10010275_pt1 | contig 19116 bp, 18 predicted proteins | sample P32metaG_FD_120480 | JGI IMG/M metagenome (GOLD analysis project Ga0182024, IMG submission 120480) | Permafrost microbial communities from Stordalen Mire, Sweden - P3-2 metaG (Illumina Assembly) | ecosystem: Environmental > Terrestrial > Soil > Wetlands > Permafrost | place: Sweden: Stordalen... | reverse complement strand
GCTTCATGAAGCGAAGCTTGTAGATGATTTCTTCGCGAGAATAAGTGGTGTGCGGCCAGAAGAGGAGATCACCTTCGCCGAGTCCCATGCCGCTGCGGTGAGTGAGCAGGTCGCGGATGGTCATTTCGTGGGAAACGTAAGGATCGTACATGACGAAACCTGGGAGTCGCTGGTAGACGGGATCGTCCCAGGAGAGCTTGCCTTCGTCGACGAGTGTGGCGAGGGCCGCAGTGGTAAAGGCTTTGGTGTTGGAGCCGATCCCGAAGAGAGTGAATTCATCGACGGGAGTGGGGTCTCCGAGTTTGCGGACACCGTAGCCTTTGGCGACGACGATTTTTCCATCTTTCACGATAGCGACGGACATTCCGGGAACGTCGAAAGTTTTCATGGACGAAGCGACGTAAGAGTCGAGGTCGGAGGGTGCGGCCGATTGTGCGTTCGCAAAGCTCAATAGCGCCAGAGCGACGGGGATGATTGCGGACGTTTGCAGGCAAATGCGCGGCATGCGGCTCTCCAATGATTTACGTGCGAGAATTAGTACGCGAAGATTAAAACACGGGCGAACGCGATCATGCAGACTTATCTTCTGGAAAGGGAACAATGGTTGCCGAGCCTAGAGCGCCTTGGCGAAGGGGATTATGGTTTCGAGAGACTTTATTTTTTGGGAAGTGGATGTGCAGGCTGACTTCATGCTGCCCGGAGGAAAACTTTATGTGCCGGGCGCGGAGAAGTTGATACCGAATATCCGGCGGCTTACAGACGCGGCGCGACAGGGGCGTGTATTTTTAGTTTCGCATGGATGTTTTCATGCGCCGAACGACTCCGAGTTCAAAATGTTTCCGCCACATTGTGTGAAGGGAACGGCGGGAGCGGAACTGATTCCCGAAGCGGTGGCGGAAAAAGTTGCGCGAGTGACCAACGAAGCGGACGCGCATCTGCCGAAGGATCTGTTTCAGTACCAGCAGGTTTTGCTGGAAAAGCAGACGCTGAATATTTTTGAGAGCCGGCACGCAGATGCTCTGGTGAAACAATTCGGCGATGAGGCTGAGTTTGTGGTATTTGGAGTGGTGACGGAATATTGCGTTAGCTTCGCCGTGAAGGGACTGCTGGAACGCGGACGACGCGTGGCCATAGTGAAGGATGCGATTGAAACTTTGAAGTCAGAAGACGGGACAGCGACGCTGGCTGAACTGGAGCGACTGGGAGCGAGGCTGACGACTACGGACCAGGCTCTCAAGGCGCTAGAACGCTAGAACGCTGAGAGCCTGTCCGGCTCTTGCGAAATTTTGCAAGCAATGTCGTTGCGACCCGGGGACTGTCCAGGGCGTTAGTTTTAGTGGTGGTTGTGGCGCCAGGTCCAGTATTCTTTTTGTTCGTCGGGAGGAAGTCTGCGGAAATCGCGGTGCGGATCGCGATGGGTTTCAGCGGCCCAGCGACTGTAATAGCCAGCCTCTTCGCCGTTCCACACATGGTAATCAGTGTAGTAAGGGTCGTAGACGCGATAGTAGTGATGATGCTCGCAGGCGATTCCGGCTAACGATGTGGTCAAGGCGGCCGCCAGCAGCAGATAACTCAGGGGATGCGAACCACGGCTCATGTTTTTCTCCTTGCAAAAAGAAACACTTTTCACGCTCATTAGTTGCCGAAAAAAGCTTCGCGGTTTCATAAAAGTGTGACCTTGCGGTTTAATTTCCAGGAGTATTCCATTTTTCTCAAATGCTTTGCAACCCCCGCGATTGTAATAGACTACAGTGTCTTCGAGCAGAGGAGATTTGAGATTGACTGATCCGTTACGCACGTTGCTGGATTTGCCGGAGCAGGAAAAAGTGGAACGCGGGCTGCAGCATACGCCGCGTGAAATCTGGCATCAGCCCGAGACTTGGACGAAGACGTACCAGCGCTGCAGAGAGCGCTGTGGCGAGTTGCAAGACTTGTTGAGGCGTGCCGGAATCGGCCGTGGCAATACTTCTTCGCCCACGGTCTATCTTGTGGGCGCCGGAACGTCGGACTATACGGGCCGGGCACTGGCTGGATTACTGGGGCGGCGATGGAGTTGTGAAGTTTGGGCTATTCCGAGCACCACGCTGCTCACTGAATTTGAACAATTTCATCGCCCGGGAAAAGAATATCTGTGGATTTCGTTTTCGCGCTCCGGCGAGAGTCCGGAAGGTGTGGCGCTGCTGGAGCAGGCGCTCGATCAGCATCGCGAGATCCGGCATTTGGTGATTACTTGTAATGCGCAGGGAGCGATGGCCCAACTTTGTTTGCGCCACGCCGATCGCGCCGCGGCCCTGGTGCTGGACGACGAGGTAAATGACCGCGGACTGGCAATGACGAGCTCGTTCACGAACATGGTGCTGGCGGGACAATGCCTGGGACATCTGGATGACTTTGAGAGGTTTGGTGACGTGGTGGCAGAAATGGGAGACCTCGGGCGCCGGTTTCTGATTGTGGCTGCCGAGACAGCAAGCACGATCACAATGCTCGGATGTACGCGCACGTGTTTTGTGGGAGCGGGAGCGTTGCGTGCTGTCGCCGATGAGTCGGGGCTGAAAGTGATGGAGCTGAGCGCCGGCAAAGTGACTACGCTGGCGGAAACTCCGCTTGGGTTGCGGCACGGGCCGCTTTCGAGCGTCGACGGCCAAACTCTGTTTGTGGCGTTTTTATCGAGCGAGCTGCGGCGGCGTGGATATGAACTTGATCTGCTGCGCGAAATTGATCGCAAGCGGTTAGGGCGAGTACGCGCGGTGGTGACTGCCGGCGAAGTTCAGGACGTGGCGTCGCTGGTGGATTACTGTCTGTCTCTGGGATGCGCCGCGGATTTTCCTGACTTGTACCGGCCGGTGCTGGATGTGATGTTCGGGCAGTTGATAGGACTGTTTGCGTCGATGCGCTCCGGGCTGAAGCCGGACCAGCCGAGCCCCGGGGGAACGATTACGCGGGTGGTCGCGCCCATCAAGCTATATGCCTGAGGTTTGCAGCTGGCCAGCGACTCAGGGCGCGTTTCGCCCGCGCCCTCAAAACGGCCCGCCTCTTCACTAACGACCTGCTAGGCCAACCCCTGCTGTTTCCCCTGCTGGTTCGTACGGGCAGAACGGATCTGTTCCCAGCGCGTCTCCGGTATAAGCAAAGGCGCGAGCGCGAGAACCGCCGCAGATGTGGCTGTACTCGCAGGCGCCGCACTTTCCGTGGAACTGATCGGGAGAGTGGAGGGCGCGAAAGATTTCGGAGTTGCGGTAAACATCGACCAACGAACCGGTGCGGACATTCCCGCAGCGCAGCGGAAGAAATCCAGAGGGATAGATGTCGCCGAGATTGGAGACGAAGACGATCCCGTGGCCGTCGCGAATCTGGAAGCCTTTGTAGACCGAAGTTGCTTTCATATCGTGCGGGGCCATTCCACTTGAACGCATGATGTCGATGGCGAGGCGCCGATACGATGGAGCCTCGGTAGTTTTGATAGCAAAGGGCGCGCGGAGCGAGAGGTCGAAGACCCACCGCATGATGGATTCGCCTTGCGCCGGCGAAACTTCATTCAAGGCTTTACCGCGGCCAACCGAAATCAGAAAAAACAGGCTCCAGCGCATCACGGGAAAACTGGTGCGCAACAACTCGTAGATGGCGGGCAGATCGTCGGCGGTCTCTTCGGAAACGAGCGTATTGACCTGGATGGGAAGGCCGATGCGTCCGCAGTGGCGGGCGGCTTCCATGGTGCGCTCAAAAGTTCCAGGGACGGCGCGGATGGTGTCATGCTTTTCTACGCAGGAGCCGTCGAGGCTCAGACCCAGACTTTGAATGCCGTGCGCCTTCAGGCAAGTGATGGCATCATTGGTCAACTCAGGTGTGGCGCTGGGAGTGATGGAAACTTCCAGGCCGAGGCCATTGGCGAAGGCGATGAGCGGGTAAATATCCTTGCGGCTGAGCGGGTCTCCGCCGGTAAGGATGAGATGGGGCAGAGGATCTCCGAAGCCAACGATCTGACCGAGAAAGTTGCGGCTTTCTTCAGTGGTGAGCTCGAGAGGATGAGGCCTGGGCATGGCTTCGGCACGGCAGTGTTTACAGGCCAAACCACAGGCCTGTGTCATCTCCCAGTAAACGAGCATGGGATTTCTGGAAAAATCGTGAGCCATGCGGCCCATGTTTGGAGTAGTGCTGGCGACCACCATGATGTTCCCCTTTCGGCAAAGCCCCACAAGCAAGGTCAGGTTACGTTCGGATACAGGAAAAGGCTGTGATTAGGATCACAGGGCACGGTGAGCAAATTCGCAAAAAATGCCAGCTCTGTCTAGTTGAGGGGACGGCGGCGCCGTGCAATTTCCGGTTTACGACAATGCGCACAGCACAAATGAATGCCCGGGTCTATGGGTGAGCACATAGACCCGGGCGGCTGTTCTGTGGGATGGCGAATGCTGAGGGGAAACCCTGGCTAGCCGGCTAGAAGGCCAGAGGATGCCGGCGAGCGGATCTTATACTCACCCTCGCATGTGGCGCTGCCTTTTGGGCAGCGCAGCTTCGCCTTTCAGAACAGCGATGCTGCTGACTGAAACCCCGATCGGAACATTCGCGACTATTTCTGCGCGCTGCGAATGTAGGAAACGAGGGCCTGCACCTGATCCGGGGATACGCCCTTGTTGGCGAACGCGTGCGTGGTTTTCTTGTCTTTGCCGCCATTCGCGATCATGTCGGTCAGATCGGCGTCTGAGGCTGTTTTGGCGTCGCCGGAAACCAGGCTCGGAATCTTGGCCGCAGGCTTCCCTGCCAGATCCGCACCATGGCACATTGCGCACTTGGTTTTGTAGGTAGCTGCTCCGTCATCGGCGGCCCAGGACAGGTTGGGCAGGACAAGGAATAGTGCTACCGCGATCATTCCAATCAGGATTACCAATTTCGATATCTTCATAATTGCTTTTCCTTTCAGGACCTCGGCTGTCTCGTTTTCTGTTCCGTGCAACAGGGCATCTAGCAGACGAAGCCGTTTAAAGAATCTGACTCAATCAGACTGAGGTTCAATAAAAATCCACTCATATTTGCAATATTCGCGGTCGCCGGTCAGTGACTGCAGTCACGCCAAGTCGTGATCGTGCTGCGGGTGAAACTAGCTATGAAAGAGCTGACGTGAGATAGGAAGATCGCGTCAAAAGACTCGTGGTCCGCGTGATATGCCACAGCGCAGACGTTGTGAGGGGTTTTTCCATCATTGGGCGGACGCACAAGTTACTGAAAATGAGGTAATTGGCTTTCCGCGCGAAACCCCTTCTTTGGCAAACAGCTTGCGCTTCCGGAATTGCAGGTTGCGCCGGAGGGATTCGTCTTGGAACCAACGCTCATGGTGATCGGAGTGAACTACCGCACGGCACCGCAAGCCATGAGGAAACGGTTTTGGATCGCCGAGAACCGGCGCAATGAAGTGCTGAAGCGCTTGAAGAGTGCGGAAGGGATCGAGGAAGTGGTTGTGCTCGCGACCAGTTGCCGCACGGAATTCCTGATGTGGGAGAGTGAGCCCACACTGGCGGCGAATTCGGTGCTGCAATTTCTGGGCGCCGAACATGGCCTCAAGCTGAGCGAGTGGGAACATTTTTATCGCTTGCTGGACGAATGCGCACTCGCGCACGTTTTCCGTGTGATGTCTGGACTTGATTCTCCGCTGAGAGGTGAACCGGAAATTGCTTCGGAGGTAAAGGCGGCGTGGAATCAGGCGCGGAGTTTGGGCGCGGCGGGACTCATCCTGAACAAGGTGCTGGAGAAGGGACAGGATGTTTCGCAGGCAGTACGAGCGGCATCGAGTACGGCAGTGGAGCTGAACTGCAGGGACCGCGAAGTAGATAGGAATTCTGACCTGCGCATTGCTGCAACTGCCGAAGCGGAAAGGATTGTCGCTGCGGAGGCGCTCGCTCTCTGCGACAGACTGAAGACGGAGACTGTGGTGCCCACGATTGTGGCGCTGCGTCATCGCCTGGAAGAAATTTGCCGGCAGGAACTGGAGTCTTTCATCGAAGATCGCGGACCGTTCACGAGGGAGCAGGATCAGTCATTTCACGCAATCACGGCACAAGTCATTCAGACAATCGCCAGCTCCCTGGCCCGCGAACTGAAGGAACTTCCAGAAAAAGAGGAACAGGAGCGGATGACAGCTGCGGTTACGCGCTTGTTTCACCTGGAAATCGCCGGAATGGGCGACTGCCGGCACCAAATTGGAGAAACGAAATGAACCAACCCGAAATGAAGCAGGCCGAAGTAAAGCAGAGAATGAGCCCACCAAAAACCGTGCAGTTGCAACCGACTGTTAAGTCTGTTCAGGCGGAGGCGGATAACGGTTCCGCGAAATTGTGGACTGTTCAGCAGGCGTATCTGCTGGCAGCGTTCTGCCTTTTGCTGGGCGTGGCACTGGGTTATTTGTTTCGCGGATCTGCACCCGGTGTGGCGCAGGTGGCTGCTTCGACCGCAAGCCCGGCGCAAGGCAGCGATGAGGCTGAGAGCGGTATGCAAGCTGCGTTGACACAGGCCGCAGCCACATTATTGGAAGCGGTGAATAAGAATGCTAACGATTTCGATTCGTTGGTGAAGCTGGGCAATCTGTATTACGACGGGAAACAGTTTCCAGACGCCATCCGATACTACGAGCGGGCTCTGGAGATTCATCCGGAAAATCCCGACGTGCGCACCGACATGGGGACGGCTTACTGGTATACCGGCAACGCTGAAAAGGCTATAAGCGCAATGGAGGTTTCGCTGAAATATCGGCCAGGACACCCGCAGACTCTGTTCAATCTTGGCTGGGTGCTGTGGCAAGGCAAACAAGATCCGAAGGGCGCGATTGAGGCCTGGCAGAAGTTGCTGAAGGCGAATCCAGATTATCCACAGCGGCAACAGGTGGAGCAGTACATTGCCAAGGCAAAAGAGCACGCTGAGCGAGGCTAGAAGTCATTGTTTAATAAATCTTCGCGCGCAGAAGAATGTAACGTGAAGAATTAAAGTTCCACGAGCGAATGCTCGGGCTGGAGGGACTTGGAGATCGGCGCTTTTTTCATAACCAACTCATACGGCGCCACGGGGCTTCCGAAAAGGGAGCTCCTTTTTTGTCGTCATTTCCTGTCTCCATTGTTTGTCTTCATCTTTTATCTGCAGAGCGAAGACCGCCTACGATCAAGTTTGATCGCCTGATAGCGCGGCATCCTCGGCTGCATAATCGAACTGAGCAAGGAAAGGGAACAGCGGCGGATTTCCAAGCTCCCAGCTTATGGTTCGACGAATGGCTTCTTCGATCGCAACGGGCTCCACGTATCCCAGTTCGCGACGGATTCGAGCCGAACTTGCGCTCCAATGCTGCGCGGCGTTGCCGGGTCGGAGCAAATGCTGCGGAGTTCGCTCCACCGGCAGCACGACGAACGCTCCCGGCCAATGCATCTCGTTGGCAATTTCTCGCGCCCATTCCAGTTCGCTGAACGGTGGTTCCTCGCAGACGTTATAGATGCGCCGTGAGGCGCGATCATCGGTGGCGGCAAGGGCGATCGCGGCGGCTACATTCTCCACATAGCCACGGGGCGAGCGCCAGGCGGCCAGCGTCTGGGCAAGAAGGATGTGCCGCCGGCCGTCGGCGATACGCTTCACCACGGGATAAAGACGATGCAGCGGATCGCCTGGGCCGTAGATCATGGGCAGGCGCAGGATCGTACCGGGAAGTTGAGGATCGCTCATCACAATCCGTTCGGCGGGGATTTTGTCGTAATCGTCGGTTGCCCAGGAGAAAATCTTGCGCAGGGCCTGGAGATTCTCCGGCGGGTAGGGATGCAGATTGCGTCGGAGTTCTGAATCTTCTGTGAGCGGGACTATCTGCAGCGGGCCTTCTTCCGTGCCGTGCGTAATGCCTACCGCGCGATAGACGTCGATACTGCTCAGCATAACCACGCGTTGCGTTACGCCGCGGAAGATGTTTATTAACTCTTCGGCTTGCGGCGCCGAACTGATAACCAGATCGATCACCACATCGGGCGCGAAGCGCTTGAACTCCTGTGTGCTGGCATGGAGCTGATTACGATCGCCTCGAATTTCGTCCACGCCAGCAGGCAGGGTCTGGGTGCCGCGGTGAAGGGTGCCGCGGTGAAAGACTGCCACATTGTGCTTGTGCAACTGGAGTGCAGCGATGAGGAACCGGCCAATAAAGCCGTTGCCGCCGATCAGAAGAATGCGCATGCAATGCGGCAATCATAGCGGGCACCGAGACCTGAATGCTAGCCAGAGCGGAAATGTTTTCTACGGGAGGAACCAATCTTGCGGAGGATTTTCAATTCCCCAAAAATTCTCGGTCGAGGTGTCGAACTCGAAACCGACCAGCCAGGATGCGCCCTCGACGATTGAAATCGTCAGCACGATTTTCGCCGTCTTGGAGACTCCGGTGGAAACCAATTCCAACGTTACAGGCGTTCCATTCCGCAGACGAACAGGAAGAATGACGCCACATCCATGTGCATTGACGACCACGGTGTCGAATTTCCCGACAAATCTTTGATTGGGATCGAGGCTGGTGATTACGAGCGGAATCTGCCGGGTTAGTCGTGTACTTCTCCTGGCATCCTTACGCCTCTCAGGGGCGGTCCCTTCTGTCGGGTTCAAGATGTGAGAGCTCTCCACAATGCATGCTACAGCCCATTGCGGAACGCCCCCGTGGCTGGGCCCAGAGATTTACGAAAACCGGAACAGAGTGGGAACGCAAATACAATGGGCATTAGTTTAGCGACGGGCCCTTGCATGAGCATAATTTAATTGGGAGAGGAAGTGGGAAGGGGAAGTGGGATCCGACGGTGTGAGTTTGAAAGAGGACGTTGACTGCTAAGCCTTCCGAGTAAAGATAATCTGAGTCGGAACAAGATCCGAACAGGATCGGAGCAAGAATGAATTTTAATCGTCGTAATTTTGTGTCGCGCGCGCTGGAACTCGCTGCGGCAGGTTCGCTGATATCGCCGCTCAGTTGTTTTGCACGCGCACACTCGACATCTTCGTCTTCCAGACTAGCAAATGATCCGCTCCGGCCGCAGTTCCATCTCTTGCCTGCCAAGAATTGGATGAACGATCCGAACGGACCGATTTTCTGGAACGGGCAATACCACATGTTCTATCAATACAACCCCAACGGCGCATTCTGGGGAGATATGCACTGGGGACATGCTGTCAGTCCCGATCTCGTGCACTGGCAGCATCTCCCGATCGCGCTTAGCCCGAGCCCGGATGGTCCCGACGCCGATGGCTGTTTCTCTGGTGCTGCGATTGCCATGGGCAATCAGGTGGCAATGATCTATACAGGGGTGAAAAGCGTACCAAAATCTTTGGCAACACTCTCGGATGGCGCTCACAATTTTCGCGAAACGCAGTGTCTGGCGATTTCAGACGATACGAACCTGACCAGATGGAGGAAACTTCCCAAGCCGGTGATTCCAACTTCTCCGCGGGGCCTCGAAATAACCGGATTCCGAGATCCTTCCGTTTGGCGCTCGGGCGAGTGGTATTACCTGACAGTCGGATCTGGAATTCAGGGCAAAGGAGGCGCCGTTCTGCTCTACCGCTCGAAAGATCTTCGCAACTGGGAGTATCTGCACATCGTCGCGAGCGGCAAAGGCAATGGGCGAAAGGCCGCAAATGCAGTCGACTCGGGAGATATGTGGGAGTGTCCCGAACTTTTTCCGCTGGGCGATAAACACGTTCTTATCTATGCGACCGACGGCAAGGTTTACTGGCAGAGCGGTTCGCTGGATGAGCAGACGATGGTCTTCCATCCGGAACAAACTGGCACTGTCGATTTCGGTTCCTATTACGCGGCAAAAACTCAACTAGACAAAGATGGCAACCGCATCCTGTGGGGATGGATTCCCGAGACTCGTCCGTTGGAGGAATATCGCGCGGCAGGTTGGGCGGGAGTGATGTCGCTACCGCGAGTATTGACTTTAGCTTCAGATGGCCAATTGCTGATGCGATTTGCTTCGGCACTCTCGATCTTGCGGGGCTCGACGAAATCAGGGCTCTGTCCTCAGCGGCGGAGCGCAACCAAAATTGATGTGTCCGCTGTGTCCCTGAAGGACTGCTGTGGAGAGATTATTTGTGAAGCTGAAAACCTGCAGCACCCTGGCAAAATTTCCCTTGTGGACCACTCCTCGGGAGGCGAGGTATTCGGAATTGGTTTTGATCCTTCCGCGCTTACGCGAATCACAGTGGATGGTCAAGAACTCCCGCTCGCTCTCAATGACCGAAAGTTTTTGGTTCATATGTATGTGGACGGGTCTGTGATCGAAACCGTATTCAATGACCGGGTCGCGTCTACCAAACGCTTTTATTACCCGGGGGAGCGCGCTCCGGAGCTCGAGATTCGAGTGTTAGCGTCGGAACCAGATACGGTTTCCGTAACGGTTTGGCAGATGAAAGCAATCTCTTCTAATCGCTTGACGGGGGTAGTCGCCCAAAGTATTTTTGGGGAATGCAGCGGGCGGTGAGCTGTGGCGACTTCGGTAACTGCGGTGTTTATGCGATCAAAAATATGGCGGAGAGAGTGGGATTCGATTACCGCCATTTCTAGCAAGTCGTGGTGGTTCCTATACATAGCGATAATACCCTGTGTTTATAATGGTTTCAAGCACATTCTCGACTTAGGGTCGGTTGTCTGAGACGACCTCTAACGACCTCCATTGCCCATCAAAACGGTATCACTAGTATCACCCCCGTGCCTTGAAGTCTGCCGTCCCAACGGGTCCTGAGAACGCATCGGGCTATGCGGAAGTGATTCCAGGAGACCCGAAGTGGATCATTACTTCCGGCTAGCGACAATTCGCCCGTTGGGTGCTTGAAACTCCACCCTCTTGGCTTTGACGCACCGCTGAAGCCCACATCTCTACGGCTTGCAACCCGTGCTGCCGATTCCAGTGAGGATGGGCAACGACGCCTGTTTATTGGCGGCAAGAACTGCGTTGAAGGCAGCGAGATCCTGTTCGTTCAACTGCCGCCAGTTCGCGAGATCCTTGTCGAGGGCATCGCAACTTTGTTGCGCCGCGGACTGAACGGTGTCTGCCGGACGCATGTCGGCGCTCTCCACGCTGAAGATGAGCCGGGCCAGGTCGCGGTTCACGGGTCCAAATCCCGGAGCGCGCTTGGTCCCCTTGTCGATGGCATCGATCTTCTTTTCGAAGTCGGCCACCGCGTCCTTTGTCTCTTTGGTTTCGGACTGCTTCAAGGCGTCCGTCCGTTCGGTTAAAGCTTTACGCAACCCTGCGACCTGGTAAAAAGCATCAGAACTCGCCTTCATGCCCCGGCTGATTCGCTTCGCCAAATCGAGTTGGTCTAACAAGTCGGCTGGCGAGGCATGAACCCGTGGATCAAGTTCCAGCGTCAGAGGCTGTCGCAAGGTTTGACCGCCAACCCGTAGTTCTGTTGTGTACGTGCCGGGCGAGACCAGCGGTCCGCGAGGTTGCAGGCGCGGCGTGAGGCCGGGTATGGCGTGATCGGCCAGTGTGTATTCCGTGTACTCCAGCAGTTTGCCGTAGTACCCGTAGGGAAGCGAAGGCGGGGGCGGATACCGCAGATTCCACACAAAGCGATTGACGCCAGCCGCCTTGGGCAAAGTGCCTTCTGGAGCAAACCAGTAGCTGGGAGCATTGGCCGGAAGATACGCGGCCGGCTTTGCTTCGCTGGAAAATCGCGCCACCTCGGCGCCCTTCTCGTCGTAGATCGTCAGCGTCAGGTCACCCGCCGGCGGCGTCTTCAGGTAGTAGTCGAGGATCGCTCCGTCGGGCGGGTTCTGGCCGGCCGGAGTTTCGATGGGGTAGGGCGTGTCCTGATAGTTCTCCCACCGCACACGCATGGCAGTTGCAGGCACGAAGAGGTGCGCATCAGCGGCAGTGATTTGGGAATTGATTTCGCGCAAGGGAGCGATGTCGTCGAGAACCCAGAGGCTCCGTCCGAAGGTCGAGATTACCAAGTCGTTGTCATGCACCTGGAGATCGGTGATGGGTGTTGCGGGGAGATTCAGGGAAAACGGCTGCCAGTGGTCGCCGTCGTCCCACGAGACGTATACGCTGGTATCGGTACCGGCATAGAGTAGGCCTTTGCGCTTAGAATCTTCGCGCACCACGCGGACCATTTCGTGTTCCGGAAATCCGTTGACGATCTTCTTCCAGGTCTGGCCGTAGTCATCGGTGCGAGCGACATAAGGAGGAGTGGACTCTCGCGTCGCGCCCACCGTCAGGTAGGCGGTGGCCGGGTCGTGACGCGAGGCTTCGACGTAGATGATCTCGGTGGGCTCGGTCAATCCGGGCGGAGAGACGTTTTGCCAGTTCTTCCCACCGTCGCGGGTGAGTTGAACCAGTCGGTTGCTCGTGCCAGCCCAGATTACGCCAGGTTGCACGGTTGACGGTGACAGGGCGGTGATGGCCGGCGGACGCGGCTTGTCCGGATCGGGCTTCTCCGGCTCCTCCTGCTCGCCATAGCCGGTAAGGTCAGGGCTGATCTCCCGCCATTTCTTTCCTCCATCGACCGTCTTGAGCACAAACTGCATGCCTAAGTAGAGGGTGGACGCATCCTGGGGCGAGAAGACCAGAGGCGGCATTTCCGAGGCGCGATATTTTTGACCGCGCTCGAAGACGGTTGCGATTTGGCCGGTCGATTTGTCGTAACGAACCACCGAGTTGTACCAGCCTCCGCTATAAACGAGGTTAGGATGCACCGGGTCGGGAGTTATGAATGCGTACTCGAAGCCCCCCATGGAATACCAATCCTGCAGAAGGATCTCGCCATAGTCGCTGCGACTGAGCACGCCGGCCGTACCACTGTCCTGCTGTGCTGCATAGGCGCGATAGGGGAACAAGTTGTCGGTGGAGACGTGGTAGAACTGCCCCGTTGGTTGGTTGTACCAGGAACTCCAGGTTTTGCCGGCGTCCACAGTGACGATCGCTCCCTGATCCACACCGAAAATCATGCGCGCCGGATCGCGGGGGTCGATCCACGCCACGTGGAAATCGTCGCCGCTGGGGGCTCCAGCGAAAGCTTCGAACGTCTTGCCACCGTCGGTGGAGCGATACATCGAGGTCTGCGCTACGTAGGGTACGTCGGGATTCCGGGTGTCGACGAAGACGCGACTGAAATATTCGCTGCCAATCACCCGCGGGTCCTTGGTGGACTGTTGCCAAGTCGTGCCGCCGTCATCCGAGCGGAAGAACCCCTGCTCCAGGATTGCGTACAAGCGGCGTCCACCGGTTCCCGGAGCGACCGCGATGCCAACCCTGCCGCGAGCCTTTTCAGGCAGACCGTTGCTGGCAAGAGGAGTCCAGGTCGAACCACCATCTCCGGACTTCACGATGTCTGCGGTGGCTTCCATCGCGGAATCGCCAGAGCCGGATGCGGGACGATAGAGCACTGCGTACAACGTGCCTGGATCGCCGGGATCGGAACATAGGTCGACAACCCCGATCGAGTCTGCGGCGGAGAACACTTTCGTCCAGATCTTGCCGCCGTCGACGGTTCTAAAGATTCCGCGGTTCGCGGTTTTTGCCGTTACGGGAAGTGGCCGCCAATCCAGCCCGACGCCGAGCGAGTTTCCGCCGACCACGGCGACGTCGGGATTTTTTGGATCGACGAGGATCGCCTGTATAAAGGGCACGTCCTGCAGCCCCACGTTCTTCCATGTGGCGCCTGCGTCCGTCGAGCGATAGACACCATTGCCCCGCGTCTGTTCCCCGGTTCCGACATACAGAACGTTAGAATCGGACGGAGCTACCCCAAGCGCGCCGATGGACGCGACCCGCTCTTTGTCGAAAATCGGGTGCCAGACTTGTCCTCCGTCGGTAGTTTTCCAGACTCCACCACCGGGGGTACCGAAATAATAGGTGTTCGGGTCAGCCGCGCCGGCGACGGTCGTAACTCGCCCGGCGCGAAATGGGCCGATCAACCTCCACTGCATGCCGGAGAGTAGCTTGCTGTCGATTGGTTCCTGACTCGAAAGATTGACTGGCAAAATGGCGATGGAGGCGATGAATGCGAGAAAGAGCCGGAGGCGTGCTCCGCGCAGGACTGTTTTCATTTGGATTCCCATCTTCCGATCGCACCCCGTTCTGGGTCGCATCGTGGTGACATTTAGCCGGAACTACGCTACCACAATTTAATTCATACTCTTGCGTCATAGTTTAGGATCACTCTTGAATGACGGGCAAACGTGAAGTAATCCCAAGGTAAGGTTTGCCGACCACTCGTCCAGTTGCACGATCTTTTGCGACGCCTACCCTAATCGGACCCTCACGCGGCCCGGAACTGCCTGACCTAATCCGACAGCAAGTCGTGGAAGGTCAAGTCCGAGCTATCACAGAGAACCCTATCCAAGCCTCACTATCCGGCAGAGCGACACGCGAGTCATCCACAGCCTGCAATATCTTCTTCATTCTTCAGCTTCGCGGTCGATGTAGAGGTCAGCCATTCTTCTCCCCCTGTTTCCCTGCCTTGATTTCCGCCGTCCGTCCGCTCAGGCAATGGTCAATCGCCCGCCGGATCAATTCCGACGTCGAACAGCGTAGGCAGCAACTCCCCGGCTTTGCCTGTGAACGTCTCGTCGAAAGACGCGAGGTTGAGTGGTTCCTCCGGGCCGACGTAGAACGTTCGGGCTTTGGTCTGCCCGACGAAACTCGCTGCAGGCTCGACCACCCCTGAAGTCCCGATTGCAATGAAGACCGTGCAGACTTCCAGGGTGCGCAGGACACGATCCATACCAAACGGCCTTTCGCCGAACCAGCAAATATGCGGGCGGATCTTTCCGCCACACGTACAAAGCGGTACTTCGTGATAGATATTCGTGTCGTCGAAGGGCAACTGACAGCGCTTGCAACGGCTCTTGAACAGCTCGCCGTGCATGTGGAGCGGACGAGAGCCCGCCTGCTCGTGCAAATTGTCGACGTTCTGCGTGCAGAGAAAGAGACGAGAACCCAGGGTGTGCTCCAGGGCTGCCAGCGCGCGATGCCCCGGGTTGGGCTGGGCAGCCGCTGCGACCGTTCTGCGCATGGAATAGAAGTCCCACACGAGCTGCGGATCTTGCCGCCATGCTTCCGGAGAGGCGACCTCTTCGATACGATAATTCCGCCATAAACCGTTCGCGTCCCGAAACGTCGGGATGCCACTCTCAGCGCTCATCCCTGCGCCGGTAAGCACGAACACCCGGTCAGTCGGCTTGATGTGAATCCGTTCCATTAGGGGCGTCTCCTTGCCTTGCGCAAAAGCTTCTTAATCGTCATTCGTTAGCGGGGTAGTTTGACAGAATGGATTTGACTTCAGACATTGTCCACGCCTTCACTGGACACCTCTTCGCGTGTTCTTCAAATTCGTCGTACCAATCGCCGCCCGAACTTCTCAGGCGGAATCACTTGGGGACGGTCATCTCTTCTTCGAAGTCCGGCACGTACGGCTGTGGTTTGTCAAAGAACGCCGACGCCAAACATTCCTCGCGGGTCTGTGGGGCATTGTGCGTTTGCATCATTGCAGTGATGGCGTCACCGTTTTTCATTGCGACCCTCCCCTGCGATTGCGGACGAGCAGGGTGTCGGCGTCGTCATCGAAATCCGGCAGCGGACAGCCCTTCGGGTTGCGCTTCACCTCTGCGATGATAGCGAGTAGAGTTTCCAACGTCGGCATCTTCCCTGCCTTGATGAGACGCTGCGCCTCTGCTCGAAGATCAGACGGTTTGAGCGTTGGTCGTTTCATCGCTATACCTCCCAGGACTGGCCTGGCTTGCCGAAGTGGCCATAGTTCGTAGTTTTGCGGTATATCGGGCATAGGAGATTCAAACGCTCGATGATCGCGGCAGGACGGAAGTCAAACGTGCGAACGAATTCCTCCGCTTCCCGCGCATCACCTGTTCCGAACGTATCGACCTTGACCGACACAGGTTTCGCTACTCCGATCGCATACGCCACCTGAATTTCCACGCGACGCGCCAATCCGTGCAGTACGACCTGGCGGGCAACATATCGACAGAAGTAAGCTGCGCTGCGATCCACTTTCGACGGGTCCTTGCCACTGAACGCACCTCCGCCGTGACGAGCAGAGCCGCCGTACGTGTCGACAATTATCTTTCGTCCTGTGACGCCACAATCAGCGGAAGGGCCACCTTGTAGAAAGCTGCCAGCTGGGTTCACGGTGAACAAAATGTGATCGGAATACCAGTCACCCAGCGCTCGGGGGGCGAGCCGACTGGTCACATATTCCAGGATGTAGTTGCGATCTACATCGGGCGAGTGCTGGGTAGAAACGAGAATGCTCGATACGCCGATGGGCCTGTCGCCCTCGTACAAGACTGACACCTGTGTCTTGGCGTCGGGACGAAGCCAGGGTTCCACACCGGCGTGACGGTCCCGCGCGAGCACTTGCCCAAGCCGATGGGCGAGCGCGATAGGAAGCGGCATGAGCTCGGGCGTTTCGTCCGTTGCGTAGCCAAACATGATGCCTTGATCACCGGCGCCCTGCTCTCCTCCCGGGTCAATGCGGTCGCCTATTCCTCGAGCTATCTCAGGCGCCTGTGCCGTAATGAATTGCTGGATTCGCACCCCGTCGGCATTGAACTCCTGCGTCGGGTCCGTGTAGCCGACTTCGCGGATGGCGTCGCGTGCGATTTGGTCGTAATCGACGCCGGCTGCCGAGCTGATCTCGCCGGCTAAAATGACATTCGATCCCTTACATAGCACCTCGCAGGCGACGCGGGCATGCGGGTCCTTTGCCAGGTGGGCATCCAGAATCGAATCGGCGATGTAGTCGCAGACCTTATCTGGATGTCCCTCAGATACCGACTCGGAAGTGAAAGTGTACTGGCGTAGGTCGAAAGCCAGAAGATTAGGAGCCTTGACTTGTTGGGCTGTGAGCTGAAATTGATGTTCGTCTTGTTTGGGTTTCATTGATGCAAGCACCTCTTCGTTGGCATGCATCAGGAGCCCAGAAAGCAAAAGGCCGCCCGGCATCAGGCGGCTGCTTCCCGCGGAGATCTTAGCTTCGGAACTTGCATTCCGCACATCGAGCGGTGTTGCCGCTCAAGGCACCGTGGCGTCTCCTGGCCCGGTTGCCGGACTCGGGGTGACCCGAGCCGCTCCTGATGTTGACCGTACACTACCCCGCTTGCTGGGCGCTGTCAACGAGCTTCAGTAATCGCCTGTAGATTACTTGAGAGAACCACGATGCATTTGTTGCGCAGCCACCTTTGTGCCATTTTCACGAGACGCCGGAGCAGCTAGAATGTAGGTAGCATCAGGACAGCGCGAAAGCGCGACCAACCGACTTGGAGAGCACGGTGGTATGGGCTTCGGCCCGATGCGGCATAATGCAAAGTTCTCCACGAGCCGCCTGATTGTGGGCGGCATTTCTTTTTTCGGTACCTGATGCGCGTTCGCTCGAAGGAGACACGCGCATGCACTCACCTCAAGACGACGCTGCTTCCAATCCCACTCCCAATCCTGACGTTCTCGTCAACAACGTCGGGACACTGTACACATTCTGTCCCTTGACTCTTCGGGCTAAGGAATGGATCGACGAGCATGTTCAGAATGATGCCCAGTGGTTCGGGCACGCACTTATCGTCGAACATCGTTGTGCGTGGGGACTGGCTCAGGGGATGAAGGATGACGGGCTGGTGCTGTTATGAGCATCGGAGAGGAGAAGCAATGGAAGGACCTTCAAGAACTGCGAAAAATGTACTCCCTAAAAGACACCCGTACGCCCTCCGGGAGTTTAACCGCCCACGGGCTGCGACTGGAGCGCGATCTTGAGGGATATAGAAAAGATATTCAAGAACTGAATCGGATGTTCGCCCTCGAAGGCCCACGTCGGGAGAGCCGTGTCCTAAAGACACAACACGACGGTGACCAGAAGGGAGCCAATGATTCAGCCGATTACACACGCGACGCGGCACCGTCACTGCCAGCAGCGGTTAACTCAAGAGTCCGTTCTGCGGAGACTGCGCGAACCCGTCGTGCCGGGCGGCCGCGGAACGAGAAGCGATGAAATGTGTTTGTCCTATCGGGGATGCGGCGACGACCATGCAACCGGATCGCATTGATGTTGGCCTCGAACGACTGTCGCAGCTAGGGCCAGGATGCTACACCTCGGATCGCCGGTCCTCGTTTCCGTGGAACCCGGCACACATTTGGCACGCAGGAGTCGCATGAGAGCCAGCAAACTGAAGGCCTCTTGGTGTCCGACAGTAAGTCGGCTCTCGGAGGCGTTCTGACCGAACGCTGCCGTGACAGCGCTGCGTGAATAGGTTTTACAACGACTTACAGACTCGCGGGGACTGCCTAAATACGCGGAAGTCGTTCAAGGCCTCAGATTTTGTGGGTTGAGTTGTGGGTTGGAAAATCCGCCCACCGAATATCAATCGACCTCGACCGCCGAATAGCCTTCGATGTATTCCTCACCATTGCAGCCGTAGTATGCGACGGTTCGTGCGGCGAAATCGACATCGTAGCGAACTACTCCGGCGTGCCACGCGGCCGCTAGGAACTCCGGGAACGTACTTTCCCCCGCCTGATCGGTACGCAATGCCTTGATAAGCGCCTCGCGGTTGAAGGGCGGCACATCCGCCATGCCCGATGCCAGTGGCGCACCCTGGTTCACGACCGGCCCTTCGTTCGTCAGAAACAGGCTCTGGCATGCTGGCAGGAACCAGAGGTTCCGGTTCACCCCTGCCTGCCGCAGGGTTTCGGCAAGATACGGAAAGCCTCCGACCTTAGGCCGAGTGGCCATTGCGCGTTTCTGCGCCTCCATTAAATTATCGATAGCCTCGCTCATTGAAGATCTCCTTCTGACTGGTCTTATTCACGAACGCGGGGAAAGCCCAGGGACAAGGCGCTCTGAGAGGACATCAAGGCCTGCCCTACTGTTATGGATTAGGTTTCATCTGATAGCGCTTTTTGCAAAAGCCCACGAATGCCTTTCCCGGAAATTCCAGCGCCGGCATGCCGCTGGCAACCCACATTTCCCGCCATTCCGACTCTAGCAGGTTGCGGAAAAACTCGATTTGAAGTGGACGCAGTACCACGAAACTCTCTTGTTTCCACAGCACAACCTGATAAGAAAAAGGCATGCGTGGAAAAGACGAGCAGCAGTTGGATGTGT
>Ga0182024_10010274_pt1 | contig 19116 bp, 15 predicted proteins | sample P32metaG_FD_120480 | JGI IMG/M metagenome (GOLD analysis project Ga0182024, IMG submission 120480) | Permafrost microbial communities from Stordalen Mire, Sweden - P3-2 metaG (Illumina Assembly) | ecosystem: Environmental > Terrestrial > Soil > Wetlands > Permafrost | place: Sweden: Stordalen... | reverse complement strand
CTGCTCAGTCAATGGGAGCTAGGCGAGGCGATCCCCTTCGTTCAATTCGCCCTCGAGGACGAACGCGTCGTGGGCGCCACCCGATTCATGACGATTCGAAGAGACTTTTCAAATGAATCGCCCTACGCCGTTGAGATAGGCGGGACATGGCTCTCGGGTTCGGCGCAACGAACGGCCATCAATACTGAGGCGAAATTACTGCTCTTGGAGTACGCCTTTTCGACGTTCAAGGTCGCGAGAGTCGACCTGAAGACCGACGCGCGAAACGATCGATCACGTGCAGCGATCCTGCGACTCGGCGCGACGTACGAAGGAGTTCTTCGAAGTTTTCAACCATCCATGGCTGCGGGTGAGGAAGGCCTTTTCAGGGATACGGCGATGTACTCCATCATCAGCGAAGAATGGCCCGGAGTACTCGAGAGCCTCCACTGGCAGATGTCGCGTCACTAGTCACGACCACAACGAGGCTCGTGGGGGCTACGAACCACGCTTGACATCATTTGAAGTGAACACGCACTTACGTTTTCGAACGTCGTTGAAGCAGGTGGCGCCACTGCTCCATCATCTGAACCGTTGCGTGGGCCACTCGTTCCTTGCGTTCATCCGATGACGTCGTGAGTCCCATGACTTCTCTGTAGTTCATGGAGGACTTCGTCACGCTCGGCGTGAGCGTACGAAAGGACTTCGTCTGCCAGGCGCCCTGGGCGACACCAACGCCGTAGGCGAGGTCGTCGGCCACGCCGAGGGGGATGTCGGTGACGTGAGGACGGTGGTGGCGCCATCGCCACGCCGTGCCCACCGCGAAGAGGATCAGCGCGCGCGTGCGTAGTCGTGGATGCAGCGCCGCCAGCAGTAGCGCGCCACCAAACGTTCGAACGACACCGCGAGCGAGTGGACCACCGGCGCGAACCATGTTTCGAGTCACTACTTCGCTCGCTACGGCGCCTGGGTCGTCGGCTGTCTCGAAGTTTTTCGCGTGTGCGTGGTTTCGCGCGGCTCGAACTATCCGTCCACCGATCGAAGGTCGTCCCGCGAGTACCGAAGTCCACGCGAGGAGCGTCCACGCGTCGCTACGAAAAGGCGCGAGTCGCGCGCCGTGACGCTTCGCGAGTTCGCCACTGGACGCGCCGTAGCGCTGGCGCTGCAGCCACCAGGCTCGCCACGACGAACGAGCGCGGTGCGTCACGATGACCGCCGCCTCGTATCGAATGAGCCAACCCTGGTCGTGGAGTCGCCAGACGAAGTCAACGTCTTCACCAACGCGCAGTGCTTCGTCAAAGCCCTCACCGAACGCCGTTCGGCGCACCATCAGACACGCACTCGGCACGTACCCCACGGGGCCACCGGGTACGACGAGGCCGCTTCGTTCCCCCATGTCGAGAGGACTGAAGTGCCGTTCGAACTTCTCTCTGATCGATGGTCCCTCGGGGCCTTGAACGCGCGGTGCCGTCACCGCGACGAGGGGATCGCTGAACGCGGTGCAGAGCCGTTGGGCGACCTCACGTGGGCTCTCCATCGACACGTCAGTGTCAATGAACCAGAGGAGCGGCCGATCAGTGGCGAGTACGGCGGCGTTTCGCGCGCGCGAGGGTCCCTCGTTCTCTCGAAGGCGCAACAGCGTGGCGTGAAAGTCCTTGGCGCACGCCGTCACGTCACCAGTGTCACGTGAGCCGTCGTCGACGATCGTGACGTGGAACCCTTCGAGTTCTGCGAGCAAGCGTCGAAGCGATCCGTCATCATTGAAGACCGGAACGATGACGTCGATCTCCTCGACGTTCAGGTCACGGACGAAGTGAGGGTGCAGCAGTCCCTGTTGCACCAGCGTGCGCGCGAGGCGCTCTTCACCGGGGCGAACGAATCCGCCGTACTGCCAGCGCTGCGCCACGGCCCGTGAAGCGCCGGCCAAGCGCAGGAGTCGCCAAGGACTTCCGCCGCTGACGAGGTCGCGGTCGAGAAAGGTCGCGTGCTCGTCTAGGGACACCCGCGTGCCTTCGGGAATAGGGGACTCGACGGGTGAGAGAGCCTGTGGCAGAAGAGTGCTCACGTTGGGAGTCTTTCACGTGTGGACCAGGGGTGGTCTTCAGAGCGGTCAGAATGGATGGGTTCGAGGAGAAACCGTGACACCAGAGACGTTGATCAAAGAAGCCACGACCGACGAGATCGAAGAAGTTGAAGAGTTGTTGGTGGAGGAAGTCTCCATCGACGGACTCTGCGGCGTCTACTAAGCCGTGTCGCTAACGATGGTGGACGCCTTCGACGCGTCACGTTATTGGCAGCTCAGCGAGATGGTCTCGCTGCGTGACGAAGAGTTCGGGGCGTTGGCCTACCACCACGTCAACCGACGACTCGTCTTCTTGAAATCGCGGGAACTCGTCGACGTCGTTCGCCGACTCGGTGACTACGAGAGCGCGAACGAAGCACTAGGCGCGATCGTCGCTCCTGACCAACACGACCGCTACGTGGCGGCCCTCGCGACACTCCAAAAGGCAGCGTTGATCAATGGGCGCTGAGTCGTCACTGCGCAACCGCTTCGAACGTGGGCTCGCGGCGCCCATCTGTCTCACGTGGGAGCTCACCTACGCGTGCAACCTCGCGTGCACGCACTGTCTCTCCTCGTCGGGACGGCGCGATCCACGTGAGCTCACGACCGCTGAGGCGAAGGCTCTGATTGACGAGATCGCCGCGATGCAGATCTTCTACGTCAACGTCGGCGGCGGCGAGCCAATGATCCGCCGGGACTTCTTCGAACTCGTCGAACACGCGGTGAATCAACACGTGGGCGTCAAGTTCTCGACCAACGGGACGAGAATTGATCGAGACGCTGCAAAACGCCTCGCGGGCATTGACTATCTCGACATCCAGATCTCGATCGACGGCGTCGACGCCCTGACCAGTGATCGGATCCGCGGCGCCGGAAGTTACGACGCCGCGCGTCGAGCGATGGACAATCTTCGTGACGCCGACTTCGGTCAGTTCAAGATCTCCGTCGTCATGACCAAGGAGAACGTCGAGCAGCTCGATGACTTCGAGGTGCTCGCGAAGTCCTACGGCGCCGAACTGCGACTAACGCGTCTTCGACCTTCGGGTCGCGGCGTCGAGGTATGGAACGAACTCCATCCCACGCTCGAGCAGAATCGCGGACTCTACCGATGGCTCCTCGAGCGGCCCAACGTCTTGACGGGTGACTCGTTCTTTCATCTCTCGGCACTCGGTAGCCCCCTCGAGGGACTCAACCTCTGTGGCGCTGGCCGGGTCGTCTGTCTCATCGATCCCGTCGGTGACGTCTACGCCTGTCCTTTCGTCATCCACGACGAGTTTCTGGCTGGCAATGTTCGCGACGCGGGTTTCGCTTCGGTGTGGACCAACAGCGAACTGTTCCGGTCCCTACGCGAACCGGGCAGTGCCGGCGCGTGCGCGTCGTGTGGTTCGTTCGACGCGTGTCGCGGCGGCTGCATGGCCGCGAAGTTCTTCACCGGTCTCGAGATGTCCGATCCCGATCCCGAGTGCGTCTTTGGACACGGCGAAGCGGCCCTCGCGGCGAAGCGCGTTTTGATTCGACCAATCTCCTCAGCCGACCACTCGAGGAAGGTCCCCGTCACGCTGTCCGCGCGCTAGAGCGACGGAGCCGCGAAACACCTCAGGTAGTCTCGCGTTGAGTCGTAACGGGGGATAGATGGCAAGTTCGTGGTTCGAGACCGTGGCGATCGCGCAGCGTCGTGCCGAGAAGCGTCTTCCCAAATCGGTCTACGCCGCCCTCGTCGCGGGATCGGAAAAGGGGCTCTCTTCGAGCGACAACCTGGCGTCGTTCGACCAGTTGGGATTCGCCCCGCACGTCGCCGGCCTCTCCAACGAACGCTCGATGGCCACCACCATCATGGGTCAATCGGTGTCGATGCCGGTGATCATCTCGCCCACGGGCGTGCAGGCCGTCCACCCCGAGGGCGAAGTCGCGGTCGCGCGTGCGGCGAAGAGTCGCGGCGTCGCGATGGGACTCAGTTCGTTCGCGAGTCGGTCCGTCGAAGACGTCTGCGCCGTCAACGATCAAGTGCTCTTCCAGATGTACTGGTCGGGCGATCGCGACACCATGGTCCAACGACTCGAGCGCGCGAAGAGCGCCGGCGCGAAGGGGGTCATCCTCACCCTCGACTGGTCCTTCGCCAACGGGCGCGATTGGGGTAGTCCCTGGATTCCCGACAAGATCGACATGAAGGCCATCGTGAAGCTCGCGCCAGAAGTACTCGCACGACCAAGTTGGCTCTGGTCGTTCGCTAAGACCGGTCACCTGCCCACCCTCACCACGCCCAACATGGCCGCGCCGGGTGAGGATCCGCCGACCTTCTTTGGTGCGTACTACGAATGGATGCAGAGCACCTTGCCGAGTTGGTCAGACGTGGCGTGGTTACGCGAACAGTGGACTGGCCCCTTCATGGTGAAAGGTGTCAGCCGCGTGGACGACGCCAAACGTGTCGTCGACTTGGGCGCGAGCGCTCTGTCGGTGTCGAATCACGGCGGCAACAACCTCGACGGCACGCCGGCGCCGCTTCGTTCGCTTCCCGGCGTGGTCGACGCCGTCGGCGATCAGATCGAGGTGCTGCTCGACGGCGGTGTGCGGCGCGGTAGCGACGTCGTAAAGGCGCTGGCACTCGGCGCGAACGCCGTCATGATCGGACGCGCCTACCTGTGGGGTCTCGCCGCGGCGGGACAAGGCGGCGTCGAAAATGTCCTCGACGTGTTGCGTGGCGGGATTGACTCGGCTCTCCTCGGACTGGGGAAGTCCGACGTCAAGGAGCTCGATCGAACGGACGTCGTCGCGCCCATCGACTTCTTTCGAAAGCTCGGCTGATGAGTCGCGTCGCCATCGTCACCGGCGCCGCGCGCGGCATTGGCGCGGCCACGGTGGACGCGCTCGTGAACGAGAACTATCGCGTCGTTGCGGTCGATCGCTGTCGCGACATCTCCGACGTCCCCTACGCGATGGCCACGCGCGCCGACCTCGACACCGTGGTACGCCGTCACGGTGACGCGGTCCTCGGTCTGGTCGGAGACGTTCGCAGTGCCACCGACATGCAGCTCGCGGTGGAGACGGCAACGCGACACTTCGGTCGACTCGACGCGGCCGTCGCGTGCGCGGGCGTGTTGGGCGCGGGCGGACCGTTGTGGGAGATCAGCGACGCGGCGTGGGATGCCGTCTGGTCGGTGAACGTACTCGGCACGCGGCGACTGATCGAGGCCGCCGCGCCGAAGCTCATCTCGAACGGCAAAGAGGCGCACGGAAGGATCGTCGCCGTGGCGTCGGCGGCGGGAAGCACGGGTCTCTTGCACCTCGCGCCCTACACCGCCGCCAAACACGCGGTCGTCGGACTGATCCGTGGTGTGGCGATGGACCTCGCCCCCTATGGTGTCACCGCGAACGCCGTGAGTCCCGGCTCGACGCGCACCGCGATCTTGGAGGCCTCGGCGAAGATTTACGACCTCGAGAACGTCGAAGCGTTCGCCGCGCAGCAACCGATCGGTCGCCTCCTTGAACCTTCTGAGATCGCCGCGGCGATTGTCTGGTTGTGCTCGGCGGCTTCATCGGCGATCACCGGCGCCGACGTCGCCGTTGACGGTGGCATGACTGTTTCGTAGCGACGTCGTCGCGCGCGCCCTGCACCGCGGCGTCAACGTAGCAGGCCCCAGTTCATGAGAAGGTAGGCTCGTTCGTGGCTTATCGTCACCATGAACAGTCGTGAGGTCCTAATTGAGCGAATTCGTAGCGCCAGGTCGTGTCGTCATTCTTGGGTGTGGATCCGTGGCTCAGTGCCTGCTCCCTCTCCTACTTGATCACTTCAAATTCGATCCGACCTCGGTCACCGTGCTCGAGAGCCGTGACAATCGCGCTCGAATCGCTTCGTCGCTCGAACGAGGCGTCCACTACCGGCAGTGGGCCATCGACCAGGAGAATCTTCACTCCACCCTTGGTGACCTCCTCGGTGACGGCGACCTGCTCATCGACCTGGCGTGGAACATCGGCCTGACCGAGTTGCTCGACTGGTGTCGCGATAACAACGTTCGCTACCTCAACACGTCGGTCGAAGTCTGGGATCCCTACGACGACCCCGCGAGCGCGTCGCCCCAGGAGCGGACCCTCTACTGGCGGCACATGGCGCTTCGACGTCAGATCGCGCGATGGGGCTCGAACGACGGTCCCTCGGCCGTGGTCGAACACGGCGCGAATCCCGGACTCGTCAGCCACTTCACGAAGCAGGCCCTGAGTGAGATCGCCGAAGCGGTACTTCGCGACGGCCTCCTTGTTGACAAGCACGACGCGATCAAAGAGTCCCTTGTGGCACAGCGATTCAACGTCTTGGCGCAGTTGCTGGAAGTCAAGGCAATCCATATCGCCGAGCGCGACACGCAGATCTCGGATCGACCAAAAGAAGTTGGCGAGTTCGTGAACACGTGGAGTGTCGACGGCTTCTATGAAGAAGGCGTGGCGCCGGCCGAGATGGGCTGGGGCACGCACGAGAAGACGGTGCCGTCGCTGGGTCGAACGCACGAAGGCGAAGGACCCCGCAATCAGATCTGCTTCGCTCAGATGGCGCACAAGACGTTGGTCCGATCGACCGTTGCGTCAGGCCCCATCGTCGGCATGGTGATTCGCCACGGCGAGGCCTTTACGATCTGCGATCACCTGACCGTCTGGGAGGGCGACGCGGCGGTCTATCGCCCCACCGTCCACTACGCGTACTGCCCCTCGGACGTGGCGTGGGCGAGCTTCGTCGAGCTCGAAGGTAACGACTACGCCTATCCGGAGCGTCAGCGCATCATGAACGACGAGATCGTATCGGGGCGAGACGAGCTCGGGGTCCTCGTCATGGGTCACCCGTACAAATCATGGTGGACCGGCATGCAGACGACGATCGAAGAAGCCCGCTCCGTCGCACCACACCAGAGCGCGACGACCATTCAAGTGGCGGCGTCGATCCTCGGCGCTGTGCAGTGGATGCTTTCGTCACCGCGCGAGGGCGTTCGCGTTCCCGACGAACTGCCGTGGCGCGAAGTGCTCGAGGTGGCGATGCCCTTCGTGGGTTCACTGTGGTCGGGGCCCGTCGACTGGGATCCGGTATCAACGCACACCGACTGGTTCGATCGATGGACGGGGCGCGAACTCGACACTGACGATCCCTGGCAGTTCTCAAACTTCCTCGTCTCCTAGGTTCGTCGCGAACTACTGATCACCAAGCGGTGTAAGAGGGCGCGGTGGTGCCGACGTAGGGTGGTGTCGGGAATTCCTACGAGAGGAGACCCATGGCGTCTAACTATTCGCCCGGAGCAACGGTGCTCGGGGCAATCGGATCAACTCCGCTCATCCAGGTCGACGGCATCTTCGTCAAGCTCGAGTACCTCAATCCCTCGGGATCGATCAAGGCCCGCATGGCTCGCTACATCATCGAACGAGCCGAGCGCGAAGGTCTCTTGAATCCCGGCGACACCATCGTCGAAGCGTCGAGCGGCAACACGGGCAACGCGATGAGCATGGTCGCGGCCGTCTTGGGCTACAAGATGCTCGTCGTGATGCCCGAAGGACTGAGCCCCGAACGTGCCGCGATCTCGCTGGCCTTCGGCGCCGAGATGCTGCGTGTCGGCACGTTCCACGTCAACGAGGCGCTCGATGAAGCCAGTCGACTCGGCGATCAACCGGGCTACTTCGCACCCCACCAGTTCGAGTCGGAGTGGAACGTCGAGGAGAACCGTACGTGGCTCGGCCCTGAGATACTCGACCAGCTGCCCGAGGGAAGTGCCCCCGACGCCTTTGTCATGGGTGTGGGCACGGGTGGCACGCTGATCGGCGTCGGACAGGCCTTTCGCGACGTGAACCCCGAAGTCCTGATCGTCGCGCTCGAGCCGAGCGAGTCCTGCACGATCCAGTGCGGCGACACGGGACTGCACCGCATCGAAGGCATCGCCGACGGGTTCATCCCGACGATCTACCAACGTCACCAATCACTCGTCGATCGAGTGATGGCCGTGCACAGCGACGACGCGGTCAGCGAGATGCGCCGGCTCGCGCGCGAACACGGTCTCCTCGTCGGACCAAGTTCGGGCGCCAACATGGTCGCGGCGCGACGACTACGCGACGAGTTACCCGCCTCGTCGCTCGTCGTGAGCATCCTCTGTGATGAAGGGGAGAAGTACCTCAGCGAGTACTTCATTCCCGCCGTGTCCACGCCCGAGTGATCGTTGACCTACGACACGTCCGTTTCGACTACAACGGTGTGACGTAGGCGCCGTGGATGCCGCCGTCAACGAGGAACGTCGAGGCGTTGACGAACGAGGAGTCGTCGCTCGCGAGAAAGAGCACGGCGCTCGCGATCTCCTCGGGTTCGGCGAAGCGTCCCGCAGGTACGTGAACGAGACGCCTTGCCGCGCGCTCGGGGTCTTTCGCGAAAAGCTCTTGGAGAAGGGGCGTGTTGACGGGACCCGGACAGAGCGCGTTCACGCGGATTCCCTGGCGGGCGAACTGCACACCGAGTTCGCGCGACATCGAAAGGACCCCACCCTTTGAGGCGGTGTAGGAGATCTGTGAGGTCGCCGAACCCAAGACGGCCACGAAGGACGCGGTGTTGATGATCGAACCGCCGCCGCGCTCGAGCAACAGCGGAATCCCGTACTTGCAACAGAGGTAGACCGACGTCAGGTTCACGTCTTGCACGCGTTTCCAGGCGTCGAGGTCGGTCGTGAGAATCGAGTCGTCATCGGCCGGAGAGATGCCCGCGTTGTTGAAGAGAATGTCGACGCCGCCGTAGGTCTCGACGACCTTCGCGTACATCTCTTTCACGCTCGTTTCGTCCGCGACGTTGACCTTAACGAATGTGCCGCCGATCGCGTTCGCCAGGGCCGAGCCTTCGAACTCGGCGAGGTCGGCGACGACGACCTTGGCGCCTTCGGCACTAAAGCGAAGGGCCGTCGCGCGTCCAATGCCGCTCGCGGCGCCCGTGATGATCGCGACCTTGTCGTCAAGACGTCCCATTAACTTTCCTCCGTTGAAATAAACACATTCTTCTCTTCACTAAATCCGAGTAACGCGTCGGGGCCGAGTTCTCGACCAAGTCCCGACTGCTTGAAACCGCCAAAAGGCGTTGAGTAGCGCACCGACGAGTTCGAGTTCACTGAGAGCGCTCCGGTCTCGACGCCTCGGGCTACACGCAGAGCGCGACCGATGTCGCGACTCCAGATCGAACCCGAAAGTCCAAACGGGCTTTCGTTCGCGATCTCGATCGCTTCCGCCTCGTCGCTAAATCGAACGACCGACACGACTGGTCCGAAGATCTCCTCTTGGAACGCTCGGCTCGTCGTGTCCTTCGTCTCGAGGACCGTCGGCGCCATCCAGTAGCCCGGCCCTTCGGGCGCGCTGCCTCGAAAGGCAACCTCGGTCTCGGTCACGTAGTCGCGCACGGAATCGCGTTGCGCCGCGGTGATGAGTGGCCCCATCTCGCTCGACTCGCTCGCGGGGTCGAGAACCTTCACGCCCTTCACGGCTGGCTCGAAGAGCTCCATGAAACGCTCGTAGGCCGACGCTTGGACGAGGAGACGTGAGCGTGCGCAGCAGTCTTGGCCCGCGTTGTCAAAGACGGCGTAGGGCGCGCTGGCGGCGGCTTTTTCGAGGTCGGCGTCGGCGAAGATGATGTTGGCGCTCTTGCCACCGAGCTCTAACGTGACGCGCTTCACCTGCTCGGCGCAGCCCTCCATGATGCGCCGTCCCACCGCGTTCGATCCCGTGAAGCAGACCTTGCGAATCGCGGGGTGGGTGACGAAACGATTCCCGACCATGGCGCCGTCACCGGTCACGACTTGAAAGACGCCTTCGGGGATGCCGGCCTCAAGCGCGAGTTCACCGAGGCGTAGCGCGGTGAGTGGTGTGAGCGTGGCGGGTTTGAGGACCACGGTGTTTCCCGCCGCGAGTGCTGGCGCAAGTCCCCAGCCGGCGATGGGCATGGGAAAGTTCCACGGCACGATGATGCCCACGACACCCAGCGGTTCGTAGAACGTGAGGTCGACGCCTCCTGCGACCGGAATCTGACGCCCCGAGTGCCGCTCGGGCGCACCGGAGTAGTACATGAGAACGTCGCGAACGTTACCCGCCTCCCAGCGGGCGTTCGAGATGGTGTGACCGGCGTTGGCGACCTCGAGTTGGGCGAGCTCTTCGACGTGATCGTCCACGACGTCGGCGAAGCGGCGAAGGAGTCGAGCGCGATCGACGGGCGCGACCTTTTTCCACGCGGGCGCGACCGCGGCCGCGCGCTCGATGGCACGGTTGGTCTCATCGAGATCGTGGACCGCGACCGACGCGATCTCTTGTTCGGTCGCGGGGTTGATGACGCGTTGCTCGGTACTCATAGTCGTTCGAATCCTCGGTAGCGTTCCCAGTCGGTGACGGCGGCGTCGTACGCGGCAACTTCCACGCGCGCGGCGTGAGTGTAGTGGTTCACGACCTCGTCGGAAAATGCTTCGCGCGCCGCCGTGCTGTGATCGAAGAGCTCCAATGCTTCGTGCAGCGCGGTGGGAACGCGCGCTGCGTCGGCGACGTACGCGTTGCCTTCGAAGGCCTCGGGCATGGGCAAGGACTCTTCGACACCTCGAAGTCCCGCGGCGACGAGCGCCGCAACCGCGAGGTAGGGATTGACGTCGCCGCCGGGAATGCGACACTCGACGCGAATCGACGAGCCGTGCCCCACGACGCGAAACGAGCACGTCCGATTGTCGAGTCCCCACAAAAGAGCTGTCGGAGCGAAGGAACCCTCAACGAATCGTTTATAGCTGTTGATGTTCGGCGCCAAGAAGAGGGAGAACTCCCTGGCGTACGCGAGCTGTCCGGCCAAGAAGTGTTCGAATACTTCCGAGAACCCGTGCGCCTTGTCACCGGCGAAGACGGGCGTGCCATCGTCCTCACGCAGCGAGAGATGAACGTGGCAGGAGTTACCTTCGCGCTCGTTGAACTTAGCCATGAACGTCAGACTGCATTCCTCTTGCGACGCGATCTCCTTGGCGCCCAACTTGAACAGTCCGTGTTCGTCGCACTTGTCGATGAGTTCGGCGAACTTAAAGGCAATCTCGTGTTGTCCGAAGTTGCACTCGCCCTTCAGTGATTCGACGATCATCCCGGCGTTGCGCATCGAGCGCCGAATTCGCCCGAGCAGCGGCTCAATCCGTGACGTTCCCTGCAGGGAGTAGTCAACGTTGTAAAGATTGGCGGGGGTGAGATCGCGATAGCCCGAACGCCACGCCTCTTCGTAGGTGTCGTCGAAGACGATGAACTCGAGTTCAGTCCCGGTAAAGCCGGTCCAACCACGTTCAGCGAGTCGCTCGACCTGCTTCTTCAGAATCTGGCGCGGTGACACCATGACGGGCTCACCTTCCACCGTCTCGACGTCGGCGAAGATAATCACGGTTTTCTCGTGCCACGGAACCCGGCGGATTGATGAGAAATCGGCGCTAAACGCCAGGTCACCGTAGCCACGCTCCCAGGACGTCAAGGCGAAGCCGTCCACGGTGTTCATGTCCACGTCGGAGGCGAGCAAGTAACTACAACCTTCCACGGCACCGTCGATGAGTTCGTCAGCAAAGAAACGTGCGTCGAGCCGTTTGCCCTGGAGCCGCCCTTGCATATCGGTGATCGCCAAGATCACGGTGTCGATTTCGTCACTGCGGATGAGATTCACGAGTTCATCACGAGAGAACCGGCCCGGGGTTGAAGAACTCATACTCGTCTCCTCGATTCAGCAGTGGTGGCAATGGTAGCCGTGCCTTCAGGTCTCCTCACCGAGAACGTGGGCGTTCGCGTCGCGCTGCATCGTGCGACGCGACCTTGGAAAATGCGACGACAAATATCATCCGCTACGCCGTCTGTACGGGTAGGCCGAACAGGCAGTCATCTCACCTCGGTGCGAGTTACGTGACAACGCAACCCGCGAAGGTCAGTGGCGTTCACGTAAGTCCAGACGAGAGGATTAATTCGACTCGGCGGGCGAATCGACCACGTATTGAACGAGAGAGTTCACTCAGCGAGGTGGAGAATCGGCGCGCCGATCGACGAATGATGGTGGCTTGCGGAAGTCGTCTCCGCCGGTCAAAAATCCGTTTTCTTATTTGCGAATGACCTAACAAAACCGTATGCTCGCCCGAACTGCACTAACGACACGGGGGGGTTGTTGTACATGGATGATCAGCTGAGCGCTTCTTCGAAATCGGAGTCGTCGGATACCGAGCGACTCCATCAATTGGGTTACGCCCAGGAGTTGCATCGAGGACTCAGTCGGTTCTCTAACTTCGCAATTTCGTTCACCATCATTTCGATCCTGTCGGGCTGTCTGACGCTCTTCAGTTACGGACTGACCCATGGTGGTCCTCCCACCATGATCTGGGGTTGGGCCATCGTCGGCGGACTGGTCCTCTTAGCGGGCCTCTCGATGGCAGAAATTTGCTCAGCCTTCCCGACGGCGGGCGGTCTTTACTATTGGTCGGCCAAATTGGCGCCGGGTAAAAGCGGTCCGGCGTGGTCGTGGTTTACCGGATGGTTCAACCTTCTGGGCCAAGTTGCGGTGACGGCGGGCATCACGTTCGGGTGCGGATACTCCATCGGAGAGTTCATCTACCTCGTTTCGGGCAACGCGCTTTGGACCGATAACCGCCACGTGGTGCTCCTCACCGCCGCGCTGCTTCTGATCCAAGGTCTGATCAACACCTTCGGAGTCAACATCGTCTCGCTGTTCAACCGGGTCTCCGTGTGGTGGCACCTCACGGGCGTGGCCGTCATCGTCGCGCTTCTCTTCATTGCGCCCCACTCGCACTCTCACCAGAGTGGAAGTTTCCTCTTTGGGTCGGGGGGCTTTGACGCGTTCAAGGGGCTGTCGGGATTTGCAGTTCCGTTCTACGTCTTCCTGCTCGGATTGCTGGTCGCCCAGTACACCTTTACGGGGTATGACGCGTCGGCCCACGTGACCGAAGAGACCATTGACGCTGCAGTCTCGGGCCCCAAAGGAATTGTGACCTCGATCTGGGTCTCCTGGATCGCCGGATTCATTCTTTTGATCGGCGTCAGCGTGGCCATCCCGCATTTCGTCCACGGCTTCTCGGTCAACATCGCCGGAACGAAGTACACGAGTTATGCGCAGTTTTCGGGCGGGGTTCCGTGGGGCAACGTCTTCGTCTATGCCACGGGCAAGGTGATTGGCGAGCTCTTGGTACTGGTCGTGATCGGAGCCCAGTTTTTCTGTGGTATCGCATCCATCACCGCCAACTCTCGAATGATCTACGCCTTCTCCCGAGACGGCGCGGTGCCTGGCTCGAACTACTGGCACCACGTCAGCAAGCGCAGGCGCGTTCCCGTGCGCTCGGCCTGGTTTGGTGCGGTGGGTGCATTTATTCTGACCGCTCCCGCGTTGCTCCCTGGCTCGAGTGGATCGACGGCCTACGCTGCGGTGACGTCAATCGCAGTCATTGGTCTCTACGTGGCCTATCTCATCCCGGTCTTCTTGCGGCGAATTAACGGGAGCGCGTTCACCCCAGGACCGTGGAAACTCGGTAAGTGGGGCCCCGTATTCGGTTGGATCGCCATTGTCTGGGTGGTCTTTATCTGCATTCTTTTCATGCTCCCGACGGTCAAGCCGATCAACGCCGACACCTTTAACTACACCCCCGTCGCTGTGGTAGCGGTCATCGGCTTCGCCGGGATCTACTACGCGGTCTCCGCTCGTAAGTGGTTTAAGGGACCGAGGATTCAAGGTTCGGCGGAAGAGCTCGCCGAGATCGAGCGCGAGCTCAGCAATTAGCTGTAGCGAGTCTTCACTGGGGGGCACGCCCGTGGAATGAAGAAACGTGGCGCCACGAAAGTGGCGCCACTTTCCTTTGTAGGGCACGTCATTCTCATTGCCTCGCGAGTCCAAATTCGAACGGCTTCGATCCGACGTGTTGCGGTAGTGTCGTGGGTGCCTCGTGGCAGCGAAGTTGGTGCGATTCCAACGCTGTCCCGCAACTGTAAGTGACCTCTTTGGAGACCATGAAGCCAGGTCGCCTGCTGCGAGGAGATGTGAAAAACAGCTCTCGAGGCAAGGAGCGGTTGTTCGGATATCCATCCGTCGCCACACCACTTCGACGGAAAAGGAGATATCCATGAATAAGTCCCTGCGATTAACATTCGCGCTTTCCCTTGGCCTCGTGGCGCTGCCGTTTATCAGCGCCACGAACGCCCTCGTTGCGGGTGCGTCGAGTACGCCCCAGTGTGTCGTGTCGATGTCGCCTACGGCGACCGAGACACTTTTCGCCATCGGGGCCGGCAAGCAAGTCCAAGCGGTCGACACCGACTCGAACTATCCGACGTCGGGCCTGCCGAAGAAGCGAATCAACGCCCTCAATCCCAGCGTCGAGTCAGTGGCGGGCATCTGCAAGGTCACCAAAGCTCACCCGTCGGCCAAACCCGATCTCGTGATCATCGCCTACGACGCGAACGATATCCAACAGAAGTTGACGGGACTTGGTATCAAGGTCATTACTGAAGGCGCACCATCCACGCTGATCGGTGCGTACCAGCAGATCACCCAGCTCGGCAAGATCACCGGTCACGCGAGCAACGCCGCCAAGATCGTGACCAATCTAAAGACCACGATCGCTAAGGACGTCGCGTCGGTTCCTAAGGATCCGAGCAAGGTCGTCACCACCTACTACGAACTCGACCCCACGTACTACTCAGTCGCGAGTAACACGTTCGTGGGTTCGTTGCTGAAATCACTGGGCGTCGTCAATATCGCCGACGCGAAGTCGACGTCGGCCGACGCGGGTTACCCCCAGTTGAGCGCGGAGTACGTTTTGAGCGCGAACCCCAAGTTGATCTTCCTCGCTGACACGATCTGCTGTCACGTCAATCAGGCGGCGGTCGCGGCACGCACAGGATTCTCTACCGTCAGTGCCGTCGTGAACAACCACGTGGTCGGCCTCAACGACGACATCGCCTCACGCTGGGGACCACGCCTGGGCATCTTGATGAACCAGCTGACGGCGGGCGTCAAGGCCACGTTGTCGGACTCGGCCGTCTGGAAGTAAGAGGTTGACGGCCAACCCACCGACCGGGCGCCGAGTGGCGCTCGTCGCCGTCGCGACGATTATCGCGCTCGTGGCGGCGGTGGTCTGTGGGTTGGTCGTTGGTCCTACGTCGATCGCCACGACGCGAGTCCTTGGTGACGTCTTGTCCCGCGTCGGCCTCGGTCACAGCACCTTGACGCCACTGCAGTCGCTGATTATCTGGCAAGTACGCGCACCGCGCATGGTCCTCGGACTCTTAGCCGGCGCGATGCTCGCCGTTGCGGGGGGCACCTACCAGGGCGTCTTTCGAAATCCACTGGCTGACCCGTACCTCCTGGGTGTCGCCGCCGGCGCCGGTCTCGGCGCGACGATCGCCATCGTGGACGTTGGCGGTGGGCTCGCGACGCCAAGTTGGACGCCACTTCTGGCCTTCGGCGGTGCGATGATCGCGGTCATCGTGACGTGGGTGATCGGGGGACGAGGTCTTCGCTCGAGCACCTCGACGTTGATCTTGGCTGGCGTCGCGGTGGCGTCGCTGTTCACGAGTACCCAGACGTTTCTACAACAACAGTCGTCGACGAACTCCATCGCCCGGGTCTACATCTGGTTACTCGGTTCCCTCGCGAGCGCCAGTTGGAGTTCGGTGACATTGGTCCTTCCCTACGTCATCGTGTGCGTCGTGATCTGCGTCGCGGCGGGACAGGCCCTCGACGTGATGAGCGTGGGCGAAGACGAGTCGCGCTCACTCGGGCTACCGGTTCGACGTGTTCGCTTTATCGTCATCGCGGCGTCATCACTCGGTACCGCGGCCATCGTGTCGGCCGTCGGACTCATTGGTTTCGTGGGCATCATCGTTCCCCACATCGTTCGTTTACTCGTCGGCACCTCGTACCGAAGGATTTTGCCGATCTCGGTGGTCTTTGGCGCGGCGTTCCTCGTCTTCGCGGACACCATCGCGAGAACCGTGATGGCGCCCTCGGAGTTGCCGCTCGGTGTCGTCACCGCGATCGTCGGCGCGCCAGTATTCGTCCTTATCTTGAGTCTTCGACGTCAGATGGTCACGTGAGCACGCTTGAAATCAACGAACTGAGCGTCCGCGCGGGCTCGACCGCGCTCATCAGCGACATCACGCTGAACGTCGAAGCGGGCACGTGGTGCACGATCGTGGGACCCAACGGTGCGGGCAAGACCACGCTGGTCGAAACGATCGCCGGACTTCGTCGCCCCTCGAAGGGAACGGTGTCGATCGCTGGAGAACTGGTGAGTTCGATGAACGAGCGCGAGCGGGCGTTGCGCGTCGCCCTCGTCACGCAACACCCGACCGTTCCTTCGGGGATGAGCGTTCGCGACTACGTGGCGCTCGGGCGAACGGCCTATCACGGACTACTGCGGGCGCCGAGCGCCGGCGATCGTCAGGCTGTGGCGGACGTGTTAGCCCGGCTCTCGCTTGACGAGTACGCGAATCGAGACGTCGTGACCCTCTCGGGCGGCGAACGTCAACGGATGGTGCTCGCGCGAGCCTTGGCCCAAGCGACGATGGTCATGGTGCTCGACGAACCCATCACGGGGCTCGATCTGCGCCACCAGATCACCATGCTCGATCTCCTGCAGAAGGAGGTCCGCGAATGCGGTCTCACGGTGATCGCAACTCTCCACGACCTCACCCTCGCCGGTCAGTTCGCCGATCGACTCGTCCTGCTCGATCACGGACGATTAGTCCTCGACGGCCCTTCGGGCGAGGTCGTTCGCAGCCAGGAACTCGCGGACTGTTACGGCATGAAGCTTCGCGTTATCGACGTGGACGGCGCCGACGTGGTGATTCCAGTTCGTCGCTAATTGTTCACGAGGTCCTCGCCATGGGGTTACCTCGCGGTAGCACTTCGCGTGAATGCGGTGAAAACGAATTTATTTGATGTCGCGCATCTCGTAGACTTAGTAAAAGAAACGAAGGGAATCCCGTGCGGCGCACGCGAATCGTAGCGACAATTGGCCCGGCTTCTGACTCGGATGAGGTTCTGAAGGAACTCGTAAAGGCTGGTGTGGACGTCTTTCGTCTGTCCTTCGCCCACGGCGACATCCCCTCGTGCCTCGAACGACTGCGTCGTATTCGTGCTATCGCGCCCGATCTCGCCATCATGGTGGACATTCCGGGGCCGAAGATTCGTGCCGGATCCTTTGGAACTCTGCCCGTCGCGTTGATCGTTGGAGATGAGATCGAGCTGGCCGAAGCTTTCGGTGAAGAGTCGACCGCACGACGCATCACGGTCGAACGCGAGAACGTCCTCGAACAGCTCAAAGAGGGCGACAAGGTGCACATTGGTGACGGCGGCGTCTCACTCGAGATAACTCGTCTCGCGTCGCCCGTCACCGCGCGCGTCACGTCAGGTGGCTCGGTCATGGGCAAGCCCGGACTTTCCTTGCCGTCGTCGATCATGAACGATCGACTACCCACCGACGACGATCGCGCTCGCTTGGAAGCATTGCGCGATGAGGAGTTCGAGATCCTCGCCGTTTCCTTCGTTCGATCAGGCTTCGACGTTGAGTCGGTGCGCGCGGTGTTAAAGCGCGACGACGTGATGATCATGTCCAAGATTGAGACCGTCGAAGGTATCGAGAACCTGAACGAGATCATCGAGCACTCCGACTCGATCATGGTGGCCCGTGGTGACCTCGGCGTCCGTCTACCAATTGAAGAGGTTCCCCACCTTCAAAAGGAGATGGTTCGCTTAGGTATCCGTTACGCCCGCCCCGTCGTCGTGGCGACCCAGATGCTCGAATCGATGACGCACTCGCAAGTGCCCACGCGTGCGGAAGTCACCGACGTCGCCAACGCGGTGCTCGACGGCGCGAGCGCGGTCATGTTGAGTGGTGAAACGGCCATCGGCGACGACCCCGTCGCCGTCGTCCTCACCATGGACCGAATCGTGCGTCGGGCCGAGGAGTCGTTCCCCTACGCGGCGTGGGGGGCCGGCCTTGGCGTGCAGCGCCTGTCCGCCTCGAGTACCCAGTCGTCGAGGGTGACGGCGGCCATTACCGGCGCCGCCTGGCGCGCGGCGATGGATGAAGACGCGGTCGCGATCGTCGCCTGTACTCGTTCGGGTATGACGGCTCGTGCGATCTCTCGCTTTCGCCCACCCATGCCCATCGTGGCGATCACGCCGAGTGCGTCAACCGCCCGTCAGATGCGCGGTTCCTGGGGAATTCAAGAGATCGTCATCTCCCCGGCCCAAGATATCGACACGCTCTGCGAGGTGGCGATCGCGGAGTTGAAGAGGTGCGGCATTGCCAACACTGGCGACGCGCTCGTGTTGATGGCGGGATCCGAGTCGGGCGGCACCGCGATTACTGACACCGTGCGGATGATCATCGTCCCCTAGGGACCGGTTGCTTTCGCACTACGCGTTCGACTGGGTTTGCTCCACCGCGCGTAATCGGTCTATTCGTTCCCGTAGGGGCGGATGAGACGTAGGGCGTAGAGAGTGGGGGATTGACGCCCATCGCCACGGTGATCGTACGTAGACGAGGTCGCGGCTCTCTTCAACGAGACGGTATGCCAACGTGAGGCCTCGAATCGTGGCCTCCGGTTCACCCGTCGTCGCACCCTGAGCACCACATCGGGGGTCAGGACACAATCGTGGCATCGATCTTCTCAACGTTCACTCGGAAAGTCCGACTGTACAAGGGTTTTTGTTAACTCGCGCGAAATCAAAGTTGTTTGAATCGCTGGTATCACTGTGATATACCAAGAACGTTATTCCAGTTGTTTACTACTAACGGTCAAGTTTGGGGAGAACTATGGAAGGAAAGACGGAGTCTCATTCAGCAGTGAAGGTCCATTCGCTACAACGTGGAGTGTTGAGCGTGCCCAACGGCATCGCTCTCGCCGCGGCGGCGATGGCACCGGTGTTGGCGGTGGTGCTGAACGCGCCGGCGGCGGCACCGCAAGCGGGCGAGGCGCTCCCGCTTTCGTTCCTCGTGGCGTTCGTCGCGTGCCTCTTCATTGGCAACAACGTCGTTCAATTCTCGAGGAAGCTTCCGTCGGCTGGCTCGTTCTATACG
>Ga0182024_10010272_pt1 | contig 19117 bp, 16 predicted proteins | sample P32metaG_FD_120480 | JGI IMG/M metagenome (GOLD analysis project Ga0182024, IMG submission 120480) | Permafrost microbial communities from Stordalen Mire, Sweden - P3-2 metaG (Illumina Assembly) | ecosystem: Environmental > Terrestrial > Soil > Wetlands > Permafrost | place: Sweden: Stordalen... | reverse complement strand
TGGCCGGACCGACCCCGCTGCGTTCCGGCGATCTGATCCGCGTGGGCAGGAGCGTGCTGCGTTTCTTTGAGAAAGCGAAAAAGTAGCTTGGCCGCTCGCCTCTGGCGAGCGAGGTTCCTCGTTGAACCCGCGCTCGCCAGAGGCGAGCGGCTAAACGGATAGCTGACCACTAATATGGCTCAAAACATCATACTGCGCTGCCCGCATTGCCAAAAGTCGATGCAGGTGCCGGAAAGCGCCGCGGGCAAGAAGGTGCAGTGCCCCAACACGGCGTGCAAGCAAGTGTTCGTGGTGCCGGCCTCCGGCAGCTCAAGCTCTTCGTCCTCAGGGATTTCCGCGGGGGCGCCGCCGCCGTCCAGCAGCAATGGGGCCAAGCTGTCCTCGTCGCCGGCCCCTCCCGCCAATCCCACGAAGTGTCCCGCGTGCGGTGCGGCCCTCCTCGAAGGAGCCGTGTCTTGCATGGATTGCGGCTTTTTGATTCAAAGCGATACCGCCAGCGCCGAGCCGGAAGGGCCGCCCAACCTGTGCACCAACCCGGCGTGCGGCGTCGCCAATCCGCCGGGTGAGCGCAATTGCGTCCGCTGCGGCAATCCGCTGCCCATTGCCAGCGGCACCTTGCTTCATGGCCAATATCGCCTGGAGAAGCTTCTGAAGATGGGCGGGTTCGGGGCCGTGTACATGGCCATCGACACCAAAAACAACAACCGTCCCGTCGCCATCAAGGACATGATCGGCAACGATCCGCAGGAATTCGCCATCCGCCTCAACTTCTTCCGCCGCGAGGCCGAGATTCTCAAAATCCTCGCCACGGTGCCGATCGTGCCGCGCGTCTACCAGTTTATCGAGGAGCAGGGGCAAAAGGCTTACCTGATCATGGAGTTCATTCGCGGCAAGGACCTGCTCGACATCATGGAGCAAGATAACAACAAGCCGTTCCCCATTCCCATGGTCATCGAATGGGGCAAGGAGGTGTGCGACGTGCTGACGCACATGCACACCCAGTCGCCGCCGCTGATCCATCGCGACCTCAAGCCGGACAACATCATGCTGCTGGAGGACAAACGCTCCATCAAAATGATCGACTTCGGCACCGCCCGCGACCTGGGCCGCACCGCCAAGGAACGCATCGCCAGCAAGACGCGCGTCTACACCGACGGCTACGCCCCGCCCGAGCAGATCGTCGGCAAGCCGGAGACACGCAGCGATCTGTTCGCCCTGGCCGCCACCATGTATCACCTGGCCACCGGCAAGGCGCCCGAGGGCCATTTCACCGCCAAGGAAATCGAGACCCAGCTCAAGGAAAACAGCCCGAGCATTCCGAAGGAGTATCGCTGGTTCTACGACCTGCTGCGCATCAACATGGCCGAGGACATCAACGAACGCTACTTCTCGGCCAAGGAGTTCAAGCTCGATCTGGAGAAGCAGCGGGTTTCGAAGGACCTCACGTGCCCCAAGTGCAAAACGTCGAACAAGGTTCGCACGCCCTATTGCAGCAAGTGCGCCGAACCGTTGACGGAGCCCGCGAACCTGTGCAACAGCTGCGGCAAGAACAATCACATGGGCAGCCGATTTTGCATCCATTGCGGCAATCGGTTGCGGTAGTCGTTGACATTTGGCGAGCCGAGCCCGTAAGGGGCCGGGTTAGTGGCCGCACCCGGCCCCTTACGGGGCTCGGCTCGCCCATTGGATCCCATCATGAGTGAACCAACCTCTCCGAAGTCAGGAGGACTTTGGGCTCGACTGATGTCGCTCGGCAAAGCGACGGAAGACGAAACTCCGGCGCCGCCTCCGCCTCCTGAGCCGGAAGCGAAGGCGGAGCCCGAAGCGCCGACAAACGATAATCACGTCGAACCCGAAGCGCCCGCGATGCAGGCTGTCGTCGAGGCAGCCGCACCACCGGTCTTCGATTTCCCTGTCATGGAACTCGAAGCCTTCCAGTCCGTCAGCGTGGCCGAGGTGGTGGTCCCCGAGATAGCCATCGAACCGCTGGCGGCACCGGTCATGGAAGCTGAAGTTGCCCCGCCTGCCGTCGTGGAAGCTCCCGCTCCCCCGGTTGCCCAGGCGCCGGCCACGGTTCGCTGTCCCTGCTGCCAGGCGGAAGTAAAAACTCCGCCGAAGATGTGCGATGATTGCGGTTTTATGTTCCCGGCCAATTATGTTGCTCCGCCGAGCGTCGGCGCGGCCAATTCCCCTTCTACTGTGTCACCAACCATGCCACCCATCAGCAAAGTTCGCATCAAAGGACGTTACGAATTGCACGAGATGATCGGCGAGTCCATGGGCATTCGCCGGCATCGCGGCCTCGACCTGGGCGACGGCCGGGGCAAGCCGAACCCCGTGCACATCTTGATTTCTACGTCCGCCGACCTGGCCGTGGTCGCGGCGGATGACACGCCGTTCGTGGCCGAGGCGGTGGAAGAGGACATCATGCCGGGTTTCGACAACTTCGTCGAAGGTACCGCGCTGGAGCAAGGCGCCGGCGGCTGGCCCAGCCTGTCCTGGGAAAAGGCCGTGCTGGAAAAGGCCAATTATCCCGGACTGCCGCTGGTCCGCGATCACTTCATCGAAGGCGATAGCGAGTACCTGGTCGAGGAAGCGCCTCAGGGCCGCAGCTTGTGGGACGCCTGGGATGATCCGGATGCCGGCGCCGACGTCCGCTATGGCTATCTGCAGCAGGTTGCCGCCGCCTTGCACGCTCTCTACCTGGCGGGGGCCACTCTCGAAGGCGTTCATCCCGATCTGATCGTCGTCTCCGACACGCGCCAGGCGCGGATCGCCAGTGTCGCCGATCTGTTGCCCTTGCCGTTGCCGCCGGGCGCTCCGATCCGGGCCACGCTGTACACAGCGCCCGAGCTGATCCTGAAGCCCGACAAGGTCGATGGCCGATCGAACCTGTACAGCCTTGGGGCGATGCTCTATTCGCTGGAGTATCTCCATCACGCCCTGGAGGAAAAGGATTTCGAACGGCAATATGTGCCGCGCCAGGTCACCGATCGCTATCCCGACGTGCACCCGCTTTTCCCCCGGCTCATCAACAAGACCTTCGTCCGCGAGCCGGACATGCGCTTCCCGTCGGATGAGATGACCAAGACCGATCCGAGCGGCATCAAGGAAATGATTCGCACCATGGAAGTGTGCCGCAAGAACTTCGACCGCGTTCGGCTGGACATCGCCGCCTGGACGACGACCGGCATGGTCCGCACCGGCAATGAAGATGCCTTTGCCGTCTTGCATGGCGTCGAAGGCCGGCAGGACGACGTCTATGAATTTGCCCTGGTTCTGCTCGCCGATGGCATGGGCGGCTATGAAGCGGGCGAAGTGGCGGCGGCGATGGCGATCAGCAAGATGCGCGAGTATTTCCTGCAGCAGCCGATGTTCGCCGCCCTGTCGGGCAAGGCGCCGCCGCCGGTGGCGGGGGCCGATCAACTGCCTTCCTATAAAGACGTGTTGCAGGCCGGGCTCAAGTTTGCCAACAAGGAGGTCTACACCTTCTCGCGCGCTCCGGGCAAGCCGCGACGCACCATGGGCTGCACGGCCGAGGCGATTTACATCGATTCGAGCAACGTCATCGTCGGCCACGTGGGCGATAGCCGAACCTACCATCTGCACGAAGGCCGGCTGGTGCAGCTCACGCGCGATCAGACGCTGGTCAATCGCCTGGTCGAGCTGGGCCAAATCACCGAGGAAGAGGCCGAGCATCACGATCGCAAGAACGAACTGCAGCAAGCCATCGGCGCCCAGCCGGAAGTCATGCCGGGCCTTTACCATGGCAAGCTGAAGCGCGGCGACTGGGTGCTGGTCTGCTCCGACGGTTTGACGAACCACATCCCGCACGCCGACCTGGAAAAGATGCTGACGCGCGAGGCCGCCGGCTCCGCGGAGGAGGCCGCTCGCCGCCTGCTGAACCTGGTCAACCTGCGCGGGGCCACGGATAACGCGACCATAGTCGTCGTGCGAGCCACATGAGTCCCAAGCCCCAAGGTGAGGTACTCCGAACCCTGGGGGTAAGTCATCAAGTATGAAGAATGCGGATTCGCCCTTTTATGTGCCGCCGCTGCTCGACCTGGTCGGCGGCCTGGTGCATCACTTTCGCGGCCTCTTCCTTGGCCTCGGCCGGCTCGAAACCAATCTCCTCGCCGACGAATTGGCCACGGTGCCGGTCAAGATGCCCATCTTTATCTGCGGCCTGGCCCGTTCCGGCAGCACGTTACTGCACGAAATCGTGAGTTCCTGTCCGGGCGTCGCCAGTCATCGGCTCAAGGATTATCCACTCGTTTACACGCCCTACTGGTGGCGTCGGGCAACCGCCCGGATGAAGCCATCGGAGCCGCGCGAACGCCCGCATCGCGACCGCATTCGCATCACCTCCGAGAGCCCCGACGCCCTCGAGGAAATGCTGTGGATGGCATTCTTCCCTCGTTGCCATGATCCGTCGGTCAGCGGCGTCCTGACCGCGCGGGATCGCAACGTCGATTTCGAGGCGTTCTATCCGGCCCACCTGCGCAAGCTGCTGCTGGTCGAAAAAGCCGGCCGATACGCGGCCAAGGCCAATTACCACGTCGCTCGGCTAAGCTACCTGGCCAGGCTGTTTCCGGATGCCAGGTTCATCATTCCCGTTCGCTCCCCTGCCGGTCACATCGCCTCGCTGGTGCGACAGCATGCCTGGTTTTCCCGCGGCCAGCAGCAAAATGCCCGCGCCCTGGCATTCATGCGGCGTTCCGGACATTTCGAGTTTGGCCGTGATCGCAGGCCCATCAACCTGGGCGATACGGATTGCGTTCGCAAAATCCTCGAAGCGTGGGAGCAAGGGGATGACGTGCGCGGCTGGGCTCGTTACTGGGCGATGGTTTATGGCTTCTTAGCGCACCAGCTCGCGAACGATGCCAAGATTCGTTCCGCGGCCCGGATCATTCGCTTCGAAGACCTGTGCGCAACTCCGGAGCAGACGATTCGCGGCATGCTCGATCATTGCCAGCTGGACGGCGGGCATGAAATGAGCGCTCGCTACGCCCCAAAAATCTCGGCGCCGGAGTATTATAAGAGTGCCTTTTCGCCCCGCGACGTCGAGATCATTCGTGAAGAAACCGCCGACGTGGCCCGGCAATGGGGCTACTGACGAGGGGCCCGTAGCCGCGTTCGTGAGAACGCGGGTGGTGCAACCAGCGACTGAAGATTTAACCCGCGTTCTCACGAACGCGGCTACCGGAGGCTATCGTGACAACGCGTGAAGGATTTCTGCAGCGCGTCCGCCAGTCCGTGAGCGATGGCAATCGCGCCGGCGCTGCGGCCCCGCTGCCCGAACGCGGCAACGTCGGCGTGGGCCATGTGCCTCCCGGCGTCGATCCGGTGGAACGCTTTTGCACCGGACTCGTCGCGGCCGGCGGTATGGCCCATGTCGTCGCTCAGGAAAGCGAGGCCATCGCGCGCATCCTGCAACTGATCGAGGAGCGGAAGGCCCGGCGCATCTTGCTCGCCCGGCACGCACTTTTCGATCGGCTCCAATTGGCCAAGGTGCTGCGCGATCGCGGTCTGGACGTGGTGAACATTGAGGAGCTGACCGCGGCAACGCGACGGGATCCGTTCTTTGCCGCCGATCTCGGCATTTCCGTGGCCACTTACGTGGTGGCCGAGACGGGGACGATCGTGCTCGCCAGCAGTCTTGCGGAGCCGCGCTCGGTCAGTTTGCTGCCGCCGGTGCATATCGTTTTGGTCGAGAAGAAGCAGATCCTGGCCGATTTGTTCGATGTTTTTGCTCGATTCCCGGCTACTGCGGAGCTGCCGTCGTGTTTGACGTTGATTACGGGGCCGAGCAAGACGGGAGACATCGAGCTGCGGTTGGTGACGGGCGTGCATGGGCCGGGGGAGGTGCATGTGGTTTTGGGGCCGTGGGATTAGGGACCTCTTTCCCCCGGGTGCTACCCGCGGGGTTCGGAGTACCTCACCCCGCGGCGTGAAAGTCGTGCTGCCAAGTCGTGCTCATTCGTGTAGCTTGAGAGTACGGTCGGTACGTTGTTGGCCCGTTCAGGACCGATGGGGCGTCCTGTCTTCCTTTCAAGGAGATACCGAACATGAAATTCAAGAGTGCTCTGATTTTTACCTTGGCGGGCTCGCTTGGCCTGTCCTTTCTGGGCGTCGGCTCGGCCGGCGAGGAGAAGCTGGGCCCCGATCCCAAGGAAGTGCGCGAGGTGCTTGACAAGGCCATGGCGTTCCTGAAGACCAAGCAGACCAAGGACGGCAGTTTCGCCCCGAAGGTCGCCGGGCCGGGCGTCTCGGCCCTTGTCGTCGCCGCCCTGGCTCGCAACGGCGTCGCTTCCAAGGATCCGCTCATGGCCAGCACCCTCGAATACCTGGAAAAGCAAGTGCAGGCCGACGGCGGAATTTACAACAAGTTCCTGGCCAATTACACCACCAGCGTGGCGATTTCCGCCTTCCAGGAAGTGAACAAGGATGGCAAATACGACTCGATCCTCAAGAACGCCACCAAGTTCATCAAGGCCATTCAGCAAGAGGATGAAAAGAACGTTGCCTTCGGCGGCTTCGGCTACGACGCCAAGAAACGGCCCGATCTGTCGAACACCGCCTTCGCCGTGGAAGCGCTCCTGGCCGCAGGCGTGCCGAAAGACGATCCGGTGGTGCAAAAGGCCCTCAAGTTCATGAGCCGATGTCAGAACCTGCCCGGCGAATTCAACGATCAGAAGTTCGCCCAGAAGACGACCAAGGACGACCAGGGCGGCTTTACCTACACGCCGATCGATCCGGACGACAGCAAGCACAAGACGGCCGACGGCGGCCTGCGTTCGCTTGGCGGCATGACCTACAGCGGGCTGAAGAGCTTCCTCTACGCCGGCGTGAGCAAGGACGATCCGCGCGTCAAGGCGGCGGTGTCCTGGATTCGCCAGCACTACACGCTGGAAGAGAACCCCGGCATGGGCCAATCGGGGCTGTACTACTACTACCACACCTTCGGCAAGGCGATGCAAGCCCTGGGCGAGGACCGCTTCGAGGACCACAAGAAGGTCAAGCACGATTGGCGGCGCGAGCTGTTCGAAGCCCTCAAGAAACGGCAGCACGCCGACGGCAGCTGGCGCAACGAGACGGACAAGACCTTCGGCGAATCCAACGCCGAGCTGGCCACCACCTTCGCGGTGATGAGCCTGAGCTATTGCCTGCCGAAGCGCTAGTGCAGTCCTCACGCTCCGCGTGAGGAAAGGGCGCAGCCCTCAATAACATCCATCCTGAGCCGATGGAGACAAACACGGAAGACGCCCGAAAGCTCCCTCGCTTTCCGGCGTCTTCCAGGCAGGGATGAATATGAAAGCCCCAATGATCTTCGTCTCCCAGAGGTCCGGAAGTCTCTAATTTACCAAGCCCACCGAGCTTCTCGTCAATTGTGTGGAACGACGAGCGCGGAGCGTGAGGACTGCATTCCCTTCTCCCCTTGACCATTTTCCGTCATTATCTTATATGACCTGCCCCAAAGTCCGTTGATCGTTGAATGAATCGGCAAGGCCGAGGCCGTGACAAGAAACCTGTCGCCGTGTAGGCTGGTATTGTCATTGCTACCAGTGGAACGTTGATGGGGTAATTCATGCGACGGCTTGTGCGTTGGTTGGTGATCCTTGGTGTCATCGCGGGTGGAGCGTCCCTCGCGACGGCCGGGTTGTATCTATTACCCAAGCGCTCTGGGCCAAAATACCTGACTGCGGCGGTTTCCAGGGGCCGAGTCGAGACGGTCGTCAACTCCACGGGCACGGTCAAGCCGGTCCGCCTGGTGACGGTCGGGGCGTTTGTGTCCGGGCCGATCAAAGAGATCTACGTCGATTACAACAGCGTGGTCAAAAAGGACGACTTGCTGGCCCGCATCGATCCGAGACTGCTGACCGCCACGATGGAGCGCGACAAGGCTTTCCTGGACACGCAGACGGCCGAGCTGCATCGCATTGAAGCGTTGCTCAAGCAATCGGAACGCAATGAGGACCGGGCCCGCAAGCTAGCGCTCGTCGGCAAGGACTACATTTCGGGCATGGAAATGGACCAGTATCATTTCGCCCGCCTCTCCTACGAAGCGCAGCGACGGCTGGCCCTCGCCTCCATCGCCCAGGCCGAGGCGACGCTGCGGAATTCGCAGCAGAACCTCGACTACACCTTCATCCGCTCCCCGGTCGATGGCGTCGTCATCGAACGCAAGGTGGATCCGGGGCAGACCGTGGCCGCGTCGTTTCAGACGCCGGAGCTGTTCGTCGTCGCCCCCGACATGGACAAGCACATGCACATCTTCGGCTCGGTGGACGAGGCGGACATCGGCAAGGTGACCGCGGCCTTCGCCAAGCAGGAACTCAGCAAGAAGCTGGGCAAATCGGAAACCGTGGTGACCTTCACGGTCGATTCGTTCCCGGACGACCTGTTCCAGGGGCAAATCTACCAGATCCGCAACAACTCCACGACGATTCAGAACGTCGTCACCTACCCGGTGGTGATCGAATCAACCAATCCGGGGCAGAAATTGCGGCCCAACATGACGGCCACGATCACGTTTTCCATTGAAGCGAAGGAAGACGTGCTGCGGCTGCCCGCGACGGCTCTGCGCTTTGTGCCGCTCTCGGCCCAGGTGAGGCCGGAGGATCGGCACTACCTGGACGTGGCGAATTTGTCTCTGGCTGCCAAGCGGACCGCGGCCGAACGGGCGACTCTCACCCAGCAGCGGCGCAAGCGCATCGTCTGGGTCGAGGACGGCGACTATCTCAAGGCGGTGCCGGTGACGCTCGGATTGATCGACCGGCAGTTCGCGGAGATTGTCGAGGGAGATCTGGCCGACGGCCGGGCGGTGGTCACGGGATTTGAAAGTGCACGTTAATTGATTGCATGTTTAGCCGCTCGCCTCTGGCGAGCGCGGCTGGTCGTGGGACGATGTCCAACCGCGCTCGCCAGAGGCGAGCGGCTAAACGGGTTCATGGCGGAATGACAATATGCTCATCATTGACCTGTTCACGATCTCGCTGCGAACGCTGGCCAAGAACAAACTGCGCTCGGCGCTGACCGTGCTCGGCATCGTCATCGGCATCGCGGCCGTCACCACCATGGTCTCCATCGGACATGGGGCCGAGCACGTTGTGCGGCTCTTGTTTCGCAATCTCGGCTCCAACGTCATCGTCGTCATTCCCGCCAACAGTCAATCCGGCGGCATTCGCCAGGGTGCGGTCGTGACGCTGACCGAGGGAGATTCCGTCGCGATTTCGACGGAATGCAAGTCGGTGTACGCAGCCACGCCGCTCATCGCCACGACGGGCCAGATCAAGAATGGCATTGGCGACAACTGGAATCCGAAGGATCTGCTCGGCGTCAGCCCCGAGTATCCGCTCGTGCGCAACTGGTCGTTGCAAGTCGGCGAGTTCTTCAGCGAACGCGACGTCAACGAATCGGCTTGCGTCTGCGTCGTCGGCACCACCATCGTCACCCAGCTTTTTCCCGACGTCGATCCCATCGGCCAAAAGGTGCAAATCAAGAGCATTCCTTTTCGCATCATCGGCGTCATGACGCGCAAGGGGGCCAATCTGTTTGGCCAGGATCAGGACGATATCGTGCTCATCCCGTATTCGACCGTACGCAAACGGTTGCACGGCTCCACGTTCACCAACGTCAATGCGGTGCTCGTGTCGGCCCGGACGCAGCAATTGTCGGATCAGGCCGAACAGGAAATCAAGCTGCTGCTCATGGACCGCCATCGCGCCAGCCCCGGCGACCAGCTCGACTTCGAAGTGCGCAACATGGCCGACGTTGAAACGGTGCTGACGCTCATCACCGGCACGCTCGCGGCCATGATCTCCGCGATTGCCGCCATTTCGCTGGTGGTCGGCGGCGTCGGCATCATGAACATCATGCTGGTTGCCGTCACCGAACGGACTCGCGAGATCGGCATTCGCATGGCCCTGGGCGCCAGGCCGCGCGACATCCTGCGGCAGTTCCTGGTCGAGAGCGCGGTACTGTCGAGCATCGGCGGCATCATCGGCATCCTTTCAGGGGTGGGCTTGTCGCTGTTATTGACGATCATCATCAACTCGGCGTTGCCCACGGTGAATTGGCCGTTCGTCGTGTCACTGCCGACGGCGTTTTTCGCGATGATCTTCGCGGCGGCGGTGGGTTTATTTTTTGGCTACTACCCGGCAAGGAGGGCGAGCAAACTCGATCCAATTGAGGCGCTGCGCTATGATTGACCGGCATGGCAACCACAACCTGGCGAGCGGGGGGCGTAAATCCCCTGACCGGGATTCGCGCGAGCATCAGGGGGCTAACGCCCCCCGCTCGCCTGATCTGATTGAATTGCGAAGTTTGAGCAAAACCTACGACCTGGGCGAAGTTCAAGTGAACGCCTTGCGTAACGTATCGCTGGTGATTCACAAAAATGAATTCGTCGCCTTGACGGGGCCCTCGGGGTCCGGAAAGTCAACGCTCATGAACATGATCGGTTGCCTGGATCGCCCGACCGAAGGGAGCTACTTGCTGGCGGGGGAGGAAATCGCCGGGATGAATGCCGACCAATTAGCGCAGATTCGCAATCGGCGCATTGGCTTTATCTTCCAGAACTTCAACCTGCTGGCCCGCACCACGGCCCTGGAAAACGTTGAGGTGCCGTTGCTCTACAACACGGCGGTGCCCCGGAAAGACCGCGAGCGGCGGGCCGTGGACATGCTCAAGCGGGTCGGCTTGGGCGATCGGCTGCATCATCGGCCCAACCAGCTTTCCGGCGGCCAGCAGCAGCGTGTGGCCATCGCCCGGGCCCTGGTGAATCAGCCGCCGATTCTGCTGTGCGATGAGCCGACCGGCAATCTCGATACGCGCACGAGTCGGGAGATCATGGCCCTTTTTCGGCAACTCAACGACGAGGAGGGGCTGACGATTATCCTGGTCACGCATGATCTGGAAATCGCCCGGCAGGCCAAGCGGGCCCTGGTGCTGATTGACGGTGCCATCGTGGTCGATACCACGGATTTCGACCAGGCCGCGGAGTTACTGCAACGACGGGCATTGACGGATGTTGTTTAGCCGCTCGCCTCTGGCGAGCGCGGAGCCACGCGCTCGCCAGAGGCGAGCGGCTAAACGGGGAGAACCAGCGCATGATGCGCGGAACGCTGCTGAGCATGACGCTCCTCACCCTCGCGGGGTGCACTGCGCGCGATTTCGTGCACAACATCATCCTGCCCGAACAACGCACCGTCGAAAACTACCTCGATCCCGATCGCCTTCCCGAGGCCCGCATCCCGCCCAACGTGCCGCCGCGAACCGTATCGAACCTTCGGCCCGAGACCGTCGATTGGCCGTTGTCTCTCAATGAGGTCATTCGCATCTCCCTGGAAAATACCCGCGTCGTCCGCGTGCTGACAGGAACCACGGTGACGTCCAGCGGCCAAACCATCTACGACGCTCCGATCAACAACACGACCATCGATCAGCAGCAGGCCAACTTCGATCCCGTCGTGAAACAAGACAACCAGTTCGGCTTCACGAACACCCCGCAGGCCGCGACCAACTTCAGCCTGGCCAGCATCGTCACCGGTTTGCCGGCCAATCCGCCGACGCTGCTCACGAGCACGCCCTTTCAGGCGTATCAGAGCACTCTGGGCGTCACGCAAAACAATTTGCTCGGCGGCCAGGCGGGCGTCAGTTTCATCGAGAACCCAGTGCACTTCACGGCCGCCAGCTTCAATCCGCTGTTCCCGAGTATTCTGCCGCTCAATCCGCAGCAGACCAGCAGCGTGGCCCTCAACTACACGCAGCCATTGCTCCAGGGAGCCGGGTATCGCGTCAACCTGGCTCCGATCGTCATTGCCCGGATCAATACGGAAATCTCGTTCTTCCAGTACAAGGACAGCGTGCAGGAAATGGTTCGCAGCGTCATCCAGGCCTACTGGAACCTGGTCGCGGCCCGGACCGACGCCTGGGCTCGCAAGATCCAGGTGGACCAATCCGAAGAGGCGTACATGCGCGAATCGGCTCGGCTCAAAGCGGGCCTCGCCGATCTCAAAGACGTGGCCCAGGCGAACGTCACCTACCGGACATTCAAGGCGAACCTGGTGGCCGCGAACGCCACCGTGCTCACCAATGAAGGCATCTTGCGGAACCTGATCGGCTTGCCGCCCAACGATGATCGGCGGATCGTGCCGGTGTCGTCGCCGCGGGCGGAGCCGTTCGTGCACAACTGGGATGAGCTGGTTCGTCTGGCGGAGAAGCGCCGGCCGGACATCATCGAACTCAAGCTGATCATCGAAGCCGAACGGCAAAAGCTGATCCAGGCCCGCAATCAGGCGTTGCCGCAACTCAACGCCGTCGCCCAGTATCAGTGGAACGGCCTGAGCGGCACCATGCCCAACGGCGCCACGCTATCAAGCGGACCGGGCCAATATGTGGACTGGACCCTGGCCGTCAACTTCTCGGTGCCGCTCGGCTTGCGATTGGGCCGGGCACAGGTGCGGCAGGAGAAGCTTCTCATCGCAAAAGACACGGCGAATTTGCAGCAGGGCCTCCACGCGGCCATTCACGAACTGGCGATCACGATCCGCAACCTGGACAGCGCCTTCGAGCAATACCTGGCCTACAAGGAAGCCCGCATCGCCGCGGACACCAACGTGCGCGTGCAGAACGAGAAGTTCCGCGCCGGCCAAAGCATCTACCTGAATGTGCTGCAGGCGCTCAATGACTGGGGCACGGCCATCACCTCGGAAGCGGGCGCCCTGCTCGCGTACAACACCGCCCTGGCCACGCTGGAACGGCAAACCGGCACCATCCTCGACACGCACGGGCTGTTCTTCGTCGAGGAGCGCTTCCGGGCGGCCGGGCCGTTGGGGCTGCATCGCGATTATCCACTGGCACAGCCGCCCGGAGGCGAACCGCGGCTCTACTTCGAAGGCGGCGAACCGGCGGAGAACTTCTTCGATTTGAAGAATCCAGCGCCGCGGCCGAAGTGATTCGGCGAGCCGAGCCCCGTAAGGGGCCGGGTGATACTGGTCACTCACCCGGTCCCTTACGGGGCTCGGCTCGCCGGACTACGTGCAGCGCTTGTTTCACCCGGGCAAAAACGCCGTCCCAATCGCCCCAGCGGCTTTGCCGAAAGAGACGCAGCGACGGATACCACGGGCTATCCTCCCGATCCTTCAGCCAACGGAAACAGGACGCCGAGCGGAGCAGCACCCAGGTCGGCACGCCCAGGGCGCCGGCACAGTGAGCCATCACGGAGTCCACCGTGATCATCAGATCGAGGTTCATGATTGCGGCCGCCGCATCCTCGAAGTCCGCGCATTGGCTGCCCAGGTCGAGGACCGCAAACCCGTCAATGGTCCGAGCCAGTTGTTCCGTGCCCGGACCGTATTGCATGCTGATCCAGCGGACGCCCGCGACCTCGGCCAGGCTCGCGAATGCCGAGAGCGGCACGGACCGAAGCGAATTCCCAGGATGATCGGGGTGCCCTTGCCAGGCGATGCCGACTTTCAATGGCGAATCCGCAATTGCATTTCCCCAGCGCCGCCGTCGTTCCGCGTCCGCGAACAAATAGGGAACCTGCGCCGGAATCGTGGCCAGGGTTGTCTTGAAAATGTGCGGCAAGCTCATCAGGGGGGCATGCGTGTCGAAGGCCGGCACGGGGTTGCCGGCCGCGACGACCTGGTCGATGCCCGCACAGCCGGACAGCAATTTGACGAGCGGCCGCGGACAAACGACGATCACGATGCCGCCGCGCTCTTTCACGAGCGGGGCGTAGCGAATGAACTGCAGGGTGTCGCCGAGCCCCTGTTCCCAGTGGAGCAGGATGCGGCGACCGGCAAGGGCCGAGCCATCCCAGAGCGGCTGCGGCAGAACCAGCGGCCGTTTCTTGCGCCGCTCACGCCATTCGTACTCGGCCCAGCCCCGGAGGTAATCGCCCCTCATCAGGAGCACGTGCGCCAGGTTATAGTGAAAGACGGCATTATCCGGCCGGAAACGAAGCGCTTGCTCGAAGCAGGCTTGACTCTCGGCCAGCTTGCCCTGCTCCAGCAAGGAGCAACCCAGCTCGTTGTGGGCGTCGGCACGATGGGGGTCCAGCGCTAACGCCCGCCGGCAGCATTCTTCCGCTTCCTGCAATCGTCCCTGGCACTGAAGGACGGTCCCGAGCCTGCCGAACGCCTCGGCCAGGTCCGGCTTGAAGCGCAGGGCAGCGCGGCAACTGGCCTCCGCCTCCGCGAGTTTGCCCTGCCTTTGCAAGATATGTCCCAGATTGCTGTGGGCGAAGGCATCGTCCGGCTTGTGACGAAGCGCCTGCCGGCAGCTCGCCTCCGCCTCCGCGAATTTGCCCTGGTTTTCCAGGACAACGGTCAGATTGTTCCAGGCCTCGACATAGTCCGGCTGCCCGGCGACGGCCTGGCGTAAATAATCGACTGCTTCATCATTCCGGCCGAAATGAAACGCAACCACGCCGAGATAGCGCAAACTGGCGGCGTGACCGGGATGATCGTGCAAGACCTGACGAAAAAGTTTCTCGGCCTCCTTCAGATGGCCGGCCTGATAGAAGTGAAGCGCGTCATTAAAGGATGCAGGATGAGTCGAGGAAGAATCGGCCGCCGACGGTCTTTTTTCATCCATCATCCTTCCTCCTGGCGGACTCTCAAGTAAATCGGCATTCCGGGTGGCACGCCCTGAGGTACTCCGAAGGGCGTGGGTTCACCTTCAAACGCCGTGACGCTCCACGCCGTTCGGAGTACCTCAGGGCGCGCCACCCGGAACAGCCAATTATAGTCTCCAATATCGCCCATCTCACCTAAATTCATCCGTCTCCAGGCCGGAAGGGGGTATAATACATACTGGAGAAATGGATGATACATTTGCGGCCCTTCCGGGGTCGTCGCCACGAAGTCGCCCGGCTAACAAAGGAGGAACACCGATGTTTCGATTCATCGCTTTGAGCATGGTGACCCTTGCCAGCATGCTGATCGGAGTCAGCATGGCCAGTGCCCAGGTTTACGTGCGGGCACCGTTTGTACAGGTCGAAGTGGGAGGGCCGGGAGTGTACGTGCGGGCTCCGTTCGTGAGTCTATGGATTCCAGGACGAGGGCCGGTCTATCAAGCGACGCCGGCATTCAGTTCGCCGCCGCCGCCGACCGCTCCGGGGGTGTTTCCGCCGCCGGTCGATCCGAACGCGAACCTGGGTCCGGGCACGGGGCTACGCTTGACGCCCTTTGGGACGCAACCGGTCAATCCGCCGCCGCCGGTGCCGGTCAATCCCGCGGCGCCGATGCAAAATCTGCCGTTGCCGCAGGTCGTTCCGGGCACGGACATTCCAGGTGCGACTCCGCCGCCGCCGCAGCCCTTGCAAACGCGTCATCCGACGCTGCCAGAGTTTGCCAAGAACTTTCAGGCCAAGGCGGGAAATTATGACGTGACGATCATCAACCCCATCACCAATCAGCCCACGCAGGTGAAATTCACGCTGCCGGAGGGCTCGCCGCGACGCGTCATCGTCAATCGGGATGAGATCGAGTTTCGTTACAGTCTGCGGCAGTGGGTTCGCATCGAGTTCGACAAGGATGGGGCCCAGATCACTTCGCGATGATCGGCATCATCATGGTTTACCGATTTCTTCGTTTAGCGTTCGCTCGATGACGCGAACGCTAAACGAAGAAATCGAGAGGCGTGTTCTTGTAACCGACGGATACACTCGTCAACCGAATCACCCTTCGCAAAAACCGTGATAACAGGCTGCCCCGCCTCGAACTGTTGACCGGGGCGGGGAATGTCGGCGTACGCGGGCATTTCCCAGGGCAACCAGGGGTTGGCCAGCACCTCATTCCAGGGGCCATCTTCGGGAAAGACTCCGGGATGATCGGCATAGGCAATGGCTTTCCCCAGGAACGATCCACAAACCGGGGGCGCAGACAGATCGACCGCACGAGAGCAGAATTCCGCGGCATGCCAGGCCAGCAGCGGCAAGTGCCCGGCCCATTCAAGAATCTCCATGGAAGCCGTGTAGCGTGGATTCACCTCCACGGTCCAGGGAACCTCGTCGCGCACCACACAGTCCACGCCGAACAGGCCACGCAAGCCGATATCGCGCACCAAGGCGTTTCCCAACCGCTGATAAACATCGCGCTGCTCGGCCGCCAACGGCAGCGGACCGACGGAGCCGCGATAGCAGAATGGTCTCCCTTTCTCTCCCCAATCAGCGCCGATCAGCTGGCGGGTAACACCGATCAACTGCGCGGTTCCGTCCGCTCTCCCGAGAAACGCGGCGGCACAGGGAACGCCGTCGATCCATTCTTGCAAATAATGGCGCGGGCCGACCTGTTGTGGCGAGTGCCAGAACTCGATATCTCGACCGGCGGCGCTCGCGAATGGCTTCATCAACCAACGGCGCGTCGTATCGCCGATGCGGGCGACGGCCGGGCTCGGCAAACCAGCTTTGCACAAGGACTCGGCCAAGCGAAACGGCGAGCGAACGCGACGCAGCACTTCGGGCCCGTTGCCCCAGAGGGGAAGCCTTCGCGAAATCTCCTCGATCAGCCCGGGCCGATTTTCGAGCGCTCCCGTGTAGAGCCAGGGGAAGACCGGCGCGTCATGGAGCGCCCGAACGAGGCCCAGCGGATAGTCTTGCGGCGCCACGGTAATCGCTGAGGCGACCCGGCACAGGTCACGATCGGCGAAAAGGTCCGCCGTCCAGGCAGTGAACCCGGCACGTAAAGCAGACCATGCCGCCGCCCTTGCACTGGCGCCGACGACGATCACTTCTTGGGCCATGAATCTCTCGCTTGTAGGTCAGGCTTTCTAGCCTGACGCCGACCAAGTCAGCCTGGAAAGGCTGACCTGCAACTTTTTTTCCACGTCACGTTTTGTGAGCTATCTTTGTTATGGAGGATATTGCCATGAATCATCAACCTGCGACTGAACAATCCTGTCCGATGGCGTTCATCGTGGTGCCGACCTTCGTTGGTGCCCTCGTTTGGCTGTGTGCCATACTTGCGTGGGCTCAGTAACGCCGGCGAGCCGAGCCCCGTAAGGGGCCGGGTGAGTGAGCCAGTATCACCCGGCCCCTTACGGGGCTCGGCTCGCCCTAAGCACGATTGCCCAATTGTTGAGCAGCCCGCCAGTTCATCTCTGAAAACCTTCCCAACATAATCGCTTAATTAAGAAGAAGTTACGCGACTTCATCGTAAACACATGCTTCGCTGGCACATCAATTGCTATAGGTCTCGGCGAGACCGGTAGCGTTTTCGTGGGACAGGCTTCCTAGCCCGTCCGGGCCACGCCCTTCGGAATGGACGGGCCAGGAAGCCCGTCCCACATGTGTGCCGGTCGTCATCTCTCCCTTGCCGCCTCTCACGAATTATTGACGCGACGAACAGGAGACTTCAATGAAGCACGGATATCTTATCGATATGGATGGTGTTCTCTATCGGGGTCACGAACTGATTCCCGGTGCCGATGAGTTTGTGCGGCAACTGCGGCGGCGCAACATCCCCTTTCGGCTCCTGACCAACAACAGCCAGCGCACGCGCCGCGACGTCGTGGCCAAGGTCGCCCGGCTCGGCATCGAGGTCGAGGAGGAGAACGTCTTCACCAGCGCCATGGCCACCGCTCGCTACCTGGCCAAGCAGAAGCCCGCCGGCACCGCCTACGTCATCGGCGAAGGCGGCCTGCTCACGGCTTTGCACCAAAACGGCTACGCAGTCGTCGATCACGATCCGGATTACGTGGTCGTCGGCGAGGGCCGGACCTTCAACCTGGAGCTGGTCGAGTCGGCCGTGCGCATGATTCTGGATGGGGCCAAGCTCATTGCCACGAACCTCGATCCGAACTGTCCAACGCAAGACAGTCTGCGGCCCGGCTGCGGCGCCATGGTGGCCATGCTCGAGATCGCCACCGGCGTCAAGGCGTTCAGCGTCGGCAAGCCGAGCCCCGTCATGATGCGGGCGGCACGCAAGGAGCTGGGCCTGACCACGGACGAAACGACGATCATCGGCGACACGATGGAGACCGACATCCTCGGCGGCGTGCAGCTCGGCTTCCACACCGTGCTCGTGCTGAGCGGCGGCACCAAGCTCGAGGATTTGCCGAAATACGCCTATCGCCCGGAGTTCGTCGTCGAATCGCTGGCGGAGCTGACGGAGCACTTCGAGGAGAACGACTGGCAACCGCTGTGGACGCACGCGGAAGGCCCGGCGATGGTGCGGGCGACGGGGTGAAGAAGATCTAAGTACCTCAATTCGTGGGGCAGGTTGCCAACCTGCCTGGCGAACGGCAGGTTGGCAACCTGCCCCACGAATTCGGATCCCCAATGTTGAAGTGCTGTGCTAAGCATTGTAGCCGCAGGCTCTTGACAGTCGGATTGCGATGCCCTGTAGGGTGGGTCGAGGTACTCCGAGACCCACCGATTGTCACGGCGGACGTTTCCAGCAATGGTGGGTCTCGGAGTACCTCGACCCACCCTACGGAGGACTTATTCGGCGACGATGCGTGGCGTCACCATGATGATAATCTGACGAGATTCGCGCGATACGCAAGTCGTCGGCCTCGTCCAGTAGGCAAGGGCCGGCACGGTGAGCGTCGCGCCGGGCAACAGAGTAGCCGCCGCCGTAATGATAAGTTGATCGCACCTACCGCCGTCCGTGATCGGCGGAATCGGGTAGTTCGTTTCAATGCGTGTATCGGTCATGACTTGCATGCCGGACAGCAAGACCGTTTGGCCATCCGGAATCGCGACGGTCGTTTGCAGCGACCAGATGTTAAATTTTGGCTGCTGAACCCTCAGCGATACCGGCTTTTCCTCGGGCCGCTCGGGATTGCGAACAAGAATCGGCAACTGTACCTCCGGAATATCGATCGAGGCGAGGTTGCTCAAGGTTGATCCAATGTTCAATCGAACGGAACGCCGATCGGCACTGACCACGGGAGTGACGTTGAACTTGGCGCCAACCTCGTAGCGAACGTTGTCCGGCACAAGGCAAGAGTCGCGGCCGTTCTGAACTCGTCTCACGCCCGTCACAAAAAACATATTATCCGTCAGCGAAATGTTGCCGGTAGCTCCGTTGCAAACGGTAATCTTCGGAGTTTGCATGAGGTTTGTGTGCCTGTCTTCGCGGACATTCTTCAGGAAGTCGTTGAC